>Ga0164297_10000289_pt1 | contig 64556 bp, 52 predicted proteins | sample GEODES058metaG_FD_113539 | JGI IMG/M metagenome (GOLD analysis project Ga0164297, IMG submission 113539) | Dystrophic lake water microbial communities from Trout Bog Lake, Wisconsin, USA - GEODES058 metaG | ecosystem: Environmental > Aquatic > Freshwater > Lake | place: USA: Trout Bog Lake... | reverse complement strand
GAACCTGATTAACGAATCTTCTTTTGCTACAGCCGGTGATGTAACAGGATTTACAAATATTCCTTCATCTAATAATATTTTTGATAACTGAAATGTTTTCAGATCATCCCGAATTAAAATAGGAATGATTGGTGTTTGCGAGCAACCGGTATCAAAGCCCAATCTTTTTAATTCACTCAATGCAAAATATGTATTCGCCCACAATTGTTCTATCCTTTCGGGTTCGTTTTTCATCACATCCAAAGCAGCAATAACACTGGCTGTTGCAGCAGGTGAAATACTTGCACTGAATATTAATGAACGTGCATGATGTTTTAAAAAGTTGATGGTTGTTTGACTGGCTGCAATGAAACCACCAATAGACGCAAGTGATTTACTAAATGTTCCCATAATCAAATCTGTTTTATCTGTCAGATTGAAATGAGAAGAAGCGCCTCTTCCGCCTTCACCAATAACACCTAATGAATGTGCATCATCAATCATTACCTGTGCGCCGTATTTTTCTGCTAACTGCATAATGCCGGGCAGATTAACAATATCACCATCCATACTGAAGATGCCTTCAGTAACAATTAATTTTATTTTATCGGTATCACAGGATTGCAAAACTTTTTCCAATGATTCAAGATCGTTATGTCTGTATTTTAATGTTCTGCCAAAACTCAAACGTGCCCCTTCAATAATAGAAGCATGATCTAATTCATCTAAAATCAGATAATCATGTCTGCCCAACAATGCAGGTATCACACCAAGATTTACCTGAAAGCCCGTACTAAAAACCAATGCAGCTTCCTTACCTACAAATTCAGCTAACTTATTTTCTAACTCAAGATGAATATCTAATGTACCATTTAAAAACCTGGAACCTGCACAACCGCAACCATATTTATTCACTGCAGCAATAGAAGCTTTTTTAATAGCGGGATGATTGGTTAATCCTAAATAACTGTTTGATCCGAACATCAAGACTTTCTTTCCATTGATCATCACTTCTGTATCCTGATCGGATTCTATTACTCTGAAATAAGGATACAAACCTGCTTTCTTTACTTCTTCTGCCCTTGTGAATTTGGATAATTTTTCATGCAACAAATTAACACTGCAATCTGCTACAGCTTGATCAGGGATATACATAGGCTTTTTCAAAATAATTTATTTTCTTAATGTAGCCTGTAAGTAAAATAAATTGAGCAATAAAATACATGACTTTTATCAGACATGAATTTATTGTTGTTTCCGAAAACAATTAATGCTGCGATTGTGATAAAACAGAGAGATAAAAAAAATTATTGTATAAATATTTGTTCGGGGAAATTTACCCTTACTAAAAATAATCCTTGAGATGGTGCAGTAAAATCTGCTTTGGTGCAATCTTTCGCTTGTATAATTTCTTCAAACGATTTGATGCTTATTTGCTCTCTGCCTGCTTTCAACATCGTTGCTACCAATCCTTTAACCATTCCTCTTAAGAAACGATTGGCTTCCACATGATAAATGAGTTGACCATTCTCTTTTCTCCATATTGATTTTTCTATGGTGCAATTGAATGTTTTTACTTGCGAATTCTTTTTTGCGAAAGAAGTAAAATCATTGTATTCTTTTAAAACTTGCGCAGCTTCATTCAATAAATCAATATTTACCGGATAAGGATAAAACCAAGCACTGTCAATTAAAAAAGGATTTTTTTCCTGATAAATAAAATATTGATATTCTCTTGAGATGGCATCAAAACGACTATGGGCATCTGCTTTTACCAAATAAAATTTTTTTAAAACAATATCTTCCGGAAGAATGGCATTGATGTGATACAATTGCTCTTGTTGCAAAATAATTTCTGTATCAACATGAAAAAAATTTTGCAAAGCATGTACGCCTGTATCTGTTCTGGATGAACCTGTAAGATTAAATGATTCTTTATAATAAATTTTTAAAGCCCTTTCAACTTCCGACTGAATGGTTAATGCATTGTCCTGAATCTGAAAACCACTGAAACGTGTTCCTTTGTATGCCAGTTCAATAAAATATCTTGCCATCGCTATTAATTTTTAGCTAAGGCTTTAAATTTTTCTATCCAATCTTGAGAAGTAAATTGCGTTACTAAAGAAGTATAATTTTCTGTATCTGTAACAGATGATTTTGCTACTTCAAAAAATCTGTATCGTGCAGGTTCCGATAAAAACAACACGCCTAAATTTTTTAATTGCTCAACTGTATAACATTTGCTTTTGAAATATCTTTTCGCAACCAATATCATCGCATCATCATTGGTGGATGCAGCCATATCGGATCTTGTTTTAAAAAAATCTTCTTTCGTAGCAGGAATACATTTCCTTTTAATTGCAACAGCTTCTGCTTTTGGAATAAAGACCGCGATGGTATCTGTTTTATTATCTGACTGATCGATATATACCTGATCAATACCTTTGACACTTTCTTTCTCAAAAGATTTTGTAATTGTTGAAAGCTTTACAGTACTGACTGAATCTGTTTTAGCCTGAACAGAATCTTTTTTTTCTGTTGCGCCGATCATCTGTTTAACATTAACGCTATTATCCGACATTATGGTTGTGAAATTAACGATGTCAAACAATCCCCAACCCTGATCACCAAATTTTTTTAAAGAATATCCGGCGTCTTTCGTCATGTCTAAAACAAAATTTTGCTCAGGTATTGCATGATCCTGAAAACCGATTATAAAATAATATTTACCTGATATCAATTGAGATAAAATTAAATAACCGCCGGCAGTTGAATTATAAGTTTGATTATTCAGCCTAACATAAAAAGCCTGTTTATTTTCACTTTGTATATACACAAAATGTTTTTCCTGTGCTTTTAATTGCAGCCACCCCGTAAGAAAGAAAAAAGACAACAGCAAAATGCGAAGGTTCAAAGTTTTGTTCATCTGCTCATGATAATTTATACAAATCTAATAGAAAATCATCGTCGTTCATGCGCTTTATTCTCCACTTATCAGCAATAAGGTTAAATTTAAAAAAATTGCACTCTTTTAGCTGCGGCACCTATTATCTTTATTGTTCATAAAAAATAAATCAATGAGAAAAATATTTTTTGCGATAGGCTTTTTTGCCTTTACTTTTTTGCAGGCACAACAAACAGTTGCACCAAAAGAAGAAGCATGGAAAAAACAATATCGTGCTTTTGCTACTAAAGTGAATGATTTGGTGAATACAAAATTGCAGGCAAAATTTGATTATAATAAATCGTATATGTACGGCAAGGTATGGCTTACATTAAAACCGCATTTTTATGCCACTGATAATGTATCGCTTGACGCCAAGGGAATAAACATCAATAAAGTGGAAATGGTAAAAGGCGGAAAGCATATCCCTCTAAAATATCAATACGATAGTTTGTTCCTGAATATCCAATTAGATAAAAAATATAAAGGGGGTGAAGCATACACTGTGTATATTGATTATACTGCAAAACCTAATGAATACAATGCACAGGGAAGTGCCGCTATCACCGATGCAAGAGGTTTGTATTTTATCAATCCGAAAGGAGAAGATAAAAATAAACCTACTCAAATTTGGACACAGGGTGAAACAGAAGCAAACTCTGTTTGGATACCAACGATTGATAAGCCGAATCAAAAAACAACTACTGATTTTTATCTAACCGTTCCATCAAAATATGTTAGCCTAAGCAATGGCAAACTAATTTCGCAAACAATGAATGCTGATGGCACCAGAACAGATTATTGGAAAATGGATCTGCCACATGCACCTTATTTAATGTTTATGGGTATTGGTGATTATGCCATTATAAAAGATCATTACAAAGACAAAGAAGTAAATTATTATGTTGAGAAAGAATATGAAAAAGTAGCGAAGAAAATTTTTGGATTAACTCCCGAGATGATTAAATTTTATTCTGAAAAAGTTACCGGCGTTGATTATCCATGGGCAAAATACAGTCAGATCGTTGGAAGAGATTATGTAAGCGGTGCCATGGAAAACACCACCACCACTTTACACGGTGAAGCAGCACAACAAAATGCCCGTGAATTAACGGATGGTAATAATTGGGAAAGTGTTATTGCTCATGAATTGTTTCATCAATGGTTCGGGGATTATGTTACTGCAGAAAGCTGGAGTAACATAACGGTGAATGAGTCTTTCGCTGATTATAGTGAATATTTATGGCAGGAATATAAATATGGTGCTGATGCTGCATTAGAAGAAAATTATTCTAAAATGTTGCGTTATTTATCTAACCCTGCTGATGCAAAAAAGGATCTTGTTCGTTTTTATTATGCCGATAAGGAAGATGTATTTGATAATGTAAGTTATCCTAAAGGCGGACGTACACTGAATATGTTACGGCATTATGTGGGCGATAGTGCATTCTTTAAATCATTGAATTATTATTTAAACTCCAATAAATTCGGTAATGGCAGTGCAGTAAAACTACGTTTGGCTTTTGAAGCCATTACCGGAAAAGATTTAAACTGGTTCTTTAACCAATGGTATTTTGGAAGCGGTCATCCTAAAGTAGAGATTAATTATAATTATGATGTAGAGAAACAACTGGTCTCTGTATTCATCAAACAAACACAGGCCGGTGATAAAATTTTTAAACTCCCATTGGATATTGATATCTATCATGGATTTGAAAAAATCAGATATACGGTTTGGACAGAAAACAAAACCGACACATTCACTTTTGCAGTTAATTCAAAACCGGATCTGGTAAATGTGGATGGCGATAAATATTTATTGTGGGATAAAAAAGACAATAAAACAACTGCAGAATATATCAGTCAATATAAATTCGCCAAAAATTTTGTTGACAGAAGAGAAGCCATTGATTATTGTGCTGCACATAAAAAAGAACAAGCTGCTTTCGATCTGTTAAAAGACGGATTAGATGATCCATATTACAAATTGCGTAACAGAAGTATTCTGGCATTACAAGACACGACATTGGATGCCTCAACTTTAAGTAAAATTGAAAAGATTGCCACAACAGATCCTTATAAATACTGCAGAAGTTATGCCATCAATGCATTGGCAAAAACAAAAGACAAAAAATACATGCCTTTGTATTTAACTGCGGTTAAAGATTCTTCTTATACAGTTGCTGCATCTGCATTAGAAGCCATTAAAATATTAGATGAAGACAAGGCCATTAGTTTATTACCCGAATTAAAGAAAGATGCAAAAGGTGCTTTAAAAAGTTCCGTTGCGGGAGTAGAAATATTAACCAAAGGGGATAATGATTTTGATGAAATGTTTTCCAATTATGCAGGTATAAAAAGTTTGCAGGATAAATTCAATGCTTCATTTATATTCATTGATTTTTTGAGTAAAGTAAATAATACCGCCAATTTCAAGAAAGGATTGGATGAAGTGATCTCATTCAGAAATAAAGTAGCCCCTTATGGTGCTGCACCACCATTAAATGATGCAATTAAAGCGATGGCAAATAAAAAAGAAGCAAACAAATCCAATGCACCCAATACGGCAGATATTGATACACAACTAAAATATATTGAAGAACAAACCGGGAATTAAGCTTCAAAACATTTTAAATAAAAAAGACCATCAACATAAGTGATGGTCTTTTTTATTTAATCAATGAATGATATTTTACCAACTTCCTCCGGCGCCACCGCCTCCGCTGCTGCCGCCACCGAAACCGCCAAAGCCGCCACCACCATCACTTCCACCCCAATCTCCGCCACCTCTGCCACCCCCACCTAACATACTTCCTAATAACATACCCGTAAATAATCCGCCACCGCCGCCGCCACCTCTGCCACTGCTAAAAAGAAAAATCAAAACAAAAATGATGATAAAAATAAATTTTATTAAACTACCAATCCCTTTACCGGAAACCATATTGTTTCCGTCTCGTTTAATTTTATATTCACCTGCTGCTGCTTTACTTAAATCATTCACCGCTGCATTAATGCCACCATAAAAATTATTTTGTTTGAAAGCCGGCTTAATATCATGTTCTATAATATCGCTTGCAGTAATATCGGGTATCGCACCTTCTAAACCATAACCTACTTCAATCCAAATTTTTCTGTCATTCACTGCAATCAAAACTAAGATCCCATTATTGGTTTTTTTATTACCAATACCCCAATCACGAAAAGTTTTATTCGCTACATCTTCAATGGGTTCATCATTTAAAGTAGCTACCGTAACAATGGCAATTTGATTAGAAGTGCTGTCATCCAATGCCTCTAATTTTCTTTCTAAATTCTCTCTGTCGTATGTATCTAATACATTGGCATTATCTACCACCAATCTTGGCGGATTAGGCTTTGGAATACTTTTTTGTGCAAACAGTTGTGCACAAAACAAAAGAGAAAGTATGAAGAAGATTTTTTTCATTGATTGATTTATCTGCCGAAAACAATATCATCCGGCAATTCATTAATATCGGTTGCTGCGTCGTAAGGAAAATGTTCACGCAATGCTTCACCTACTTCTTTAATTACATCTGCAATTCCTTGCGCATAATTATTGGCATTAAAATGCGATAACATGGTTTGCACTGATTCATTCCAAAAAGCATCTCCTACTTTTTCATGAATGCCTTTATCTCCATAAATAGCCAACTGACGATCTTTCACTGCAACATACACCAGCACAGCGTTTCGTTGCGCAGTCTGATGCATTTTTAATTTATTGAAAATTTCTATTGCCCTGTCCAATGCATTCATGTAAGCACATTTACTTTCTACAAACACTCTTACTTCTCCACTCGTTCTGTGTTCTGCAGACTGAATGGCTGAAGTAATCAGTTGTTTTTCTTCTTCAGAAAAATACTGTGTTGCTTTTTTGCGAAAGAAATTAAACATGTAAATATTTGAATTAGAATTTTACTTCAGGTGCTTTTTCAGCTCCGGCTTCTGCCTGGAATCCTTGTTTCACTTTGAAACCGAACATGCCTGATAAAATATTCATCGGAAATGAACGAACCTGTACATTGTATGATTGAACTGCATCATTAAAGTCGTTTCGAGAAACTTTAATTCTGTTTTCAGTTCCTTCTAATTGAGCTTGTAATCCGCGGAATGCGTCATTTGCTCTTAATGTTGGATATTGTTCAGAAACAACCATCAAGCGACCCAATGCCTGAGACAATTGACCTTGAGATGCCTGAAACTGTTGAATTTTTTCCGGTGTTAAATCTTTTGCATCAATTTTCATTTGTGTTGCGCTGGCTCTTGCAGCAATCACATTCTGCAAAGTGGTTTGTTCAAAATTAGCTTCGCCTTTTACGGTACTCACCAAATTTGGAATTAAATCAGCACGACGTTGATAATCGCTTTGCACTTTATTCCATGCATTGGTTACATTTTCATCTTGTTTAACTAATCCGTTATAGCCATTACAGCCGCTGAATCCTAAAAACAATAAAGCGACCAAAACAATAATCAGAATTAAATTACTCGTTTTCATGTTTTTTAATTTGTTAGGTTAAATATACAGCAAACCAAATACCCAATGTTTTATTTATGACGGAACGGCATGAAATAAAAATACACGATGTTGCAAACTTGAAAAGAAAATCTTTTAATTGACTTTTTTTCCTGTGACAGATAGTATAATCTCTTTCTCATCTATGTTTAAGGATGTAAGAGGATCAATTGATAAAGGATTTACTTTTAATGCTATTGTATCTGCCGCGGCTCCTTTGTTTAACAACCTGTCTAATTTCGGAAAAAGCTCATCAACATTCATCTTGTTTGTCAAACTAATATGCTGTAACATAAACGCACCGGAAGAGCCATCACGGGCTGCAGAAGCATTGTCTCCGGTAAACCATTTTCCAATTAAATACTCTGTATTGTCAATCATGATATAATGAAAAGAAAGCCTGTTTACAAAATCACAATTTTGTACTGAAATCTTAGGATCATGGTTAACCACTCTTTCTTTATATAAATCAAATGTAGAAACTTGTTTCTTTGGTAAAAGCCCGGATATACTGCACAAGCAACCAATTGAAAGATTAGATGAATCGGTAGTATTGTATGCACCCCACAAAGCTTTGTATGATTGTTTTATTTCTAATGTCATAAAGAACTTTCGCGTAAAATTCAAACCGGTTCTGCCTTCTGTTCTATCATAGCGCCTGCTGTTTAAGTTTGATTCTGACTGAATTCGATAAGCAGTAAAATATCCTTGCCAATACCCTGTAATATTTTTGCATCAACAATTAAACTGGTCATAACAAATACAAAAAGAATGAACATCTTTTTCATTGCAGTTTTATTTAATTAATGATTTTAAAATTATAGAATTAAAATAATATTTATATGAAAAGATTTTCCAAAAAAAATCCACTTCATTATGAAGTGGATCGGTATTTATTCCTTAATAAAATTTCTATTCGTTCACTGCAGCAATACCCGGCAACACTTTCCCTTCAAAATATTCTAACATGGCGCCACCGCCGGTTGATACATAACTTACTTTATCTGCAAAACCAAACTGATTAACAGCAGCTACACTATCGCCTCCACCTACCAAACTATATGCACCATGTTCTGTAGCATCTGCAATGGCCACTGCCACTGCTTTTGTGCCGTGTTGAAATTTTACCATTTCAAATACACCCATTGGCCCGTTCCACAAAATAGTTTTAGAACGTTTAATTACATTGGCAAATTGAACACTTGCATTTGCACCAATATCCAATCCCATCCAACCATCGGGTATATCATCCGATGGTGCAGCAGAAATATTGGCGTTGGCATCAAACTTATCTGCAATGATACTGTCACTCGGCAAATGAATATTTACATTTTTTGCTTCTGCTTTTTTCAACAGCTCAATGGCTGTTTGCAATCTGTCATCTTCACATAAACTATTACCGATTTTACCACCTGCAGCTTTCATAAAAGTATAAGCCATACCACCCCCGATAATGATATCGGTAGCTCTTTCCAATAAATTTTCTATGATGAGTATTTTGTCTGAAACCTTTGCTCCGCCTATAATTGCAACAAAAGGTTTTTTTGATTGGTGTAAAACTTTTTCTGCAGCTATAACTTCTGCTTCCATCAATAAACCAAAGAATCTTTTTTCTTTAGGAAAATATTTAGCGATTACTGCAGTAGATGCATGTGCACGATGTGCAGTACCAAATGCATCATTCACCCAAACATCTCCGAGCTTGGATAATTTTTCTGCAAATGCTTCATTCCCTTTTTCTTCTTCTTTATAAAAACGCAGATTTTCTAATAACAATACTTCTCCGCTTTTAAGCGTAGCAGATAATTCAACTGCAGAGGTACCGATACAATCATCCGCAAATTTTACATTGATGCCACCTAATAAATCACTTAAATGTTTTACCAAATGCTTTAATGAGGATATTTCTTCATAACCATCTTTTGGCCTGCCGAGATGGCTCATCAGAATAACACTTCCACCGTCGCTCAATATCTTTTGAATGGTTGGAATGGCTGCACGCATTCTGTTATCATCAGTGATGGCAAAACTTTGTTTATCTAAAGGCACATTAAAATCAACACGAATCAATGCTTTTTGATTGGCGAAATTGTGATCGGAAAATTTGCTCATAAAAATATTTTTAAATAAATAAAAATGCCGAACACTCGTTCGGCATAACTTATATAAGATGATTATTTACTTATTAATCCTGCAAAATATTTTACGGTACGAACCAATTGAGAAACATAGCTCATTTCGTTATCGTACCAACTTACCACCTTCACCAGTTGCTTATCACCCACAGCAATCACTTTTGTTTGTGTTGCATCAAACAAAGAACCATAGCTGATACCTATGATATCTGTACTTACTATTTCATCTGTGGTATAACCAAAACTTTCGTTGCTGGCAGCTTTCATTACCGCATTAATTTCTTCAGCAGTTGTTTTCTTTGAAACGATTGCAGTTAATTCAGTAACAGATCCGGTAATGGTTGGAACACGTTGTGCACTTCCATCCAATTTACCTTTTAATTCAGGTAATACTAAACCAATTGCTTTTGCTGCGCCTGTTGAGTTAGGAACAATATTCGAAGCTGCTGCTCTTGCTCTTCTTAAATCCCCTTTAGGATGCGGTGCATCTAACGTATTTTGATCATTTGTGTAAGCATGAATGGTGGTCATGCTGCCCACTTCAATAGTAAATGCATCATTCAAAGCTTTTGCCATTGGTGCCAAACAGTTAGTAGTGCAAGATGCGCCACTGATAACAGTTTCGGTACCATCCAAAATATTATGATTAACATTGAATACCACCGTTTTCATTTCGCCCGTTGCAGGTGCAGAGATTACTACACGTTTAGCACCTGCTGTAATATGAGCTTCTGCTTTTGCTTTATCAGTAAAAAATCCGGTTGATTCAATTACCACATCAACACCATGTGCACCCCAGGGAATTTGTGCAGGGTCTTTTTGTGCATAGATCTTTACCTCGTGTCCATTGACAATAATTGAATTATCTGTAGAGGTAACTTCTTGATCAAATCTTCCCTGAGCACTATCATATTTTAACAGATGGGCTAATACTTTAGGACTGGTTAAATCATTGATCGCCACTACATCAATTCCCTCCATATTAAATATCTGACGATACACCAAACGACCAATTCTTCCGAAGCCATTGATCGCAACTTTTACTGTACTCATTTTAAAAAGGTTTTAAATAAAAAATAATAAGAGGTTGCGAAATTACAGTATTCGATGAAATATTTTGTACAGAGACGATAAAGATTATATTCACTTAACAAAAAGGGTAATAAAAAAATTTTGGCATCAAGGAATTAGGCGTCTATATTTGCAGCCCGATTAAAAGAACCATGGCCGGTTCGTCTATCGGCTAGGACGGCCCCCTTTCACGGGGCAAAGACGGGTTCGATTCCCGTACCGGCTACTCTTAATTTTCTAAAAGCCTTAACACTATTTAGTTTTAAGGCTTTTTTGTTTCTACAAAAGATTGTTTAGGGGAATTGTTGAAAAGAAAATTGTTTTATGGTTTGATTATATCAGAAGCCTAAATATTTCCTCAATAAAACTTTAATACTAATTTTTTATTTACGGTGGTTTTATGAAACAACTCATTTCTCCCTCTTTGTGCAGATAATTTAACCCACTTATAATTACCCGATAAAACATAAGAGTTTATACTAACACAGCTAAACTTATTCACGCATTATTTGTTTTTGTGTAAGTATAAAATAATTAGAAGTCAATGCACTATGCCATCCACTAAAACGAATAGGCACAATGGCAGCTATTGCTAACGCAGCTACATTTTTACTTTTAGATAGATCAAGTTGCATAACAGACCAAATCCTGCATACAGACTGAGGAACGTCTTACAAAAAAGTTTAAAAAATAAAATTAAAATGACTGATACTTTTTTATCTGCTCACTGGGAAAATTTAATTATGGCAAACTATGCGGTAAACCCCACCGTTTTAAAACCGTATTTGCCAAATGGTGTCGAACTGGATTTTTATAAAAATAAAACTTATGTTAGTCTGGTTGGTTTCATGTTTAAACAAACCAGCCTGTTCAATATTCCGGTACCGTTTTTTGGAACATTTGAAGAAATCAATCTCCGCTTTTATGTAAAGCGAATTGAATCGAATACTATAAAAAGAGGTGTTGTATTCATCAATGAAACGGTTCCTTACAAATCAGTAGCTTGGCTTGCAAATAAACTTTATAAAGAACACTATATTTCCATTCCCACAAAAAGTTCAATAGTAAATAAAGAATCCTCCAAAAAAATAAAGTACGAGTGGAAGATAAATAAAACATGGAATTACATCTCAGTCGATACAGCTATAGAAAATCAGGAAATGATCGATGGAAGTATTGAGGAATTTATCTTTGAGCATTACTATGGATATACAAAAATAAATGATCGGCATTCACAGGAATATAAAGTAAATCATCCAAGATGGCAGGTGAATGAAGTAATAGATTATTCTGTTCATTGCGACTTTACATCAATGTATGGCAATGATTTCTCCTTCTTAGACAATCATCCACCTGATTCGGTTATTATTGCAAAAGGCTCACCGGTTACTGTAAAATGGAAAAAAAAATTATTTTAAATAATGATAATGATGGAGCAAAAAGATATTGACAGGATAATTGAAATGGCATGGGAAGACAGAACCCCGTTTGAAGCCATACAATTACAATTTGGTTTTTCTGAGGCTGATGTCATTGCAGTTATGCGAAGAGAGTTAAAACGCAGCAGTTTTAATTTATGGAGAAAGAGAGTAAACAGCGGCACCAGCCAAAAGCATGCAAAAAAAAGAAATCCCGAAATTGGCCGGTTTAAATCCAAACTTCAAAAAACCATTTCTTTGAATAAAATAAGTAAGCGGTAGATGGAACTGAAATTTGCAACAGATTATAAAATAATACTTGAAAAAATAAGTCAAATTGATCCGTTAAAATATGGAAGTACCCGCAATTATGTGGATGGCGCTGTTACGGGTTTGTCACCATATATTTCAAGAGGAGTTATCAGTAGCAAACAAGTGTTGGAAACTATTTTGGAAAAGGGATATAAAATTTCGCAGATAAAACCTTTTGTGCAGCAATTATGTTGGCGTGATTATTTTCAAAGAGTGGCTCAGGTAAAAGATGTGGACAGAGAATTAAAACAATTACAGGCACAGATTTTACATTATGAAATTCCTTCACAAATTGTAGATGCAGCAACCGGAATAGAAGGTATCGATAAAGCCATTAAACAATTATACCAAATTGGCTATATGCACAATCATTGCAGAATGTATGTGTCTTCGCTGGTTTGTAATATTGCTAAATCACATTGGCACCACCCGGCACAATGGATGTATTACCACCTGCTTGATGGCGATTGGGCAAGTAATGCCTGCAGCTGGCAGTGGGTTGCGGGTGCCAACAGCAATAAGAAATACTATGCCAATCAGGAAAACATCAACAAGTTCACTTATACAAATCAGGCTAACACTTTTTTGGATAAGCCGTATGAGGAACTTGAAAATATGGAAACACCTGTTGAATTGTTAGATACGCAAAAGTTTAAGTTTAAGTCTGAACTTCCTTTACCTGCAAGAATTCAGCTTAATCCAAAGCTGCTAACATTGATATATAATTATTATAACATCGATCCATTATGGCATAAAGATGAACCGGCAAACCGGATTTTACTTATTGAACCTGATTTCTTTTCCAGTTATCCGGTAAGTAAAAACTGCATAGACTTTATGCTGGCATTGAGTAAAAATATACCTGGCATACAGCTTTATGTTGGTTCTTTTCAATCCTTTTATGAAAAATATCCTGCAGAAAATATCTGTTACAAAGAGCATCCGCTCAATAAAGGCTATAACGGAATCAGGGAAGAAAGGGATTGGATTAACGAAGAAGTATCGGGATATTATCCTTCCTTTTTTTCTTATTGGAAAAAAGCAGAAAAATATTTATACAAATAAATACTATAATGTGATTTTAGAAAAAAAGGACATAGAGCAATCAGAGCAATGCTACAGAACTGCTTTTATCAATTCATTAGCTGGTTTCCGCCAGGCAGTATTGGTGGGTACTAAATCTACAGATGGTATTTCAAACCTGGCCATATTTAATTCCCTTATTCATCTAGGCGCTAACCCTGCTTTATTTGGATTAATTAGCAGACCGGGAAGTGTTCAAAGAGATACGTTGCAAAACATTCTTGATACAAAAGAGTATACGCTAAACTATGTACAGGCTGAACACTATAAAAAAGCACATCAAACATCTGCCCGGTATGATAAAGATATTTCTGAATTTGAACAAGTAGGATTTAATGAGTTATATCATCCATACTGCAAGGCGCCTTTTGTAGAAGAAGCAGTGGTAAAAATTGCTATGAAATTTGAAGAAAGCACCTATCGCTTTGAATGGCACGATACTGATTATTGGCAGTATTATGCTGGTTGATATAAATGCTTCACTCGTTGGCCCTGATGGATATGTTGCTTTATCAGATGCCGAAATATTGATCAGCCAGGGGCTCGATGCTTACTTTGTTTCAAAAGCAATAGGCCGCCTCCCCTATGCGAAGCCCTCTATTTAAGTTTTACAGAAAATATTCAAATGGCAGCATTTATTCCTCGATTACAAGATTAATCTCAATAACATAACAAGCCCCGATTAAAATCGGGGCTTGTTACTACCATAATTTTAAATATACTTCTTGCATACAAATGTTTTGTTTTGGAGTATACTAATAGATCTAAGTAGGTAAAAGAAACAATTAAAATATTCCATGTACCTAAATCAATTTTTTATAAATAGAATAATACATTAATTAAAAATGGAGAGGATAGGTTATTTAGAAAGCACTTATTGCATCAATCATCTTAATAGCATAAACAATAGGCATCGATAAAGTGCTTTCTATAAACAAGGAACATCAACTTGGATCATGGAGATTCAAATGGTATTTCGAACCTTATCATGATATAACTATTTCTGAATCTGGCGTATTGCATATCTTGAAGACATATCAGGCTGGAAGGCTATATAAAAATTGCGAGAAGATCATTACATGAAAACTTTCAGAATTATACTGGTTTAAGTAATAGTAACTGCCCAATATGATTTGCCAGATGATTTGTCCTACTGATTAGAACATTTAATTTATTTCTGTTAGGTTCATTAATGAAGTCTTCTTCAGTAACTGAAGTATGTTTTTGTAACCATTGTTCAGCATCCATCTTTGAAAAGTGTTTATTCAGTAACTCATTTACTTTATTCCAATTAGCTCTAAGTGAAGCTACTGAAGGAATTTCTTTTACTGCTTTATCTGGCGTTCTAATGAACACAGGATTTAACTCGGGACATAATTGTTCGCCTAAATCCAATAATGGTAACATTCTATCATGAACTGCAGTTAAATGTCCAAGTAAATAAATACCTCTGTTTTTTCCCTGTGCTACTTCTTTCATTAATTGTTCATCAGATAGCTCATTTAATAATTTATTGATTATGCCTAATTGAACATTCCAGCTATCAACAATTAATTTAATAATAAATTCCTGCTTTTCCATATGATTTAATTTAAAAATTAATTAAGAAAAATCATGTCTTCTGAAGATAAATGAATATCGAATGATTGGCAATTTTCTTCAAAATGTTTTATTGAAGAAGTTCCCGGTATCGGCAAGATATAAGGTGAACGGTGCAATAACCAGGCTATATTGATCTGTGCTTCCGTTTTATTATACTTTGCTGCAACCTTATTAATTCTATCGTCTTTTTTTGGTAAAGAATTGATGAGTGAAAAATAAGGTATTAAAGGAATTTCATTTTGCTCACAAAGTTCTAATACTTCCTCTCCTCCCCTGTTTTCACCATGAGGTGTTATTAATGTTTTACGTTGTGAATGTCCGTACATATTTTCAACAGTAGCGATATTGCCCATTGATAATGCTGAAGTCAATTCATCAGCGTTTACATTGCTAACCCCAACATGCAAAATCTTTCCTTCCTTTTGTAATTCAAACATAGCATCCATTGATTCTTTAAACGGTACATCTGAATGAGGCATTACTCTAAAATGTACCAAAGACATTTGTTCTAATTTCAGCGTACGCAAATTTTTGTCAATACTCGTTCTGAGATTCTCGGGACGATTAAATGAGATCCAACTTTTATCAGGCTTGCGAGTGGCACCGACTTTACTACAGATGATAAGATCTGATGGATAAGGATATAATGCTTCAACTATTAAACGATTAGTAACATCTTCTCCGTAATAATCAGCAGTATCTAGAAAACGAATACCGGTTTCTATTGACTTTCTTAAAATTTCCAGTGCTTCATTTCTGTTAGGCGGTTCCCCATAAATACCAGCACCTGTTAATCGCATAGTACCATAGCCTAATCTTTTTGATATTAAAGGGGCATTAGAATTAGGTGCAATAATAATTTCGGATCGAATGTTTGGGTTTATCATAGTCTGTAAATATGATACTTTTTATATGACAAATCAATTTATTTTTTATCGCAAGAAGAATTACCCTTAAAAAATATATAGGATTTTTTAAAGAACCGCAATGACTTTATTTGAAATCAGCTTTTTTATTACCTCTAATTTTTACTCCATTTAGATTTTAAAAAATAAGCTGCCATCTTTGGTTTACGATCTCTTGTAAATACACCCTTCCAATTATAACCTCCAAATCTTCCTGAACCTTGACTTGTTTTAAAATCTGCAAAAGCCCAAACATGGGCACCACAAATAAAATCTTTAGAATCTAATACTTCAAGATAAGCTTTTATGAAATCCCTCTGATACTCTTCAGTAAACATATCCGAAACTTCTGCGTGCATACCTGGATATGCATCCGCTCCAAATTCTGTTAACATAATTGGCTTATTAAACCTACTATGCAAAATATCAAGTTCATTATTTAATAATCTTGCGCCTTCAGCGATATTACCTACTTGGGTGTACCATCCAAAATATCTATTTATACAAACAACATCTGCTAAGCTAAACCATTGATAGGGCTCATTCTCTGCTCCTACTAATGTTACAGGTCTTGTTTTATCTTGATTTTTTGCAGTATTAATTAATTCTTTAAAAAAATTGAAGGATATAGTATCAGTAGATTCTTTTTTTAAATAGGTAGACCTAAGCCCTGGTTCATTGGCAACGCTCCACATTATCACACAAGGATGGTTTTTATCACGATTAATCAATTCGCGTATTTGTTGTTTACACATCTCCTTTCTTTCATTTACCTGATCCAAATTCTTATCAAAATACAATCCAACTGCAGGAATCTCATCTATAATTAAAATACCTTGTTTATCTGCCATATTAAAGTATTCTTCATCATAAGGATAATGTGATGTTCGAAATGAATTTGCTCCAATCCATTTTAATAAAGAAAAATCTTTTACGATGACAGGATAAGAAGTTCCTTTCCCAAGAATTGGAAAATCTTCATGTTTTCCAAAACCTTTTAAGAATATTGGTTTGCCATTTAATAAAAGTTGGTTATTGCTGACAGTAATAGTTCTAATACCAACCGAAATATTATAATTGTCAATAATTTCTTTCTTGTTATTGAGACTTATATCTAAATCATACAAATAGGGATCTTCTGTATTCCACAAACGAGCATTTTCGATATCTAACGTAATAAATGCATCATCACCAACAAAAGAAAATTCTTTTTCATACTTATGATTGTTTCCCGTTAATACCAGTTTGCCATTTGTGGCTACCCCCTCCTTTTTAACTTTTATTTCAACAGTTGCAGATGACGATAGAATTTTAGTCACAACATTTATGTCAGTTATATTAGTTTGAGGAAGGGAATAGATCCAAACTGGTCTTTGCAGTCCGCAAAATGGAAAAAAATCATAGTTTGCAGATGGAAAATTATTGAATCCGGCTTCAGAGATAATTGAGCCTGGTGGAATTCTTTCAAGTTTTAAAATATTTTCTACTTGAACTACTATTTTATTGGCACTATCCCATTTTATATAATCAGAAATCTCAAAAGAAAATGGCAGATGACCTCCTTCATGTTTACCTAAAGGTTTTCCATTAATCCATACTTTTGAAGCATAATTTGCCGAGCCAAACCTGATGAAAATTTTTTGGCCTTTCCATAATTTGGGAACAAAAGTATTTTGTTCATACCAAGCTACTCCCATATAGTCTCTCAGTTCGTCATACTGATCATTCCAGCTTGCAGGAACTGCGATAGGTCTGGCTTGTTTTAAGCCATTAAACCAACCCTCCTTTTCTCCAACGTTATTTGAATCAATATTGAAACTCCAAATACCAGACAGGTTGATCAAATTTCTATGTGCATTCTGCTCTGGAAATAAACAACTATTATTTAAATCAGCCGATTTAAAATCCTGAGAAAACAGTCTTCCACTATAACAGATAAGAAGAAAAACGAAAAGAATCACTTTGTGCATGATTTATATTTTTTTTATTAAGATTTAACTTATCAAAATAATGTTTTTCCTATTTTAAAAAATAACCATTGCCTATAGCCTAGTATCTCTTCCATTAAGTGTAATAATATTCCAAGCAAATGCCATTTTATTATAATTAAAACTTAACACCACTCCTCCTTTGCAATGATCAAAAATATTTGTTCTCAATATTTATGTAATGATCCAAAATGAATATTTTATAAATAATTTTAAAGGGTTTTCATATCAATTACGAATCTGTATTTAACATCTGATTTTAGTATTCTTTCATAAGCTTCATTTATATCCTTTATGGAAATCATTTCAACATCACAAATAATATTATTAGCAGCACAATAGTTTAACATTTCTTGTGTTTCTTGAATGCCTCCAATCATAGATCCAATGATACTTCTTCGCTTGGATATAAGTTTAGCAGCACCTATTCGATTGTCTTCGGGAGGAATCCCTACTAACAACATTTTTCCTTCAACTTTTAATAGATCTAAGAACTTATTTATATCATGAACTGCCGCTACCGTGTTTAAAATAAAATCAAAATGATTTTTCAATTCACTCATTTTTGTTTCATCTGTTGACAAAACAAAATGATGAGCCCCCAATCTTTTTGCATCAGCCTCTTTAGAAGGTGAGGTACTTAACATAGTTACTTCAGCCCCAAAGGATGCTGCAAATTTTACTGCCATATGCCCTAATCCTCCTAAACCCAATACAGCAACTTTATGCCCCTTGCCTACACCGGCATATCGTAAAGGAGAATATGTTGTAATACCAGCACATAATAAAGGAGCAACCGCCTCTAATTGCGAAGTAAAAGGAATATGTAAAGTATATTTTTCGTCAATTACATAATGAGAAGAATAACCTCCAAATGTAGGTGTAACTCCATCTCTATAAAAACCATTATAAGTTGGCGTCATATCTTCATCACAATATTGCTCCATCCCATTTTTACAACAATCACATGTTCGGCAGGAATCAATAAACACCCCAACACCTGCAAGGTCGCCCACTTTAAACTTAGTGACAGCAGAACCGATAGCAGAAACTCTTCCAATTATTTCATGTCCGGGAACAATCGGGTAAACTGATGGCCCCCATTCGCTTCTAGCCATATGAATATCAGAATGACATACTCCACAAAAAAGAATATCAATCATTAGATCATGCGAACCAACACTTCTTCTTTCAAAATTAATAGGGGCGATAGGTGAATTTTTACTTATTGCACCATATCCATTTACAGAAATCATAAAATTTGATTTTTATTTTGTCAATATATTTTTACTTTAAAGTCTCTTAAAAGTAAATATGCAAAAAATAAAAAAGCCCTATAGAAAATAAGCACAGAAAATTTACGAAAAGGGTTTAGATGAAAACATAGAATCAATCATCATGGCTTTAGTTGACCTTGAGCCTATGATAAAACCACCCTTTTACCTATAGACTGTTTTTTTGTCGAGTCTCTAATAAATAACTGGCTATTGATTGTAATAACCTCACTATAATTTTTTAACTCAGTTTGCTTTATTATCTCAAATAATAACTCAGCTGATTGCATGCCAATTTCAAAAGCCGGCTGAGTAATAGTAGATAAAGAAGGATCTAATAATGCAGCGGCTCTCAAATTCGAAAAAGAAATAATCTTTAAATGGTTAGGAATTTTTAAATCTAAATCTTTTGCAACTTGATACACAACGAGAACTAATTTTTCAATGGATGAAAATATTGCATCCGGGGGATTGGAAGAGGAGAGAATACTGTATATAATAGAATAATTGATATCAGCATCCTCTGTACATTTAATCAGCATATCTTCCTGAAGTTTCATACCATTATGTATTATGGCATCTTCAAAGCCTCTCCTTCTTTCTTTACTAATGTAACTCCATTCTGAATTAAATAGAAAAGCTATTCTTCTTGAACCCTGATTAATTAAGTGGGTTGTTGCATCATATGTTTTTTGATAATTATCTGTTACGATCCTTGGGGCAAAATTTAAATCGGGGACCCTGTCAAAAAAAATAATCGGAACTTTATTTTGAGCATAGAAATCTTTTAAATGACTAAAAATGCGAGTTTGGGATGATAAGGACATGATGATTCCCTGCACCTGATTACCCGACAAATTTTTTAACACCTTACATTCATTATCAAAACTTTCATGCGTAACATAAATAAATAAATCAAACTGATTTCTTTCCGCAATTGTCTGAACTGCATCAACCACTACAGAAAAGAAATTATTTGTTATTTCAGGAATAATTACAGCAATAGCTTTACTAGTTCCACTTCTTAGATTTATACCTAATTGATTTGGCTTATAATGATATTTTTCTGCTAAATCTTTAACACGCTGCTTAGTTATAACATTAATTTCAGGACTATCTTTTAATGCTTTAGAAACGGTACCAATCGACAAATTAAGCTCTTTTGCAAGCTTAACCATACTCATTTTTTCCATTTAATGGTAACAATTTAAAATTTAAAAAGTTTCATCTTTACTTAGTCACTTAAACTAAACCCATTTTTGGGTTTCATCAACTTTTATCCGGTTTAGCCAATAAATGTTTCTGTATTTTACCTAAAGCTGTTCTAGGAAGTTTATCCATTATAATGAATGATTTAGGAATTTTAAATGATGCAAAAGTTTTCTTACAATTGTCTTCAATTACTTTCAAATCAACAGTTCCATTACTTGTAACAATGTATGCAACAGGAACTTCACCTCTTATTTCATGAGGCACACCAATAACTGCAGCTTCTGCAACACCATCTTGCTCCATTAAATATTCTTCTATCTCTCGCGGATAAATATTAAAGCCTCCTGAAATAATCAGGTCACTTTTTCTTCCTTTTAAAGTATAATAACCATCCGATGAACATATCGCCATATCACCGGTTTTAAAATATCCATCAACAAATGAATTTTTGGTTGCATCTTCACGCATCCAATATTCTTTAAAAACATTTCCGCCTTTAATATGCAATTCACCTTCTTCTCCCACAAAAACTTCTTCTCCGTTTACATTTAAAATCTTAGCACTAACACCGGGCATTGGTAAACCAACTGTACCTGGTCTTCTCTCGCCAACATAAGGATTACTGATATTCATTAATGTTTCTGTCATACCATATCTTTCTAAAATGATATGATGATATTTTTCATTAAACGCTTCCAGGATATGGGAAGGCAATGGTGCAGAACCAGATACAAATAATCTGACAAATGAACCAATTTGTTTTGCAATAACATTTTCAAAATCAAGCATTCGAATATACATGGTTGGAACACCAAAAAATAATGTTGGTTTAAAATCCAAAAACTCTGCAGCAGCTTTTTGATATTCGAATTTTTCTAACAATTTAATACTGCAACCGGATATTAACCAACAATGTAAACCATTAGCCAATCCATGAACATGAAATAATGGTAAGGCTAATAATAATTTATCCTGCTCAGTGATTTCCCAACAAGAAATGAGGTTTACGCCGTTCACTAAAAAATTATTGTTGGTTAACACAGCTCCCTTTGATGCTCCTGTTGTTCCGGATGTATAAATAATAGCAGCAGGTGTATCGCCAGTAATAGTTTCTTGAATAGGATTTTTTGACTCTTGCTTAGCTTCTTCAGCCAATACTTTTATATCTAAATATTGAATAATCTCTCCGGGAATTGAAACAGAAGAAATGAAGACCTTTGGTTTAGCATCATGATAAATATGCAGTAATTCTCTTTCTTTATATAAAATATTAACCGGAACAAAAATGATTCCAAGTTTGATACAGGCAATATAAACATCAATAAACTCTACTGAGTTTTCTGAATACAAACACAATCTATCACCCAAAACCAATCCTTTCTTATTCAGCAGATGAGCCATTTGATTACTTCTGCTATCTAATTCACCAAAACTGTATTCATTCTCTTTAAAGATTAATCCTATTTTATCTTTTTTATTAATGAACGAATGATTAAATAATGAAACAATATTCATGTATAATTATTTTTTTAGTTTAAAAGAAATGATCCAAACAATAAAAGAAAAGCAACCTAATGCAATGAAGGCATTGGTGAATTTTCCGGATACATCAGCAACATAACCGACTAAAGGAGCACCTGCTAAAATCATAATTACCCCTAACATATTTACCAGTCCTTTAGCAGCGCCTGCTCTTCCGGGAAAAAGAATGGTTGCCCTGTTAAATAAAGTGGCATAGGGCAAACCGCAACCAAAACCTAATAATATAATCGCCAATAAGGTAAATGCAAATGAGCCGCCTACAAATGCAAGGAGCAGGCAGCCGATTGTGTTAAACAGGAAACTGATTTCTAAAATTAGTCTTGCGCCAATTTTATCAACCAGAAAACCTCCCAATGGCCTGCCTATAACACCTAACAATATTACCAATGAGGCTAATGCACTCAATAAAAAAGTATTACTTATCTGCAGTTGCTGTTTTAATAATATGGTAATCCAATTACCAATAACAATCACTAAACCAAAAGAAGCCATTTGAACCAAACCCAATAACCATAATTGAGGATGCAACAGCAAGGATGATAATTTTACAAAGGGGTGTTCTTTAATCGTTGGTCTTGGAGCCAAAACAACCCAACATAACAATGCAATAAATGCGATACAGGCAGTTGAGATAAATGCACCTCTCCAACTTGTAACTTCTGCAATACGTGGTAAAATAAAAATAATAAAGCCGGAACCTAATAATATGGAAGCACCATAATAACCCTGTGCCTTTGCTAATTTATCTTCAGTAACCAATTGCGAAATATACCTTGCTCCTGCAATAAAACATGTACCGGTTCCCAAACCGGTGAAGAACTTCCAAAAAAGTAATGCGTTATAACTATTACTTTGAGAAATAAGCAAATTTCCAATGACTACAACCAATAGAGAAAACAACATAACTTTTCTTCCACCAAATTTATCTGCTAAATGCCCTCCCGGAATTTGCATGGCAGCATGCGTTAAAAACATTGCTGTTGCAAGTAATCCTGCCATTGCTTTAGTAAATCCGAATTGTTTTATCAATAATGGAATTAATGGTGCTTGATTGGTATAGTTGCAGGAGTAAGCAAACCCTACAAGGTATACCAATAACAACCCAATATTTTTTTGCCTATCTGATAACATTTATTTTTTTTAAGACATTATAAATGCCATCCCGTAAAAACGGGACGCAGAGTAAGATAACAAGGGTTATCTAAAACACAGTTTTTTATATTTATTAATATTTTATTTTTTTTACTCATTTATTCAATCATAATTTTTTTTGTAAGCCTTATATCTTCAGATGAACTGCCAATGAATACATCAAAAAAACCCGGCTCCACCACTCGTTTCATATTTTTATCTAACAATGAAATATCATTGGGTGTAAGTGTAAAATGTACGGTCTTTTTTTCTCCGGGCATTAAAGTAATTCTTTCAAATCCTCTCAACTGTGTTTCATAAACAGTAACGCTGGTTACTTCATCTTTAAAATAAAGTTGCACCACTTCATCTCCTTTTAATTTTCCTGTATTGGTAATATCAACTGCAACTTCAATATTACCTGATACATTTTGTTTCTCTGGTGTAACCATCAAATTGCTGTATTCAAATGTGGTATAACTTAATCCATAACCAAATGGATACAATGCTCCATACACATTTGTTTTCCCAAAACCATTAGGGCCATCACCCGGCTGTCCGGCATGTGAACCAGGTTTAAAAGGGAAATTCAATTCTATTTGTCCAACAGTTTTTGGAAATGTAACAGGCAGTTTACCACCCGGATTATAATCACCAAATAGTGTTTCTGCAATAGCATTGCCTCCGTCTTGGCCCGGGCACCACGCTTCAATGATAGCAGGCAAATATTTATTGGGCCAATTAACGGTTAATGGCTGTCCATTAATTAATACTGCGATAACCGGTTTACCTGTTGCATACAATGCCTGCAACAATTGTAACTGTCTTCCTGCCAATTCTAAACTCGTTCTGCTTCTGCTTTCGCCAAATTGATTTTCTGTTTCACCCACTACTGCAATAATTACATCTGAAACCTTTGCCATTGCTACTGCACTATCAATACTTTTTTGTTCAGTGATAGAAACAGCAGAAGGGAAAATTTCACTCTCAGGCCAATTATCATCTTGTGCATTACAGCCTTTTGCATACATCACATTCACTTGATTACCCGTATAATTTTTTAACCCTTCTAATACAGATACTACATGAACATTTGAGGGGCCATATCGGCTCATCGAAGTAGTACTATCCTGCGCAAGCGGCCCTGTTACTAAAATATTTTTAATTGATTTGATGTCTAACGGCAATACATGATTTTCATTCTTCAATAACACCAATGATTCACGGGAAATTTGTTTGGAGAATTTCTTAGCATCATCATTATATACAATCTCATCTGCTTTTTTTGTATCAGTAATGTAAGGATGATCAAACAAGCCTAATTTAAATTTTACACGAAGCACATCTGCTACTCTATCATCCAATGTTTGCATTTTCACCACTCCTTCTTTTACCAATTTTCTCAAAGGCAACACATAAGTATTGGGTTGTTGAAAATTAGTACGCACATTCAAGCCGGCTTCTATTGCCATCCTTACAGCATCAGTTGAATCTTTTGCTACATGGTGTTTGGTGAAAATAAATTCAACTGCATCACTATCACTCACCACATAACCATCAAAACCAAATTGCTTTCTTAATAATTCTGTCAAAAAATAATAACTGGCGGTAATCGGCATTCCATCCCAATCATTATAACTACTCATCACACCCAAAGGATGCGCTTCTTTAATAATTCTCTCATAAGGATAGAGATATAAATTAAACAACTCACGTGGTGCAACATGTGGGTCTGTTCTTGCATTGCCATCACGCCCTCCTTTGGGAACGCTATAAACAGCAAAATGTTTTAGCGTTGACGCAACACCTTCACTTTGCACACCCAACACCATTTGCTTTCCCAATTCCGTCACTAAAAAAGGATCTTCTCCGTAACATTCCACCACCCTTCCCCATCGCGGATCTCTCGCCAAATCAAGAATAGGTACATATACATTGGTATAACCTAATGCTTTGGTTTCTCTCCCTACAATATGGCCGGCATGATTAACCAATGCTTTATCCCATGTACTGCCAATTGCAATAGGCGCAGGCAATCCAGTTGCTTTCTCACTCGCCAATCCATGAATACCTTCATTGGTAAAATCTACAGGAATTCCCATTCGAGTTTCTTCAATGAACCATTTTTGGGTTGTGTTAATAGCTGCTGCGTGCACACTATAAGGGTAAGAATATTTTGTATTGGTTTGCGGACGAAAGGTGGTAGTATTTAAATGTTCATCAATATTAGCAATACCATCTTTCCATATTTTATTTTTCCATTGCGGTGTTGGCATTTCATCTTTTAATACCCTGCCATAACCGTATAAGGTAACCAACTGACAAGTTTTTTCATCAATGGTCATTTGAGATAATAAATCTTTAATACGAGCATTAATAGGTTGCGAGGGATCTTCAAAAATATCTTTCTTGCCATTTTTATTAAAATCTATCCATCCATCGTGATAGATATTTGTTTGTGCATGCAAAAGCGCTGCAAAGCAAATAGATACTATTGAAATAAAAACCTTTTTCATTATTTATGACAATCAAAATATTTAATCAATGCATATTTATTATCGTTCAATTGTTTCATCCACTTTATTAATTCCTGATAAGCATCATAATAAGTATTTACGATGCCTTTATTTGAATCATTATTAGAAGGATCAGCAGAAAGATCTGATGGGTCATTATCCTGATACCGGAACCAATGCCAACCAACACAATTTTTTGCTTTCAATAATTGTAAACAAAAATTTTGATAATGAATGCCGCGATCTTTTTGTGTTTTAACCAACCAACCTGCGCCACTCATATTAGGCATACCTGTTTCTTCAGCCTTAGTATAAAACTCTGTAATAAAAAATGGTTTATTACTCCAATTAGCCCAATCAGTCATGTGCGATAATTTAGGCTCCCAGAAACCATAATAATTGATAGAGAAAATATCAATAAAAGGAGTTGCTGCTTTAATGATATATGGATTGTTTTTTGCTGCTGCATGCAAGCGACTGCCAATGTATAAATGATTGGGATCATTTTTTTTGACGGCTTTATATACTGTTGAGTAATATTGACCAGCAATCCATCCGAGTAATTCATCTTTTTGTTGAGTAGTAATATTTTTTTCATCAATACCCTTTTCCATCATCCATTGCTTAATTGACTTCAATCCGGGTGTTTCATTATTTTCTGATTTTAAAACATTGTTCAATTCCGAATTAGTAAAGGGTAATTCATTATCCGAAAAATGGCCTAATAAATTTGGATCATTGATGGTGTTCGATATTTTTTTTGTTTCTTCCTCACAAAAAGAAGAAAATTCCGAATCAAGCATTAAAGTCAAATCAGATTCTGATTTTCGGGAAGGGTCTTTTTTAGTTATATATTTTTTAAATGCAGGCACCAAACTTAATTGCGTTGTATATACCAAAGGTTGCTTGCTTGTTTTATTATAGTTAATAATCGTTTCAACATCAGACCATGATCCTGCAACGTTAAAACCTGATTCATGTAATAAAGAACTTGTTGACTGAATCCATTTATCGTTTGTTATAAATTTTTCATTGAAGGCCTTCTCATTATTAGGTGATTTACCTAACCGAATACCATTAACAGCTGTTACAACAAAAGGATGTCCCAACGGATCGATTACCCACCAGCGATCATTTATTTTCTGTGTTCTAAAAAAACCGGTAGCGTTAAAAACAATTGAATTATCGCCACCAAACTGATCAGCAGTTAGTGATTTTATTTTACTATAATCTTGAATTGAATCGACTATAATTGAAGGGAATGATTTCCAATCAGAATATTGAATTTTCTTTTCAGCATTTTTACTCCAAACTTTTGCATCAATACTAATGGCATGATTTTGCTGGGCAAAATTTTGTTGAGTGAAATTGAAAAATAGTATCGTTAAAAAAAGTCTATCTATTTTTTTAAGATAGATAGACTTTGAGAATAAAATCATTTTAAATTTATTTTATTTATTAATAACCAGGGTTCTGTGGCATAGGAAGACCTTGATTGGCGCTAATAACTGATTGTGGTATTGGCAACAAAGTATCCCTTAATTGAATTAATGGCCCTGCAACAGCATTATATTGTTGTGTTCTTCTGAACCAGATAGGTTGAGCAGGATTTTGCGGATCTCTCACTCTTAATAAAGTATAACGCCTATGTTCTTCCGAGATCAATTCTCTTGATCTTTCATCCATAATGAAATCAATATTTACTTGACTTGAATTAATCAATGAAGCATTGGCTCTTGCCCTGAGAATATTGATTGTTTGAGCAGCACCTGCAGCATTACCCAAATCATACTGTGCTTCTGCCATTAACAAATAAGTATCAGCCAATCTTAAATAAATATTGTCATCACAATTATTAGTTTGTTGTATATCTGTAGAAACATTCGGTGCATAATCCCATTTTCTTAAACTAAACCAATTATAATCAGAAAGTGGTTCATTGGTATAGGTAATAGGCGTTGTTCTAATCGTATCTTTTAAATGATGTCCCGAAGGTAAAGTAGCTGCATTGGTTAAAACATACCTATAATTTATTTTTACAGTAGCCGTTGCACCTGTTCCGGTTACATTTTTTTCTATCCATAATGTATCACCCTTTGTAACTCCTGGCAATACTTTTAATGTTACTCCACTTTCATCGGTATTCATTATCCAATAATATCTATAGGCATACATTCCTCCTCTAACATCATTAGGATCATAATTCAGAACTGCCCATTTGGTAGGTGCAAACCTTCCAATTCCCCTTCCACCATTAGCTACCATATATCCTACTGGCGCTATACCTCCAATTGTTATCGATGCATATCTGTTTACCCACCATCTTCTCATAATATTGTATTGAAAACCGGGTGCAGTATTAGGATATAAATTCTTAAATACATACAATGCCTCTGTATTCCCCTGGCTTCTATCACTATTCCCATTGATAAACATATCAGAATAGGCGGATCCTGGAGAAGAAGCATTCACACCATATCTATTGGTAACCAAAGAATATAAACCGCTGTTGATTAATGCTTGTGCTTTATTTAAAGCATTTTGATATTGCCCTGTAGCCAAATACATTTCGGCCAAATAATGTGTTGCAACTGCTTGAGGGAATCTTCCTTCATCCGGCGGCACTGCAGCCATTCCGGCTTCTGCATCTAATAGATCTTTTATAATTTGCATTCTCACAGAGTCTCTTGAAGTTCTATACCAGTCATTTTTGCTTACATCAGAACTGGCACCTAAATTCAAAGGAACAGCACCCCACAAATAGGTTAAATGACGATAGGATAAAGCTCTGAATAATTTGGCTTCACCAACGATTTGATTTTTATCAACTGTGCTTAAAAAATTAGTAGTATTTGCTTGATTGATAATTACATTAGCTGCATTTACCATGCTGTACAACCAATTAAATACATAGTTTAAATCTGTACTTGACGAATTTAAAGTTGCACCAAAATTGTTGAAATTATATTCTGGTTGACCTGCAGCAGGGTAGCAACTATAAGCATTATCCACTCCAATCATAGCTGGTGTAATCACCATATTATTTGTGTAGTTTGAGCTGTTTCCACTTATAACACCACTACCTGCTCTTTCCTCTCTGAACAAATTATACAAACCATATAATCCTGTTATAAAACCTGCTTTAGACGTATACACCACACCGGTGGTTGTACCTATTAAAGGGCTCTCTGTTAAATAGTCTTTTTTACAAGAGGAAATAAATAACATAATGATCAAAATACATCCTATAGAAATTTTATATAAATTATACATACAATAAATTTTTGCAGTTAAATTAAATTAGAAAGTAACATTTAAACCAACAGTGAATTCTTTCTGTAATGGTGTACTTAATTGATAAGTAGGCCCTAATTCAGGGTCCATTCCCTGATATTTAGTGAACGTCATTAAGTTTCTTGCATTGGCATAAATCTTAAGATTGCTGATTCCAATTTTGTTTAACTTTCCTAACATCCTGGCAGTAAAATTATACGCCAGAGAAATGTCCTTTAACCTTACAAAACTTGCATCTTCATATATATTTACCGGAACAGGTGTTAAATTGGAATACAGATTATTTGACCAATGCGTACCTGTTGGGTGTGATGGACTCCACCAATCCTTATATGTAGTATTGGTTACTACATCTGTTCCCACATTATCTTGTTGTAAGGGATCATTCTTGGTTATCCCATAAACACCCTGAATAAATATAGATAAGCTTAAGTGTTTATAAGTAAACGTATTGGTAAAACCCCATGTAATTTTGGGATCTAATTGTCCAAGTATTGTTCTGTCATTAGCAGTTGAAATAATACTATCCCCATTTAAATCTTTAATTCTAACATATCCTAAACGAGGCGTAGGTGATTTAACCGGGGAATTAATAGAATCTTGTGCCGTTTTATAAATACCATCATATACTAAATCAAAATTCACATTAATTGGATGACCAATAAACCATTGGTTTAATGTATCGTTTTGACCATTACCATATAAGCTGATGATCTTATTTTGGTTATAAGACATTACAATCGCGGAACTCCATGTAAATGATTTGGTTACAATATTTCTGGTATTGACAGAAACTTCAATTCCTTTATTTGACACTTTTCCAATATTAGCTAACACACTTGTATAACCTGTTATAGGAGATACTTGCTGATTCAACAATAAACCCGGATTACCGGTTTGTGCACTATAATATTCTATCGTACCATAGATTCTATTATTCAAAAAACCGTAATCTAACCCCATGGTCCATTTTTTAGTAGCCTCCCAAGCTAATAATGGATTACCTGCTATATTTGGAATATAGCCTACGGCCAATGTATCATTGGTACCACCAATAATATAATTCGTATTTTTTAATGTGGTCAATGTTTGATAAGCACTTACCGCTTCATTACCATTTAAACCATAGGAACTTCTTAATTTTAATTGAGTAACATAATCAGGCAGGTGAATAAATTTTTCTTTTTGAATATTCCAGGCCACTGCACCCGTTGTAAATACACCATACTTATTATTTAATCCAAATCCTGAATAGCCATCTCTTCTGGTTGTGATGGTTGCCAGATATTTTCCTTTATAAGAATAATTCAATCTTCCCATTTGAGAAATATGGTTTTCTTTATAGTAAGTGGAAGACTGAGTTAATGTGGAAGCCTGATTTAAATTATAAGCATAATTCAAATCTACCGGAGGAAAGTTTTGTCCTTTGGAATCATCACTGGTATAATCATGACTTTGACTACTATATAATGCAGTGAAATTGATTGAGTGATCTCCAAATGTTCTGGAATAATTTAAGATATTTTCTATTGTAAAGTTTCTTTCTAAACTTGTTAAAATTTCTCCTTGACCATTATCAGTATAACCTGTTGTTGTGTTCCTACCCCATGAAGTTCTGATGGTCCTGTTAATTAATTCAACACCAGTATTCAATTTATAAGAAAGTCCTTTAACAGGCAATTCAACTTTTATATAATTAGCTGAAAATATTTTATTGGTTTGATCGGTATTCCATATGTATAAATTATTCATAGGATTTCCCATCAAGTGATATTCGGGCCATGCATATAGAGCATAGGTGCCATCCGGATTAAACGGATTGGTTAAAGGATTAGCCGAATTTGCTCCTTGTCCTCCATTAGTACCATTCAAATTCGCCGGACTTCCACTTCTATCTAAAAAAGAAATAATCGTGTTGGTTCCAACATTAATAAAATTATTAACCTTAAAATCCAGACTTGGTCTTAATGTATATCTTTTAAAAACATCGCCCACATCCACACCATTTGTAACTAAAGATGACACACCTAAAAAATAGGTCACATTCTCATTACCCCCGTTAACAGAAAGAGAAGCTGTATTTCTGGAACCATTTTGTGAAGCTAAATTGTACCAATTCACACCAGTTCCTTTTGCATAGATGGAATCTTCAGAAGGTGTTAATGAAGATGCATTCCTTAATAATTTGAAATTATAAAAATCAGAAGGAGAAAGCAGATTAGGTTTATGTGCTATTTGTTCAACGCCTGACGAGACATCTAAAGATATAGTGGTCTTTCCTTTTTTACCAGATTTACCGGTAATTAATATAACACCATTTGAACCACGAGAACCATAAATGGCAACCGCAGATGCGTCTTTTAACACTTCTATAGATTGAACATCATCCATATTGATGTCAGAAAAACCTCCTTCAAATGGTATGCCATCTAAAATAATCAAAGGTCTTGTACCTGCCGTAATGGAATTACGCCCCCCGATTAATACACTCAATTGATTGCCTTCTGCATTAGAATTGTTGGTCGAAACAGTAACACCTGGTAATGAACCTTGCAAAGCCAGTGCAAAATTGTTATTAGGCAGATCTTGCAATTTATCTTTACTTAAAGAAATTACAGAACCTGTTAAATCACTTTTTTTCTGAGTACCATATCCCACTACTACAACATCGTTTAATGTTTGATCTTCTTGGTCTAGTGATATTGAAATTTTATCTGAATAACTTTTAACCTGAATAGTCTTTGTAGTATACCCGACTCTTGAAAAATTAAGCAAGAAAGGTAATTTGACATTAGAGGGAATAGATATTCTAAATGCCCCTACCTCATTTGTAGAAACCGAAATAGTGGTCTTTTGTAAAACAATGGTAACATCAGCTATTGGTTTATTATCTTTTGAGATAACTTTCCCCTCTAATATATTTTGTGCATAAGAACTAACACAAAAAGATAAAGAGATAACAATACATAGAAGTATCTTTTTCATAAAGCAAGTTAAATTTTAACAAATCTAAAACAGCCTTTTATATTAAGTGAGAAGAACTACGAAAAGGGTTTCGAAAATTATTCTGACTTAGAAAACTTAAACCCATGTGGGATTGAACAATTTGCATTGATAATCTTAATGATGAGTTCAACAATAATTAAAACTATTTTACAGCGGAATAAGCCTGACCGGTTGCAGTTAGTTGTCCTGTTGAAGTAAAAACAGCGGAAGTTCCTGTTTGAGAATCATGCCAAGCAAACCTTTGAATAAAGCTTTGATTATTCATCCAATTGGTAACAGCGGTTATGAATTGGTTCACCTGAGCCTGAGAATATTGTGTTGGATTAGTTGTGCTTTCAGCTGCAGTTTGGGGCGCAAATTCAGTTACCCAAATCGGCAATTTAAATAAATTATAGATATTGGTCATATCACTATAAAAAGTAGCGGTATCAACCCCTTTATACCAATGTACTGTTATAAAATCAACTTTAGGAGATGATTGCATAAATTGCTGCAACCAACTTCCCGAAGTAACCGGATTTCCTGCCATAGAGGGGCTTCCTATGTAAGTAGTAGCTGCAACTAATTTGGGCCAATAACTTAGGGCTTGCGATACCGTTAAATTAGATTGACTTGAATTATCAGGCTCGTTAAAGCCAAGCAAATATTGATAAGTACCCAGACTGGATAGCCCGCCTGTACCCCATTCCATCGGAACAAAAGGAATGGTAGAATTTGCTTTTGTAGTAAGTCCCCAATTATAATACCAGCTTACATTTAATAATTGTAATTGTGTATTATTGAACCCATTGGCTGACTCGTTTAAACCAATGCCTTTTTTACTGGTTGTTGCTCCTGTATTTGATCCACTTCCACTACTGCCAGAACCCGAGCCATTTCCACTATTACTTGAATTGGATGGAGTACTTTTATTACAGCTTAAAACCAGAAACATGGCTAACAAAAAGCATATCGGATTTTTGATTGATGCTTTTTTAATCATAAAATAAAATTTTAATAATAAACGATATCATTAATCTTCAGCAGAATAGTAATTACTTAAATATTTCTACTAATGCAGGTTGAATAAAGGATGTCCATTTTTTATATCCGGCTTCATTAAAATGCAAAGTATCTTCTCTGTATAAAGTTGGATCGGGCTCTTGTGTATTTTTTTTGAAAAATGTTTCAGGCGATTCAATAACGTATAAATTTTTATTAGACAAGCTATAGGCCTTTATCAATTGGTTCGCTTCCTGAATTTCTTTCCAAACAGCCCAACGTTTTACACTCGGGCAAATCGCTGCCCAAACAATGGGAATGTTAGGATATTTCATGCGAATTTGTTCAACAATGTATTTATACATTTCCAATACCTGTAAAGGCGTTTTATCTTTTTTAGAAACAACGATATCATTACCTACATAGATCATCACTCCTTTCAATGAATAATCATCGATGATGCGATTGATATAATAACACATATCAGACAAATTACATCCACCATATCCCCGGTGTATTATTTCAAAAGGGCTTAAATCTTTTTTTATGCTTGTCCAATACCGAATAAAGGAACTGCCTGTAACTAAAATAGCATTGGCAGAATATTTATTTTTCATTGGATCATGTGCAAAAGAATCTATATCACGCTCCCATCTTCTTACGCCTAACCTACTATTCTTTGATGTATCATTTGATGAAGCCAATTGTGCATATACCCATGCTCCAATTTCCTGTAACGCACTATCTTGTTTTACCGGGTTATTATCTAATGTATGCCCAGTTGCTGCAAATAATCTTAACCCTGTTGGCACACCCACTTTTAATGCTTGATGATATAAGATCAATGCTCCATAATTAAATCCATGATAACTATAGGATGAATCATAAGGCACTGTTTTATCTGCCATGCCATGTACAAAAAACACTGGCGTTGAATTAGCTTTTATCCATTCATAATCGGGCAGTGCACCCCAACAATCTATCACTCCTTTTATATTTTTATAAATAGCGGATTGATTGGCTGAAAAAACATCATTGCCCCATGCTTGCTTTTTCATGTTCGCTGTTATAAAACTGAGAGGCAAATACATGGCCCCCATGATGGCTTTAGAACCGGCAGAAGAACCCATTAAAAAAATTCGATTGGTATCAATTTTATATTGTGATGCATTTTTTTTAAAATAGAGAATAGCAGATTGAACATCATAAGAAGCTCTGTATAATGCTTCAAAATATTGCTCATTTGTTTTGGGATCTTCAATACCAACTCTGTAATTAATACTGGCAAATGCAAAACCTTTTTTTACAAAATAATTTCTGGAAAGATTAATATAACCACCTGACTTATCTCCATTTTGAAATCCGCCACCATGTACAAAAAGGATCAGTGGCCTTGCAGCACTCGTATCATTATGCGGAGTAAAAATATCTGCTAATAATATTTCTTCTTTATTTTTTATATTAATTGCACTTCCATAATTGATGTTGCGGACAGAATCGATATCTGTAAAAATATTTTCTTTGAACCGATGAACAGATTGCGCAAAAGAGAAAGAGTAGCTTATAAAAAACAAGCTGCAAAAAAAATTCTTTTTCATGATGTAAGCAGTAAAGATTTATTTTCAGTATTTGCAGAGAAGGTTTCTATTAATTCCTTTTTCGAAACTTTCCCCATCGCATTTCTTGGTAATTCATTCACAATTTCAAACCTGCGTGGTATTTTATCGGAAGATAATTTATTTCTTAACCATCTTTTTAATACGCTGAAATCAATTTCAGCTTTTTCAACTAAGACCGCACAAACAATTTCACCCCACTCATCATCGGGCAAACCTATTACACTGCATTCTGCAATATTTTTATATTCACGCAATACTTCTTCAATTTCTAATGCAGAAATTTTATACGCACCTGATTTAATAATATCAATTGAATTTCTGCCTAATATTTTAAAATTATTATTTTCAATGATGCCAATATCCCCTGTTCTAAACCAACCATCTTCTGTAAATGACGCTGTTGTTTCTTTTTCTCTCTTCCAATACTTTTTAAATACTGAAGGGCCTTTTACTTGAATTTCACCGGGCATACCAATAGATAGTATTTTATCATTTTCATCTGTAATCCGTACATGTATATTTGGTAATGGTTTACCCACATAACCCGGATACCTGCGGCCTTTTAACCGATTACTTAACGCCATTCCTATTTCAGTCATACCATACCTTTCTAATAATATTTGTCCGCTTATTTTCTTCCACTTCTTTAACATAGAAACAGGCAATGCTGCAGAACCACAAACCATCACTCGTTGATTTTCCATTTTATCCCTTAACAAGGGTCTATCTTGAAGTGGTATTTCATCCCAATAACTGATTAGTTTAAAATAAATAGTAGGCACAGCCATAAATAGAGTAATTTTTCCTTCACCAAAAATTCGCATCACATGACCGGCATCAAATTTTGGCAAGAATTCACAACAAGCACCTGCCCACATAGAGCAACAAACCACATTGATGATACCATGAATATGATGAAGCGGCAATACACATATTGTATAATCTTTTTCTGTCCATTCCCATGCTTCAATCAAAACAGTAATCTGCGCAACAATATTGGCATGCGTACTTACAACACCTTTTGGTACACTTGTTGTACCACTGGTATATAATATCATTGCCATTCTATCTAAACTAATATCATCGGGTAAGGCTATTTCATTGTTTTTAAAACAAACTTGTTCATTTTCAAGTACATGAACCTGAATTGGATAATGCGATTTTGTTTGATGGATGATATTTTCAAATTCTTTATCAATCACTAAAATAGAAGCTTCCGTATCATTGATTACATATTGAATCGATTCGAATGGAGATGTAATACTGAGAGGGACAGCAACACCACCTGCTCTCCATATTGCCCATTGAACCATTACATAATTAAAACCCGGTTTAACCATAAACAAAACTCTTTGTTCATTCAAATCTTTTGATTGTTGCAGCAATATGCCTGCATAATATTCTGAAGATTCTAAAAGTTGTTGGTAAGTGTAGGATTTACCTAAAGACTGAATGGCTATATTATGTAAATGGCGTTTAGCCTGATCGATAATTGGAAGCATTATATTGAGTATTCTGGTAAGCTAAACTAACCAATTAATTAATATTTATTAATTTTTTGACGAAAAGGGTTTCGTGAATTATACATTACAGAATTATTGTAAATTGTACTTAATAAACTGGTGTTTCTAATAATTAGAAATATGTATTCGGAATTTAGTTATCCCCTATTTCAGAATATTAAACATAAATCATTTCTGAAATACTTCGAACTAAGAAGCGCTTGGGCTACCCTGAATTTTCTAAAAGCCTTGACAATATTTAGTTTCAAGGCATTTTTGTTTCTACAAAGGAATGTTTAGGGGAATTGTTGAAAAAAAGTCCTTTTAGCTATGCGAACTATGTTTTTATTTCTAAATATTACTATACCATACTTCAATAGATTCCTGATTCAAGACGTTCATTCTGTTCATTTCATTTTTGAATCAATTATTATTCTAAATTTATTGGTTAACTTATCTTGTAGCATGTGATTTCGGAAAGTATCAGAACTAAAATAGAAGACCGCTTTGGCAGAAAAATTTTGTACTCAAAAGATTGTGAAGCTTTGTCAAAAAGTATTGAAAAAGTTTGCAATAATAGAATTAGTGCCACCACGCTTAAAAGATTATTGGGATTTGCAAAGAGCATTGAACAGCCTAGAATATTTACGTTAGATGTATTGGCTGCATATGTAGGTTATAAAGATTGGAGCAGTTTGCTCGCCAAAACTGATAAAGCTTCGAATTTTTCTTCACTCATTCAATCAAAGGCTTTAGCAAAACAGGAAACAGGCAATGATATTTATTTATTATATCATCAGATATCGCTTTCGCTTACCACACAATCTGTAAATACGAAAGAAGTGATTAAACTCTGTAAACAATTTGGAAAACAGAAAGAGATATTTCCTTTTGTTATTGAAATAATGGCTATCGCAGCTCGATTCAGAAACATTCAATTTCTTAAAAACATATTTAATCTCCCTTTTGTATTTGATAAGAAGTTTCATCAAGAAATAGATTTTTATTTTGTTGGTCAAACAATGGGGCTGATGTTGCGGCTTTATCCTGATATTGCGGATGAGTTGATCCCCTCATTTGCAGCCAATAAAATTGCGCAACAATATTTTATTGAATGGTTTGTAGATGAGGATTACCTGCAAGGGTATTATGGCAAATTATTAGACGCCTATCATAAGCAAAAAAATAAATTAAATGCCGACAGGTTATTTTATTACTGTTTAAAATATAATCAGGCTTTACAAACAGGTAATGTAATTGAACGCATCAGCTGGTATAAAAAACTAAAGTCCGTACCCATTAATTCAGAGATTCATCCTATTCCTGCAGGTCGTTATCTTGGTATTTGTATTGCAGAAGAATCAAGTCATTATTATAGTAACAGTTCCCCGTATTATCAAGTCATTCATAATTATGTTTATACCAATGACTATGAAAGAGCAATCAGTTTCTTGTTATACTTATGCAGACAATTATTTAAGTCCCGCAGAAAAGATTGGCTGGTACAAGTTTTAAACGAAACAGAAAATCATTTTAAAAAATCGCATAATCAATCAACCAATCATTGGGGAAATAAAATAGAAAATGAGTTATTGATATACGCTTCCTATTCTCACCACTTACAAGGAGATAATAAAAAAGCACAAACCCTGTTTCATAAAATCAATCCTAATTTATTTGAACCGTTTATCTATAAACAAATTCATAATGATTATAGTGAAGTAGCTGATATGCTTGCTGAAAAGACGAAAAGAAAATCAAGAATTGTGAACTTGTAATAGTATTATTGACCCTATTAAAAATACGACACCCATTATTTGTTTAAATGATAGTTTCTCCTTGTAAATAAAGAAACCCAGCATAAAGGAAACAATCAACGTGAAGTTTCCTAAAATATTAATGACCAGTATGGGAATTTTTTGAACAGCCAGATTAAAAAACAAGGTACCCCCAATTAACAGGAATGCTAAAACAAAATAGTGGCCAATGTTTTTTCGGGAGAATAGCTTACTTTTTTCAGCTCCATTAAACGCAAGCCAAATACACGCAGTGAGGGTTACTGCAGATTCCAGAATAAATGCCAAAGGAATTGCACCAAGCCAATTGATAACTATTTTAAAAAGGGTATAACTAACTCCCCAAAAGAAAGATGCCATCAATGAAAGTGTTGCTCCCCTGTTCCACTGAAAAAATGTTTTATCTATTCTGTTCGATTGGGTCAGTAATATTCCTATTAGGCTCATCCCAAAAGATAAATAATAAATTGTCCTGAATACTTCACCCAAAACAATGATTGCTGTTAATATACTAAACCAGTTTATTGAAGAAATAGGTACGGAAATACTGACTGCTGTATATTTTAATGAACTTAAATAACAAATCAAGCCTAATGAGCAAAAAAAACAAAGAAGTATTGCTTTTACATACTGTAACGAGGTTGCACCTGTGTTTACAAAATAAAATGACAATGCATTCACCCTTGTTGAATACCACCAGATAATTGCAAAACAAATGACAGCAGCAATACCACGAGAAAAAACAAGTATAGGAAATGAGCTGTTGCTTATAGCAGTTTTCCAATACACATTACTGATACCAAAAAACATAGCACTCAATAATCCAAAAAAATAAAATTGCATTAAACCATGCCTTTTAAGATGATAGTATCAGTAAAATTAAGAAAGCTCAATTACTTGAGCCTTCTTATAATTGTAGGGGAATATTAGTTCATAAATTTAGTTCGCAGTTGAAAAAAAAACTTAACTAATTAAGCAGATAATACAAAATATTAGTCATATACGCCAGAGGCTAATCATACAAATGAACGAAATGAACGGTGATAGTTAAAATATTTTGTTATATATTGCACATGAAACTATCTACCACCAAAGTTTTATACATCGGGGGATACTATAAATCTGCGGTGGTAGATTTTTAAATTAAGTAATTACACTCCTGCAGCTCCTTCTGCAACAAAACCCAATTTACCTGCATAAGTTTTAATTTAAAAAATAGCAACAAACTTTAAATAGACAGGAAGAATAGAAATTCCCTAAACGCTAAATCCCGGTTTAAGTAAGGGCAGGGCCACTTTTAAAATTTTTTATTACAGGAATTAAATTGAAGTAACTCTTTTATTAAATAACCAATACCAAGGAATGCTTTGGTTACTTTTTATACAGAACTTCTTACTGCATATGATGAAATATTTAATAACAATAGAGCAATACCCTTTTACTAAATTCATAAAAAAAGCCTCATCCTAATGAGGCTCTATCATTAAATATCTATGCTTAATTACAATAAGTCTATAAAATAGCTACATATAAATTACCTGTTGGTACGATAGTGGTACTTTGTAAAACAGAATAGGGTAAATAAAAATATCCATGATATCCCCATGGAGTTCCCCAGGAATTCTCAACAATAAAAACACCCCCTCCGGGCTGAGTGGTATCATTGATATACCCAACAATCGGAACTGCATGTCCGCCCAACAATTTAACACCAGAAACTAATTTACCTGCAGAAGTTAATGGATTGTATGTATAACTGGTTGCTGACAAACCTTCAAAATATTGATAAGCACTGTTATCATATACATTGAATCCCATCATCACCGGCTTATTATTGGCAATAGCTGTTTTAACATCAGTCAATAATTGAGCACCGGTAGAACTAATTACATAATAACCATGGGCAGTGGCGGTTCCTGTACTGGAAGCAGATCCCGATTGTGCTGCAACAGCATAATTAGGTGCATTGGTAATAGTTGATGCATTGGCAGTATAAGGTGGTGTTTTAAAGAGCCCGTTTGCAGACGTAGCAACATTATAACCGCTTGAATTGATGACAGAAGGATATGGGTACAAATTTTCTGTGCAAATACCCTTAAAAGTATAACCGCTATTGGTTAAAGCAGTTCCACCGCTGCCATTGCTGGTTAACCCTTGCAAAGCCTCACCGATATTCACCATATTGGCACCCGCATCTGTTGAAATAGATTGTTTATTGATCACGACTCTTTCTACATAATATAAAAACAAAGGACTTAAAGTACCATTTGTTGTACCAAATAAATTGGCAGTGTTTAAAAATTGTGTGGCTATCGCAGTAGTCAATCCTGTTGCAGTGGTAATAGCAGGAGATGCTGTAGTTGGATTTGCTTGATAATAATAGAGCATTTCATCAGTCTCCGCACCACAAAAACCAGTACAAGAACCTATTTGCCCCTGATCTCTAACAGCAGGTGTAGTCAACAACCAATTGGTGGGTAGTCCATTGGCAGGAGCATTTAACCCAAATATAGTATTGCTGCCCCTTAACAGATTAGCAGAAAAGGCAGGAACAGATGACCAGTCTGATGGTTTCATCGCATTCAATCCATACACATGTAATGGAAATTGATTATTACCTGAAGATTGACTATCGGTTGATTTTGTACAACTCGATAATACTAAAACAGAGAAAGAAAACAAATAGATAAATAAGCGGGAACTTGAAAATTGTTTCATAAAGTTTGATTAAAGTTGTAAAATAAGACAAATGATATAGTATGATAATTCTTGCGGAAATAATGAAATAAATTGCAGAAAAGAGCACAGCGAAAAGAAGCCAATCTTCAGAAAGACCGAACCGGTCTTATAAAATATTGAGCATATTTTAAATCACTGTTTTCTGCTCCGTTATAGAAACTTAAACAAATTGCTTTTTGTGCATTGTATTCAGTAGATGACCAATAATTCTCATTGGCAAATTGCCCGATCTTAGATCGATTAAAATAAAGGATGATCAACTCATCACGTGAAGGCAAATACCAATCAGTATATTCGCCTCCTCTGTAATCACCACAGGATTTTGCTGCATAGGAACCGATTCCACCTTGTATACTAAGAATTTTTTTGGTATTGACTGCACCTGCAAAAACATAGGTATCAAAAGATTTTGTAGAAATAGTTGAACCGTTTTGCCAACTAACAGGTACTTCCATATCTTCAGTAGCAGCAATTAATCCATGCATACCGTCTTGGGTGGTAAAAAAAACAATGCCACCTCCAAAACGTTCACCTACATAATGCAGATTATGAACTTCTTTCTTTTCCGTAACAACAGCACCAAGAAATAAGAATATAAAACTGAACAATGTATTTATCATCTTGTCAAATAATTAAATACAAAGTTCTTCCAAGCACCACGCCATTCATTTTAATAAATAAGCATTCTGTTTAATTATTAAATCAATCCGCAATCAAATTTTACTTTAAGCTGTTTAATCAGGCTAAAAAATGTCAACAGGAAGCACCTATCTAATAGTAAGCTTTCTGCTTATCAATCTTTATTACAAGGCTACTTACCAAAGGAAGTTTTATCATTTTCTAAGAACCAATTAACAATAAGTATCGTTTGAGTGGCAGTGACAAGTTTTATTTTCCGGGCACAGTGTGCTGTAACGCTTATCAAAATTTTTCATCGGCATTGAACTTTAGGAGCCGTTTCTTCAATAAAAATAAATTATGCAATTATTTTTACTAATAGCTATATGCTATTCCACCCTTCATTGTTTGTGTACCACCAAAACCATGAAGGAGTGGAAGCAAACTGGATTCTCTGTCGAAGTTTAGTAAAACAAAAGGGCAATGTAATTTAGCAGCTTCCCGTTTTAGATTTATTATCGCTTTCGAATTAGCTGTATTCGGCGTATGCAAACTTAAAAAAGCATTATGCCCAATCACATCACTTTTTCTTTGCAAGCCGGCTATTTCAGATTTATCTTCTAATAAAATTACTTTATCCCAGTCTTCTTCTCCGTTTACTTCTACTTTAGCAGAAACAAATTCTGTTTTCCCGTTTTTATAACTAATATGGCTAACCGCATAACGACTAATGGCACGGTCAATTGCAGAGCCTTGTAATTGATACCCAATTGTAAAAGCATCTATTCGAATAATGTTTACGGCTAAGGGTAATCCGTTATGCAAAAACAAAGAATCAGATTGCGCAGATGCTTTCATGTGCATGAAGCTGACTATCATACATGCATACAAGAAAAAACGAAGAACCTTTCTGATCACATTACACTTAACTTTCATTATCTTTTGTCTTTTCCTGATTGAAAAAATAAAAAGCAATACCGACTGCCAACAAAATAATACCAATGCCCGCTTCATGATCAAAAGAAGCCTGCTTCACATTGAGTGTAATGATTTTATTTGCAATGGCAATAGCTGCAATCTTAAGTATAGATTTAACAGGAATAGAATCATGATGAATAATCAATAGAATAGATTTCACGAGCTCATATGCCACCACAATAATTAAGATAACAGAAAACAATGCATACATATCCTCCACATTAATTAATCCGTAATACGGATTAGGAGAAATGATCGCTTCATAGAACAGTGTCAGCAAATGCAGGGGACCCAAAAACATACTGATTACCAAGAGGGATACCATAGCAATAAGAATATACTGCGCCAGTTTTTTAAAAAACTTCAAAGGTTGTTTATCTACCATAATATCCATTAAAAAATACAACAATTAATTTTTCAGGAAACTATCAAACCAGGGTTTAGCATTAATTACAGCATACACATGTGTAGCTCTGTGATCGGCTTTTGCACCGGCAGATACTGACCTTGTTTGATTACTGCCCAAAACTTTATGAAACCCTTCAGCTAACTGTGCAATAAATACAGGAATGGCTTCATCACTTTCGCCGTAATAATTAATCATTGGTGTTTTACAACGCCAGCGATATGCCTGCGCACCTTCTAATATTTTCCAGAAATTAGTAACTGCAAGATTTCCGGTTTTTAAAAAACCGGATTCAATAATTCCGTAATTGTAGCCGGTGTTTTCTTTTTATATTCAAACCAATCAATCTTAAAGTCTGCAAAATCTTTTGCAACCTGATAATACTGCGGGCGAATAGCAAACTGAGCAAGCCCGTTTAATTGATAATACCTTTCATATGCAAAAATCATATTAGAAGCACAACCCACTAACCATACAGCATCTGCTTTTTGAACATTATTTATCCAGCGGTTTACTGTTACTGCGGCATCTACCGGTGCAGAAGCCGTTGCGGTAGCTTTTACGGGAATTTTTACTTCCTCTAATTTTCTTGTTAACAACATCGTGTTAAATCCGCCTTGCGACCAGCCGTATAAAAACAATGGACCCGATTTAATCTTCAAGGCACTCAATACATCTTTAGAAGATATAATCATATCAACACAAGCCTGCTCGGTAGCTTCCTTCACCAAATAAGAATTAGGTAAATCCGATTCCCCCAATCCTACATAATCAGCTCCGATAACAATATATCCCTGAGATGCATATTGGGTTAATAATAATTTATACTCCATACACTCATCCGGAACAGAAGGAACAGCCGTTTTGGTAAAAATGGTTCCATGCTGATAGGAGATAACCGGCATAGAGTCTTTACCGTTATCGGGTATGGCTATCAAACCCGAAGTCATAACAGGTAGCATACCAAATTCAGGTACATGGGTACGATATTTTACACGGTATAATTTTACTGAAAACCGAGGTTTCTCAAACTTACCTTTAAACTCTGACGATGACATAGTGGAGCCCATTAAAAAAGTATCCAACTCCGTTGTTTGAATACTATTTATTTTATTTAGGCCATAGGTTGTTAGGTATTGGTATTGCACATCTGCACTACATTGAATATAAGATTTATTGGTTTGCGCTTTCCCTGCAAACATTAACACTATCAACAATAAAAAACTGAGAGATTGTTTTATCATATTTATGTTTTTAATAGGTTTTATACTTCTGTCATTGGTGTTTTGGTGCACCATTTAAAAGCTCTTTTTTTTCAGATGAATAAAACAGTGTCGCTTAACATTTTGCAAGGCCAATATGCCAAAACCGGCTTCCGCAGCCTTTTGCAACATATATCCTTCTTGAGCCGGAAAATCAAACTGATTCAGATGATGAATCACTTCTTTTTTGTCTTCAGGATTCAATTCGTTCCAGTAAGTATTAATATTATCGGAATAAGCTTTTCTGTAATCACTTAAAGATTCTCCTTCTTCCCGATACACATCTGTATATATAAAGCTGCCTTCTGCCTTCAGCAGCTCGGCAATTCTTTTATAGAGCGAGGCCTTGGCTTCATCTTGTAAATGATGAATAGCATAGCTGCTGTATACTACATCAAATACCCCTGATTCATCTGCCAACAGTTTTTCCATGCTGCCACAATATAAATTCACGGGAAAAGAAACGGTTGACAGATTAGCCGCACATTCTTGTAACACCCTGTCTGAAATATCATAGCCGGTATACGATTGTACATTACAACTATTTAACAGAGGCAATATGGGTATGGCATCTCCGCAGCCAATATCTAATAAATGAATCGGTCGGTTTATTGCTTGCAAAGCAGCAATCGTTAAACCAACGAACTCATTATGAAACATATAGTTCGCAGATAAGATTTTCTGATACACTGCCCAGCTTTTAGAAAAGAAATCCTCAACGAGCCCTTGCTCTTCATATCCATTTATTGCGCCTGTTGATGTTGGGGAATCTATGTACACTTGTATTTGCTTTAGCTGTAATGATAAGCTATGGCGCCAATCAATAGAAACAAAAATAGGAGTAGGGTTATAATATCTATATCACCAAATCTAAATATTATATCACATATTAATCAATTCCTATACGCAAGTAAGATGGCTAGTCTATATTGTTTTGCATCCAACTGAAGAGCACGTTGCAACTATTAGGGCAGTTAGTTCTTTCCAAGTATAACAATGGTCTTTGAAAACGACATTCTAAAAACATTTTTATTACTTTCTTTATAAAATGGCTAAAATGTCAGCCATCAAATTATTCAAATTTAAGTTCATTTCGACTACCTTTCATTAACAACTTGCAATTGTAATTGCAGGTTGTTTTTGCTTTACTTACCTGTTTTAAGAATCCAAAATAAATAGCTGTTAGCAAAATGGCATGACTAATTCCAATTTTAAAAAACCAGCCCTCACGCCTGCTTAGAATACCAGATTTTATCTCCGTTGTACCTATCATTTACATCATTTATTAACCCCTTGTTCGGGGTAAGTCCACTAATTAGTGGACTTACCCCGAACAAGACACGAAGAAAACAACAAGAAAGCATTTCACGTATATTCATTTTTCTCAAAGAGAAACTGACTGCTTCTTAACTAAAACAAAAAAGCAGTCAATGATAAGATTGACTGCTTTTTTAAGTATTTAAAATTCCAATAGAGAATATTTATTCCCGATTAAAACTTAATCGTTGATGGAATATATTTTTTGATCAACGCTTCGTAATACGGTTTCAATTCATTCCAATTCGGCTGTTCGGGACATTTAGAATAAAGATCATATGGATTGAATAATTTAACCCATTTCAGCATTTCTTTATCATGATCATCTAATAAATGTGCATATTCACCTTCACGATGCCATGCATAAAAAGAATGATAACGAAGCATATATAAACCCTGTTCAGGTAAATAATCTTTCATCATTTGATATACATATTCATCATGCCCCCAAGACATATGAATATTTCGTAAACCGCAACCTTCTTGATAAACACCATTCTTTGTGTTATAGTTTTTGTTATTGTAATCGGGGTTGTCTTTAAAAAATTCAGGATACACAATTTTATCTGAATAGGCACAACCAACAGGAAACGTATCTCCTACTACTGCCCATTGCGGCTCACCAAATAAACAAAGAACTTTTCCCATATCATGCATCAATCCGGTTAATACCATCCAATCAGGATGACCATCTTTTCTGATCGCTTCAGCTGTTTGTAATAAATGTTGGAATTGATCAAGGTCCGTATCAGGATCAGAATCATCTACCAATTGATTTAAAAAATCAAATGCTTCCCAAACAGACATTTCCTTTCTGTTGAATTGCAAAAATTCCTTTTGCTTCTCCATCACAAAATCATAGGTCTGATATGTATGGTTTAAACGATAAAATTCTTTTACTGTATCTCTGCCGGGTGTTTCATAATTTCTATATTCTTCAACCGACTTTGATTGAGCAATAGAATCGGGTTCAGGATAACGTTCCAATACGGCTTCTTCCCATTCATCCAAACTTTTTAAAGGATTGATTTCATTAACTGAAAAAGGTTGCGTAGCAGATGACATAAGAATCTTTTTATTTTAGTAAAATCTGATTTTAAATATACTCTAATTCTTACTATTTATTTAAAAAACTTTATTCTATACTGAATAATATTTAGTATGTTGGTCTTGATTTTCAATTCATCAAAAGTTAAAAAGATTGCCCCACATTAGTAATAAGAAATATTCTTTATTGCTTCTTCAATCAATGATCATATGAAATTACATTTTGCCGACTACCTTATCATTTCCGTTTATTTTTTGTTTGTAATAGGCGTAGGTTTTATTATTAAGAAAAGAATTAAATCGAGTAACGATTTTTTAAACAGTAACAGAAGTATTCCGTTATGGATCACAAGTTTAGCTTTTATTTCTGCAAACCTTGGTGCACAAGAGGTTTTGGGTATGGTGGCATCCGGTGCTAAGTATGGAATTATGACTGTTCATTTTTATTGGGTAGGTGCCATATTTGCAATGGTTTTTCTGGGCGTTTTTATGATGCCCTTTTATTATGGCAGTCGTGCCAGAAGTGTACCTGAATATTTATCCTTACGATTTGATGAAAAAACAAGGGGATTAAATGCGATCTCTTTTGCAGTGATGACTGTTTTTTCATCCGGTATATCATTATATGCATTGGCAAAATTATTAGAAGTGATTTTGCATTGGGATTTTGATGTATCGATTGCTATTGCTGCAGGCATTGTAATGATCTATACTTTTCTTGGCGGATTAACCAGTGCTGTTTATAATGAAGTGTTGCAATTTTTTTTAATTGTACTCGGCCTTTCGCCATTGGTTATTGTTGCATTGCATGATGCAGGCGGATGGCAAAACATTAAAGCGCAATTATCACCTGAAATGACGCATGCATGGAAATATATGGGAGATACAAAATCCAATCCGATGGGCTTACATTTTATGTCGTTAATATTCGGATTAGGATTTGTTATGTCCTTCGGATATTGGTGTACTGACTTTTTAGTGGTACAAAGAGCCATGATTGCTAAAAATATGAATGCGGCACAGCGTACACCTATTATTGCAGCCATTCCTAAAATGTTCATGCCGGTAATTGTTGTGTTACCCGGTATCATTGCCATTGCATTAATGCAACCCGCATTGGCATCAAAAGGATTTCAAATACCAACCAACAGCAATGGCCAGTTGGATTATACTATGACATTACCATCACTCATTGCACATTATTATCCAACCGGTTTACTGGGTGTGGGCATTACTGCATTGATTGCTTCATTTATGAGTGGTATGGCAGGAAATGTAACTGCATTCAACTCTGTATTTACCTACGATATCTATCAATCTTATTTTGTAAAGAACAGATCTGATAAACATTATTTAATGGTAGGAAAAATGGCAACTGTATTCGGTATTTTATTTTCTATCATCACTGCCTATATTGCCAAGAGCTTTAATAATATCAATGATTTTCTTCAATTGGTTTTCAGTTTTGTGAACGGGCCCTTGTTCGCCACATTTTTATTGGGTATGTTTTGGAAAAGAACCACAGGGCACGGGGCTTTCTGGGGATTATTGGCAGGTACTGCAGCCGCTGCATTAACACATGGGTTAACAGTTGCAGAAGGCAAAGGCGGATGGATTGCCAATGTATATGAAGTAAGAAGCGGCATGGGGCAAGCATTCATTGTTGCAGGTATTTCATGGACAGCAAATTTTGTTACTACTATTTTAGTGAGTCTTGCAACAAAACCAAAACCGGAAATGGAATTGAAAGGATTGGTGTATTCATTAACCGATAAACCGGTTTACCATCAAAATAAATGGTATTTAAAAATTGTTCCTTTAAGTATCATTTTAATTATTATTACCATTCTTTTAAATATTCTGTTCTTCTAAAATGTTTGTTATGATCAAAAGATTCAATGAATTAAGTTTTGTGATAGGACTTTTCTTTTTCATCTTATCACTCATTTTATTAGCAGGTTATTTATTCAGCATTCAATTAGCGGATACCTTAAATCTGTACACAGGAATTGCCTTATCGGTTTTTGGCGTGTTGATGATGATTGTTAAAAGCAACGATGATAAATAAATAAACAATGCAACTTAACTTTAAGTTGCCGGATATTCGATTGCCCATCTATTTCTTAACTGATATCATTTAAATATTGAATCATTTAAAATATAGCATATGAAAAATACAACTGCACAAACCAGAAGAGCGTTTTTAAAAACTTCAACATTAGCCGCTACGGCTTTTTTTATTGTCCCTCGTTATGTTTTAGGAAGAGGATATATTGCACCGAGCGACAGGATTAATATTGGTTTTATTGGTTGCGGTAAACAAAGTGCTTCTTTACAAAATAATTTTTTAAAGACCAATCAAATTGAATTCATAGCTGCAGCGGATGTATTTAAAGCAAAAAGAGAGCGCTTTATTCAGGGGATTAATAAATACAATGTATCACAAGGAAAAGAAGCTACGAACAATTGCAAAGCTTATCATGATTTCAGGGAATTGTTACAAATAAAAGATATTGATGCAGTGATCATCGCAGTGCCTGATCATTGGCATGCAGCCGTTGCCGTGAGAGCATGTAATGCAGGTAAAGATGTGTATTGCGAAAAACCTTTGTCCTTAACTGTTGCAGAAGGAAGAGCCATGGTACATGCTGCAAGAAAACATGATCGCGTTTTTCAAACAGGCAGCATGCAACGTTCCTGGAAAGAATTCAGACAAGCTGTTGAATTGGTGCGTAATGGATATATCGGTGAAGTAAAACAAATAAAAGTAAATATTGACGGTCCGCCTAAAGCATGGGATTTACAGGGAGAACCTATTCCCGAAGGGTTGGATTGGAATTTTTGGTTAGGACCGAATACGATTGAGCGTCCTTATAATTCTATTATCGCTCCAACCATTGCATTAGAACCAAGCTTATGGCCGCAATGGCGTGCCTACAAAGAATTTGGTGGCGGTGGTATGACTGATTGGGGCGCACATATGTTCGACATTGCACAATGGGGATTGAATATGGATGATAGCGGCCCTGTTAAAGTAATTGCCCCAGCAGATGGTGCAAAAGTTGGATTGATTTATGAATATGCCAATGGAGTGCAAATGATACATGTAAATGAGAAAGGCGGTGCATATTGTAAATTCATTGGCACCAATGGCGAAGTACATGTTGGCAGAGGTATTTTGAAAACTTCTCCTGAAACATTGAAAGATAAAGTGATTGGTGATAATGAGAAACATGTGTATTACAGTGATAATCATTATATGGATTTCTTAAACTCCATTCGTACAAGAAAGAAACCCATTTGCGATGTTGAAGTTGGACACAGAACTGCATCAGTTTGTAATATTGGCAATATCGCTTACAGCTTAGGAAGAACTTTAGAATGGAGTCCAGAACGTGAAAAATTCAGACATGATAGTGAAGCGAATGCATTATTACACAGACCGATGAAAAAAGAATGGAAGGTTTAAGTATCAACAATAATTTATTTATTCAATGATAAAAATAATAATGATGAATAAAGTTTTAGCTAAAACATTTTGGTTCTTTGCATTTATCTGTATGATTTCAATTACAGCAAAAAGTCAGAAACATATTTTGGTATTTTCTGCCACCAAAGCATTCAGGCATGCATCTATCCCTGCCGGTAAAATTGCATTGATGCAAATAGGTGCCAATAATCATTGGATCGTTGACACAACAGAAGACCCTTCTGTCTTTACTAAAAAAGGATTACGCAAATACAAAGTGATTGTTTTCTTAAGCACCACAGGAAACATTTTTAATGATGAGCAAAAAGAAGCATTACAATATTATATCAGAAAAGGGGGTGGTTATGTGGGTATTCATGCTGCAACAGATACGGAACATGATTGGCCATGGTATAATGATCTGGTAGGTGCATATTTTAAAAATCATCCCAAACCGCAATCATTAAAATATGATGTGATAGATAAAAATTTTCCTGCTACTTCTTTTATGCCTGATACAATGCGCAGGTTTGAAGAGATTTATAATTTCGATTCATTTAAAAAAGAAGCGGTGCATGTATTAATAACAGCCGATGAAAAAACTTATACCGGCGGTACCATGAAAGATTTTCATCCTGCTGCATGGTATCATGAATTTGAAGGTGGCAGAGTTTTTTATACTGCCTGGGGACATGCACCTGAAACATTTAAAGAACCATTATTCATTCAGCAATTGACAGAAGCCATTAAATGGGCTATGCACGAAAATTGAGGAAGCAGTTCACACAAAGCGACTAAGATTACAACGAAACAAATGCTTTATTTCATCTATGACTTAGTGCGCTTTGTATCCTTTGTTACTTTGTGTGAAATCCCCTTGTATGCAACAATATTAAACACTTATCCAATCTTTGGTAATATATAACCATTATGATATTGCTTCATCAGGTATTGATCATTGATCGCATTATCAGTAAACTTACTGGTTGTTTTATCCCAAGTTAATTTTAGTCCTGATCTGAAAGCGATGTTTCCCATTTGTGCAACTGTAGCAACATGCGCACCATCTTGAATAGAACAATTCAACCCTGCATCTTTTCTTGATTTTATAATACTTAGAAAATTCTCCCAATGTTTATCTAATCCATTGTCCATTGATTTTTCTAAAGGCTTGCTTACTTTATTTTTACTTTGTCTTTCTTCAATTACTTCCCATCCACCTCTATTCAATATTAATGTTCCGTTATTACCAATAAATGCAATGCCATGATCTCTTCCATAAGAACCATTATCAATACCCATAGCAGAATCCCATACTAAATTAAATCCGTCAAACTCATATAATGTAGTTAATGTATCCGGTGTTTCTTCATACAATTCAGGATAAGCAAATCTTCCGCCCATACCAACAATTGTTTTAGGAACATCTGCTTTCATTCCAAGCAATGCATAATCTAATAAATGCACGCCCCAATCAGTCATTAATCCTCCCGCATAATCCCAGAACCAACGAAAATGAAAATGAAAACGACTTGCATTAAAAGATCTTTTCATTGCAGGTCCTAACCATAGATTATAATCAACACCCGGAGGTGGGGCACTATCCGGCACAATTGGTTGAGGCCGCATCCAACCCTGATAACACCATACTTTCACGGTACGAATGTTTCCCAATAGCCCGCTATGTACAAAGTCAATTGCATTTTTAAAATGTTGCTGACTGCGTTGCCATTGACCTGCCTGTACTACTTTGTTATAGTGTTGTTGTGCAGCAACCATTGCGCTGCATTCAAAAATAGAATTACCAACAGGCTTTTCTACAAATACATCTTTACCTGCTTGACAAGCATGTATCATGATGAGTGCATGCCAGTGATCGGGTGTTCCGATAATGACGGCATCAATATCTTTTTGCTCCAACAATTTTCTGTAATCCTTATAGATCTTTATTTTAGAAACATCGGCATCTTTATCCGTTAAGCTTTTCAGTTTCTTAGCAATTACATTTTCATCAACATCACAAAGGGCTACAAGATTAACTCCCGGAATTTTTAAAGCAGCAATCACATTTGCCCAACCTTGCCCATTGATACCGATAGCGCCGATATTTAATTGATCGCTTGGAGCGATACGATTATTAAAAATGGCAAATGCATTTTGATACACAGCAGAAGTTAATAAACTTCCCCCCAACAAAATAGAAGATTGTTGAATGAATTTTTTCCTGGAACTCATAAGGCAAGATTTATTGATGATAAAAAATCGTTAGCAGGAATCACTGTTTAAAGTTATTAAAATAAAACAGGCATGAATCTTATTTTTCTTTTCCGTTGTCTTTTGGATACGGCGTATCACCTTTTGCATCAAACCATAAAATTTTATTCATCAAAATATCATCTCCGCCATCCACATCTTTAAACACTTTATTCGCTGATAGTTTTGCATAATATTTTGCCTTGCCGGTTAATTGCGCAACCGGCTTATTCATTTCATTCAATGGAATATTATTGGGAATAAATTGATAAGAATAGGATTGTTTTTTAGTGGAAAAACAATCGAACATGGGCAATGCTGTTGCATCAATCACATTCATTGGCGGAATACCTAATATTTGTTCAATGGTTCTTACCATGGATGTTTGATTATAATTGGTATGAATTGTTTTACCAAGATTAGAATAAGGGCTGATGACTTGACAAGTGGTTCTGTAAGAAGAAATATGATCCCATCCGGATTGAGAATCATCTTCTGTAACAAATACAACAGTAGAGTCCCAAAATCGGCTGTGGGTAATGGTTTCAATGATTCTTCCCAATGCCAGGTCATTATCTGCTACCATGGCTCTTGGAGTTGGGAAACTTTCAGAAGTACCTGATGTATGATCATCCGGCAATGATAAAATAATCAGATCGGGCAAATGATCTCCTTGCTGCGCTTCTATTTTTTTCCATTGTTCAATAAAAACATCGGCGCGGATTTGATCAGTGAAATTGATGTTATCACAATCAGGATAATTGGCTGAAATAATCGGGCGAATTCTGGCAATGGTACTTGTATTATTTCTTTCAATCGATTCATGGTTTACATATTTATTATAAATATCAAACCACTTCATTTTAGTATTATAATGTGTTAAACATGCTTCACCGTATATACTTACTTTCTTTCCATGATCGAGTGCATTGTTCCAGATAAAACCGTTTTTATTATACACCAATGCATCTGCCTGACGATGCGGATAACTTCTAAACCATGCACGAACATTTCTTTCAACATAATCGGAGACCATTGCAGCATCAGTCCATTGATGGCCTTCGGCAGATGATTTACCCGATGCATAATAATTATCAAACAAACAAAAATCAGTTGCTAATTTATGTTGATTGGGTGTTATGTTTTCTCCATAAATACAAAGATCCTTATCGCCTCGCCCTTTCAACATATCTCCAAAAACCTGATCATAGGTTTTATTCTCTTTAATAATATAGATAACATGTTTAAAAACGGAAGGCTCGCCAATCCTTTCCGGTAAAGGCTTGGGTTCTATATTTTTTCTTGGCACTGCATTCGCCAAGACTATACGATAAGACAGATTTAATTTTTTCACCTCTTCCGTATATGCATTCAATTTTATTTGATCAGGAATTTCAATAATGCTGAAGGATGCCAATTCTTTATGTATTGTATATGCATTGACGGGTCTTCCATCCGGAATTTTAAATTCTTTGGTGGAAGATAAAACCCTTGCACCTTTTGCTTCTAAATTAGTGATATATAATTGATGATTGATCAAAACAATTCCTGAAGGATATGCTTCTGTTGGAATAAATCCTTTGATCTTCGTTAGCGTTTTTATATTAGGTTTAGGTGATCCGTTTGTTCCCAATTCAATTACTGCAACTGCATTATCCATTCCATTGGCAACATACAATGTTTTTCCGGAGGGATCGATCATTAATGCATTGGGGCTACTTCCATAAAACTTATATTGCTTAGTGAATAATCCTGTTTCAATGGTATCAATAATTTTTTCTTTGTTTACATCTACTACACTTACAAAATCACTGTTTGCATTGGCGATAAATAAAAAATGATCATCGTAACTTTTTACAATTGCATTGGGATGGAGCCCTAATGATAATTCATTCGTCAATTTACCATTTGTTATATCAATAACAGATAAGCTGCCTTGTTTTGTAGCTCCGGTTACAGGATTGGTATAAGCGCTACCCCACGGTGTGCCTGCATTTTCACGTGTTGTATCATTGGCCAAACTACCTGCCCAATTGGTTACATATGCTTTATTATGAATGATGGTTAATCCATAAGGTGCCACGCCTGTTGGTACAGACCAAATTATTTTTTTATCCTCAAATCTTATTTTGATTAATTGATTATTGCCATTCAACACTGCATACAAATACAAAACGCCATCTTCTGTATTGGAAACAATTTGATTAGGCAATACTTTTTCTGCGGGTAATACAATATCAAGGTGAATCCCTGATACATAGTTAATCTTTTCTCCATCCCATTCTGCTATGATGATAGATGGCTTATTATTATCACCACCTGCACCCCATGCAATAAAAGTTTTATTGTTATACAAAAAAGAAGTGATGCCCGAATAGGTACTCATTAATCCTCTTACCTCTTTTTCTTTGTTATAACTCCATCTTGCAACAATTGAATTGGTTTTACTGTCAACAATGGCTATACCATATCGATCTTCTATCGCAAGAGTTTTTTGATCAGGCAATTTACATAGGTCCAATGCATGATTTTCTAAAGACGAATCGCCATAGGTAATAACTTTTCCTGCAGAATGGATCAAACGGTTATAAGGCATTACCGTAAAACTATTATTACTTTGCAGCACTGTATCTTCAAAAAGCAAATGCGCTGTCTGATTTTTCTTGTCATTCGTGTTTTGATCAATCGCACTTAATTGACCAAAAGAACTTAGTTGAAAACCAATAACAGCGAATAAAAGAAGCGAATGTTTCATCATGATTATTTTTATTACTAATTATTTTACATCTCAATTAAATAAATCTTACTCCTTCATGTTCTAAGAGTTCGTATTTCTTTTTATCAAACACATAATAAAAAGCACCTTTTCTGGAAGATATTTTTTCTTTTTCATTTAATTTTTGAAGAATAGATAATGATAATATTTTTTTAGTAAAGTTTCTCTTATCCAAAGATGTTTCATAAACCGCTTCATACAATCCTTGTAATTGCTGCAATGTAAATTTATGAGGCAACAATTCAAAACCAATGGGATGATTGGTGGCTTTTTGTCGTAGTCTTTCTTTCGCTAAAGCAATCATTTTTTTATGATCAAATACAAGGGATGGAATTTTATTTAAAGAATACCATCGTGCATTGTGAACTTTCATTAGCTCGCTATCGTAATCATCAATTTTAATTAAAGCAAAATAAGCAATAGAGACTACTCGTCCGCCGGGATCTCTATTAATATTTCCGAAACAATGCAACTGCTCCATATAAATAGAATTCAATCCTGTTAACTGACTTAACACGCGTGTTGCAGCATCATCAACACTTTCATCTTTATTTACAAATCCTCCCATCAAAGACCATTTATCTTTTTCGGGTTCAAAACCCCTTTTGATTAACAATGCTTTTATTTGATTTCCATCAAATCCGAAAATAATGCAATCCACTGCTATTAATATTCTGCTATGATCTTTATATTGAATGATGCCCATCTTTTGCTGTAATTTATTGTTTGATCAGTTGATATAGTCTAACTCCATGCGGAGGAATATTTTCCGCTGATAATTCAGCTGAAATATTATTTATTATTTTACTTGTCCATAATTCTTTTGCCTGAAAATTTCCTTTCCAAAATTCCCAACATAATTTAAAATTAATATTTGCTATGGTATCTTTTAAATTAAACAAAGCCACATACTTTATTTTTTATCAGTAGATTCTGCTACCCAAATTCTGTATTCTTTAAAATCGCTTCTTTGATTTGGTTGATACAACTGATGGTTGTTAATACTGCTTTTATCTATCGCCAATACTGCATCATTGCCCAATATCTTAAAAACACTATCATCACTATACAATGCAGATCCTCCAAAAATTAGCGGGGAACGCATTATACACCATAATGAGATAAATGTTTTTTGTTCCTCATCATTCAATCGAGAAAAATGTTCCCCATGGATTGCATTGGGATTATTGTGCGCATCCGGATATCCTGTTAAACAAAGTTTACCAAATGGTATCATGTCTGCATCAGGCCAGGTTCCATTACCAATAAATGGCGACCATTGATTGGCCAAATCGAATACATGTAATACATCTCTCCATCTGTCCCACACATCATTCGATATGCGATACATATTGGCTGTATGATCAACATGATTTGCAAAACCCATTAAAACATCTCCGGGAGATAAACTTAAAATGATCTTTCTTCCGCATTGATCTATTGCATGACGGATCATATCTATCTCGGCCATATGATAAACAGGCGAAGCAATATCATCCACTTTAATAAAATCAACTCCCCAGCTTGCATATAAATTCATGATTGAATTATAATATTCTTGTGCACCCGGTTTTGTAGCATCAACACCATACATGCTTTCATTCCAAACACAACTATCATGTACATCAACAATATCTTTTGCAAAATAGTTTGTACCAAACACAGGTGTATTTTTTTGTAAGGCTTCTCTTGCAATTCCTCGCATAACATGAATACCGAATTTCATCCCCTTTACATGAACGTATGCTGCGATCGATCTAAATCCATTTCCACCGGATGCAGACGGGAAGCGGTTTACAGCAGGTAATAATCTTCCATATTGATCCATTGACATACCTTCAAAATTATTTCTGTATGATTTATGAGGATGATCTACATCAAATGCGACCCAATGATTTGGATCCCATCCTCTCGGCCCTGGATTGAACCAACAATAATCTATGATAGCATATTCATATCCATGCAATACTAATTTTTTTGAAAGAACATCTACTTCTTCTTTAAATTGTTTTTCTGTTATGCTTCCATAATAAGCATCATAGCTATTCCAACCCATGGGTGGCGTTACAGCCCATGAAGTAAAATTATTTTTGTGCTGACTGAATAAAACAGAAACATGCAATAACAATATTGAAAGAAACAAAATATTTCGCATCAGTGAAATTTATTTATAAGCTATTTCATTCCATCTTAATTCATTTTTGAATTGATATAGGTTGGTGTCTTTGCCAATTAATACATATTCTATATCACACATTTCTGCAAAGTCTTGTAAATGTTCTGCTGTTACATTTTGCGAATAACAAGTATGATGAGCACCACCTGCCAATATCCAGGCTGCACAACCTGTATGCATGTTTGGATAAGGTTTCCATAAAACCCTTGCCACCGGTAGTTTTGGCAAAGATTGTAAAGGCGCAACAGCTACCACTTCATTCACCAATAATCGAAAACGATTTCCCATATCAATAATAGAAGCATTAATAGCAGGACCCGGTGCTGAATTAAAAACCAAACGAACAGGATCTGCTTTACCACCAATGCCCAAAGGATGAATTTCACAAGATGGTTTTCCATCGGCAATAGATTCGCATATTTCTAACATGTGCGCACCCAATACCAACCGATTATCCGGATTAAAATGATACGTATAATCTTCCATAAAAGAATTACCACCTTTCAATCCACTGCCCATTACTTTCATTGCTCTAACCAATGCTGCAGTTTTCCAATCGCCTTCACCCGCAAACCCATAACCCTTTGACATCAGGCGCTGTGCTGCAATACCAGGTAACTGAACCATGCCATGCAGATCCTCAAACGTATCCGTAAATCCTTTAAAATTTCCATTTTCTAAAAATGTTTGAATACCAATTTCAATTTTTGCAGCTTCTCTTAAAGATTGATGCTGTTCACCATTCTTAATTAATGAAGTTGATAATGTATACGTATCTTCATATTCATTTACCAAATGATCAACCGCTTTATCGCTCACTTCATTAATTACTTTTACCAAATCACCCACGCCATAAGTATTCACAGAATAACCAAATTTAATTTCTGCTTCTACTTTATCTCCTTCCGTTACTGCAACGTTGCGCATGTTATCGCCAAAACGGACAAACTTTGCAGTCTGCCAATCATGCCAACCGGCAGCAGCTCTTGACCATACATTGATTTTTTCTAATGATTCCCCATCTTGCCAATGACCTACTACTACTTTTCTATTCAATCGCATACGACTCATAATAAAACCAAATTCTCTATCACCATGTGCACTTTGATTCAAATTCATGAAATCCATATCAATACTATTCCATGGAATATCACGATTGAATTGTGTATGAAAATGCAATAAAGGTTTTTGTAAAATCTTCAATCCGCCTATCCACATTTTGGCAGGAGAAAAAGTATGCATCCATGCTATGATACCGATACAATCATTTGCCATATTGGCTTCCTGGCATACAGCATAAATTTCATCACCTGATTTTACGGTTGGTTTGAAAATAATTTTTACGGGTATTTGAGGAGATTCATTTAATGATGTGGCTATAATTTTAGCATGTTCTGCTACTTGCAGCAAAGTTTCTTCGCCATACAAATGTTGACTGCCTGTTACAAACCAAACTTCCAATGCTTTAAGATTAATCATTTTAATGTTGTTTATTATTTTGTTATCAATTCAATGTCTTTTATTCTTTCCGGGAACCATAACATCATTTCGCCTTTACCTCGGTTTGCCCATGCATAATATGGAATAGCAGTGAATGATTGTTTTACAGTAGTAATATTTTGATTAGCATCAATAATTATTTTAGGCGTTTCACTTTTTAAAATTGTTATTCCGTTTAATAAATCTGCTTTAAATTCACTTGTAAAACTGATATTGTTTGGAATAATGATATTACTTGTTCTTCCATTGTTATCAATCCATTCGGCACAATACATTAAAGGGCCACGTTGCAAAGCCACTTTACCGATATCATCAATTAAATGTTCATTGGCAACAACACGTTTTACTTGCATGGGTAAAATCATTTCTACCTGATCGCCTTTTTTCCATATTCTATTAATCACTGCATAACCATGATTCATGGTATATTCTATAGGTTGTCCATTTACTTTTAGAATAATTCTTTCTGCATCATTATTTTGAAAATGATACAAGCTTGAAGGCATAGCTTCATTTTCTGCCCAACCCGGAATACGAATTTTTAAATTAAATGCATTGGGAGAAGATGGATTGATATGGAATGATAAATTTCCATCCCATGGATAATTATTCTGCTGGATGATTTGAACTGATTTATTTTGGATATTGATATCCGCAGATCCGCTAATAAATAGATTCACAAATAAATTATCATCTTTCTGTGCATAGATATAACCCGGAATAGATGGAATTAACCTTACTAAGTTTGTGGGGCAACAAGAACAATCGAACCAACCTGAACGAGTTGATTCCATATCACCATGCGAAAAATTGTTTTTTATTTGCATGGCATTGGTATAGAAAAAAGATTTCCCATCCAAACCAATACCCGATATCAATCCGTTATACAATACTTTTTCTAAAACATCAATGTATTTTGAATCTCCATGCAATAAGAACATTCTTTCATCCCAAAAAACATTGGCAATGGCAGCACAGGTTTCATTATAAGCAGTTGCGTTCGGCAATTCATAATTATTGCCAAAACGTTCACCATCCCCGTTAGAACCAACACCTCCTTGCACATACATTTTTTTGTCAACTACATTATTCCATATATTATCTATGGCATGCAATAAAGAATCATCTCCTGTTAGTGCAGTAATATCAGTAACAGCAGAATATAAATAACCTGCTCTTACTGCATGGCCTTCTGCTTCATCTTGGTCCACAACCGGTTTATCGTCTTGCCAATAAGCTCCATTCTTCCAGGGATCTTTACTCTTTTTATCATATTGATCATAATGTCCGCGTTCTTCAATAAAAAATTTAGCTGTATTTAAATAAGTAATCTTTCCTGTGATACGATATAATTTAACCAATCCCATTTCAATAATCTCATGACCAGGTGCAACATGTTTTTTATTCGGCCCAAATACAGAACAAATCAAATCAGCGTTCTTCAATGCAATATTTAATAATGTTCTTTTTTTTGTTGCGAGATAATGTGCAGCTGCTGCTTCATACAAATGACCCGCATTGTATAATTCATGACTAAGCTCTCTTTCTTTTTCCCATCTTTCTTTTCCTACCCAAGCACCAACATGCAAAGGATCAATTGTTCTTGCTGTATATAAATATCCATCAGGCTCTTGTGCAGCGGCGATAATATTAATTAAAGAATCTACATACGCTAACATTTTCGGGTCGGGATGAACAGCTAATGAAAATGAAGCCCCTTCAATGGTTTTATAAATATCGGTATCATCAAAAGGATAATGCGTGCAAAATTTTCCGCTATGTTGTGCAGCCATCACAAAATTATTTACGCGCCCAGTACTTTCACATCTTGCAAAAGATGCAGGAATAGTAACTGTTCTGTTGATTTCAATTCTTGGCAACCAAAATTGATCAGATAATTTTACTTTGGTAAAATCAACAGCCTGAATGGGATAATCTTTTTGTTGTGCAAATAAAGAAACAGAAAAAAAGATTGAGCCTGCAACAATTATCTTTTTCATTGAATGATTGTTTATTGTCCGTAATAACTATCTGGTCCATGTTTTCTTTCAAAATGTTTTTTGATCAATGACGCTTTTAATCGTGGAGGATTATTGTTGATCTGTTCTGTAAGCAATGCCATCTGAGCAATATTTTCCAATACCGCACTATTATATACAGCTTTTTCAGGTGTACTGCCCCAAGTAAAAGGAGCATGATTACCAACCAATATCATTTCAATATCCCGATAGCTTAATTCTTTTGTTTTTAAACATTCAATGATTTGAAATCCTGTTTGGTGTTCATAATCTCCTATAATCATTTCATCACTCATCGCTGCTGCACATGGAATATCAACAACCAAATGATCAGCATGGGTTGTTCCAAAAACAGGAATATCTCTTTGTGCTTGTGCCCATGCTGTTGCGTACGTAGAATGTGTGTGAACGATACCACCTATATCTTCCCAATGTTTATATAACACTGCATGTGTTTTTGTATCGGATGAAGGATGTAATTTTCCTTCCACAACTTTTCCATCAAGATCAACGATCACCATTTTATCTGGAGATAATTCTTGATAAGGAACTCCGCTTGGTTTGATTGCAAAAACATTTAAGTTTCTGTCAATGGCACTTACATTTCCAAAAGTAAAGATCACCAAATTCAATTTGGGCAATTGCATGTTCGCATCAAAAGCGGATTGTTGTATATGCTCGTATTTACTCATACTATTATAATTAATAGCGACTATTGAATCGTTTGATGTTCTATAAAATTTCCTAACTGTGTATATCGCTGATAGCGTTTATTATATATTGCTACTTTATTTTGATTAGGAAAATAAGTTGTGTCAAACCCTTGCCCCATCACATTCATCGCATCTTCTACTTTTTTATAAATGCCTGCTGCTGTTGCTGCAAACATGGCTGCGCCTAATGCACAGGTTTGTTCACTGTTATGAATTTTAATTGGCATGTTCATCACATCCGACATCATTTGCATGATAAACGGAGACTTTTTTGCAACACCTCCTAAGCCAATTAATCCTTTTACCTGAATTCCCTCTTCATTAAATCGATCAACAATTTTCTTCGCTCCAAAACAAGTGGCTTCCACCAATGCTTTGAACATTCTTGGCGCATCTGTTCCTAAATTTAATCCTATAAATGCACTTTTTAATAGTTGATTGGCATCCGGTGTTCTTCTTCCATTCAACCAATCAATGGCCAATTCATCATTTTCATAAAATGGTAACAATGCTGCCTGTTTTGAAAGTTCTGAAATGATTTGATCGCTGATTTTTTGTTTTAATTTTTCATCTTCTATAAAATTCAATGACCATGTTAGCAAATTTTTAAACCATGCATAAGCATCGCCAAAAGCAGATTGACCGGCTTCCATTCCCATCATTCCCGGAATAACAGAACCGGGTACTTGTCCGCATATTCCTCTTACTAATTTATTTTTTACTTCTTGTAAAGGTGCAACCAACATATCGCATGTTGAAGTACCCATTACCTTACTTAAATAATAAGGTTCTATTTGTCCGCCTACTGCACCCATATGACAATCAAATGCACCAACACCTATAACAACATCGGTTGACAATCCCAATCTTGTTGACCATTCATTAGAAAGATGTCCGGCAACTTTATCTGAAGTATAGGTTTTTGAAAATAATTTTTGAGTAAAATTTTTTAATATAGGATCCCACGAAGCAAAGAATTCATCAGGTGGTAATCCGCCAAAATCCTCTGCCCATAAGGATTTATGACCTGCACTACAAATACCGCGTTTCATCCTGTTAATATCATTTCCTCCTGATAATAAAAAAGGAATCCAATCACAATGTTCAACCCATGAATGAATTTTATTTCTAACACTCACATCTGTTCTTAATACATGCAACAGTTTTGCCCAAAACCATTCAGAAGAATAAATACCTCCAACGAATTGTAAATAATTGATTTCAAATTTTGAAGCATGTATATTTAATTCCATTGCTTCTTTCACAGAAGTGTGATCTTTCCACAATACAAACATTGCATTGGGATTATTGGAAAATTCATTTAATAAAGCCAATGGTGTTCCGCTTGCATCAACCGCAACCGGTGTAGAGCCGGTTGTATCAACAGAGATACCTTTTATATTTTTTGCAATAATCTGCCCTGCTTTAGAAATACAATTTTTAATGGTTGTTTCTAATCCTTCAATATAATCTAAAGGATGCTGGCGAAATTGATTGATAGATGCATCACAATACAAACCTTCTTTCCATCTTGGATAATAAAAAACTGATGAAGCGATCTCTTCTCCATTCATTGCATTAACAATGACAGATCGAACTGAATCAGTTCCATAATCTACACCGATTACAAATTGATCTTCTTGCATACAATTAATTCAAGGAAAATTTATACTTAGTAATACTATAATATTTTTGTCCGGGTTGTAAAATAGTTGTCGGAAAACTTGATTTGTTTGGTGAATCAGGAAAGTGTTGTGTTTCCAAACAAAAGCCAGTATGTTGATTAAAAGGCTTGCCGCTATTATCTTTAATAGTTCCATCCAAAAAATTACCGGAATAAAATTGCAATCCCGGTTCAGTGGTAAATACTTCTAATTGTCTGCCACTTAATGAGTCGGCAACAACAGCTGCCAACTGCAATGAACTATCTTTTTTATTCAATACCCAATTATGATCATAGCCTCCTTTTACTGAATCTATCCTTGCACCAATTTTTGTAGCCGCAGTAAAATCAAATGGTGTTCCTTTCACTAATTTCATTTCACCTGTTGGAATTAAAGTACTGTCAACCGGTGTAAAATAATCTGCATTGATTATTAAAGTATGATTTAAAACAGAATTAGAATGATCACCAGTTAAGTTATAATAATTATGCTGTGTTAAATTAACAGGAGTTGATTTGTCTGTTTCAGCATGATACTCAATAAATAATTCATTATCGTCATTTAAAGAATATCGCACTGTAACTTTTAAATTACCCGGGTAACCTTCTTCTCCGTCTTTACTTGTATAAGATAAAATTAACGCAGGAATAGTATCTGATATAGTTGAAGCTGACCAAATAACTTTATCGAACCCCTTAATCCCACCATGCAAATGATTAGTATGATCATTTGTTGCTAATTGATATTCTTTCCCTTCTAATATAAATTTTCCTTTTGCAATTCTATTTCCATATCTGCCGATCAATGCACCGAAATAAGGCGGCTTTGCTAAGTAACCGCTCAAACTATCGAAGCCCAAAAGAATATTCGATCTATTACCGTTTTTATCAGGTACTATCCATGAAGTCATAGTACCACCATAATTGGATATTTTTATTTCAACACCATTCTTATTTGTTAACGTGTAAAGATCAACTTGCTTACCCTCTGTTTCTCCCCAAACAATTTTCGAAATACCTTTTGTAATGGTTGCTCTATTGCTTTTACAACCAATGATCACTAATGAAGTAATGAACAATAATGCAATCGTTTGTATTTTTTTCATGCGGTAATATTTTATTTTAATTCTAATACAATGACTGATAATGGAGGTATTTCAACAATCAAATAATTTCCTTCTTTTTTGGCACCTTTAAAAACAGATTCAATTACTTTATATGGTTTATCGAAAGTATTGATATCAGTAAATTTAGATGAAGTGATAATTTGCCCTTCTGCCGTATTCCAATTAATTCCTTCCAACGCAGTTTTGATATTTATTTTCTTTGTTGCATCTAAATTCACCAAAGAAATATGAACTATACCTGTTGAATCCTGCGAAGCAGAAACATTCACTGAGGGAATTTTTTGATTGTCAACAATATAATCAGGACTTGAAATTTGGATAGGCAACAACTTTGCGTCCTGGTGTACTTTAAATAAATCAAATACATAATAAGTTGGCGTTAATAAAATTTTGTTGCCCTGTGTTAAGATTAATGATTGTAACACATTGATGGTTTGCGCTAAATTTGCTACACGAACGCGATCACTGTGATTATTAAAAATATTCAATGTTGTTGCAGCTACCAATGCATCACGCATGCTGTTCTGCTGATATAAAAAAGCAGGATTGGTTCCGGGTTCAACATTGGTCCAAATACCCCACTCATCAACTACCAATGCAACTTTTTTATCCGGATCATATTTATCCATGATAGAAGAATGTTT
>Ga0164297_10000287_pt1 | contig 64654 bp, 86 predicted proteins | sample GEODES058metaG_FD_113539 | JGI IMG/M metagenome (GOLD analysis project Ga0164297, IMG submission 113539) | Dystrophic lake water microbial communities from Trout Bog Lake, Wisconsin, USA - GEODES058 metaG | ecosystem: Environmental > Aquatic > Freshwater > Lake | place: USA: Trout Bog Lake... | reverse complement strand
TTAAAGCAAGTATTGTCTGAAAAAGATAGAACAGAACAATTGCAAATGAATTCAAAGTATGCTAAAAATCTAATAGATGAGAAGACATATAGAGATTGGCTAAAAGAATTTGAGAAAAGGTTTGACATTTCCTCCTAAACCCTATAGAATAAGTATCAATAATGAAATTTGATGAGGCTATAGAATCATATTTGCCCAAGCAATGGTCTGATACATATCAACAGCTTATAAAAGAAGCTCTCATTGTCTCACATGGTGTTGATCATCTTCTCAAAAGAATTTATACATCTGAACTAAAACCATATATACTAAAAAAGCAATTTGATCCAAACCCTCTGACAACTAATACAAAATATGGTAAACCTGTTGTTTTAAATCTTTATCTTAAACAAGGATATCCCAAACAAGTATTAGATAGTTTGCTTAGTTTTAGTGGTTATTTTATTGCAAAAGAGATAGAAGATAAAGAGGAAGGGTATGTTGATCTTTTAATTGAGCCAAATAAGCCATCAGAACTAAGTGAGAAAACTCTTAGTAAGATACCATTCTTCTATCACATCACAACAGCTACAAATGCAGCTAAAATAAGAGAAATAGGTTTAAATCCTAAACTATCTCAGACAACATTTAATCATCTAGGAGATAGAGTTTATCTATTTTATACAGAAGGGAATGGTCAGCTTATTGAAAGCTGGAAAAGAACACTAGCCAGAAGTAAGGGTTTAGAACCAAAAGATATGATTGTACTGAAAATTAAAAAGGATACAACAACAAAATATTATTTGGATGAAAGTGCATCGAGTGTTCAATACAATTTACTAGCTTTGTTTACCTTTAAGAGTATTCATCCAAAGGACATTGAGATTACAAATCTGTGAAATTCTTTTCTTGACACCTCCTCCTAAAGCATATAGAATAAGATTATGAATGAAGAATTAACCAATGGTTTGGATTACCATAATGCTGTTAAAGCTATGCATAAGGGCTGTGTAGTTGAATATATTGGAACATTAAATGGTAATGTACCAAGTACAAAGAGACCTAAATTTTGTATGCTAAGAGGAGTTATATTAGAGTATATTAATGGAGTACCTGTTCCAAAATCATATGGAACTATGTTATATGATTCAGACTTTAGATATAAACTCACTAATGAAACAGTAGATACTAAAAAATGGTTTTGACACCTCCTCCTAAAGCATATAGAATAAGATTATGAAATACAAACTAGAAGTAATGGTAGATCCATCAGAGATTAGTTATACTGATACTCATATTATCATTACAAAGAACACACCAGATGGTGTAGCAACATTTAGTGTTCCTAATGTAGAATCTCAATTTGTTGCCGAAGGATTTAAAAATGGTACTCATTTTGAATCTTATCATACTGGTGGTTGGATTATTAAACAATGTGAAGATTGTCCTCTTTGGAAATCTTCAGTTGACACCTCCTCCTAAAGCATATGGAAACTAGAACTGTATCATTACTCAAAGCTATCTCTTATAGGATCTTTGGCTCTTTGGTTACTTTTCTAGCCTGTTTTATCTTTACTGGAAAGCCTTTTATCTCATTAGGTGTATCAGTCTTTGACTTCTTTGCTAAAATTGTTCTATATTATGTACATGAAAGAGCTTGGGAGCATGTAAAGAATAAGCTTGAAGTGTCCTAAGATATATATTATACTCATAGTATGAAAATTAAAACAACAGTACAGGTAGAACTATTCGATAAAGCAGCTAGGGAGATGAATCAAATCCTTCACATTCATCCACATGAAGATGATGAACGAAATTGGTCAGCTATATCTCTTCAAGATACCGATCCTGGTCACTTTGATGCAGATCCTAAACCTAGAGTAAAGATTATCTTTGATAATACTAACTTGGATGCTATTATTGAAGCGCTATATCTTTATAAGGACAATCTTCAAAGGGTTAACAAACTATGAAAAAGAAACAACCTCACTTATTTGCCTCAAAAGTAGTTTGTATTATCTTTCTTATTATTGGAGTGCCTCTCCTACTAGGAATGACTATTGGTAAAGAAGCAACAAAGACAGAAGAGCCTACACTTGTTGAATATAGAATATCTCTTTATAGTGGAGGCAAGGAAGTAGAACATTGGGATACTACTAATAAGATCTTTCATACAGATACTATTATAGACTTTAAAGATCAAGATGGATATGATGTTCATATCCGATCAACAGACTACGCAATCCAGCGTCAACGATAATTTCTAAATTCAGGGCATAGTGTATAGAGATGTTCTATAACGGAGTCTATTTTTATAACTTTCATTAAACACCTGAATTTCCTTCTTGCAGTTTCCTTCTCAATAAGCCATAATCTATAAACAATATGACAAAACCAACCAACAAACAACTAGCACCCTATACTCGTAAACAACTTGAAGCTATGGCTCGAGTTAAGCAAGTAAAGATTGCTAAAGCAAAAGCCTTACCAAAGGTTCAAGTAACCGGAGATACTCTCGATGAGATCCATTATGCTGTTAGCTGTATTAAGACAGCTGTTCAGAACGGTGTTGAGCATGATAAGAATCAAGCAACAGCTCTGGCTTGGATTGCTATTGGAGTAATTACTAATCTTCTTGCCCAGACCTTCTATCTTTATCTCCTCGCCGGTAAACACTAATACAAATGAATCCTCTCAACCCTACAACTGTATCTCGTATTGAATTTCGTCAGGCTCTTAACCTACGCTGTCATAAAGAGCTCGGTGTAGGGATGAGAGACTTGCCAGACATCATTAATTTGGATGATGTTTGGTGGGAAGGAATTACGCCCAAAGAAACTGAACAGATGATTGATGGATGTATAGAGGATTTTCGAGATGAAATGGGCTATACTCCAATCCATACAGTCACTGCTAGACCCACAGAGACTGTGACGTATACAAGTATTGACGAGTAAGAAGAATAAATACTTACATGGCAACATTCAATCCTGATACTAAAGAAGGAAATCCTAGAGCATTTGAACTTTATCGAGTTAAACATAAGAAAACTAACCTCTATTGGTCTGGTAAAGGGTTTGACGAGAAGGATAAGACTAAATCTAAACTTGTTGACTTTAGACTTCTAGCAGCATTAAAGTGGGAGCATGTTTATGTTGAATCTGAGCTTCTTATTACCGATCGTAGAAAGGATGAGTCTTGGGCTCATTTGGTTTCTGGTCTTTCTGCTTGCAGCAAATAATAAAAATCTATACTATATTGGTCTATGAATAATTGCCGTATCTGTACTAATCAAATTGAACCTGAACGCCTAGAGATTCTTCCTAATACTGTAGCGTGTGCTAGTTGCGCTAATAAGCATAAGATGGGCGTACCTAGGAAGGGAAGAATGGTATTCGATCATAAGACTGGAGGTACTCTCCAGATTATGTCTCAAGAGTTGTTTGAAAAGACTAAAGATTATTATGAGCCAATTGGTGCTAGAAGTTGCGTAAAGAACTTTAGCCGTAACACCTGCGCTTAATGAAAGCTTATTTACTACTAGTAGGACTAATTGTCCTTTGGTTGTCCCTAGCTATAATAGCTATCAAGTATGATTATAAATCATGGCCAGACAAACCAGGGATCAATTGTATCAATCTAGATAATCCTTTTATATGGCCTTCAACTACTCTTAAACAATGAGTTCCTCGGCACTAGTCTTACAGAGATGGACGGGAAGTAGTTGGAATAATAGTTTATGTTCTCCTTATAAGACAATGGGGGAGATAGAAGATCATCTAAAGAAGTATTGGTGGCATTATACAACGGAGCATCCTTATAGAATTGTTGATTATAAGCCAAAAAAGGTTCAGAGTTATGTACCGAAGTATAAAAACAATTGGAACTCTGACGACAAAATGGTTATACAGTATTAGAGCTCGTCAATAAGCTCTCCAAACTTTTCAGCAGTACTAGGGTTTAGTTGTTTTCTAAACATGTCTCCTGGCATATAACCTGGTGGGTAGAATGCAATACCATTAGTACCTAAAAAGTCAGCTGTTATAAACAAATCTTCCATATCATAGTTGTCTAGCATTTGTTTATTTGCGTTTATATGTTCTATTTTCTTAATAGGTTCATTGTTTACTAAGACACCAGGAGGGTAACGAATATCATCAATAATATCAACATGATCTCCAACTTTTAATGTATGACGCCATTGACGAAGTAACTCTTTTTCTTCTTGAGATAGCTTCGGCATAGGTTGTACACCTCTACGAGACTTTTTTCTCTTCCATCCTACTGCTTCAGTAAAGTATTGTTTAAAGTTCATCGATTAACTCCTCAAAGGCTTTAGTAGTATCCTTATTTATTTGTTGCTTTAATTCTTTTATTCTAATATAATCTTCTCTTTTAGGTAGAGGCCATTCCTTTTTAATATACTCTCTAATCTCATCAGCTAATTCAGGATCCTTAACAGGGTCACCGAGTGCTTTATTACCATATTCATCTTTTACTAAGTAGTAACATCCACCATCATATTGTCTCCCTTTTTCATCTTCATCCCTCCATATAGTTATTTCATCTTTATTATCTATGATTAGATACCATCCCCATTGTATATTTTCGTCTCCCTCTATAGTTTTTCTTAAGTCTACAAACTCAATAGTAAGACCAATTGTATGATCTCCTCCGTAACGATCTGACGGATAAGTTGTTTTATATATCTTATTAAAGTTCATCAATTAACTCCTCAAACGCTTTAACTGTAGACGGGTTTAGTATTTTTTTAATAGACCAACCTTTAGTTATTTTATGTACTTTTTTTAAAATATCATAATACCTTTCATTACCTATACCAAAACGACCGTACAGTGCAGGTATAACCCCTAACTTAACGTTATCTTCTCTATCGTTAGGGTCTGGAGGATAGTACTCATACTCATTATTAATATTAATTTCGTAACCAGATATATTTTTTGAAGGATCGTTAATTTTAACTATATAATAAAAGGGTTCACCCATTCCATGATAATCAGGATCTCCTTCTTCTATTTTTTTTATAACATTAATTTTCATAGCTCATCAATTAACTCCTCAAATTTTTGTGCTGTATCAGGATTGAGTATACGTTTAAAAAGATTCTCGTACGTTACTGTACTTACTAAATGCGGTCTATAGGTATGCAACTTTTCATACAGATTCTTAATTACATCTGAAGTTATTTTTACACCTATTATATACATATCAATAAAAGGTATTTCTTCACTTTTAAGTTCATCTGTATCGGTTTTAATTTCCATTCTACCTTCAGAGAAGGCTCCTCTTCCACTTTTAAAAGGATAATTGTTTAAAGTTGTTGAAGCAGCTAAAAAGATTTTCTGTTTTTCATCTTTAACCATAGAAGTATATCCAGGTTTAGCTTTTAACTTATCAAAGGCTGGAGGATAAAATTTAATATGAATAAGAAACTCTAAATTCTCATTTTCAACAGCCTCTTTTATTAATGTAAAGTGTTCTCTAAAGTTCATTTATTATTTTCTTGCGCTTTCCTGTGCTAGCTTATAGTATTATTTATTAAATATATTATTGTAGTATGTCATTTAAGCAATTTTTAAAAGAGGCTAAAGAAGTAAATTATGAATTTCCTCCAGCAAGGGCAAAGTTTCAATTAGGAGATCTTGTCGTTGTAAGAGATAGGGGAAAGTTTTCTAGTTATCATTCTAAAAAGGTTATACCGTATATTAATCAAATCGGGGAAGTAGTTGGGTATAAAAATGTACCAGGTGCTTATACTAAGTTTGCTATAAAGTTTCCTGATGGTAATATCTTTCTAATACATAGTCATTTTCTTCATGGACCGTTTAAAGATTTAAAAACAGCAGAAAAATATACTGATCCTAAAGTAGTTATTGATCCTGCTGATATTAAAATACAACAAAAAGCAACTAAATTAACTGAATATCAAAAAAGAGATAGTGTTGAAAATGTTCTTAAAGAATTTTTACCAAAAATAGGTTATACATTATTAGATAAACCTGTAGAGATTATTGATGAACGTAACAGTCAATATGTTTATACTGTTTTTGCTACAATGGATATTGAGAACTGTAAGACAGATAACTATACCTCTGATGATATTATTCCAAAAAAGTATGTTTGTTATAGAGCAAATAAAATTACTACAAAAAAATTAAAGACAGCAACCCTTCATGGGTTTAATAGTATAGCAGGAATTAGCGATTTTACTAACGGGTTTGGTTATTTTATTCAGGCTCCTGAAAAGAATACTCATAATTATGAAATAGATGTTAATACTTATTTTTCTCTATATACATACGGTATACCTAACAATATAGAACTTCTTAGACAAAAAGAAATTATTAACTATTTTGTTAATTATAGAAATAAGTTAAAAGAAATTAAAGAAGGTAAATTTGGTTCAGATCTAGATATGGTTAAAGAGTTTTATGATGTTAAAGACAATACTATAATCGGAAATGTTTATTATAATAAAGTAAAACTACAAGATCCGTATTTTTATAAACCGTATAAGATCATAGGTGACTTTATATTAAATGAAACAGGCCCTCAAAAGAAAGATCTAAGTTTTGCTCCAAATGAAGTTACAGGTAAATTTGTTTATATGGGGGAGGATCTTACAAGTCTAAACGGATTACCTATAGCCTCAGATTACGATTTTAGATATGCAACGATAAGAGGTAAAAAAGTTACTGATAGTGATATACAAGTAGCTCTTACAAAGCATCAGGTTGCACCTGAAACACGTAAAGCTTTTGACGAGCTTTTAAACGAACTTTAAAGCTGACCAGCTAAATAAAGATCAGACATGATGTCATAAACATCATATTTATGATTATTAGCTACCTTGAGTAAATACTCAGCTGTATCTCCTCTTAGCATATCGTCTTCAACGTGACGTCTGATATAGTCTCTAAGCTTAAACACATCTGTCTTCATATACTTTCTTGTTGATGTATTACTAATACCTAAATGAAAGAAATGTTCAATTTCATTTATTAAATGATTAATAACATCGCGGTCAGGGCCGATATGAAACTTATGATGATCAGGCTTCTTAATAGGTGTAAGTTTTGTAGAAGGTTCAAATGAAGGATTAGCATCTTCAAACAAGCAATCAAACTTGTCCTTCATTGTTACTAAATGAGCATATTCTGATTCTTTAAGAATACTATATTCATCATCTGTTAATACTCTACCACCAAAATAGTGATCTTCAGCTAAACATTTTAATTGTTTCTTATTCATATTATATTCTAGGTTGGAAGGCTTGTTTCTTATTAGTAACTGGATTACCGTTCTTATCAAACATTTGCTTTTGATCAAGAGCCTTACTTGAAATTAATTTATTTAATGTAGGTATAGCTGTTTCCATAAAGGCCTTTTTAATTTTTGGATCGTAATCTCCAAGGTTACAATAGTCTAATACCTTACCATAACCCTTGTTAGGCAGATTCTTAATTCTCTTCCACATAGCAGTTAACCAGGGCTTAATTTCTGGGGTCTGTATAAATGAAATTGAAAGCATGGGAATAGCTAACATAATTTGTTTATCCTCTTCAGTAATTTTAGCGTTAGGGTTCCATTGTCCGTTAAGCTCAAGTTTTTCAAGTATGTTTTCAAGCTTACCGAAATACCATTCCATAATGGCGTGCTTATCTTGAACAGGTTTACTGACAATACTATGAGTCTTAGCGTCTTCTATTAGCTTGCTGACTTCATACTCCCACATATAGTTAACGAAATTAATAAAGTCTTTAGCCCATTCAGTACCACAACAAACACCAGCAGCCTGAGCCATAGCATCAATCATAGGTACTTCATCAAAGTAAGCTAGTTCTCCTACAGTCTCAACATGATAGTAGTCAGCATAAATCTTCTTCAATTGAATTGAAAGTTTTTCCATACTTCTAGGAGTAGGCATTTTGTCAGAAGCATTACCTGTTGTCGGCTTTACATTGAAGTTTTTATTTGGATTTGCCTGAACATAAGCAATAATAAACGGATCAAGAGGTCGACCATTAAATTTGTATTTACCCTGAGGTGCACCGACACCAGCAGGTAGATCTAAATCTTCATCACTGCCTTCAGCCCACTCTAACCATGCCGCAGCGTCAGTTACAAGGAATCCGGCTCCAAAACGATCTGTTAAAGCTGGAGGAAGATCTTTATTCTTATGCTTACCACCAAGGTTAGCAGCAGCAACAATTGACATACCTGTACTTAAAGGTACACCATTAAAGTTGCGATCTTCAACAATCTGGAACATCGATTTTAAAATTCTAGGTTCACCTTGATTGATTTCATCAAAGAAGAGAATACCCATAGCATCTTTTTGAGAGCACATTCTAACAAAAGGAGGAACTTTATATGTAATATGCTTCTCTCTAGAACGAATATCAGGTATACCGACAATATCAACGGGCTCAACTAAAGCCGTACGTACGTCAACAATTAAAAAGTACTTACTAGGTTCAGCATATAATGCAGCTCTTTCTTCATCACTAGCTTCATTAAAGTTAACAAAGATTCTACCACTATCATTAGCAAGTCTCTTACAAACAGTCTTTATAGAAACACTCTTACCAATACCAGGCTCACCATATATAAGAAGATTCTGTTTTGGTTCTGTATAAAATGCACGAATTACATCTATTTGCATTCTCTTAACACCATTCCAAGCAGCAATATTATATGTACCAACTTCTTGAGGAGGATTTGTAAGAGGGTATTGTAATTTTCCACCGTTTCTTTGTACATCTTTAAAACCTGGAGGCTTTTCTAAAATAGCTTTCTGTACTTTTTGAGCAAGACTAATAGCACCAGCACGAATTTTAGCATCTTCAGCTGACATAGAAGCTTTAGTTTTTTGAGGAGTCATAGGTTCTTCAGCCTCTAATAGTCTTTTCTTTAATTTGTACATGTTATTATATTTATTTATTACTTCTGCTTAAAATCTACAAAGTGAATATCCGTATATCTCCTTCTCGGATTAGCTTTAATATGTTCATCAGTTGCTTTCTTACCGTTAAGTATCCAAACAGGTTGTTCTTGTGTATTAGGTAAAACGAAATCTGAGCTAAAATGACCATCAGTCATAATAAGAATATGTAAATCATCAATCTCTATATCTAATTTAGACTTATTAGCATTAACCCAGGTATTAATACAAGAAGGGTCAGTACCACCGCCACCAATTATTCTACCACTTGTTGTTATACCTTGTAAGATTTGAGCAACATTTTGCTTTCCACCTTGTTCTCCAGTGTCTAATGTTACAGCTTTTTCCACCTTACCATCCCAGAATAGTAATTGTAGTTTAACTTCTGGAAAATCAGGTTCATCGATAATTTCATGAATTTTTGTAACAAATAAAGTAAGATCATTATCATCAATAGATCCTGATACGTCAACAGCAATCATACACTTAATCTGCTTTTGTTCGTAGTCATATCCAGCAGACCAGACACCAGTACCAGCAATCTCTCTTATATTTGGCTTCATGTCGTTGATGACTTTTTGAGCTTCATCATCAAGGAAGTTTTCTAAAATAGACTTCCAATCTTCTCTAGGTAGAAGTCTTTTACGATCAAAACCTCTAGGTATACCTCCCCCTCCTTGACCATACTGCTTTTCAATTTGATCTAAAGCCTGTGTAATTTTGTCTTTCATTAAAGCTTCTTTTTGCTGTTCAGTCATTTCATCCCAATCATTAGCTTCAAGATCTTCAGTACCATTAGGATTAAGGACTTTAGGTTTATGTTGCCCTGCATCAATATGTTTATCCATAGTTTTACCGCCTCGGGTTATTCTATGACCACCTTGACCCGGACCACCGCCACCTTGACTTTGTTGTCCTTGACCACCACCTTGACCTTGTTGACCTTGACCTTGTTGTCCTTGACCACCGCCTTGACCTTGACCTTGTTGTCCTTGACCACCGCCTTGACCTTGTTGTTTTTGCTCACCTCTACCTCTTTGTATTTTATGACCTCGGCTCTGACCTTGACCCTCGCCGTCTTTCTGCTCTTGATCTTCGCCTTGTTTTTGCTCTTGATCTTCGCCTTGTTTTTGCTTTTGGCCTTCACCTCTTTTCTGACTTTGACCTTCACCTTCTTCGCGTTCTTTACCCGAAGCGTCTTGAGCTTGCCCCTGACCAGTTGTTTTTTGACCTTTACTACCTTTCTCTTGATCCAAAGGAGCTCCATAAGGCTTAACGTTTGGAGGCATACTACCTCCCTCTGATTCTCCTGGTGTACCACTAGGCTTAGTAACTATTTTTACTCTAGATATATTTGATTCCATATTATTTTAAATGTTTTGGTACTTCTGATTCAGGTATATCTTTTGAATAAACTTTACCATTCCTTTCATCAACTTTTGTCACTATACCATACTGACCTTTATCTTCGTCGTAAATGACTTGACCTTTCTTAATAGGTAAGGGTGATGGTTCTTCTTCTTGTTGTTGTTGATAATCAGGAGGAAGGGCTATATCATCTAAGATTCTATAAAGATCTTCTTCATCCATTTCTGAAATATCTAAATCTTTAATATCTCTTTTACCTTCAAGGAGCTTAATAATCCAACGACCACTTTTTTCATACGGTAAACAACCAAGCGTAGGAAGAGTAAACCCGTCTTTTAAAAGCTCCTTATTCATAATATAGTCTGTAGCTATATTCCACAGTTCAGCATCTCTATCTTCTCTTCTAACGTGTGTTAAATTAACAATGTGCATTACTTCGTGAGCTAATACACCTGTTGTTTCAATTGTTGTTAAATCCTCTAAAACAAACTCAGGGTTAAGATAGATGTTCATGTAGTTGTCAACAGCCATTGTATCTACACCGTCTCTAGTATAACAAACTTTCATTTTACTGAGAAGAGCTTCAAAATAAGGAGCTTTATTAAAGAGCTGAACACGCGCTGTAGTAACCTTATCTAATAAATTTGACCATTTATCTCTATCCATAGAGGTCATACCAATAAAAATTTTACGCTTTAAATCTTTATACTGATGTTCAGCCTGTTCATCACTACCTCCTTTACTCTTTACAGTGTCTATAATCTTCTTCTTAGCTACTTTATCAAATTCTTCTTCAGTTATATCAGGCTTAAGCTGAATACCTAAAGAGTTTATTATTTCAATAGCTTGATCTCTCTGAGGATGATAATCAATCTCCTTAGACATAGGACCGGTTCCAGGAGCTTGTACTTCCCTTCCACCGTAATAACCTGCTTCGGTAAGTGTCTTCCTACCAGATCTTACACGTTGATAAGCTTCTTCTAATAACTGATCATCTTTTTTACGAAACATTGTATATTATTTATACAAAATGATTTAATACTTCTTTGTTAATTTACCCTTCTTTTGTACAAACCCTTCTACCTTACGAGTTTTAATCGCATCGAAGTTTTTATTAAATGATTTACGGTCTGCAATGCGTGGTTTAGATCCTTTTGACATATTGTTAATTTATAGTGTTATTGGTTAAGCTGCAACCCATTTTGCTGAAGTTCCTCGTCCTTCTTTCTGAATGATACCTTGAAGAGTCAGATCTCGGAGAGTAGATTGAGCCTTAATAGAGCACTGAAGGATTCGAGTAATCGTAGGAAGATCAGCTGAACCCTGCTGCTTAATGACATCAAGAACAGCCTGACGATATTGCTCGATCTTACCTTTCTTCTTCGGAGCTTCGTTCTCGTTAACCTCAGCTTCAACCCTCTCGAAGTCAAAACCAGTCTCAGTCATCATGAAAGCGTTAAAGCCGCTTACACCGAAACGATTCTTCGTTACTTCGATCTCTCGAATAATTGGATTATCCTTCGACTTATTCATCACAATATTACAATCAACACTATGAGGAAGAAGAGTAGAACCCTTATAGGTACCAGTCTTCGTAAAGTGGAGAATGATTCCAACTACGCACTCAAGCTCCTTAGCCTTAGTCGTAATATAATTAGAAAGATACTCCTCTAGCTGACGACCGCGAAGCTTCTTACGAGTAGTAAGAGCAGGAAGCGAATCGAGGATAACCATATCGAACTTATTAACCTTAACAGCATCGAAGATATCTTCGATAGTCGACATATTCGCTACATTTACACTAGCTACTCCCAAACGCTTACAGCTAAAGGCTAGCTGCTGAATAGACTCTTCAGCGGAAACGTAAGCAGTATTCTTGCCGTTACGTTCAAGCAACTCAAGCATTTGAATCAGCATCGTCGTCTTACCCGTACCAGGACCGGCAGCAAGGGTAAAAGACATACCAGGAAGGAAGCCCTGACCACCAAATACAGCGTCAAGATCTTCTTTACCAGTCTTGAACCTCCTACTATAAATTGCAGGAATTTCGACTTCTGATGCTTTTACGAATCCGGAGGACTTATTAATAATTTTCATGCTATTATTATGGCTTGATAGCATAGGAACCGCAAGCTTGAAATAGTAAAATCATTTTGTTATATTTTTATAATAATTAGAATCTTTTAATGTAACTTCCAACTCTTTTAACTTATTGCTAATGTATGTTATATTACGATGTGTAATTTTAGATATTTCTTTACATGATAGATTATCATTATACATCTCTAATAACTCTTGTTCTTCTTTTTTTGTCCATATATTTTGCCAGCCTTTTGTCTTAAAATCAAGCTTTTTTTGTGAGAGAAACTCTTTTATACCCGAACAATGAAAGCCTGTTTCGCGATATATATTCCATATACTGCTACCAGAATTATACAAAGAAAGAATTTGCTCCTGCAACTCTGTTGACATTGGACGAAGTTTTTCACGCTTATATTTTCCTCTCTTACACCCTCTCATTTTATCCGCTCTCTTTTTTACATGTTCTCTACTTTGTACTTTATGAGGTATAAATCGCTCTCCTTGAAGGTGCATGTTGTAAAAATTATCATCCTCAACAGCATTATATTTTATAATATACTCTTTTTCAAGCGAGGATAATTCTTCTCTTGTTTCAGCGAAACACAATATATCTCTTCTAAAATTTTCTCTTCCGTATTTTTTAATGTCTTCTTTTAGAATTTTGCTACTACCTAAATATGTATCAATATTTTCTTTAGCCCAATTAATCTGTCTTTTACCTATATATCGTTTATTATTAAGCAGATTTGTTGTAATATAAATAAATCCTATCATATTTATATTTATTCACCGTCGTTAGCAAACCAGAGCATTTAGAAAAAAAAATAACCCCGTTCAAGGCTGATTCGATGTCAGCGTGTTGAACGGGGACGAAGTTAAAGAGAGAAATTATTATAAAACGCCGTCTCTAGCTGCTAAATAACGAACAACTTTGGTTACGGAACAAACACTCTCGGAAGCAACAGCAATCTTCTGAAGCATCCAAGGCTCAAGTTCCTCACCAGAACAAATAAGATCGTGAAGTAACTTAGCATCTGTAAAGAGAGTGAAGAGGTTAGTCTTAGCCATTCTAGATTCTTCATTTTCATGCTCTTCAAAAGACTCATGATCATTGCAAGAACATTCTTCATTATCACCAGCAAGAGAGAGAACTACAGCACCAGGTTCGGCGTGCATCTCAACAGCACCTTCAGTATCAGGAGCATTATCGGTAACATCTTCCATCTCTTCTGGTGCACTTACATTCTTCTTATAAGCTGATATATAAGCTTCAGCAAGAAGAATATCGTCTCTAGTAATCATATAATATATTTAATCTAAACTTGAATTATTCTTTGTTTTATAATAAAATAATAAGATGTTTAAAAAGAAACTCAAAGAACCTAAAGAGAGAAGCGTTTATGCTTTTACTAAACATAGACAAGGAGAATTTATTTTATACTTAGAGAGAGAAAGTAATGATGTATTTAAGTTTATGCAATTACCTGATCGTTATCCGTTATCTCTTACTCAAGAAGAGTTTACAGAAGGTCTAGTAACCAAAGTATTAGATTTTGTTGAACAACTTCCTGTAGAGGTATTTGAAGTATCGAAAGCAAATATTAATAACTTAGAAAAAGCTCTTGCCGTGTCAGACAAAAAGTAGTATATTCAAATTCTAATTATGAAACAAACCAACAAATTACCTAAAGTGTCTGATGTAGATATTACTAAGATGTCAACCTACGAATTGTGCCGATGGTCAGCTCTAGAAGAAGCTATTAATGTTATTGGAGATAAGTGCGATGACAGAAAAGTAGACTTTGATAAGGTTGAACTAAAGCCTCTAGACATTCTAAAGTATATTGATATCGCTACAGATAAAATTTATGAAAAAGTTGCAACTACTTAATAAACTAAAAGAGGTTTTTACTAGACCTGAGACACTCGTCCTTCTTATCTCGCTAGGGTTTACTGCTTTAGTAAGTTCTCTAGTAGGTACAGGAGGATGGTTGATTGCAGGTAAGTTCTGGGGATTCTTTATCTTAGCTTTTTGTATACAAGTAATACTATTTGCTATCATTAACACATTCCTTCTTCGTAAGGATGCTGTTGAGACTGTAGAGCTTATCAATGAGCAGATGAAACAGATATCAAAGTTTACTGTTCGTTTAACCTGTTCTTATTGTTCTCAATCTAATGTTGTACCTATTATTCTTAATCAAGAGAATAGATTTAAGTGTGAATCTTGTAATCAAGTTAATGGTATTAAGATGCAATTCTTCTCTACTCAGATTACAACACCTCTATCTAAAGTACTTCAAGGACCAGAAGGAGATACAATCCCAGCTACAGCTAAAGACCTTCTTAGTTAATAAAGAAACTATCTAACTCTGTAGTTAAATGCTTAATAATAGCCATAGCTGTATTAATCTTATACTGCATTCTACGAAGTTTCTTTAATCTAGCTGTTGTAAGACTTGTAACATTGTTACGGCGAACAACTTCTATCCTCTTTCTAACTTTATCCATGTTAAAGTAGATTTCAGCTAAATCTTCTTCGACGTTTTCTAGAGGAAAAGGTAAGAGTCTTTTTACATGAGGTACAAACCCTCCCATAGATAAGTTACTATTACCATCCCATTCACCTGATTCTTTTAGAATCTTATTAACGTCCATATATATTATTTATACTTGTTCTTGTTGAAATAAAGTTAAAAGTATTTAGAATAAATACTATATATGGCGACATTTAAGCTTACAAAAAATGATATAAAGCATGTTTATCGTCGTTGTTTGTACCTAGCTCGGGTAAAACCACCTGAGTTCTTTAACTTGCGTAGGTTAAATGGTGTTCACGGACTGTGTAATTGGACGGATATACAGTTCGATACTAGAGGAGAGATTCTGGCAACAGCCTATCACGAATGTATTCATTACATTTATCCTGATTGGTCAGAGACTATGGTACTTTATGCTGAGTCAAGAGTAATAAATAATGTAAGTCTATTTGATAACGCAAGATTTTTAAAATGTGTAACAGATAAACTTTATAAAGCAGCTCTCCACGAAAACCTCTTATTAAAAAGAAAAAAATTTAAAAGAAAAAAGAAGAATGAAACTCGAAATACACGACGTTAAAGATTATGGAAGCAAACTCGTGTTTAAAATGGAGTACGATGAAGAGTTTCGTCAAGCAGTTGCTAGAGCTTTAAAGAAAGAAAATCCTTCTAAAAAAGATATTCAAACATATATTTTAAACTCTTTAGAAAATAGTATTAATTTTAGTGATTTTGATGCTTGATACTTCTTATAAAGCGTCTAATATATTAGATATGCCTACGAAAGACGAGTTCAAGAAGTTGCTCAAAAATACAGTAGTAACTGTTAACTTCAAAAAGAAGGATGATACTCTTCGTAAAATGATTTGTACTCTTAATGAGGAGTATTTACCAGAATTAGAAGAAAGAGAGAATAAAAAAATTAAAAGTGAAAGCAATGACGCTATAGCAGTTTGGGATATTGAGAAGAGAGCTTGGCGTTCCTTTCGACTTGACTCAATTGTAGATTACGAAACTAACCTTTAAAATTTTATGCACACCTGGCCATCAAAAGCAATAATGAAAACAAATAAGTCCTGGCATCGTACCCCTCCTAAGGGTCTTGCAGGTAAAGATCTTCAAGACTTTTATGCTGAAGAACGAGACTACAAGCATACAATGCTCGGCATTGAAAAGAAAGAAGTAAGAGACACTAGCAAAACAAAAAGATAAGGTTTAAATAAAAAATATGATTAACCGTGCCCTTATACCACCTAATACCTTTATTGTTGCCGCTGAACAGGTAACTGGAGGAGATGTAGCTCAATTTCTTTATTCAGCCTTAGCAGGGCAATTTAATAACAATTACGAAATTGTTAATGAAAGTACTTTAGATAGAATTGTTCCTTATGCTAAGGGTACTCGAAAGATTCGTTCATTCGGTATTAAGGCTAACGGAGTAAATCATTCTCTTCACTTTGATATTACTGAAGTATCTTCAGCTAATATGGCATCTCAAAACTGGCTTGGTCGATAATGGCTAACGAATTTATTGCTTCAGCAACTAATACCTTAAAGGAAGTTGCTAAGACGATGCAGGAGAGAGGGGATCAGTACGCTGATACTTGGGGTAAGGATGGAGTGTGGCATTTGACTAAAGCTATTATTAAACAATACACTAAGGTTGATGTTGATGATGAGACTTGTAAAGCAATTGCCCTAGCTACATTTATTGATCAAAAGTATTCTCGTTTTGCTGGAGGTTATAAGAAGGATACAGCAATTGATTTAGTAAATTATATTGCCGCCCTTGCCGATAAAGTTAGTCACTAATAAATTATTTTATGGACAAATACGTTATCTTTCATATTGATGGAGGTTGTGGTAAGAATATTGCAGCAACATCAGTTGTTAAGTCAATTAAGGCTCAATATCCTGAACACAAACTCATTGTAGTGTGTGCCTGGCCAGAAGTCTTTGTACATAACCCTAACATTTATAGAGTATATAAGTTCGGTAATATTCCTTACTTTTATGATGATTACATTAATGGAAAGGATTCTGTTATCTTACGAATGGAGCCTTATCATTCCGGAGATCTTCTTTATAAGAAGAAGTCGTTAGCTGAGATTTGGTGTAACGTTCTTAACATTCCTTGTATTGATACAAAGCCGGAAATCTTTTTAACTGAACGAGAACTCATTTTCGCTCAAAATCAACTTCAAAAAGATGGACCTATTCTTATAGTTCAGTCTAGTGGAGGAGCTGAACAACAAGGTCATCCTTATTCATGGTCTCGAGATCTTCCTCCAGCGTTTGCTCAAGAGGTTGTAAACTCTGTTAAAGATAAGTTCAGTAAGGTTCTTCATATTCGTAGAGATAATCAACCTGAACTTCAAGATACGTTTAAGGTAACAGATAGTTTTAGAAACTTATTTTGTTATATTGCTTTAGGTGATAAGTTTCTCGGTATTGATTCGTTTATGCAACATGCTGCAGCTGCCTTTAATAAGAAGGCTACTGTTGGTTGGATTTCTAACTCACCTGTTGTTTTCGGTCATTCTCTTCATGATAATATTGTAGCCAGTGGTACAGAGTCTTTCCGTCATCGTATTGATTCGTACTTAGAAGAAGATGATTGGACCGGAGGTAAGTTTCATGAATGTCCTTACGATAATATGAACAATATGTTTGATAAAGATCAGTTTGTAGAATCTCTTCTAGGCTCTAAAAATGATCTTATATTTGATATTGCACCTCAACCTACTATAGTATTCTAATGAAGAATATATTCTTTAACTCTTCTATGCCAAGGAGCATGAGTACATTAATACAATGTATTCTTAATCAGCATCCATCTATTCAGGCTACTCAGACTGATCCTATACTGGAATATCTCTATGGTGCTAGAATGAACTATACAGGTACTCCAGAAGTTAAAGCGATGGATAAGTCTTTAGCTGCAACTACGTGGAAAGGCTTTTGCTGGGGAGGTCTTCATGGGTATGCTGAGGCCTATACAGACAAGCCTAACCTTTGTATTAAGACTAGGGGCGGTACTATTCATTATAGATGGTTTGAAGAGTTTATGCCGTATAAACCTAAGATGATTTGTATGGTAAGGAATTTAAAGAGTATCTTTGCTTCAATGGAAAAGCTCTATAGAAAGAATCAATCTCATCATCAACCTATTCAGAACCATGCTGAGATGAAAGGAACGAGTACAGCAAAAAGAATTGATTCTTGGGTAGCAGGACCTCCAGTAGGCTTAGCTTTAGAAAGACTTAATCAATGTTTCCTTGAAGGTATTAATAATGAGGTTCTTTACATTAGAGCAGAAGATCTAACTAGTTATCCGCAAAGAGAAATGGATAAGGTTTATCAGTATATTGGTTTGGAATCTTTTAAACACGATTTCGATAACGTTGAACAATCTATTAAAGAAGATGATTCTGTTTATGGTTTAACTTCTGATCTTCATACGATCAAAAATAAAGTACAACCTCTTACACCTGATTATAATACTGTTCTTGGTAAACAAGTTTGTGATTGGATTGATAATAACTTTACTTGGTATCAGCAAGGTTTTGGGTATACAAAATAATGTACAATCTTTCAGACATCCGTGATATACATCTCGAATTAACGAGTAAGTGTAATGCAAGATGTCCTATGTGCTCTCGTACTAAGTTAATAAACGAGGGTAAAGAGAACTTACTTAGAGATGAAATAACAATAGATTTATTTAAGAAGTGGTTCTCTATAGATTTTGTTAAACAGCTAACAAGTTTAAGAATGTGCGGTAATTTAGGAGATGCTATAATGGCTAGAGACACCATCGAAGTCTTTCAGTATCTTAGAGAGAATAATCCAAACATGATGCTATCGTTGTTTACAAACGGGAGTGCTAGGGATGATAATTGGTGGAAGAAGCTTGCTGAAAACAAAGTAAAAGTTATTTTTGCTATTGATGGATTAGAAGACACAAATAAGCTTTATAGAATTAATACAGTGTGGGAAAAAATTATGCATAATGCAAAAACTTTTATTGAAGCTGGAGGTAAAGCATCTTGGTACATGCTTGTGTTTAAGCATAACGAACATCAAGTAGAAGCATGTAGAGAGTTAGCCAATGAAATGAAGTTTAATGATTTTGAACCTAAACACACAACTAGGTTTCATGGCGCTAATAGTTTAGATGTAAAAGATAGTAATGGTGTTTATACACATACCTTAGAAGCTACTACATACAGTGAAACGTTAAATAAAAAGGAAAAGAGTATTAAGGGTAGTAATATAACCTGTAAAGCTCAACAAAAGAATAGTATATACGTTTCAGCTAATGGTGTTATAAGTCCTTGTTGTTGGTTAGAATCATCAACAAAACCATCGTACATTTATAGAAATGAATATCTCGCAAAGATAGGTTCATTTTATAGCTTACATGATTACTCTTTACAAGAAATTTTCAATAAAGAGTTTTTAAATAAAATCAAAGAAACGTGGTCAAATACCCCTTTAAAACCATGTAGTGAACAATGTGGTAATTTTAGAAAATGTGAGTCTCAGTTTGTAGAGAGACAAATAAATTTAAAATAACCATTTAATACTATCAGTACTAAGAGAAAGCAAATCGGTTGCAGCTGCTAATACACTTTCGTTTGTCCAAGCACTAGCTGCAGCATATTCAGTAGAACCGTCCCATACTACAAAAGCAAGAGGTATATTATGAAGCTTAACAGCTACTCTTTGTTCACTAGGAATATCTCTAATTGAGTAAATAGATAGAGCAGATAGATCAACATTTACTGTTGTACCAGGAATTGTTAGCGTTGTTAACATATATATTATTTATCTTAAAGCTCGTAAAAAGTGTACATCATTTTTTAAAAAGTTATATACTTCATCAAAGTTTTCTATTTGATCTTGTAAGGTATAAACATTCATCTTTTTAAATAGTAAAGAGTCTTCAGAGATTTCAGTGAAATTAGATTCATTGGTAATAAAATTAACTATTGATTGAAGAGTTTTAGTTTTCTCCTTACAGAGACCTTCATATGCTATATTAATTGTTAAGATATTATTGTCAGTAAATTGTTGGTTATAGTGTTCAAATAATGCTTGATGTCCGTTAGATCTCTTATGATAAAGCTGTATATCAAAATTAATCTTTTGATTATTATAATTTTCATTTTGTTTTACTCTCGAAACATTTGTATGAATTCTTTTCTGATAGGATAACTCTTGAAGAAATTTATTTTCTCTATATAAATGTATTATTTTAATATTATTGCTTTTAATATAGTTTATAATATCAAAATTTTTAAACATATCTATTTGATAATAAAATAGCTTAAACCCTAAATTCTTCTTAGTATTATGCCTGTTAAGAATATCTATCAATAAAGCCGGATCTGTAAATCTATTAATATTAGATTTATTTTGTATAATTTCGTTAGCTATATTCAAATCTTCAATAGTAATATGACTTTCATTAAATCGTTTAATAAAAAAATTATGCTTTAATATATTAGGGTTTACAGAGACCTTATTACCATCAATACTTGATAGCTCTATACCTGTATTTAAAAATATTTCATAATGACACTTAATATCATTCTGTTTATTAAGATAATCACATAACATTGTTGACCCTGTTCTTTGAGAGCCAATAATAATAAAGTTCATTAATACAAACAGGGAGGTAGAGGTAAAGCGTCTTTCCTATTCAGAAAATATCTTAAAATGTTATTTTTAAGATCTACAGTAACATGATCAGAAAACCTAAAAGGTTTATTTTCTATATCGATTAGATCCTTACTACAATCAAATAAATGATTAGTAAGAATATCATGTCTTTCAACATATCTTCTATTAACTAGTTCACCATGATACATTGAGTAGACAGTAAGATCGTTTACAAAAGATACTTCTTCTGGTTTAACGTACAAAGATAAATTTTTAGTATACTCTACATAAGGTTTAATATTGATACCCGCTACCTCATGCTTAAACAATATATCAAATAAAGCACCAAATAAAAGCTTATCTCCACTTCCAATAATATTATAATCAAATAACTTTATACTTTTTAAAATATCATATCTAAACGCCCATGCTAATCCATACGCTGAATCACTTCTATTAATTGCACCATTAATAAGATGATTCCGTACAACAGATGTACCCATATTACAAAAGTTGTAAGTTAGATTGTGATTAAGTTTAAAGAAATTAACATCATCTAATTCAAGTAACGGATTAAAAACTAAAGTGTCTGAAAAGCATTGAACAACTTTATATTGTTCTAAACTCTTACATAATATATCTACAAAATCTTCTCTACCAAAAACAATATCAGTATCAGCAATTATTACTATATCTGTATTTGAAGGCAGTAGATCAATTCCAATATTAAGTAATCTTTCTTTCTGCCACATTATATCCCCATCAGATGTTTGAACTAAAGAATCAGCATCTTTATTATTCAGTTCGTATCTATTTGTAGGATTAAACTCTACAGTTAGTAGTTTAATATTATGCTTACGAATGTTCTTTTGAAAGTGCTGATAGTTCTTGTATCTAAAAGCACTATTTGTAAAATTAAAATAGCAACAAACTACAGCTACGTTCATTTAGATAGTTTATACCAAAATTATAAATTATCAAATAAATTAAGCTGCTCCTAATCCTACTGGAGTACCGCTAGTATTAACGCCTATCTTCCATCGCTTTCCGGTGGAGTCTTTTAATATCAATATTGAAGGTGTATTTGCTAATTCAAGGCTATTTACATATGTAAAGTTAGCTGATAATGCTTGTATATTAGAACCTAAAATAAATGTATTGTCTGAACCTGGAGGTATATTATTGTTAGTACCAGCTGCAATGAACGAACAATTTGATCCTATATAGTTATAGTTACCGCTTTGTATAGAACTACTATATAACCCGCTTGTATTAAACGGGTAGGTAAACCCACGACCATTGTTATAAAGGTTAAAAACTTCTGCTGGTGTTAAAGCTCTTTTCCATATACCAACTTCATCCATCTTAACACTAGTATTACTAGAGGCATAACCTCCACCGGGTAACGCTAATAAAGCAATAACAGATGAGTAATTACCGCCATTATAGCTCGGGCCTGCAACTCTAACTCCATTTAGATACATGGAAATGTAATTTCTATATCTAACAAGGGTAGCCATGCTCCAGTTAACTGTTGGAATACCACCGGGAGGAAAATAAGTTGCAAACGCTTTTACACTAGGTATACCGTAATAAATATAAGAATTTGTTACATTAAAGTTTAACCCTACACTATTTGTACCAGAGAACTGTTGTTGGGTTCCGTTTGTATTCGGTATCGTCCAATAATTAATAGAAAAATCTCCAGAAAAATCAAACGAGGTTGTCGTCTCTAACCACCCAGAACCATTACCTATAATACCGTTATTAATAAGACCGGTTGTTGAAGGTACTGTATTATGCTGATACAAGTAATTATTACTAATATTATCTGCTCTATTACCACTTGCTTCATCTAAGTTCCAATATGATGTAATATTACTTACAGGTGTTATAATATTATTAGCTTGACCAGCACCAATAATAGAAGCATAACCGGAATTTGTATTTCCAGCTCCGGCCCCAATAAAGGATGATTGTCCCTTTATAACGTTTTCACAACCACTACCGATACCCGACCACCAGGCAGTATTTGTATTAGTACCAATAATACTGTTAGTATTACCGTTTAATATACCTGAACTATTAACATAGGAAGAAATTGTATTATTATTTCCACCAGCTACATTTGAAAATGCTCCAACAACACAATTACTAGTACCACCAGCTATATTGGCATAACTACCGGATGCTGTATTATAAAAACCACCAGCTATTGTTGCTTTAGTCCCGCTAACATTATTATTACTACCACCACCAACAAAGGAATTATATCCAGACACGGTATTACCTATACCACCAGCTATAACAGAAATTCCTCCACAAGCAGTATTACCTATACCACCACCTATAAAGGAACTACTGCCACAAGCGTAATTATTATTTCCACCTACTATAGTAGCATAATTTGCACAAGCACAATTGCTAGCACCACCACCAACAATTGCTCCTGTTCCTATAGCTTTATTATTTAAACCACCAGCAACAGTAGATGTATCACCAGTTACTGTATTGCTTCCACCGCCCCCAACATTGGAACAATTACCGGTTAATATATTACTAACACCACCAGCTATAACAGAACAATTACCTGAAGTTGTATTACCGCCTAATTTAGGTGTAATACTATTATTACCAGAGTATGTATAAGGAACTGTTGAAACAGATTGATACGCACTATTCCATTGATTAGAATTACCAGTACCGTCATAAACTAAACCTAATGATGAAATATTATTAACATATGTATAATTTGATTGACCCGCTGTTATATTAGAACCTAAAATGAAGGTATTACACTGATTATTTGTATTATTAGCTGAACCACTAGCAATAAACGAATAACAACCAGATGCAGTATTGCATTTACCTCCAACTACAGCAGCATAATTACCGGTAGCGCAATTTCCTGAACCAGCACCAACGAAAGTTGAATATCCTGTAGCACACCCACTGAACCCATCAACGACTGTTGAATAGTTTCCAGTGGCACGATTACACATACCAGAAACAATACTAGAACTATATCCGTCGATTCTATTACAGACACCAGCACCAATAAATGAACAGGCTTGTGTTATACAGTTATATACACCATTTATAATTGTAGATGCTCCCGAGTAATTTCCACTCATTGTGTTGCAAATACCACTACCAATAAGACTGTAATTACCGTTTGTATAATTTTTACAACCGCTGATTACTGTAGCATAATAATTTCGAACACAGTTTAAAGTACCACCTATAACAATATTATTACTACCATAAGATGATACTGTATTATTACATCCGCCAACAATAATACTCATTCCGCCAACACTACAGGCAGCATTGTTTATACCACCAACTACCACATTATAACTAGCAGTAGCACAGTTACCAGAACCTGCACCTACAAAGGTAAATGGAGCTGTAGCACAACCACTAAATCCACCAACAACTGTTGAGTAACAGCCTGTTACACTATTACACCCGCCACCTACAACTGTCGAATAACACCCTGTGCTAGCTGTTGTATTAAAGCAACCAGAAAATATACCGCTGTACGGAGCACATACCAAATTAGATCTACCAACACCTATAATACCGTAACATGCAGATGATGTTACATTATTAACATACCCACCAATAATTGCTGAATATGCACTAGCTGTACAACTCTGTCTACCACCAACAACAGTAGCATAAGCGGCAGTATTACATACACAATTATATCTACCTCCACCAATATATGATTGTTGTGCACAATTAACATTTCCGTGACCTCCTACTACAACAGATAGTGCATTTCCAACTACGTTTGAATCACCACCGCCAATAAAGGAAAGCTGTTGACCTGATGTAATACAGTTAGTACAACCACCAACTACAACAGAACAATTACTAATAGCTTGATTATTAGTACCTCCGAGAACAGCTGAATAGTTTCCAGAAGCTGTATTAGAGCCTCTTACTGTAGTAATAGAACTTGTAGCATTTACTAAAGTAAGAGGCTGTGAAGAAACAGATTGATAAGCTGTATTCCATTGACTTGAATTACCCCCTAATATGGAAGCAGCTGAAATAGAATTAAATACCGCACTACTTAAACCTGTAACGGTATTATTAAACTGAAAAGGTGTAATTTCTATTTGTAATGACATAGTCTTATATATTTAATGATAATGTTAAGAAGTGTAATTCCAAAGTTGAAGGGCTTGATTCGTACCGTTAATATTTACAATTACAAATGTACCTGATGCGGTAACAGGGTTATTAAATGTTACCGGTGCAGATGTTATATTTAAACTACTTACAGCAATATAACTAGCTGTAAGATTACCTGTTAATGTGCCCCCGCTTAACGGTAAATACGCCCCTGTTGCTGATCCACCTGAAGAAGGAATACCAACATAACTAGCAGCAGAAATTGTTTGTACTACTAAATAGGCGTTTAAAGCACTTAACGAAGTTGTATTAGCATTAAGATAAAGATTGTTAGCGGATACTTTTGTATAAGCACTCTGCCAGTTAGCACTTAAAGCACATACAGTAGCGTATGTCGATTGCCAGTTCCCTGAAACGTTATTAAAACTTGTATTTGTTATTAAGAGACTTGTTAATGTATTAGCATCAGTGCGAGTCAGTAAAGTAGCAGAAAGAGTATTAAGATCTGTAGTTTTTACTAATAACCCTGTTAAAGTATTTGTAGTAGTTGTTAATGTTAATAAACTACTAAGAGTATTGGCATCTGTACGTGTTAAGAGAGTAGCACTTAATGTATTAAGATCAGTTGTTTTAACTAAGAGACTTGTAAGAGAGTTAACATTAGTATTTGTAGCAAAAGAACCTGAAGCACTTTGATAAACTGAAGTAGGTAAAAGAGTAGCTGTTGTATTAGCAACATTAGTTTGATAGCTACTAAATGCTATATTTGTAACTAAAAGACTAGTTAAAGTATTAGTAGTAGTTAAAGGTGTTAAAAGGCCTGAAGCGGCGTTAAGTGCTGTATTAGTAGCAAAAGAACCAGAAGCGTTTTGATAAACTGAAGTTGGTAATAGAGTAGCTGTTGTATTAGCAACGTTAGTCTGATAGTTACCGAATACTGTATTTGTAACTAGGAGACTTGTAAGAGTATTAGTAGTTGTTAGAGGGGTTAAGAAACCTGTTAAAGTTTTAGTAGTAGTTGTTAATGTTAAAAGACTAGTTAATGTATTAACTGTTGTATTAGTAGCAAACGTACCTGATACAGAACTATAAGAGGTAGCAACATTATAAGCTGTATTCCAATTACCAGATGTATTAGTAATTAAAGAATTAATACCTGCTTGTCCAGGAAGAGATGCTCCTATTAAATGACTACCGTCTCCATAAAATGTACCAGCACAAATACTACCCGGAGTACTAAGATTATTCACATATGTATAATCTGGTTGAGAGGCACTAAGATTAGATCCTAAAACAAATGTATTACTGAGACAAGTATAATTACTTTGCCCGCCAACGATTGATGAATAATTACCAGAAGTATTATTATTTAACCCTCCGCCTATACTTGAATAATTTCCAAAAACGGTATTAAAAGCGCCACCTGCTATAGTAGAAGATGTACCTAAAGCACAATTATTATATCCCCCACTAACGGTTGAACAATTTCCACAAGTACAATTATTTGAACCACCAGCTATATTAGCATAATTGCCTGAAGCCGTATTATACTGTCCTCCAGCTATAGTAGAGACTGCACCATTAACTCTATTAAATATTCCGCCAGATATATTAGAGCCTGTATTTTCAGCAATGTTATTCGATCCACCTGCTATAACAGTATAATATAAACTAGCAGTATTACATACACCGCCTCCCACTGTAGCATATCTTGCAGAAGCTGTATTACCTAAACCCCCCCCCACAGTAGAAGTACACCCACAAGCTTTATTACTGTTGCCACCACCAACAAAAGAAAAATTACCTGAAGCTAAACTACTAAAGCCTCCAACGAGGGTTGAATAATTACCGGAAGCAGTATTACTAACACCACCAACAATACTTACTGCTTTACCACAAGCTGTATTTAAAAAACCGCTACCTATAAAGTTATTATAGCAACAGGAAATAGTATTAGATTGCCCACCTGCTATAATATTATATCCGTAGTCACATATCTTATTACCGCCACCGCCGCCAATAGCAGAATAATAACCGGAAACAGAATTGTGTTGACCCCCCGCTATAACACTATTAGTAGCAGTAGCAGCTATAACATTAGTACCATTAAGAGGAAAGATACTTGTATTGCTTGCTGCAAAACCGTAAGGAGATGTTACACCTAAACCGCCAATATAATTAACTAAATCGGCTTGATTGGTAATTGTTCCATTTATCGACCCCCAAACAGCTCCAGCTTCAACAACTTTAACATTAATATTGTTAGGTTGAGAAAAAACACTCAACGTTATATTAGTTGTTGAGGTATTTACTGTAATAGTGTCGCTCATTTACTGGGTAATATCTGGAGTAATCTGCCAAGTACCTGCTATATAGGTTGTAACAGTACCATTTGGAAATGTCACTTGAATATCGTAATTGTATGTATCAAAAGGAATATTAATAATTTGAGGAGGAATTTGAAATATACCGCTCAATGGATTAGTAATAACTATAAGTCCGTTATCTGTAGAAAGTTCTAAAGCAACAGGAGCATCTAAATCCTCTCTTAACTGCATCTTAATCAATGCACCTGAAAGACTTATAGGTACACCACTATTGGTAATAGTAATGGATGTAATACCTGACCAGGTATCACCTCTGAGTGCTGGAGGGATAGTATACGGAAGCATACTATTATTTATGCAAATACTTTATTACGATGAATAATTCCAGAGCTGAATAGCTTGATTTGTACCATTAACATTAACAACTAAAAATGTACCTGAAGCAGTTACAGGGTTAACAAATGTTTGTGGTGCTTTATTAATTGTTAAATTAACTGTCGATACCGTGTTTTGTGCAGAAAGATTATTAACATTAAATGTAGTAGCTGTAGTAGATGTAATACTATAAGCAGTATTCCAATTAGCAGATAAAGCACAAACTGTTTGATATGTACTTTGCCAGTTAGCAGTTGTTGTAGCTGATATTGTTGTGCCTCCTTGACCAAGTAATGTAGCTATATCGACACCTCCTGATAAAATAGGACCTAAAGCACTAATTGTACCACCGACAGTTAAAACATTATTAGGACCGATCAAAGTACCTTTATGATCAAACGTCCAAGGATTAGCGGATAATGTTTCTAAAATAATATTATTATCTGTACTATTAAAATATATATTATTACCAGCATTATCATAAGCGTAAAAAGCATATGGCGATAAAGCAATACCAGAATAGTATATATCATTTAAACTTTCTGATACTATAGTAATAGGAGCATCATATTCCGATCTAATAATATTATCAGGGAATGTAACTGATCCATCATTATTAAGAGTTAAAGTATAGCCGTTTGCTGATAAGGAATTTGTTGGAGAACCTCCACCACCTCCAGAAAATACAGTAGCTAAATCTATACCTCCAGAAAGATACTTACCAGTAACATTTAAGTCTCCTCTCATTGTTCCACCGTCAGCGTATTGAACAGCTACCGATCCTCCACCACCTGCAGTCATACTAATTTGAGCAAAATGCTGACTAAACTTATCTATTTCTTCTCTAACTTTCTTTTCAACTAGTGTTTTAAGATCTGTTGGCTTACCAGGTGTATGATTCTTTCTTACCTTATCATCTTTTGTCTTAAGCTCTTTAACGTAAGCATTTCTTACTGTAGGTTCTTCAACTTCTTCTACAACTGGTTCTTCTTTTACTACCTCTTTAGGCTCAATAACTGTAGGTAACTTATTAAGTTTTTTCTTCGGGTAATTTTTTAAAAGTTTAGCAGGGGCATAAGGAATTCTTTTCTTTTTTTCTTCTACAGGTTTTAAATCTTTATCTTTAATTTTGTTTATGAAACCTATAGTAGCTTCTTTTATTTGCTCATCTGTTTGAAGCTTACTATCCTCTCTAATAATATTAGCAACATTACCCAAGAACTTAGCAAACGGCTCTTCGTTACTTTCTTCTATAATTTCTTCTTTAGGTTTATTAAATTCAGAAGCTTTTGTCTTCTGTAAGTTTTCAACTAATGTTTGAAATACAGTTTGTAACGGATCATCTTCAGGTACTTCAATAGATTCTGATTTAACTTCCTCAGTAACTATCTCCGGTACTACCTCTTCAACATCAGAGGCTTTTTTATAGAAATTAATAATATCATCAGACATGGTTACCTAAAGTATTTATAGCGTAAGAAATAATACGCTAGTTATTTTTAGGCAGGAGCTGCTTCATTACCGCCCTGAGCCGTACCTGCATTAGTTATTGGAGGTCCTTGACCTGGAGGTGTTTCCCCACCTGGTGCTCCTTCTGCTCCTACTGGTGCAGTTCCACCAAATTCAGGAATTTCTTCTCCACCTCCACCAGCTGGAGGTATACCTGGTAAGCTTCCACCTCCGCCGCCTCCTCCGCCTAACCCGGCTGCTGCAGCACCTTCAGCTCCTCCCATTTGAGCCTGAAGTATCTCTCTAAAGTTTGGACCCATTTGTTTAATCTGACCTATTTCCCATTCAAGAGCAGCATCTTTTTTCAACCAATCTCTATTCTCTTTCATGAGCTCATCAGATAAGCCTAACTGATACTTCTGAGCATAAGAAGGAGCAATAGAAGAATTTTGAGTAGCTTTATTAAAGTTATCCATCTTGAGATCCAACAACTGTTGATCTCTCATTGCCATGAATGTTGATGGTACGTTAAATTCAGCGTGAATAGCTCGCTCTTTTAACTTGTACTGCTTCCAATAACCTTTTAACTTTAAGTGAGCAATAAAGGTATCTCTAATAGAGGTTGCAAACTGACGCTGGATACGAATAATGAAACGAGCAAAACGTAATTCGTCTCGAGTAATTTCAGTACCATCCTTAAAGGGCTGAGAATCTCCTAAGAAGCGGGTAGTTGGAATCTTTAAGGAGTTGTAAAGCTTCTTTAAGAAGTATTCCAAGTCTTTCATTTCACCTAAGTTGGCTCCAGAAGGAAGAGAAGAAACATCGGAGCCATTACCCTGAGCGTCCTTAGTAAACCAATAAGCATCTAACATGCTTTGGGGATCATAAACGTTTGTTACACCACCCTTCGGGCTATTACCAGCACCAGTATCCCAATTCTTCTTGGACCAGTACTGCTGCATTAATCGACGGAGATAAGCTTCAGCTTTTGGAGCTGGCATGTTACCAGTATAGATAGTAAACTTGAGACGTTCAGGAGCTCTAACTAAACGATAGATAACAATTGAGTCTTCAATAAGAGATAACTGACGATAGGCACGCTTTGCGTTCTCAATATAAGGTAAACGAATGGCTTTATATTCATTCCAGATACCGGAGTGAACATAAGTGACCTGAGCCTTTTGCATGAAGAATAATTCTTCTTGATCCTTTTGATTAACTGATGTTGCTGGACCTAGTACAGGTTTACGAATTAAGAATCCTTTAACCATTTCATTTTGTACGTTCTGATATACAGGGTTGATTAACTCAGCCGGCATTGATATCATGCCGATAATACCTAAATGAGGACGTTCATCATCAATAATATTTTCAAAGTATAATTCACCATCAATTAAGAACTGACGGAAATACTCCCAACCAGAATCTTCTAAGTCAAATATATTAACAAACTTCTTGAATTCTTTTTCAACAATATCTTTAACTTCTTTTGTGTAATCACCTCTTAAGCTAAAGCTAACAATAATATCATTTTCATCCTTAACAATACATTCGTCAGCAATTTCATCTAAACAGTCAGCTAATTCTGCATAAGCTGCCATTCGACGATAATCAGTTAAACGACGTGCTTTATCTTTATCAACATTTGCGTAAATGAACGCCTGATAATCTTTATTAATTAGTAAGCTACTAGGGGTACCAGCAGGGGCTTGTTGAAAAGCAGGTTCATGTAAGAATACAGATTCATCTTGAATCATTTCCTCTCTCTTTGGAGCAGCTCCCTTAAAGAGAGGGAACTTAGGATTCCTTTGCATCATGCTATCAAGAATCTGATAAGCATAAGGAAGTCTAGATACGAAAGCACCTAATAACGTCGTAGACGGAAACGCTTGATCGTTTCTAGGTCCTTGAGAATCACCTGGAACAGCATTATTATATGACGTAGATGTACTAATCATGTTTATTATTTAATGCAGAGTGTATTGTTTTTAAACTAAAATGTTAAGGTCCAAATACTATATTATTGCCGCTTACAAAGTTATAAACATTGGAGTTAGGATCTAAACCGTTAACAGCTTTTGATATACTAGCAGCTTGACTAATAGGTATAATCATACCAGACATTGAAGGTACTGAACAATAACATATATTATTAATAAATGTTTGTCCGGTAAGAGGAGGAGTCTGATTCCAACCCCAATAAGCGTAGTTAACGCCGAACCCAGAATAATATGTTGGTTGATAATCTGGAGGATTATTAGTGTAAAGTTCTGGTACTGCAGAGTTAACTGTCGTTGCTGTATTACCATTTATATCTACCCAGAAATGTAAATTATTGTTTCTAACTACTGCACCTAAACACATTACACCACCCACTCCATCTGTGTAGTGAGTGAATCCTACAGGTAAGATAGGCTTTTCATTATATAGATAAAAATCGTTTTTTTCTATTAACCAGTTAGATCTCGGTTCTGCTACTGTAGTGAAAGGCATTAATCCGGCTCCATATATTTTATTACCTGACAAATATATTTGACCTGTTTCAGCTCTTACAGCAGGGTTGTGTGCTAAATATTGTAAATTAGCTGTTGAAGCCGCTAAACCTATCGTAAAGACGTTGTCAATAACTATCGAGCTAGCACCAAACGTATTAGAACGATTAAACGGTGTTAAAATTCCTCCAGTAACGTTAATACCTGTTGTATTAGTTCTTGTATTAGCAAGAACATTATATGGATAAGTATCAACACCTGATACTCTAGTCATTCGTACACTAATGGCTGTAGTAGCACCGTAGTTAGTCCAACCTCTATAAGGGTAGCTAGTAATTTGATATATACCGGCATCGTTAGTATTATCTGTATTACCATTAATAGTGTATTTACCACCTGTCCATACAACATAACTACCAATGTTAAATCCGTTTGTAGCTGTAAGACTATCTACTTGCTGCCAAGTATTAGCACTAATCCAAATCGAACTTAATGTTATTGATTGTCCTACAGCAGGTATATTATTTATAATAGGTGTTGTATCCCCAAAATAACCTCCAGTGCCATACGTTGATAGATAAAAACTGTCCCAATTTTGATCTAGAGCAAAAGTTTCTACACCAAATCTTGCTAGAGTATTATTAGCTATTTTATTAACTATACCTGCATAAAATATAAACCCGTCTTTTGAATAATTATTTGGACTATTAACAGGTACAGTACTTGTACCTTCAGCAAAATTATTAATAACGTTAAGATTTTGAGTATCAGGGTATATGTATACTAATTGTCCGCCTCCACCGTTATTTGTTGAGTTACTACCATTCGGGTATAAAAATTTATTACCAATTATATTAAGCGTTTTTGTACCACTACCTGCGATATAAGAACTCTGACTGTTAATAGCACGATGACAATCTATAAAGGTATTATTAGATATATTAATTGTATCTCTATTAATTGCGTATGGTGAATTAATACCCCAACTAAAGCTACCTCCTTTGTTACCTCTTATAGATATACCACTATTACCTTGATAGCCGCATAAGTAACCTGTATTTTTTAATGTGAATCCGTTAATAGTGCACGTAGAAAGATTTTCAACAATTGTAAATATCGAACTTCGAATACCACTTACACCATTAACAAATGTAAAATTATTTGTATATAAAGTAGCCCCGTTACCGTATAAATTAATATTAACTTTATTATTTGTATTAGGATAATTACCTAGACCGAGATATGCTGGTTCGTAAACACTATTGTAATTACCGTTTTGATCATACCATGGTATACCAAACGAGCTTAAAAAGTAAGTATTACTGTTAAAATATAAATTCGGTACCCCGCTTAACGAACAATAGTTAATAGCATTTTGAATAGCTGGTACGTCGTCTGAAGAACCGTCTTCTTTAGTTCCCCACATTCTTACATTTGCTATACCGTTATTAAACTGCCTTATCCAACGACCAGCTCCAGTAATATTAGAAGGTTTAAAAACTGTTGCATTATCATCTATTGCCGTACTAGTAGCATTCCAAACTATTGTACTACCCCCGTTATCGTTTTGATTATAATAACCTAATAACTGTACAGTGTTACCATGAACTTGAGTAGCTGTTACATTAGATACAATTGTATCTACAGTACCTAACTGACGAACAAGAACGTTATTATTTTTAACATCGCTTACATTACTGTAACCAGCATAAAAAGGATTAGAATTAAAAACTAGAAGACCTTGAGAGTACGGAGGTATATAAGACATATTAGAAAGAAGTTAAACTAGCATATTGAGTTAATTTACCATATCCTGCAGGATTCTGTACAATAACGTCTATGTTACCGGGGTAAAGTGGAGGAGGCATAATGAACTGAATATAATTTTCATTATTGGTAGTGTATTGAGAGGTAAGTAGCTGTACAGCAGTAAACCCAGGATAACTAGCAGATAGAGTAGAGTAGCCTGAGAACGGATTATAGAATGTATCTGTACCTGTAAAGGGTGTTCCAGAAACGTAAACATTACTTACTTCAAGAAATGATTGCCCGTATAGGTTATAAGCATTAGAAGCAGATAATAATGATGTATAAGGAACAATAGCATCAGGTTGAGGTTGAGCTGAAAGAACAAAACGATCAGTTGTATTTGGATAAGAGCTAAGAAGAGTAGCTAACGAGTACTGGGTTGTTAATCCAGGAAGAGTAGAATAATCTACTACAATATTAAAGATATTACCATCAGCTTCTGGCATTGCTTTAAATAACCATCCCTGAAAGGTAAATGACGTATCTCCTTGAACTCTAGCTGTTTGATTAGCGTTAAGATCTGTCGGATAAGTTGTAGCTACATTACCAGACCAAATTACTTTACTTCTAATTTCATAGTCAGTAACACCAGGTATACGCCAGGATATTTCAATATAAGGATCAAAATAGGGTAAAATGTTTGTTATAATCTGATCGTAGTCTTCTTGATATCTTGCCAGGATAGACATGCTGATAGTTAAATCAATTGGTATAGGTTGAAGGAGATTGGGAGAATAACGAGGATCAGTATTATTAAGATGAGATCCGACTATCTTATTAAAGACTCTATTAACATCTCTAGTTATACCGCCATTTGATACCGCTATAACAGGAAGCTGAATATTTTGAGCTTTATCTAAAATGTCTAAAAGCACTCTTTGCTTTGGAGCATAAACAAATCTACATTGAATCTGATCTTGGGCAACCTTATCTTTATTATACCTTTTTACAATTATATCATCTAAAGCAGCGATGAACATAGTGAACATCGTAGACACTTCCCAATTGTACGTATAATTGCGCATTATCTATTATTTAAGTCGAGCTTCTGGATCTACTTCAAGTTCCCCAGCTACTAATATATGTTTTAATACCTCCATTGATACTTCTGCTGTTTCTTTATCCATAATACCTTCACTTACAGCGTCAGCTATAATATCAAAGTTAAAATTTACATAGTTTTTAATAAACTTTAAAAGCTCTTGAGGACGAGTTGCCATATAGGCTTCAGCTTCTTTTAAAGCTATTTTCTTATAGTTAGGATCGGTAACATCTATTTCCCCGCTCATTAACTTAGCTTCAAAGATTTCAAAGTATCGTTCTTGTCTTTCATCATAAAAAGCTCTCACGTCTTTCTTAAAGGAGTCAAACATCCTTTCACGGATTATTTCTGGTGAGAGTTTCATAGCATAGAAGTATTTAAGAAAAAAGCTTGTAAATACTACTTTTGTTGCCATAATTAAAAAAGAGCAACAAGCTCAATGATCTTTGATAAATAATTTGGGGGCGTACTGGTTTCGACTCATAGTCGGAATTTGTATTGCATGCAGTAGTTGATCTGTGGCTACTTAAAAACGGATTAAAAACTAAACGCAAAAGCAATCGCTAATGCAGTTGAGTCAGTCAAGTCATTCGTGACAAATGCTGCAGAGTCCTTCTTCGGATACGAAGACGAGCTTTGCCTCATGGCTGCCTAAAACACCAGAAGAGGATCCTATTAAATCTTTTGGAAATATTAGTAGGTTTAGAAGAACTTGTGATTCTAACAAAATAAGTGCAAGGGGTAGTACGAGGTCCTTAATCACTCGTACAGGTAGGACTTTAAACATAGATAGGTTGGCGACACCTCGTTACCTGGAGTCAACGAAAGTACGAAGTCGTTCTAAGCATGTAGAGATACAAACAAAACATTATGAACACAGGGGTTCGACTCCCCTCGCCTCCACCAATTTAATAGAAGTCGGTAAATTCCTCTTTACAGTTGATCGCGAAAGATTGTAAACGAAACCGGCTCATCGTAAGTTCGTACAAAGCCAATACATAATGAAGGACGCTTCAAGTTTTTGGGACAAAAGAACTTACATTATTTTTAGTAGACTGGGCGGGCCTCTGTACATACAAGCTATCTCACGCCCAGTTTTTTTTTGCCTTTCAAGCATAGACAGCGATGCACGGGTTTTGTAAACCTGAGAGTAGGGCGCAAGTCCCTAGATCGGCTCCATTTTAATAAATAATAGTATGGCCTCGACACGTTTATGTCATACTAGAGATGTAGCTCACGGTAAAATTCCTACAGATGGACCAAAGCGTTCACCTAAGTGGGCTGCTGTTCGTAAGGAGCACTTAAAGAAATTTCCAAAGTGTGCTATTTGTGAAGGTACTCAGCAGTTAAACGTTCATCATATTAAGCCTTTTCATCTTCATCCGGATTTAGAATTAGAACCTAGCAATCTTATTACATTATGTGAGTGTGCAAGTTATGGAATCATCTGCCACATACTTGTCGGTCATTTAGGAGACTATAAAAACATTAATCCTAACTCAGTTGAAGACGCTAAGATCTGGAATGCAAAGTTAAAAGAAGAGCATTTTGAATAATTAATTATATGATCGATCCCCTCGAGGCTGCCATGACAGGGGTGATGTTTTTATTCTTTTTGTCTTGTTATAGTATTGTAGTTATTATTAAATTTTTTATTGGACTCTTTAGAAAGCGTCGCTAGTATATACGTAATGTTCCTATAGTGTAGCGGTTAGCACCGATCTCTTTCTAAGATCTAGCAGGGGTTCGAATCCCCTTAGGAATGCCATAAATTAATATATGAAGTATCTTCTAATACTGCTGTTAAGTTTAGCATCACTTAAAGCTCAAACCTCTGTAGCATATTCTCCAGTCTATGGATATGATACAATGTCCTTTCCTGGCGGATGGTGTTTAGTAACTAATCCGTTTGTTAATCCTCCTATCTATAGTGGTAATGCTGTAGTAGATGGAGAGACATTTACTATTAATAATGTCATAACTAATAACATTATAAATATTCCTCATTATGTTGAAGTAACAAGTACAAACTATAACGGATATATTTTTGACATAACTACTAATACTCAAAACATCATTACAGCTACTAATGTACCTCCCGAACTTCAAGGACAGACTCTAGCAATCAATGTCAGACAGCATACTACTCTTCAACAGTTTGTTTCTAACTCTACAGGCTTTGAAGACTATTCAGACGCTCTTTCTACTCCTGATGGTAATGGAGGGTGTGTAACCTACATTTATATTTCAAATGGAATAGTAAGTGGGGATTACGTAACACCAGCTGACAATACTATCCTTTATCCTGGTGAAGGGCTTATTATCAATAATAGTGGAAATATTAGCTTTACCTTTTGTGGAGAGCTCGTGTATACTAATGATATTCAATAACGCGTAGATGGCTGAGTGGTCAAAGGCAATCCTCTGCAAAAGGATAAAATCGCCAGTTCAAATCTGGCTCTACGCTCCATTTTAATCCCTCAATTTAAATAAATATCTACATGGAACCTTACTCTGTAAACGACAACATTGTAAAATGGAGTGGTTTTTTTAAGAGTGAAGAATTAGCTCAAAAGAGTTTAGATGAAAGATTGTCTGTTTTATCATTAAAGAAAAAAATTATAAGTGCTAAAAAAGAACTTCAAATAAGAAAACCTTCAAACGAACTTGTACATAAGTTAAACGAGAATCGTAAGTCAGTTACCGAAGGAATGCTTCTTTATAAATTTACAGTTGTAATAGCACCAAAAGAGAGCTAATATAGTTTGGTGAAGCAATTTAAAAGGCTAGAAGAGATAGCTCAAAGTTTAGTTGGTTATAACTCCGATCGTCGTTGTAGGCACTTTACTTTTATTCTCTATAAGAATAAATTGATTGCTACCGGGGTTAATAATACTAAGACTCATCCTTTCAATCTTATTAATAGAAAAGTATCGAAAGTGACTGGGGAGGATTACTCTGATCAAAAACATACGTGTTCAGAATTAAATGCTATTTTAAAGATAAAGCGTCTAACAAATATTGATACAAAGAAGTGTACCTTAATAAATATTAGATACGACAGGAATGATAAGATAGCTTTAGCTAAGCCTTGTCAGTCTTGTGAAAACTTATTAAAGTATCATGAATTCAAACAAATTATCTGGTCAACTAACGGAGGACATTATAGCTGTGAATAAGAGAATTGATTGGGATAGCTATGCTTTAAAACTTGCTGAAGTAGCTGCCCTACGTTCTGAAGACCCTTTTGTTCAGGTTGGAGCATGTGCACTAGACAAAGAGAATAGAGTGCTTGGTGTGGCCTATAACGGGCTAGCACCTGGTAAAATAGTATCTAACGTATTCTGGTCAGATAGGGATGGAAGAAGGCCTTATATACTTCATGCTGAAACTAATTTACTATCATTGTTTAAACGTAATGAGGCTCATACAGTAGCTTGTACGTTAATGCCATGCTCCTCTTGTGCTACTCATATTGTAGCCCATGGTGTGAAAAGAGTTATCTATAGAGATGTTTACTCTAAAGATACAAAAGCTTTAGATATCTTTAAGTTTTACGATATTGAAGTAATGAGAATTACTTCTTCTTAGCCATCTTAGCCTTAATAGCTCCAGCTACTTTAAGAGCGATCTTTTTAGAACCGTACTCCTTTTCAGCAGCCTTCTCAATCTTAGCGAACATACCAGTCTTCTTTTTCTTTTCAGTAATTAAAATACTGTTTACAAGATTATCAAAGTTATCCATATAAGTTATTTATTCGTAGTTAGACTCTCTACCGGAAAGTTCACTACCTCCAGAACGTAGATAGTCTTGATAAGCATCACTAAAGTGTCTATTGAAAGTATCTTTTTCAACGTCACGCATATTCTCTTCACTGCCTTCTAAAGCACCTCCACTACCTTTGCCTTCAGCTTCTTGAGGTTCAAGGACTCCCTTAGCAACAAGGCTCTTAAGATATCCGTTAATTTTATTCTGAGGTACTCCTGCCTTACGCAACCTATCAGAGATATCTTCTCCGGTATTTGTCTCCCCAGCCATACCACTAAGCTTATCGTAAACAGATTTGAGATCCCCGCTTAATGTACCAGCCTTAATGTCATCTTCTGGATTGATAAAATATTCTATATGTGTTGAGAAGGTGACACCTTTTTCAGGCTCTACTTTACCATCATCAGTAAATTCATCTCCATCTTCGTCTTCAGATTCATCAGCTTCAGGCTCTTCTAACGTATCTTGATCTTCGAATTCACTAGAAAGATTCTCTTGATCATCTTCTTCCCCTTCATCAGCGCCAGCTGAACCTTCAAGTTCAGATGTAGCATCCTCAACAGCTACCTTAAGATTACTCTTTGTAACTGGATTACCAAAATCTTTAGTAGCTTCAGCAAGCTTAGATACAATCCTAGCTGTATAACCTCTATACGCTTCATAATTTTTAAGCTTACTAGCTTCAGGGTGATGTTCTTTAATACCGTCAACAATACCTTTTAACGCTGTAGCAATATCTTTTCTATAGTCATCTTCAGTATTAGAAGGATTAACATTATTTTCATACTTACCAAAAACTTCATCATAGAGCTTTTGAGAAATCATTCTAACAGCTGCTTCTTTATCTATACCGAGAGCTTCAGCAATATCACCGATAAGATAGCCACCTGTCTTTTCACTTCCAATTCCTTTCTCTAAAGAAGAACTAAATGCATCGTAATCAGAAGTTACAGGAGAAAGCTCAGTAAGTAAGCTTTCGTAGATTTCATCAAAAGTTGGAGTCATATGTATTATTTATGGGTTTACTGTTTTAATTTCTAGAATTTTATTATAGTACTGAGACGGATTAATATTTTTAATTACTACTTTTTGTAATCGTTGACTTATTTCCTGATCATTACCAGCTAATGCTCTAAAACGATAATCAAAATAAACTAAATTTTCAAGCGGATAATTCTCTACATAAAAAGGAATCGGTATTTCTAATACTTCTTTTACGTTCTTATGACTAAGAAGTGTTAATTGTATATAGAAGTGAGCTTGTCTAAAAATTATTAATCTGCCTTGTTTAACTATTTTTTTACCAAGAGTAAAAACTAAATTATCTTGTAAGGATTTTGTAAAAAATGCTTCTCCAGGATAACTATCGATGTATGTATTTACTGTTGACATATTTTAGTTATCCATAAATGATGCCTTTTGATCTGAAGACATAGGTACAAGATTCTCATTAAAGTATTTCCAAAACTCTGTAGGGTCTGGAGATGTTTTTATAACAGATACTACATCGACATCATTACAATTTACCATTCTATAATTTTGCATGAATATATCCCAAACAGGTATTAGATTTTTTTGAGCTGGATTGTATTTTAATCCACCGTCATGTGGAGGATTATAGTTGAGTATATTTCTACCTAATTGTGAATTTAATAATAATCGGTCATTAGTGCATAACATTCTTCTATAGTCTTTATGACCTGCTTTTTCTATACGTCGTCGAAATCTAACTTCGACGACGCTATTTAATAGAAGAGTTGTTAATGCACCTATTCCAAGTCTCACTGTTTCTTCTTAAGCACCTTCCTTTTAATAGGTGGCAACTGATGAGAAATCTGCTCAATTGTTGGCTTCTTAATATGCTCACAAATACCGAAAATTCTTTGTTCGTTTAAGAAAATAATCATCTTACCATTGCGCTGAAGACCTTGAAGTCCTCGATCACCTGGGAAGATAACTACATCTCCGACCTTGACCTGCTTAACATCAGGACCAGTAATCTTAACCTGCGCTATACGCCAAGCTCTATTATCAATAACCTGACCAGGAAGAATAATTCCATTACGGATAAGACTCTTTCCGTCTTCGGCTACGTCAATATACTCTACAGCAATTACGTCTCCAAGAAGGGAAGTAATTTCATAGTCTTCAGGAAGTGGAAGATCTTTATAATCCTCTGCTGCTACACCGTTTGATTCATTTGGTAGTTGTCTAAACATATAATTTAATTTAAGTCGTTAGTTCTTTTAATTCAAGCAATTGTTTTATTTCTCTTTGTGATAGCTCCATATTAGAAGATAGTAAAGCTACTTTATTATCCTTCTCTTCTTTTTCCGGTTTTACTTTTTTAATGTAGTCTATTCTAGGCATTCGACCGAATTTAGGAAATGCTGATATAAGAAGTTTATAGTGTATGTTCTTATCTATATTACCTAGAGAGTTTACTGTTTGATTAATAGCGTTAGCTGCTTCATTAGAACTGAACGCTAGCCACCTATTAATAAGAAAGGGAACGTATTCTTCTAGAGGTAAATCCCCTTTCTTCTTAACTAGTATATCTCCTAGATAATCGAATATTGTCACGCAATCGTCTTGCTCGTAGCCGTGAAGATGTCTTGGACCATTGCCTGGAACATCTGAATACCATCAAGCATAAAAGCGTTAGCTGCTTCGTCAGTAAGGTGGGTAGAGTAAGCAAAAGAAGGAGCCTTATCTCCAGCATTGATATTAATACCAACGTGAATAAGAACAGCTCCATTTACATTAGTAGCAATAGATACAGAGGCCTTCTTAAACTCTTCTCCGTCCTTTACCATAATATCATCTCCATCTACATAACCTTCCTTCTGAAGATACTTCGTACAAAGGAGAGAACCTAACTGAGCGTTATACAAACGCTGAAAACAAACACCGGCAAAGAGATCAATATTAGGAATCTCAATAAGAAAGTTAATAGCCCTTACTGAGTAAATATAATCATTATTGATAGCATCTTCTAAGTCAATAAGATTAGTAGTAACTTCCATTGGAGCTTCAAATGCTACAATATTACCTACAGCACGAACATTCTTCTTAAAGAATTTATAAGCAAATCGCTGATGAAGTACAGCTCCATCATAATAGTCACATCCTGTTATTGTCTTTAGTTCGTTACGGTTAATAATCATACAAATATATTATATTCTTTATTTTTATTTGCAATAAACTTCTTTAAATTTTTTATTAGAGTCTTCCCAATCTTGAGTAAGCATTGAGTCTCCTAATCCGTAATGGATGACATTAATTGGCATGACTCCCATTGTTACATTGTGTTTTTTACATTCCATAGCAAAAGCTAAATCGTAATGATGAAAGTTAAACTCTTCGTTAAATCGAGCACCTGTTGTTAAAATCTGTTCAACGTTTACTGCTAAGAACAATCCATCTAAAGCTGCTACCTGACCAATAGTAGGACCAAACGATGTACACCAAACATTACTATCTTTAATGTGTCGAACTTCTCCTAAGAAGTCTTTTCTATCACCCATTAAATGCCAAGCTGTTTTTTCAGCTTTTAAATCTAAACTTTTTGTACCAGCCAAACCAGTAACAGGATAAGGAGATTTGTTAAGATGCTCAACAAGAAACAACGTATCAATAATGAGATCGTCGTGGACGAACAGAACAATTTTATCAGAGTTTTCATCAGTAATGTATTTGTTATAAACAGTAGACAACCCTTCTTTGTTATCTTTAATAACAGTGAAATCAAATGTTTCAGAAGTATACATATCGTATATCTTCTTGATTGATTTACAAATAGGTCTCTTTTTAAATTCTTCTTCAGTCTTTGCTTTTGTAGCTGTTACTAGTAATACTTGTTTCATAGTTCGTAAGGGTTATCGTACTTAAATGTAGAGTTAGTAATTTGCATTATTTTATCTTGATAATACCAAAATACTATTCCATCTTCTTCAATACATTGAGCTCCTTTAAACGGTACAGATGAAAAACTATCATCATCCATATACAAAGAACTACCTGCTTTAACTATTCTCGTTGTTCCATCTAGATGATTATAGATCCAACAAGTAAGTAGACCTTCATAAGCTTCAAATGTCTTTTTTATATCACCGTTATTCTTTGTTAAGTGATAAGGTATAATAGAACTATCAACAGTAAACTCTGGATGCTCAGGAAAGCTTTTAAAGTTTGTTATAATACCATTATGAGATACATAATAGTTATCAAAGTCAAAAGGATGACAAGTCGCTTCAGAAAAAGGTTCCTTACTATTAGTAGGGGCTCTAGAATGAAATAGATATTGTACTGGCCCTATAAGGTTATAGGTTATATCTTTAAACAAATCTTCTTTATTAAACTTCTCTTTTTGTTTCTTTATTAAGATATTACCTTTTTCATCATATGAAAGAAATCCTGAAGAAAAGTACCCGCGCTTTAGATTCTTTTCATAGAGATCAAAAGCTTTATCAAATGAACTAGATCCGGCAATTCCGCACATCTATCATATATTAAATGATAAATGAACTAAATCAACTATACACCTGTAACTATAGGGAAAGAGGGAGTACCCTCAAACGGTGTTAAGCTTTGAAGAAAGTCTTGCCAATCTGACCAATAACTATCCCCTATTTTATCAGATGAAGTAACCCAGATACCGTCTGTAGTTTGTATAGCTGTACATTTCTGATCAGAATGAGCATCATTAATATTATTAAGAGCTATCAATTGTTCATCAGTAACTATAAGCCATTCATTCATAACAATATTTAAGTTGTATAAGCACCAAAAGCTGTCATTAATGTGTCCCAGCTAGCAGCAAAACTTGAAGCCTGAGCTGCATTCATTCCTTGAGATATAGCATACCCTCTTATATAGCGAGTAGAATAATAAGAGGCTCCAGAAATAGTATTAGCAGCTCCAACATAGAAATTAAGATTAGGTTGACTACCTGTTGTTGTTGAAGGATTATTAATTAAAGCTCCGTCTTTATAGTAGTTAACAGTATTAGATCCGTTTGTTGTTACTTGAAGAGCACCTTGACGTTGAATACCTGCATTATTAACAGAATCAGGGCTATACTGAGTCGGTACACTAACAGCACCAATACCCCCACCATCTAAGTCTCCGTTATTAACCCAACCTAATATTGTCGTATTTGTTGTACTACTATCAACAAATTGCTGAGCACCAATAATAGCTCTTGAAGTTCCTATAGATTCATATCCTTGAACATAACTAAATAAACTAAAATTGTTTACTAGAGCACTATTTACTAAAGGGTTAAATTGTGTATCAAGATACTTTGATGTTCCATTACCTTTAATACCTGCTGTACTTCCAGTAGCTACATAATCGGTTGAAGGTATAAAATTATAGTTAACTAATTTTGTATAAGGAGTAACAGTCTTTAGTTTTGGTATACCTGAATTACCAAACAAATTTGTAGCTCCAGCAAAGAGAGCCATATCATAGATTAAATTCCAGGTACCATTAGACTTTAATGATAATACAAATTTAGTAATAGCGTTCTCTATAGATGCTGTTAACGTGCCTCCATTAGCAATAATAGCATTAAAATACTTTATAGCGTCAGCATCTCCTTGACTATCGTAAATACCGATTAACTGATTTATGTTTAAAGCCATATACTAGAATAATCTACCAACAGCAAAGACGTTGTTAGAAGAATCAGTATATATTAATGCGCCTCCAAATCCACTAGCAACACTTGAACCAGAAGCGAACAACGTAGTTTGAGATGAAAGAATAACACTATTAGTCCCTGTATTCATTAATGCTACGTTGAAACCGGCTTGAAGTCCAGAAGGAATACTTGCTGTTAATACACTTGAATTTGTATTAAAATGAATTGCTTTATTGTTATCAGCATTACTGAATATCCAGTTAGAAGATGTATTAACAACATTAATATTAACGTTACTACCGGAAGCTGTTACAACGCCATTAACTTTAAGCTGACCGGTTATTGTACCTCCAGATAAAGGTAAATAGTTATTTGTTATAGTGCTATTGGTAGCAAATGTACTCGATACACTTTGATACGCTGTAGTTATATTATATGCTGTATTCCAGTTAGCACTTAAAGCACAAACTGTAGCATATGTTGATTGCCAGTTACCGGTTAAAGCTCTAACGCCAGTATCAACGTTTGAACTACCTCCACTGTTTGTTAATAATACACCGTTGGAATAAATGTTACCGCCGTATATAGTACCTAAAGAGGAAAGATTATTAACGTAAGTAAAATTAGACTGAGATGCTAATATGTTAGAACCTAAAATAAATGTATTAGATAAATTATTTGTATTGTTAGCAGAACCTGCTGCAATAAATGAATATCCTCCAGATGCTGTATTACAAGCACCGCCTGCTATAGTGGTATATGTTGCTCCAAATAAACAGTTACAGCAACCTCCAACTATACTACTGTTAGTAGTATTACCAGAGATATAACCTAAATTACCACCTATAATAGAATTATTGTAATTTGTATAAAGTGTACCAGTTGAGTTTGTTATTATGTTATTAGCACCACCAATAATATTTGAATTACAAATTGTTCTACCTGTAAAGCCTGTTTGTATGCAGTTATAAAAACCCCCTATTATATTAGAGGTAAATATACATGATTGAGATCCAGCTCCTATACTATTGGCTGAACCACCCGCTATAAATGTAAAATTACTTCTTGTCGTATTATTTTGAAACCCGCCCACTATAGAAGCAAAACCACCTGCTGTAGAAATATTATTACACAAACCTCCGCCAATAAAAGAACAATTAGATGTTACTGTATTACATTGTCCTCCACCTACATTAGAATATACTCCAGATGCTGTATTTATACCTACAGTAGGTACAATAGAGCTAGTGGAGGTATTAAGTGTATAAGGAACATTTGCTAATGTACCGTAAAGATTACCTGTAGCACTAATATTACCAACAACAGTTAATTGTTGATTAGGTGCGTTTGTATTAATACCGACTAAACCGTTAGCTGAAAGATATAAAGTTGATGTAGTAGGTGAATAAGCTGGTCCGTTACTATAAAAAGCTAATGAGTCCGTTCCAGTACCATTACCAACACTAATACGGCCTAGACCTGGTGACCCTTGAAGGTAGTCAATAAGAACACCATCACCGCTTATTCCTGTATAAACACTATTAGCCCAAGAACCACTACTAATAACGTTACCAGTAGCAGAAAGATTACCTTTAATAGTTAAATTACTACCAATATATGTACCACTAACAGCGTTTAATGAAATTGTATTAGCACCATTACCTGTATTGTTATTACCAACACCATCAGAAATAACGTACTGATTACCACTACTAAAAGTGTTATTAGCAGATATTGTAGTAGTTGATATACTATTGGCGTATACAGTGCCTGTGGCACTTAAATTGTTAACGTTAAATGTCGTAGCAGTTGTTGTATTGATTAATGTAAAAACGTTATTCCATTTACCGCTAGAAAGGTTTAAAGCAGTCGTTGAGGCATAAGCAGCACTCCAGTTACTGCTTAATGCACAAACTGTAGCATAGGTGCTCTGCCAATTACCTGAAAGACTCTGTAACCCAGTTATATTATTAACAGCTCCGTCCCACTGTGCACTATTTCCTCCATTACCATCATAGATAGTACTACTTGAGGAAAGAGTTCCAATTACTGTTTCATTATCGAGAATGTTAATAGGCATATTATTTTATATATTTATCCAACAACTACAACCCTATAAGCTGTTAAGGCTGGAGGTGTGCTAAAGGAAAGACTTACTGTTGATGTACTAATGTTAGCAATAGTTGGTGTTACGACTATACCACCGGTATTGCTATAGACTTGAGTTATGACATCTAAAGAATTTAAGTTATGAACAAAGTTAAACGCTGTAGCAACTCCGTTACCTATAGATGTAACAGCCTTAGTAAGAGAATTCGGTATTACAAAATTACCGTATATAGTACCAGATGCACTAAGATTATTAACGTATGTAAAGTTAGCTCGAGATGCTGAAAGGTTAGTACCTAAGATAAATGTATTAGTAAAGCCTTTTGTATCATTTGCAGAACCACCTGCTACAAAAGAGTAAAGACCTGATGCAGTATTACAAATACCTCCGACAACACTAGAGTAATTGCCTGAAGCTGTATTACCTGTTTGAAGAGGGAAATCGGTACCTCCACTACCTACAAACGAACTTTTTCCTGAAGCTATATTACAGATACCTCCAGCCACTGTTGAGAATCTTCCTGTAGCATTATTCCAAAAACCACCTGCTACAGTGGATTCATTACCTGTAGCCTTATTACAATAACCGCCTGAAACTGTTGATTGACCTCCACTAGCACAATTACCGCAACCTCCTCCTACAAAATCATATAAACTAGAAGCTGTGTTACAATATCCTCCAGAAACAGTAGAATACACTCCGGATGTTATATTGCCACTACCTCCTCCAATAACAGAAACCACTCCGGATGTTATATTGCCACTACCTCCTCCAATAACAGAATACGCTCCGGATGTTATATTGCTATTACCTCCTCCAATAACAGTGTATGATTGAGTTGAACAATTATTAAAGCCGGCGCCTATAAAAGACGAACCGGAAGAACAGCAATGAATGTTATTTTGCCCTCCTACAATAACTGATGTCCCTGTGTCATTAATTGTGTTATTAAAACCTCCACCAACAAAAGAATAAAGATTTGAAGCTGTATTATTGCAACCACCAGCAACTGTAGAATAATTTCCAGAAGCTTTATTACCAGTACCTCCAGCTACAACAGAGAAAAATTCTGTAGCACAATTACAAGAACCACCTCCTACAACAGACCCGTCTCCTATAGCACAGTTATTTGTACCACCGCCAACGAAAGCAGCAGTATTTGTACCTTGAGCACAATTACTACTACCTCCTACTATAGCACTAGCTATACCTGTAACACAATTTGCTAAACCCCCACCAATAAAACCATATCCGTTAGAGACTGTGTTATAATAACCTCCAACAATAGCGGAGTAATAACTAGAAACTGTGTTAATACAACCGCCTCCGACAAAAGAATAAAAAGACGATATAGTGTTACCGTAACCTCCAACAATAGCAGACCTACAACCGTTTGTGCCGTTAATAGTGTTGTACATACCACCGGCAATAACAGAATCATAACCTGTAAGACCGATGTAGTTTGTATTACCACCACCAATAGAAGCACCAGGGGAAAGAGCTTTATTATTATGACCACCAGCCACAGTAACATAAAACCCCGATGCTGTATTTTGATAACCGCCACCTATTGAATTACCAGGACCGGAGCCAGTAATACGGCTACTAAGACCGCCAGCTATAGTAGAATAATTGGCATTAATTACATTACAGTCACCGCCTAAGATACTTGAATTATTATTATTTGTCGAACTCTTATCCCCTATAACAATATTACCTCCAATATAAACAGAGGAGCCTTGAATATATAAAGTATCGTTACCTGATGTACGTCTGGAAGAAAGATAAGAAGTTTCAGTTCCTAATAAAGGAAAAAAGTATTTGTTATTAGGATTAGCGTTAGAAGTACCAGTAGGAAGACCTAAGCTCGGTTCAACAGAATTTAATGCTATAAAATTATTGTTATAAGCATTAGTCTGAAGATCGGTAGCCGTTAAAGCTTTTAACTGAATAACGTTACCTATTGTTTGATGATAGGTCTGCATGAAAGATTATGGTGTATTTACTGTTTCTAAAACAGAAAGAGTTATATTAGCAACACTGTTAGCACCAGCTGATACAATAAAGCTATCATACTGATTTAATACTAACTTGTTAATAACAATATTAGTAGTATCGTTAGGAGGTAACTGAAAACTCTGAACAATAACGTAACTAGAACCTGGTGTACCAGCTGTTGATAAAGAAGCTGTAATAGTTTGAGGCTGAGAAGTTAAGTTAGAAGCTAAAGCAGTAATGATAATACCGGCTTTTTGGAACGGTACTGTATATACTGGTGTAGGGGTAGTTGTTACTGAAGAAGTAACTCTATTGAAATAATTTAGTGCGACGGCCATAATGTTTTATATATTTATTCTAAAGCAATATTTAATGGGGTTACGAGTGTTAATATTGAACGTTTGAATGTATCTCCTTGAATAGTACCTGTACTTTGAACAATCTGGAAGTTAGGACCAACGTTAAAGTTACCCTTTTCATTAGAGCTAGTATAATAAACAATACCGGGAGCATTACCGTAATAATCCTGTAAACCATCATAAACAACTTCGTTAGCATTATTAACAATACCACCTTGAGCCGGAATAGCGGATAAGATATTTGTACCACATCCCATATATTCAAAGGTGTGGGAGCCGGTAGCTATAGCAGAACGAGCATAGAAATAAACTGGTTGACCGAAGTAAGTACTTAAATTGAAACCTATATTATTATCTAAAGGAATATACCAAGTCTTATTTGTATCGTTAGCGGCACTTAACGGAGAGTTAACAAAGAATAAGTTTTGCTGATTAGCATTATAACCTGTAGGAACGGTAAGAGAAACAGGGTTAATAGCACTTATTGCTAAACCATTAATAGTAAAACAAGTACCTGGATAAGGAACTTGAGCTACATATTGTTTATCATTACCTGAGAGAGCTATGGCTAATGGGGTAACCCCACTTATAGCTAATGTATTTGATCCAGTAGTAAACCCGGCAAATACTCCACTAAGAATAGGAGATGATGATTTACCTCTAGCTACTAATCCGGATAAACCGAACGTACAGTTTGATGTAGATATGGAACAAGTAGCACCAGATTCACAAACTATACCGTCAGTACAGGCTACAGTGAAGGTACTAACAAATTGAGCGTAACCATGATTGAGTAAATGAATACCTCTACCACCTTGATTAACTTGAGTAAAGGAATCAATAACCATGCTTCTTATGGTTCCATCAACTAAGCTTCCGTCAATACGCATACCGCATCCAGCGTCACCGCCATTATTAATAGGGTTAGTAGAAGTAGCATATGAAGTACAACCCTGGGTATAAGGACTAACAGCTATAAGCGGTCTAGCCGAAGGAGGAGTAACAAGTGTACCGGGATTATTATAAGCTTTTGCAAAAGCTGTTGGGTTTAATCCACTATTTGTTGCTGTAGCTGTACTATACCAGAGAGGAAAAGCGACGGCAGCAGCAGGGGATTGATGACCACGGAAAGTCATTCCCCAAAGATAACAAGCACTACTTACCCAGAAAATATCTAATGTAGGATTAGCTGGAACAATACTAACTCTTCTTAAATTGTCTCCAATAACGGAAGTATTAGGAGGTAAGTAGATAGGGTTCTGTTCAGTGTAAGAACCTGAACGAACAAAAATTGTATAAGGGTTAGTGTCTCCAGCTGCCCTAGCTGCAGCAATCTTAGAAGCAGCGTATTTTATAGTAGCATAAGGAAGTTGCTCGTTTCTACCTCTTCCATTTGCTGTATCCTGAGCTCCTAAGGCGTCATCAGAACCAAATGTAGCAACGTAATAAGTATCGGCAATCGGTTGATAGTTTTGATGTAATGCTGATAATTCTCCGTAAACAGTTACATTAACTGCACTTAGAGTAGCCAGCGCGGCTGGCTCTAATATCATCGAAGAGTTTAAATACGTTAAGGACATATATGCAAATATATTTAAGCATATACATCCCCGTATTACAACTCTTTACAATCTTTCCAATCTATCCCCGTACTTTATTTACAGAGGTTTACAATTGTATTTCAACCAATTAATTTCTCGAGTGTAAGGCAAAGGATCAATATAACCAGCATCAGCAAACCCTCGAATTCTAGCGGCACAGGATGGACATGTGCCACAACTCTCTTTCTTTCCTTCATAACAAGTCCAGGTATGTTCAAATTCTACTCCTAATTCTATACCCATTTCAATAATTTCTTTCTTAGTCTTATAGAGTAAGGGAGCTTGAATCTGAATTCTGTTCATTCTATTTAAGCCTAAACAGTTATTCATACTTTCTACGAACTGTTCAGTGCAGTCCCAGTATCCGCTTAAATTATCAACAGCTACAGCTCCGTAATAAACATCAGAACAATTATGTGCTTCAGCATAGGAACAAGCAATAGAAAGAAACATCATATTCCTATTAGGACAATAAGTTACCGGCTGGGCCTCACCAATAATATCTTTCATCTTTGGTACATCAATACTATCAGAGGTAAGAGCAGAAGAGGGAACAAGATCTCTAAAGAACTTTAAATCAATAAGCTTATGATCTTTAATCTTTGGATGACAGATTGACATTGCTATTTCTACTTCTTTCTTATGACGCTGACCGTAATCAAACGTTAAAACATAAACTTCATTATGTAATTTAAAAGCATGATGAAGAAGAACGGTTGAATCCATTCCACTACTATAAACAACTACAGCTTTAGACATATGACTATATTATAGTCTTTTTAAAATTATTCAAGAGTATTAAAACACTCTTGTAACTTTTCTATAACTACCTGATAATATTGTCATACCTGTTGTAGTTACTGTAGTTTGATTATTAAAAATTAAACTTAAGTAGCATGGATTATTACCTGTTGTTAAATAGGATTTAATATTAATGATATTAAAAGAATTTGGACTGTTATGCGTTTCAGGTAAAGGTAATAAACTAACCCCTGTTAGAGTATTACCATCTACAACTATAGCAGGAGTAGTAGTAATATTAGTTAAATTGTCTGATGCATATATTGCAGACATAATACTTAATGTACTACTAGCTGAAAGTGTGAAGTAAAATCCTAACGAACCTGTTGTATAATTGAATAAATTATATTCTATCTCGTATCCTGCATTAGCAACTAAATAATCAGCAGATGCGCTAGGTAAAGCTGTAAATACCGGTTTGCTTAACGAATAAGCTGTACCTGGTCCTCCTGTAAGCTGCGGAGAATTAGTCGGTGTTACATAATACGTAGGTGAACCTATTATACCTGTATTCGTACTATAAACAGCGCCTGTAGCACTAATATTACCAACAACAGTTAAATTCTGATTAGGTACTGTAGTACCGATACCGACATTACCGTTAGCACAAACCATTACTGTAGCTGTACTAGCAGGGCCGCCGTTATAGAAAGCTAAAGCGTCAGCAGCACCAACACTAATACGGCCTAAACCAGTTACGTAATCAGTAACAATACCATCAGTATAAGTACCGCTAAAGGCACTTGTTGAATAAAAGCCGTTAGATGCATTAAAAGCTGAAGCACTAATTAGTCCTGTTGCACTTAACCCTTTAACATTAAATGTAGTAGCTGTTGTTGTATTAACTAAACTATAAACACTCTGCCAATTACCTGATAAAGATTGTAAACCAGTTATAGTTGAATTAAGTGTTGTAGAAACTGTATTAACTAAAGTTGTTGTTGTAGAACTTAAGGATGTAATAGAAGCGTTAAGTGTTGTTGAAACTGTATTAACTAAAGTTGTTGTTGTAGAACTTAAAGAAGTAATCGAAGATGTAACTGAAGCATTAAGTGTTGTAGAAACATTATTAACTAAAGTTGTTGTTGTAGCACTTAAAGGGTTGTTTGATAAATTTAATAGGCTACCATCACCTGTATGTATTGCGTTAACACTACTTGCACCTATTGTAGTAGCGTAAATAGTACCTAATGAGCTAAGATTATTTACATATGTGTAATTAGGTAAACTAGCATTAATATTTGTACCTAAAATAAATGTATTAGGGACATTTGTTTGGTTACTAGAACCAGCTGCAATAAAAGAAAAACTACCACTACTGTTTATTGTATTACCAGATCCGCCTGCTACAGTAGAGTATTGTGCTCGAGAACTATTACCGGTACCTGTTATTGAAGATACAATAGAAGTAACAGGGTTAGAAGCACCGTATACGAAAGGGGTACCTGTTACAGTAGCAATTAATGATGTATTGTTACCTAAAGCTAATTGAGATCCGTCACCAAAATATTGTCCTGCTGCATATATATTACCAGTAGCAGCTATATCTCCAGCTACATCAATAGCTATATTAGGGGTATGAAGTGTTGATGGTGTTGTAGGAGCTATTAAATTTGGATTCTGTATTACAAAAGGACCGTTAAAAGGTACAGTATAAGAAGCTATCGGATCAAATGACGCATCAGGGTATCTTGGATCATTATTACTAGGAGGGCTAGTATGATGATTATGTCTATGAAACTTGTTGTGTAGACGACTGGACATTAACTATATTTATCTACCTTTTGCTTAAATATTATTAGTTTATTATGGTCAATCTTACTAATCTTTATCCATTAGTGGCAGCTTTTTTAACCGGTATAGCAGGTCCAGTAGGATTAACCTATGTCAAACACAAGCTTCGTACTAAAAACAGACAACTCGATTCTCGTAAAACCGATTTTGAAAATACTATTGAGACTCAAGAGCTCATTAATAAGTCTTTAAATAAGCTTCAAGAAAAGTTTGATTTAGATAGACTTTGGGTAGCTCAGTTTCATAATGGTGGTAATTTCTATCCGGGTGGTAAGTCAATGAAAAAGATGTCTGTTACGTTTGAAAGTTCAGCTCCCGGGGTTGCTACTGATATAATGAGAATGCAAAACTTACCTGTATCATTTTTTAGCTCTTCTTTACAAAAGCTTAATAACGGAGAAGAGAGTGTTATAACAGATATACATACTGAACAAGATCATGCCCTCCGTTCTTTCTGGGAAAATCGTGGCGCTAATACTGTTTACATATTTCCTATTAAATGTTTAGAAGGCGGGTTTATCGGTATACTTGGGGTAGATCTTATTAAGAATGACGGATTTTTACCAGAAAACATTTATAAAGAGCTTAAATTAGAGTCAATACTTCTTTCCGGCTACGTTGCAGCAATAGCAGTTGAAAAACACTAATTAAAGGTCTAATTATTAGGGTATGAAAAAGATTACCCTTCTAGCACTATCATTGTGCTTTTTAAGTTCCTGCACGGTTTATACCGAGAAACAGAGCGAGGCATTAAGTCAGAATGTTTACGCTACTAACGATTCAGTTAACAAAGGTCGTATTGATCTAGCTTATTATTATTCAGATCAAACAACAAGGTTGGTTAAGATACCTAAGAAGCGTATAGAGATTCAGTCTGTTTATGAAGCCGGACAAGTTGTTAAGGGAACAAAAAATGCTGATAAGACTAGAGTCGTTCTCGTTCCTGATCAGTATAAGAATGAAAAAGTTGTAGTGGTTGGATCTAGTGATTATCAAGATCTTCTAAAAGTGAAAGCAGTAGCTGATCAACTTAAGAAGGATAATATTAATATCGTTAAGGATAAAGCAATTGTTGATACTGAACTTGCTAAACAAGCAGCTATGAAGGATAAGATTATAAATGATATTAATAAACTTCAAAAAGAACATATCTCCGATCAATTTACTATCTTTAGAGATAATGTTATTATTGTTGTATTGTTGATTATTATCGCAGGTCTTCTTTATCTTCTCTTTAGAACTGGAGCTATACTATAATGAATAGTCTACCTCCTCTTTCATCAGTAGAAAATACTGTTAAGACAGATGTCATTAAGTCAGGAAATTGGCTTAATGCTCATCCTAAGTTTACTCTCCTTCTTATTGGTTTTCTTTTTGGTTTGATTCTTGGTTTAATATTGTAATAAATATTAAGCAATGTTCGGAGCTATTGATACGATATTAAAATCAGCTGTAGCCTTTCTGGAATACGGAAAGGCTCCTCCTGGTGCTTCAGACAAGATGAGGCAATCGTTAGAAAACGAAAATCATTTAGCATCAAAGAAGTTCTTTGTAATCTTTACATCATTTATTACATTAATATTCTTTTTCTTTATATGTGTAGGTATATTGTTTTTAATGCCTAGGGACTCTGTTTTTATAGGTGGGTATGTAACAATATTTACTAAAGTAATGGAAGTGTTTAGTATTATTATTGCTACCTATCTCGGTGTACAAGCCGCTGTCGATTTAAGATATAGTAGTTCATCAAGTGTATCGATGAATACAGAGACTGATACTAATAATAGTGACTTAAACGATAATGAAAACATAACAGAGAATTTAACAAAGAACGCTAAAGAACCTGATTATAATATTATGGAGGTTAATAACTAATGAAACAACCCTCAACAGCAGTACTAGACCTTATTTTAGAGTATGAAGTAGGTGGTGGTAAAGAATTTTACAACAAATACCTGACACACCCTACATGGCCCGGAGGCTACAGTGGGTTAACTCTAGGTATAGGTATAGATTGCGGATATTATACATCTAATGAACTTGCTAACATGTTTAGCTTTTTAAACGCCGATCAACTTGATGTTATTAAGAATGCATCTGGTAAGACAGGTGAAGCAGGTAGAGCTTATGTAAAGTCTGAAGCTGTTAAAAATGCTAATATTACTATTACCTGGGATCAAGCTGTTAAACTATTTGATGACTTAACTTGGCCTAAGTTTGCAAGGTTAGCGGAAAGAGCGTTCCCTGGGTTAAACGATTTATGTGACAATGCTTATGGAGCAATTGTTTCGTTAGTTTTTAATAGAGGTACATCTATGGTAGGTGATAGTCGACTTGAAATGCGTAATATAAGAGTTCTTGTACCAAAAAGAGATTATAAAGGAATAGCTAACGAACTTAGAAAAATGAAAAGAATCTGGGAAGGTAAAGGTTTAGATGGATTAATAGCCAGGAGAGAAGCCGAAGCCAAGCTCGTTGAAACTTGTTCTTAGTCATTATAAAAAATATCTGTAATCATTAGCTTTAAATATAGATATTCTCTTTCTATAATAAGAGGTAATAGTACAGGGACAGCTAAAATAAAGAAATAACATAACCAAAAGTAATAAGCTATCTTTTCTAATATATTATTCATCCGTGTTAATTATATAAAAACGATTAAATAATCTATATATTGTATGAAAAAGTTTGAGTCTTTATTGGAAATGTATTTAACAGAATTTAACGTACAGGATCGTAATGATCCTTCGTTTTATGATTATGTTGTCGTTATGTTACAGCAGTTCATAAGTCGTGACCTTTTACATCCTGAAAACTTAAAAGACTTAAGAGATACAGCTACTGAAATTGTTAAAGATGGTTTTTATATCTATAAAGACTTTGATAATAATCACAATGTAGCTTATAAAATTGCTTTCGTATTTGACAATACTGATAAAGATTTATCAGGTATGCAGGTTCGTATCTACGATCTTATTAATCATGATAAGGAACCTTATGTAATTGATAACACATTTGAGGATTCTTCTATTGCTGATATTGGAGATTATATTGAAAAAGAAAAGGGTGGTCGTAACGAAGAAGAAATTCCTGGAGAGACAGCTCCTGAAGCAGTTGGTGAAACTCCTTCAGCTTTACCTGGCGCGGTACCTCCTACAGGTACAGAACAACCTCCAGCACCAGGAGCAGCTCCTCAAGCAGGCGGAGCACCTAATACCTCTCAATACTTACAAGGTCTTAAGTAAGACTATTCAGTAATAGAGTCCTCGAAGTCCTCAGCTTCAAGATCGTTTATCTTTTCTTTAAGATAATCGATAGCATATTCGAGATCTTCTAAACTACCAAATTCATTCTCAAATACTTGAGCTACGATATCGTCCATAGCGTGTTCAATGAGAGATTCTATTTCGTGCTTTTTAAGTGACATAAGTTCTAATTATTATCTATTTATATTAACTAAATCAACTCTTTTTCTTTAAAAGAGTTTTTTTCTGGAAATATAGCATAAACAATTCTAGGTTGAGCAAAACTAAATTCTAATACAGGGTCGGCGCATTCAAATCCATTATCTTCAAATTCCTTCATATATTCTTTTACTAGACTAAAAACAATCTTAATAAGATTCTTATGAATACCAGCAGGTAATACTACTATTGTTTCCCAAAATTCATCAGGTATTAATGGTACACCATCTTTAAACCAAGTAGTTACAGCTCTTGTAGCACCTAAAAGCATACATCTTTCTTTTAAGTCTTCATTTAGTTCAAAAGCTGTCATCCCTACATTATATGTAGGGGGACGAAGAAGTGCAAGCTACTTTGAATAAATATTAATAGATGAGTAAAAAAAAGCGTACTGCGAAAGCAGCACCTGTTAAGGCCGAAGTAACAGAAACTGTTACCAAGGATACTTCACCCCGCGTCCCTCAACGAGACAAACTACCCTATACATTAAACATAAAAGGATTAGAATGGACGGAAAAACAAAAAGCTTTTATTGAGCTTGCTACTCATAAAGATACAAGAGTTGTATTTTTAAGTGGCCCGGCTGGTACATCTAAAACAGCTCTAGCTGTTTATTGTGCCTTAGCTTTAATGAATTTAAAGAAAGCGAGTGAACTTATCTATGTACGTTCTATTGTAGAGAGTGCTTCAAATACTTTAGGTTCTTTACCTGGTGAAGCTCACGATAAGTTTAAACCCTTTGCTATGCCTTTAGTAGATAAGCTTGAAGAGTTTCTTAGTTCTGGAGATATAAAAAAATTATTTCTTGATGAACGTATTAAGCCAATTCCAGTTAACTATCTAAGAGGTGCTTCTTATAATGCTAACTGTATTATTGTTGATGAAGCTCAAAACTTAGATACTAAGGAGCTTATAACAGCAGTTACTCGTATTGGTAAGTTTAGTAAGTTCTTTATCTTAGGAGATCCAATGCAAACAGATCTTAGACATAGAGAACAATCTGGGTTTAAACCAATGTTTGATATCTTTAATGATGAAGAATCTCAAAAACAAGGTATCTTTTGCGTACAATTCGGTAAAGAAGATATCATGAGATCAGAATTATTGAAGTTTATTGTAGAAAAATTAGAAGTATATCAAGAGCAACAAAAAGCACTTAGACACTAGTTTTCGTTAGATTGCTATAATAAGTTATAGTATGGACGTATCCGTACAATCCTTATCTGCTGCCCCTGTTCATCCTTATGATCGTTTAATACACGAGCATTTTGGACCGGATCATAAATTTCCTACAATAGATGATCTTTCTATGCCTTTTGATTTTAGTATTCGTACAACCATTAGTAAGTTAACTTCTATTAATGCTAAACAAAAAGACATACATGATACTCATTATGCAGAGATGATTAATCTTCATGATCATACTCATATTGGAAATGCTTTTGCTTCCTTGTCTGGAGACACTTTTACTGTAAATACCGATCAGATTAAAAAGTATATAGAGTTTCATGAGGTAGTAAGAAGTATACCTGCTGAGCGTATTAATTCAATTGAAGCACCTATTATAGCTCAAAAGCTACTTCATCACTATACTAATATTTTTTAAAGTAAGTGTTTAAGGAATACGCTATTCTGAGTAGCTGAGCGAGCTGCTGTAAACGCCGTTCCTATTGAACTGATTAAACTAGCTACAGCTTTAAGAGGACTGCTTGAATCCTTACCTAAAGGAGCAGAATCAGTAACTCCAGCTTGTTTATTCCTAAGTTCATCAGCTGTATCACTATGATCAAAATTCGGTACTCTAACTTCGTGAGTATGTCTAAGATCAGGTAAAGCATGAACGTGAGGGAAAAGATAAACAGGTACTGGTGGAACTGTTGCAGTTACCCCACTCGGTTTTAATTCGAATGGTATAGCAGCATAAGCTAAATTAACCATACTCTCACTCATACCTAAAGCTCCTCTAATTGAGGTTAATTGAGTAGCAAAATCAGGATTAGCTACTTGCTGGGATACATTACTTGAGAGATCTAATAACGTACCAACTAAAGCTGTTTCTGGTCCCCAGAAAGCAGGACCAGTCATTAAGTTACCTGGTCCGCTAATTGTAGTTGTTTCATTTCTACTAACACAATCCATCTTAACTACAGACATACTTTCAGCATGAATGTGACCACCAGTAATAATATTACCAGTATTACTAATCGTGCCACGAACAAATAAATGACCATCAGAGGGTGATACTTCAATACTCTTACCATTTACTATTACTGTTTCTCCTTCTAGTAATAGACGACCAGTACTTGAACCAATAGTAACTTCCGGGCCAATAATAGAAGTTATACCTCCGTGTATATTAACAGGACCTCCGGTTGTAATATCAATACCCTGAGCTCCGGCTAATACAGAAAATTTATTACTACACTTAATAACATAAACTCCTCCTGGGGAGGATAGAGGGTTAGTACCTTGAACGTGATTAGCTGTAGCTCCAATCGGTGCTTGAGGTCCACCTTTAGAAGTATCAACTTCAGAAGGATCAGCTAGACGAGCATTTCTTATTCCCTTACCTTCATCTACTCTATATGAAGGAGTAGTATTCATACCGATACCAACCTCTAATAAATCACTACCTTGAATTATAGTATAACGATTACATCCTGTAGCTAAAGCTTCATTCTTTTCAATTTCAGCTTGATGTTGTTTAGCTAAATTTGCTACTTGTGCATGCTTTGCTGAATCATCTGAAGGATCAGATATTGTACCCTTACCTCCACAAGCTACACAGGCTTGTAAAAAAAGAGCTTTCTTTGGAATAGGTGCTAACTGTAATAACGTACTAAAAGCAGTTGAAGGTATTTGTATACCAAAGTTACGTTGAAGAAATCCGTTTAAACTTAAAAAAGGTCTGGCAGCTAACTTTGGTAATACGGTACCTGTACAAAAAGGACATGTTATTTGTTTCTGATCGGCCATATAGTTAATTAATATTGTAAAAGTTTATTAGCTACTTTTGGTTAACGGAGCATGAATTTCAGTTAATAGTTGTTGTATTCTAGTTACAGCATCTACAGCAGGTTGACTTACGTTACCAACCTTAACAATCATATCACCCATAACTACGTGGTTATGATCCCCTTGAACTAATGTTTCGTGATTACCACCTGTTGATTCAAAACGGTCCTTTTCAACTTGATCTCTTCTATCAAACTTAGAATATATTTGATGATAACCGGTATTGAAATGCATGTTTGATCCATCATGACTGAAGATCATAAGACTCTTATTTGACTGAGTGGGATCAGTAGGATGTTCATCATTTACCCAATGAAAACCGCCTCCACTTTCTGTTGTCCAAACTCCTCCATGAGATGTAGCACCATCAGCGTTAGGTGTTGTAGATATACCTTGACCTGGTGAAGATGTCTTATACGCTGATTGCCACTCCCCTGCTCCGTAATTAGCAGCAAAGTAAACAGGGAATAACGGATTACCTTCTTGGAAGAATACCCATAGTAAAGCTCCTGGAGATGGAAAGCTAAACATACCCTTTGGAGTATTATTTACATCTAATGTTGCTGTCGGTCCGTGACGATCAGGGGTATTAACAACATTAGGAGAAGAAATAGCTTTACCATTCTTAATAATTTGATTAGCACTACTGTTAGGTGAAGCAGCATTTTCTTGAATACCACGAGGTATACCAAACCACTGACCTTTAAACTGTAGCATAATCTGATTTACACTCTGTTGAAAATTAGGATCCTCTGGTTTTAAGGCATTGAGTTGTTGAACAGCAGCAGGATGTTGTTGGGCAAAGAGATAAGACATTGCCTGGGTTTGATCAGAGACAGAGAAGCTTCCCTTACCAGCATTATTAGTAATAGCTTGACGATAATAGGTAGCTTGGTCTTGACTAAACCCTTGACTTAAACAATACTTCTCAACTAGAGCACCTTCAGTATGATCGTTACATTGATAGAACCCGTAATCACCAAAACTAGCCATAGACTGTTCTACGGTTAATCCTTTATTAACCCCGGCACGGACATTACTATTATTATTAACTTGATTATAACGATCGGTATTTGCTTCACCGGTTTGAAAGCCTGTCTCCCCTTGTCCTATGACAGCAAACCCTGCAGCTAAACCAGGTGATATAGTATTGTTACCAGTGTTAGGAGCGTTAACAGGGGCTACAGCAGGGTTAGCAGAACTACCATAACTGGGGTCTCCGGGATTTGTTCCTACAGGAACTGTACTTTGATGAGGAGAGGCTGATGCTACAGTTCCACTAACACTGCTTGTCTCAGCAGGCTTAGTTTGATCTCCCGGATTAAGAGAGTTGGGAGGAGTAGCTGTAGGAGATTGATCGTAAAAGTTTTTTACACCGTTTACTAACGTAGTGGCACCTGGTGCTATAACATTAGCAACAGCTTTTACTAACGTAGAGACTATACCACTACTCGCTGGTGCTGTTTTTGCGTTTGTAGTTAAAGTACCTGGGGCACTACCTCCCATAATAGGGGATGCAGCTTCTGCCCAAGGTAGAATCTTTTTTAAATCTTCAATAACTTCTGAAGGTATACCACCTTGTAAGTTGTCTCCTACTCCATTAATAGTTATATCCTTACCGTCTTGATTCCACTTCTTATACAAGGCAGGCATTATATTAGGTATGAATATCTGTACTCTACCTCTATACTGAGGATCAGAATTACTGATACAAATTCCTAAATAATTTCCGTAATACTTCTTCATGGTTTAAAAATTAGTTTTAATAGTTACTTGACTAGGATTTACAGGCTGGGCTAATCCGTTATTTATAGGGCTTGAAATTGTAAGACCACTACTAGAGGCTGGTGCACTTGTATTAACAGGTAATACTGGGTTTGGTGTTGTTTGAGGTTGAGGTACACCTTGGGAAGTAATAATACCTTTATTAACAGCAGATTGCTTTTTAGCGGGCGGGGTTGTACTTAACGGAGAAAGAGATGTTGTTAAAACATTAGCACCTAATGTTAACAACGGTCCAAGAATAGCTTCCTGTCCCTTGAAGTTAGTTAATGCACTCTGAACAGCTAACCCCTGAACAGCTTGAAGAGCTGGTTGAAGGGCAAAACCTAAATTACCACTATTACCAAAACCAGGTAAACCTTGAGGTTTACTAAATGCAGATGCTAATGTACTCGGTAAGTAATTTCCAATAATAGAAAGAGGGGCATTAAACCCTGCAACACCTTTAGGCTGTTTAGGTATATAATGAGTAGCTACATTCAAGGTATCTGTTAATGTTGAACCTAATTTAGTTGATTGCTGCTTAACATTATTTGTAAGAGCTGTTTTTTCTTTTGTACCAAGATAACTATTACTAGCATTTTTTAATGTTGATACAGCTCCTTTAGCTGCTGACTTTAATAAAGGAGTTGTAACTTGAGAGGAAAGACCATCAAGTAATCCGCCAATAGCTCCTGTAGCAAAGGTAATACCTACTCTTTCTACATCCCCTATTAATGCGGACTTATTTTGTATTAAGGATTGAACACCATTATAAATGTCTGGAATAAGACCTGGAGGGTAAGAAATATTAGACTTAGAGGCTACAGCTACACTACTCGGACTACCCTGAACTTGACTCGGAGAATGTTGTGTGGTATCGAGTTTATGCTTTTTAAAAACTGAATCCATTGTAGCTCCAAAACCTACACTTACTTTATTAACTAAATTGTTTAGCCCGCTTGGCAAGAAGCTAGGAGTACCTAAATATGGAGCACTTTGAACACCGTTTTGATTACCTAATGTTGATCCAATATGCTGAGATATTGGCTTAAAAATATTTAAGATGTTTGAACTTGTAGGGCTTCCTGCACCGCTTTTTGCTAATTTTAATTCTTGAGAAAAAGTAGATTGAAATAAATTTCTACTATATTTGTCTAAACTCTGGGTTTGGGAACTATCAGTTTTAGGTAATCCAGCGTCAACACCAAAAAAGTTTTGAGCATATTGAGCTAATGTAAGATCGGTTCTACTAAGAACTTTAATCTTATTAATGGTAGCAGCTGACACCGTTGCCGGGTCATTATACATGTACGTAGTACCAATTCCTTGAGCACTTGTTTTTTCTGTATTTACTGCTTGACTGCTAGCCATATACTATTATTTAGCTCTAAAAACTAAGAATAACAAGTTTATCGTATAAACTAAACAAACTAAGGAGAAGCTTGTTATAGTACCAGAGATACTATTAAGACATTGTTTCTTGACCTACAACGTGCACACCTGCACTAACTGTAGATGTTGTTGTGATAGCTACAGTTAAAATATCTGGTGTATTACCCTTAATTGTATTGTACAATGGGAAGAAGTTATTAAGGTTAATATCCTGAACAGTACCTGCTGTCGGGGTAAAGAAACCGTAAACTACCTCACCTCCAGTTAAGGATGTAGCTGCAATATCTCTTTCACCGAATGAGTAGGTAGAACCTAAAGATGAAAGCGATACAAAGTTAGCACCTGTTAGTTGAACCGGGCTAGTAGGAGTAGAAGCAATAAGTTCAATGAGAGCGGAATTATTCGATGTGATAAGTAGATCTAAAGGAATAATCTGACCGCGATCAATTTGACCGATAGTATACGGGCTACCAACAGTAGGAGCTGTTGTTATAGCACTTAATGTTACAACATCTCCGAATGTTAATGAGCTAGATGTATTTGAAGTAATCTTAGCATTAATTCCGTAAGGGTTAGCTACGCTTGATAACTGAGGGAATAAAATTGAACGACCTACCCACTGATTAGTTGCCCAGGGTGTACCTACAACAGATAACGATGATGTAGTTGGTGTACCTGTTATAGCAGCACCGGCTTGAGTATACTCAATAGTTCCCATCTGTCTGGCTCGTAAAGATACTAAGGGTTTACGGCTTACGTTTGCAGCAACTGGCATGATAGCAGAAGTACCGTAGCTATATGTAAACCCTCTTTGAGGATCTAAAAGACCGTCTACAATAACGGATACTCCGTAATGTAACATTGTTGATGGCTGATTAATACCGGTAGTATCTCTTTGTTCATAACGAACAGGTAAATTACCAGTTCTAGCCCAAGCATAAGGCTGGAAGTTACCCATACCTTGCTCATGAAGGATATAAGGCTCACCATTTATTAAAACACCCCAACGAAGGGTACCAGCACCGTACCAGGAATATTCCATCCATATCATTTGAAGATCGTTCCAGTTTAAAGAACCGGCGATCTTATAAGGATCACTCCACTGATCAAGACTAATCTTATAATCAGTATAAACAGCTGTAGAAGCGTTACCATTAACGGCGTAAGGATTAGAATCCGTTCTCCAACAAACATACATACCTGATGGATTATTAGCTGAAAGAGATTGATTAATACCTGCTGTACCGTTTGGGTTAGAAGAAGCAGCCGCTGTTGTAATGTTTGTTAATGTACTATTTGCTACGAAATTAGCACCTGTATTAAAACTAGAACCAGGTGTACCTTGTTCGATAAACATTCCGTTAGCATCATCAAAGAAACCTACACGCTGGAATTGACCAATATAAGGGCCACCAAAATTAACAGCAGAAGCCATATACATTGACTTACCGGGTTGATAACGATGATAGGGTCTAGATTGACGAACGTTGACATCGTTACCTGAAAGAATTTGCATCTTAACAGCACCCATTCCTGGGACGTGACTGATAGAACCTGCACCAATATTTAAACTTTCCCAACGAAGAGGCTGCGGGCTATATTCAAAGTTAGCTTCGTAAATATTTTGAGCTTGAGAAACCTTAAGATTGCCAATAACATCTTTAGCAGTTTTACCAAATGTAGTGCCTAACGGGTATACTGCTCTGGCGTACATTGGTCTGTTCTGATCATTCTGTACGGGAATCCAAGAATAAGTCTCAGCTATACCTAAACTATAAGTAGGTGTTCCATTTCCGCCTGTTAAAACTGGGTTAAGTGTTGCCATTGTAGTATTATTTATTTAATACCTTTTTAATCCAAGAAGTAACTTTCTTTACTAAAGTCTTCTTTTCTTCAACTTTAGCTTTCTTAGCCCTAGAATATGTACGATTTTTTGAATAGTTAGCCATGATATATTATTTATTATAAACTTTATGTAATAATAAAAGTATTTGTCAAAGTACCATCAATACAAATATATTTAAAGTGGTAAGTCTGTGTTGTGCTAATACTACTTAAGGCAACAATATAAGGCGCTCCGCTGCTATTTTGATAATTAGGAAATGATGCGTTAACTCCTCCCCAGTCCATGTATACAACACCATTACTAGGTAATGGATTATAAATGAGAATGTCAATAGTACTGCCTGCTGTAAAATTGATAGGTGTTATTTTTAAAGGACTGGATACTGAATTAATTGTTCCGTTTTTATAAGCATGTAAATGAATGAGAGTATCTTTTGAAAAATCAGCACTAATTGCTGTAGTGTTTGTTACAGTTGATACAACAGTAAAGTTTGAAAAGTCTTTGCCTATTAATGCAGTATTAGCTGTTAAAGATACTGTATTGATTCCACCAGTTATATTAGCACTAGAAGCATATATTACATTCGTTGTACTAATTGTAGAAATAGATGTTGTTGGTACTAAAATTTGAAGAGCTGGAAGACCATTAGTTCCAATTGTCATTGGTAAGTTACTAACCAATGGATCTGCTCCAATATTATTAGCACTCAATAAAAGACCACCAGTATAGATAATTTGGGATCTTAAACCACCATTTTGAACGGTAAAACTATTTCCATCATTAGACATCTTAATACCCGAAGCACCCAGTACATTAGAAGCAAGGGAAAAGGAATTTGCAGCAAGATACAAGT
>Ga0164297_10000286_pt1 | contig 64909 bp, 64 predicted proteins | sample GEODES058metaG_FD_113539 | JGI IMG/M metagenome (GOLD analysis project Ga0164297, IMG submission 113539) | Dystrophic lake water microbial communities from Trout Bog Lake, Wisconsin, USA - GEODES058 metaG | ecosystem: Environmental > Aquatic > Freshwater > Lake | place: USA: Trout Bog Lake... | reverse complement strand
ACATCAATGCCAGCAAGAACATTCTCCGTATCGGACTAGATACGCTAGTAGTAGGAGCCTCTAAGCTAAAACAAGAAGGTTTTAAAGAACCCCCTTGCTTTAGCTATGGGGAGTAGTCAGTGTATTTACTAATTTAAAACAATTTATTTCTTTTTATCGCTATAATAGAATTGTGTAGTGCAAACCAATCATCAATTTACTTAATGATTATTCTACGCGGGAAGCTTGGCAGAGCGGTTGAATGCATCAGTCTTGAAAACTGACGAGGATTAACGTCCTCCGTGAGTTCGAATCTCACAGCTTCCGCCATCAAATTTAGGGCTCTTAACCGTAATCGGGGGATGAGCATTTAACAAACACGATTAATTACTCCATTCCAACCGCACAGAGCCAAGACTCTGAGTCGGTAGTTTTGGAAATTCCTAAAACCAAAAGCTCTTCTAGAAATCATTTCCATTTTAGTATGGAAACCTTCCGTAATTCCGTTGGATTTTGAAAACCGCCACATTCGAATAATTGGTTCTAACCAAGAACGAATCGTCTGTGCAATGATTTTGGCTGGACTTTCTTCAAATTGATCGAGTAATTGTAGAAATTCTGGAATATATTTCTTCGCTTTTTTTGCTGGTACTTTTTTAAGAAGAAGGAATGAGTTGAGCTTCTGCTTGGCTTGATAAAGAGCCTGGAGGATCGGGAACTTCTCTAGATACTGAGACAGGTTTTGTTGCTGCTCAGGTGTTAAATTCCAATGGTGCCTGCGCATGAGACTGAGTAGTCCACGATTTTTACGTCCCAAGGGGTCTTGCTGGTTCCAGACCTGTAAAAAATGTTGATTGACGAGGCGAATGACATGGAACCGGTCAGCCACAATTTTGGCATTCGGGAAGTATTGTTGGACAATTTTGCGATAAGTTTCCGAGAGATCCATGACCACAAACTTCACTCGATCTCGACCAGTTAAATGGCTTAGATATCGGCGTAGGCTGGCTTCTGAGCGACCCAGTACCACATCAAACACCTTATGATTTTTAAGATCCACGAAAGTAGTCGCAAAGCCTTTTTTGCGACTAAAGAAGTGTTCATCAATCCCTAATATTCTAGGGCAATGACGGGAGGATAACTCGGCTACTCGGTTCTTAATCTGCGGTTGATACCAGCGTTCTACCGTCGCACTTCCAATCTTGTGGGTGACAGTCAGCTTACGCTGACTGACCCCACCATCATGGGCTTCAAAGACTTCAAGTCGATAGGATTCAGTAGCTCGTAAGCGAGGACGAATACCTCGTAAGGGATGTCGAAAATAGCGATTACAGTTGGGGCAATGGTACTTTGGAAGCGCTAAATGTAGGATCATAAGTTGGTTCCCTTGGCGGGTGTGTTTTAACAAGCGATGATGGGTAGATTTAATCCGAACAAAGTCATGTTGACAATAAATACAAGCTGGTCGGACCTTTGGTTTACACCAAACTTCAACAATTTGACCGCGTTTTACTTGTTCGATGGAAAGATCAGGCAGACCTAGGATAGAATCTAGATGGGACATTGGTATTACCTCTATTAAAAAAGTTCGTCGAAAAAACTAGTTTAATAAATACCTTTGTCCCCCGTTTCGGGGGATGGACCTTTATTTATCAAACACGATTAATTACTCCATTCCAACCACATAAAGTTTAATGAATCATTTTGATTAAACTTTCAGTTCCAAGTGATGATCATGGTCTAAAAAGCTATTATTGAGATCAAATTTTAGAGGTGAAAAAGATGGCATCTCTCACTGTCCATAACCTGTCTGATGAGCTTTACCATGCCTTACAGGTCCGTGCAGCTATGCACGGTAGAAGTACTGAGGCTGAAATCCGAGCTATCCTCGAAGTCGCGTTTCTACCAGAGAACCGAATTAAACTAGGGACTTATCTTGCAAAAATTAGCCATGATGTAGGCGGTTTTAATATTAATATCGAATGTGACAGCACACCAAGCGAACCGATGCGTTTCGATTGAACCTGCCTTTGACAATTATTGTGTTCGCGCGCTCGGTCCTCTCAGATAGCGAAAGTCACAATGGATGTTTACATTGCTACCATCCCTGCGACAAATGGCTTTGATGCTAACAGGCTTAAGTGTTACCAACCCTTAGAACTTGACACCTCATTAAGGCTTGAAAATAAGCAAATAAGACAATTGCTCTCAGATCAAATATGCACCATAATAGAGCATTATTTTGGGGTTTCATTCTTTTAAACTTGCATTACTGTTTAGAATCAAATTCATTTTCTGCTAATTCAAATAAAAAAACACCAATTGAAGGCATCTCGCCTTGTTATAGGCCTAATTTCTCTTTTCACGATCTTTAACGCAGCCGCTGAGGAAGGTTTTCGCACTCACTATTCTCCTACTGGATTAATAACCGGAGAAACTGCCATCATTTTAGAAGATCGTCCAGGATTTTTTGGCACGATTAGTGGTTCGTTGATTAGTATGGATCAGATTAATGACGCAAATGGAAATAATGCGGCAAATCAAAGTCTTTATGTGAACAGTCCGCCTGCTTTTTCGACACTGTATCAAAATGCCACAGGTTCAAAAACTCTTAATGTGAATCAAACTTTTAGTCAGACCCAAAGGCAAGTTAATTTCATCGGTGGTTACGTTACCTCAGAAAATTATTGGGGTGGCAAGTTTATTGGAGCCGTGAGCGTTCCTTATGTCACCATCAGCCGTCAAATTAGCGCTACTGTAGATCCAACCCAAATTAGTCAATTACAAGCCTACGCTAGTGCAAACCCTGCAAGTGCACCAACCATTAATCAAATGATTAGCTCATTTAAATCTCAAGCTGCAAGTGTTGCTGCCAGTAAAACTGCGAACACTCAAGGTATTGGCGATACCAATCTGATTGGGACATGGTCTTACTTTAATGGACATAACACAAAATATCTTGCAGGATTAACGATCATTGCGCCAACGGGCTCTTTTGATCAAAACTCTCCTCTCAACTTGGGCTTTGGTTATTTCACTTTCTTGCCAAGTGTGGCCGCTTTTTATCAAGAAAATAATTGGACTTTTGCGGGGCGGACCTCTTATGGATATAACACTTCCAATAGCAACACGAGTTACAAAAGTGGTGACTTTGTGGCGTTTGAGTTATTTGGCTCTTATAAGGTGCCGGAATTGGCTAACTTCGGTCTTAATATAACGCAGTTAAATCAAATTACTGCAGATACTTATACCGGACCCGTTACTACGACGAGCACAACTCAGAACCCTGGCGGTACTAGCGCATTGTTAGGAACTACGGTACCGATTGATGGGGGCCAGCAGACATCCTATACTGCATTAACCCCCTCAGTTGTTGTACCATTTCCGTCTATTGGCGGAGTTTTAACGCTCCAATATACGTGGATGCCACTCGCAAAAGACTCCCTCCACGCTAATTTTATGCAAGCTCGCTTCACAAAGCATTTTTAGAAAATTAATCGATTCTCACGGATTGCAAATAATCCTCATCAATGACCATTCCCCAACCAGGTTCTGTCGGTAAGGTATAAATACCATCTTTAAAAGGGTGATCAGGCTGGTTTGCAATCAAGCGATAGAAAAATGGATCGCGCCAGGGCAACATCACTTCCCCATAAAAACCATTGGAGACGCCAGCAGACATCATCAAGCCAAACTGTGGTTCTAGATGCTGCATAACTTTTACGCCAAAGGAGTTAGCTAACATCGCCACCCGACGCCACTCCGTCGGGCCACCACCCCAACTCCCATCAAAATTACAAATATCGATAGCTTTTGCTTGCATTAAATCACGACAACCAAAACGCGTTAACTCACTTTGACCAGCGGTAATGGGCACGCCCGAAATAGAGCGTACTAGAGGTAACTCAGCTCTGTCGTTATCCCACTTACAAGGCTCTTCAAGCCAATCCAAATTTAAATCTTTTGTGATGTTTGTAAATTCAAGCGCCTGCTGTAGGGTCCAACCTTGATTCGCATCACAACCTAAAATAAAATCGTCTCCAGCTGCTTTTCGAACGACTTCAGCGCGCTTGGCATCTTCACAAGGAGATTTACCGCCTAGCTTTAATTTAAGACCATAGATACCAAATGCTTTGAGGTCCTCCACTTCTTGCGCGAGTCCTTCCAAGTCATTTTTTTCGCGGTAATAGCCTCCTAAAGCAAAGACACGAATATCTTTTTTTGCGCCGCCCCATAGGACATTAATAGGTAAACCAACTAATTTACCAATAGCATCATGCAAGGCGCTATCAATACAAGACTGGGCCCTTAGAGCAACCCGACGGTCGCGTAAAAAAGGTTCTGTTGATTTGCGGGTAAGGGACCAAATATCTTCAATCGATGCTACGGACTGACCAATGAGTAATGGGGTCATTTCTTCATTAATCATATTGATCACCGATGCTTGTAGAGCATCATCATTGCCATTAAAACATTCCCCAATCACTCCAGCATCGGTATGAATCCGTGTGAGTATCGTACAACGGTGGGATAGTTTTAAGGTAGAGCCGGTTGCAACACGCTCCATTTTGACTCGCAAAGGAATCGTTTCAATCTGAATAATTTTTGCGTTTAGTAAGGGGTGTTGGTTGCTCATGATTTTCTAGATGATTTATTCAGGTTTGATATTCAATTTTTTAATCAACTGTGCCCATTTTTGCGATTCTACTTCCATAAACTTAGCAAATTCATCGGGGCCAAGATAGGCAACAGTAGCGCTTTCTTCAGCAAGTTTTTTAATCGTTTCAGGTTTTGATAAGATCTCTGCCATTGTTGCTGATAATTTTTGAATCACTTCAGGAGGAGTTCCTGCAGGTGCTAAGATTCCCCACCAGTTATCTGCGTCATAACCTTTTAAACCCATTTCGCTTGCGGTCGGAACATCGGGTAAAACTGCCTGACGTTTATTACCGCTCACTGCAAGAGGTCGAAGGCGATCACCTTTGATCAAAGATAAGCCTTGTAAAACCGTTCCTACCGAAATTTGTGCATGGCCTGCTGCCACATCAGCTAGGGCAGCTCCTGCTCCTTTGTAAGGAACATGAACCAATTGAAGATCTGCTTGGCTTGCAAACATCTCAGTCACTAAATGTTGGGAGCTACCAATGCCTGATGAGACAAAATTCACCTGACCTGGCCTAGCTTTCACATAGGCAATGAGTTCGGGTAAGGTCTTAACTGGTAGGCCTGGGTAAACACTAATTACTTGAGGGGCCGTACCAATTCGTGCAATGGTTGCAAAATCTTTGATTGGGTTGTAGGGGAGTTTTTTATACAGCGAAGTATTGGCGGTATGTGGAGTGGATATTAATAATAAGGTGTATCCATCTGGCTTTGATTTTGCGACTGAATCAGCACCAATCGTGCCACCCGCGCCACCACGGTTATCCACAACAAAGGGTTCACCCAAACGTTTCGAGAGCTGATCGGCGATAAAACGACCAACAATATCATTACTTCCACCTGTGGCAAAGGGTATCACCAGCTTTACTGAATGATTCGGATAATTCGTTTCTCCATAACTAAGTGATGGGATCAATAAACAAAGTAATGCGAGGAATTGGAATTTGATCAAGATTGAGCTTTTAAGCATGAGGTTGTCTCGAGTTCTAAGAATATTTGATTTCATTCTAAACGAGAAAGAGTTTACCAACTCTTTGCTTAGGGAAACTCTGAAGAGACTTCAATCCGAACTTAAAGCATACTTGTTTAAATAAAAAATTGGAGATGACATGAAATATAGGTTTTTATTACTATTTAGTTCAATTGTTCTAGCGAGCAGCTTGAGTTCATTTGTAATCGCCGCAGAATCTGCTTCGAATCCATACCCAGTTCGCCCTGTAAAAGTCATCGTACCTTATGGTCCGGGTGGTGGATCAGACATCATTATTCGTGCGATGCAGAATAAATTAGCTGAAAATTTAGGTCAATCCATTATTGTCGAAAATAAGCCTGGGGCCAGTACTATTTTAGGTACTGATTTTGTGGCTAAAAGTACCCCTGATGGCTACACTGCCTTAATTGTGGATATGGCGTTTTTAGTGAACCCTAGTCTCTTTAAAAAGTTACCTTACGATAGTCAAAAAGATTTTATTCCAGTCATTCAATTAGTCTCAACTCCTTCGATCATGTTGGCATCAACGAAGATGCCATTTAAAAACCTCAAAGAATTTGTTGCGCTTGCTAAGTCATCTCCCGGAAAGCTCAGTTATGCCTCTGCAGGGTTTGGCACTGGCGGTCATATGGCGAGCGAAATGCTCAAGGTAGTAGCCGGTATCGATTTAGTTCATGTGCCCTATAAAGGCGCCGGTCCTGCTATGACAGATACCTTAGGTGGTCATGTCAGTATTTTATTTACCACCGTTGGGGCAGCAAAGCCTTATGTAGAGTCAGGTCAGATATTAGGACTAGGTATCACTAGTGACAAACGATCAGACGCCTTGTCTCAAGTACCAACTTTTGCTGAACAAGGATATCCAGAAGTAAATGCTAATATTGTTTGGGGGATATTTTTACCGGCAGGCGTACCTAAAGAAAATGTACAAAAATTAAATAACGCTTTGAATGCGACCTTGCAATCCCCAGAAATGAAGCAACGATTGTTGGAGTTAGGATTTTTTCCAGTGGGCGGGAGCTCACAATCTTGGACGAGTGAAGTCGTGAGTATGACGAATAATTGGGCCAAAATTGTGAAGCAAGCGAATATTAAACCTGAAAATTAAATATCGTCTTTCTTAATTGTGAAGTTCAATTTAAAAGATAACTCAAAGAATGAATGTCTTTTATCTTAAATAACTCAAAAGTTCAAATAAACTAGTGTAATCTTATTAAAAAATATCAAATTGGAGATTGACGTGGCACTTCACCCAAGTACTTTACCTGCAGTCCTTTCACCCGTATTAACCCCAGTTCGAGCGGACGGCGAAATTTCATTAGAACTGTTTGCTAAGCAATGTGGCTGGTTACAAAAAAATAATGTTGGCTTAGCCGTTTTTGGTACTAACTCAGAGGGTAATTCGTTTTCTGCTGCGCAAAAAATCAATGCGCTGGAGTATCTAGTTAGTCACGGCTTGGCAGCCAATCAAATGATGCCCGGCACAGGTGCTTGCGCGGTCGATGACGCAGTGACCATGACAAAGGCTACGCTGGAGCTGGGCTGTTCTGGCGCACTCATGTTGCCGCCTTTTTACTATAAAGATCCGGCTGAAGATGGCCTATTTGCTTATTACTCTCAAATCATTGAGAAGGTAGGTAGTGATCAGTTAAAAATCTACATTTACAATATTCCGCCCGTCGTCAAATTCGGCATTCCAGTTAGCTTGTTAGAGCGTCTGGTTGCGGCTTATCCTAATACCGTAGTTGGTATGAAAGATAGTTCCGGTGATTGGGAATACACCAAAGCTTGTTTAGAGGCGTTGAGTCCCAAGGGTTTTCGAGTCTACGCTGGTAGTGAGAGCTTTTTACTCCGCACTCTAAGAGGGGGTGGGGCTGGTTGTATTTCTGCTACCGCCAATGTCAATCCAGCAGCAATTGCCCATTTAGCTGCCCACTGGCAAGAGACAAATGCTGATGAGTTGCAAGCTGGTTTAGATGTGGTCAGAACAACTTTTGCTAAATACCCCATGATTCCAGCGATGAAGGCGGCTTGTGCTAGATATTCAGGTAATCATGAATGGTTAAAACTCTGCCCACCACTTCTGACCTTAACCAAGGATGTAGAGGAAAAACTATTTACAGATTTAGATGCGATTCAATTTGATATGCCAGGACTTTAATTTCAACTTCATACCTATACTTTTGATTGGGAGCTTACATGAAATACAGAATGATTAAAACACTCAAAGCAATGACCCTTGCACTTACGGTTTTCACGTGTGCCGTACAGGCAGAAAATGTTTCAATTGCCACCGGCGGTACTGGCGGCGTTTATTATCCAATGGGCGGTGGACTCGCCGCTGTTTTATCGAAATATTTACCGAATATGCAAGCAACTGCAGAGGTAACTGGCGGTACGGTTGATAACATTAATTTAGTCGGTTCAGGTAAGCCTTATATTGGCTTTGGGATGACAGACGCGGCTCAAGATGCTTTTAGTGGCCAAGGTAAATTTGTTAATAAGAAACAAAATATTCGTGCTCTTTTAGTCCTTTATCCAAACCGTATGCACCTAGTCAGTGTTGAGAGTACAGGGATTAAAACTACGGCAGATCTAAAAGGAAAGCACGTGAGTACCGGCAGTCCTGGTAGTGCCACCGAAGTGATGGCATTTCGCTTACTAGAAGCCGCAGGTTTAGACAAAGATAAAGATATTAAAAGAGAGCGCTTAGGGGCTGCTGAGTCTGTCAATGCAATCAAAGATCGCAAAATTGACGCTTTCTTTTGGGTAGGTGGTTTACCAACCGCCGCCGTCACTGATCTCGCTAATTCTCCAGGTATGAAAATTGCCATGATTGATCACGATGACACTGTCGCCAAAATGAATCAGAAATACGGCAACATTTATTTCAAAGACGTCATTCCTAAAACGATGTACTCAGGCATGCAAAAAGATAACCAAATCGCTTCTGTCGCAAACATCTTGTTTGTGAATGCAACGATGTCAGATAAAGATGCTTACAACATTGTAAAAACAGTTTTCGACAAATTGCCTGAGTTAATTAATGTGCATGCAGAGTACAAAAATATTAAGCTCGAAGCACAAAAATCGAATGCTGCCGTGGTGCCTTTTCATCCAGGTGCTTTGCAATACTTTAAAGAAAAAGGCGTAAAGGTCGATTAAGTCGCATGATTTCTTTCTTGATTCAGCATTCCTTCAATAGGTTTTAAAAATATTACTATGACGACACCAAACTCTAGCCAATCCGAAATTGATGACTTAACGCAAGCACAACTGGACTCTTTTATTAAACAAGAAGAAGGTGATGCCAATGATTACAGGGGTTGGATTGGTATTCTGATCACCCTCGTGGCTGTGGGTATGTCTTTGTTTCATTTATACGCGGCTTACTCGATTGTGCCGACCCAAGTTCTCAGAACAGTTCACGTAGGGATTGTTTTATTTTTGGTGTACTTAAGTTTTCCGATTGCCTCAAAATTTAAAAATAGATTGATGTGGTGGGATGTCATCATGGCATTCGCCTCTATTGGAGTTGTTTACTATGTGTTGATAGGTGGCGATGATTTTATGGATCGCAATACTAGTCCAGATCCCCTTGATTTGTATGTTGGCCTCGGCTTTATCTTTTTGATTTTAGAAGCGCTGAGACGCACCAACGGGCTGATTTTACTGAGTGTTACTTTAGGTTTTTTAGCCTATGCCCTGTTTGGTAATTACTTACCAGCTCCTTGGACGCATAAAGGCTACGATGTTTCGCGTTTGGTAGGTTATATGTATATGACCTTAGAGGGCATTTTTAGTACCGCAATTGATGTTTCCTCAACACTGATTATTCTGTTTACTATTTTTGGCGCATTCTTACAATTCACAGGGGCTGGAAAATTCTTTATCGACTTCTCATTTGCAGCCATGGGTGGTAAAAGCTCCGGGGTAGGGCGCACGATTGTAATGTCCTCTTTTTTACTGGGTGGTCCTTCTGGCTCTGGGGTTGCAACGACCGTTACTGTTGGCTCAGTTGCGGCAAGTATGTTGAATAAAATCGGCTACGATAAAAATGCTGCGGGTGGCTTACTTGCTGCGGGTGGTTTAGGTGCAATTATCTCTCCACCAGTACTGGGCGCAGCAGCCTTCCTCATTGCAGATTTTCTTAAAATATCTTATTTAGATGTTTTATTAATGGCAACGATTCCAACGATCCTATTTTATCTAGGACTCTTTGTTATGGTCGAAATTGATGTTCGTAAATACTCACTCCATTTACAACAAATTGATGCGGTCGACACTGCCTGGAATTTGACTAAAAAATATTGGTACCACTTCTTTTCTCTTATTTCTATTGTGGTATTTATGTTAGTTGGGTTTTCACCGGTGATGGCGGTCTTTTGGGCAACGGTTACTTCAGCTATTTCTAGTATGATCCGCGCTGATACTGCAATTTTGTCTTGGGACTTTCTCAAAGGGAAGCAACCGTTTTTTAAAGGACTTTATCAATCTAATTTGGTTAAAGCTCTAGCAAGTGGCTCTACGGGTGTTTTGGCGATTGCGGTGACCTGTGCTGGCGCGGGTTTAATCGTGGGTACGGTGACCTTAACAGGCTTGGGTCTCAAATTTAGTAGTATCGTCATTCAATATTCTGGTGGCTCTTTATTGTTAACTACGATCTTTACCGCCTTGATTGTTTGGATTGTCGGCTTAGCTGTGCCAGTAACTGCTTCTTATATTATTTGTGCCGTGATTGCAGCGCCAGCGCTCATTAATTTAGGGGTACCTGCATTTGCTGCCCACATGTTTATCTTTTACTACGCGGTACTATCTGAGGTTTCGCCGCCTACCGCTTTATCCCCCTTTGCAGCTGCGGCTATTTGTAAGGGTGATCCCTACAAAACTACCTTGCAAACCTGGAAGTACGTGGCCCCTGCAATTTTGGTCCCCTTTATGTTTGTGCTCGATAAGTCTGGCGTGAGTTTATTGTTAATGGGCTCAACCACAGCCTTAGCAAGTGCCAATTGGCTCCTTATTTTTGAATCTTTTGCCACGGCGGTGGTTGGTGTGATTGCTTTAGCTGGCGGTTTACAAGGCTGGTTTATTGTTAAAGATAACTTTTTTGAGCGTTGGGTTCTGATACTGTCTGGGGTGGCTTTAGCCTATCCCTCCATCGAAGCAGACATTATTGGGATCGTTGGCTTTGTGCTTGTGATTGCTTTACAAATCATTCGAAAAAACCGTCAAGTAGCGCATCAAAGCTAAGCCTTTTTGAATAGGATAGATTGGAAGGTATTCGTTCTGATCTATCCTTTTCTTCATCTTTAGAATAACAATACTTCATCGTCGTGTGCAAAGCCTTCGATTAGACTAAAATTGTTGAATTCAAAACTACCTCATTTTTAAGGAAAACATTGAGATGGCAAATGCATTATCAAAACCGGTGATTGTTTGTGGAGGTGGTATCGGAGGACTTGCTGCAGCACTTGCCTTGACTAAGCAAGGTTTTGCAGTGTTAGTGCTTGAGCAGGCGGCACAGCTTGGAGAAATTGGTGCTGGGGTTCAATTTGGTCCTAACGCCTTTGCAGCTTTAGACGCATTAGGAGTGGGCGAGCGAGGACGTGCAAGGGCGGTTTATACCGACAATATGCTGATGTATGATGCCGTGGATGAGTCACTCGTCGGCGAAATCAAAACGGGCCAAGAGTTCATTGATTATTTTGGTAATCCTTATGCGGTTTGTCATCGTGCTGATGTGCATTTATCACTTTTGGAAGGTGCCTTAGAGACTGACAGAATTGAGGTTAAAACCTCCACAACCGTTGCACGGGTTGAACAAAATGAGCATGGCGTCACAGTGATTGACTCGGAGGGGAATCATTACGAAGGCCTCGCAGTCATTGGTGCGGACGGCGTTAAATCTGTAATTAGAGAACAATATGTGGGTGATCAGCCAAGAGTTTCAGGGCACGTCGTTTACCGTGCAGTGGTCGATAAGAAGGACTTTCCAGCCGATTTATCATGGAATTCTGCCAGTATTTGGGTTGGCCCGAACTGTCACTTAGTGCATTACCCTCTGCGCGGTGGTGAGCAGTTTAACGTGGTGGTCACTTTTCATAGTCGTAATACTGAAGTGTGGAGTGTGACCGAGGGTAGTTATGCAGAGGTCGAAACTTATTTTCAGGGAATTAGCCCTAAAGCGCGTCAGTTGATTGAACTACCGAAGTCTTGGAAGCGTTGGGCTACAGCAGATCGTGATCCGATTGGTCAGTGGACCTTTGGGAACGTTACTTTATTGGGTGATGCAGCGCATGCCACTTTGCAATATCTTGCGCAAGGTGCTTGTATGGCGATTGAAGATGCAGTTACTCTCGGTGAAGCACTAAGAGTATGTGATACCTTGAATAATTTAGATTTCGCTAAAGCCTTTGACCTCTATCAACGTTCCCGAATTACGAGAACCGCGAGGATTGTTTTATCATCGAGAGAGATGGGTAGAATTTATCACGCAAGTGGTGTTGAGCGGCTAGTGCGAAATTCATTATGGGCTGGACGAACTCAGCAAGAATTTTATCACGCATGTGATTGGTTATATGGTTGGAAAGTGGACAACTGTTTAGTGAAGAGTTAATTCTTTTAGGAGAAAAGTTTGAGAGACTTAGGCAAATTAGAAGATTTACCGCAAGAGTATCGTGATGCGTTGACAGAACAAAATTTAGTGCCGTTATGGCCAAGTTTAAGAGGTGTCATGCCTCCTCATAAGCCATCTCCTAGGACGCAAGCGACGGTTTGGCGATATGCCAATATAAAACCTTTATTAATTGAGGCTGGTGAATTAACGCCGATCGAAAAAGCGGAGCGCAGAGTTTTAGTCTTGGCTAACCCTGGGCACACTTTAGAGAAAATGCAGGCTAGTTCAGCAATCTATTTAGGGATGCAATTACTGCTACCTGGTGAATGGGCGCCAGCTCATCGGCATACGCCCAACGCTATTCGGATGATTGTGGAAGGTGAGGGCGCATATACAACTGTTGAAGGTGAAAAGTGTCCAATGAGCCGTGGTGATTTAATTTTGACACCAACAGGTATGTGGCACGAACACGGTCACGATGGCACAGACCCTGTCATTTGGTTAGATGTATTGGATCTCCCGATTGTTTACTACATTGAAGCTTCTTATCATGAAGAAAGTGGTAAGCAAGATCTGACCAAAAATTCGGATGGTTCAAAGTATCGTTTTGGCGGGGTTGTGCCTACTCCCATGTTTGATCGTTCAAACAAACCCTACGCTATGTATCGCTATCCATGGGCGGATGTGCGACAAACCTTAGTGACGATGGGCGATGATTTTCCGGAAATGGATTTCTTACAGGTTACCTACATCAATCCTGAAACAGGTCTTGATGCTGAAAATATTTTAGGTTTCTATGCCATGATGGTTCGTCCAGGACAACAAGTTTCTTTGCCAGTGAGATCACCAGCCATGGTGTTTCATATGATTGAAGGATCCTCTGAAATCACCATCGCTGAGCAATCTTTTCAATTAATTAAAGCCGATACTTGCTGCGCCCCAGGTTATACTCCGGTTAAGATTAAGAATGTTTCCAGTACTGAACCCTGTTTCATTTTTATCGCCGATGAAACTCCATTGCATAAAAAACTTGGTGTATTTGAAAACCGCAGTAAATAATTATCGAAAGTAAGGTATGCAACTATATAGTTTTTTTAGAAGTGGAACTTCTCATCGTTTACGAATTGCCCTTAATTTAAAAGGTTTAGAAACGCAGTACCTTCCAGTAGATCTTCGTAAAGAAGCCCACTTTAGTGAAGAGTTTAGGAAAATTAATCCTCAAGGCTTTGTACCGGCTTTAATCGTGGGTGATGAAGTTTTAACTCAAACACCTGCAATTATTGAATGGTTAGAAGAAACCTATCCAACGCCAGCCTTAATTCCAGCGGATAGTAAACAAAGGATCTATGTCAGAACCTTAGCAGCAATTATTGCCTGTGATATGCATCCTCTAAGTAATCGCAGAGTATTAGAGCGACTTCGCAAAGAAATGGGCCAAGACGAGAAAGCCATTAATGAGTGGTGTCAAACTTGGATTATTGATGGATTCAACGCGTTTGAGTCGCAATTAAGTAGACATGCTTATTATGGTGATTTTTGCTGTGGCGATTCACCGACGATTGCGGATGTTTATTTGATTGCGCAGGTTGAAACTGCTATGCGCTTTAACGTAGATCTCTCAACTTGGCCTATTATTTCAAAAATCAATCAGCACTGTTTACAGTTACCTGAATTCCAATTAGCAAAGCCGAGCGCTCAACCAGACGCATCATAGTGTCAAGAGTTTTATAATTTTTGGGGACGAACTTACCGAGATGTATTTAGAAGGTATATCAGAGTTAGTTCACAGAAAACGAACAAGTGATGTCAAAAACTCAGAAATTAAGATTCAAAATTGAAAGAAATTTATAGAAGATCCAAATTGATAAAGACTTGACTTATAGGATTTTATTTTCGCGAGTCTTTTAGTATTGGTTTTTTAGTTAAAAGCGTATTTATCTTCTAGAATATTGCCGATGACAACTTTTGGATTAGGACTGCCTAGCAAGGTTTTCTTGATAAGGTCACCACGCTTTAATACTTTTCCATTGCTATTACTGTTACTTTTCGCAATGAAAATATGAGTTTTATTCTTACCAACAACCACCTGTAGAAACTTGTCTCTACTCGAGATAGCAACACCATCACAGTATTGACTAACCTTTTGATCATCCCAAGTTCCAGAAGAATATAAACTTTCTTTAAAGTGAGTTTTAATCCATTCCAAGTAGGTATCTACGGAATTACGTAATTCTAGGTCTCGACGTTGTTCACTTATATTTTGCATATATGTTTTCTTCAGTTAGCATTTAATTCACAGCTATATAAGTAAAACTTTCAAGTAAGTACCGAACCCTGCGTTTGGTACATTCTTATAATGTTTAAGTATATAGATAATTATAATATTTTAAAACAAATTATTCCAAAAAAAGCCATAAAATTTTTGGTTGATCTTGGTTTCTCAAAAAAACATTGGTTAAAAAAATTAATTACAAATAGTATCCATTCCAACAAATAAAAAATACTATCTATAAGTCATTTTAATTAAATAAATAAGAATGTTTATTAGTATTAGTACTAATATTAATACTTATTTCGAACAAAAAAACGTTGTTTTACGCAAATTTTTTAATTTCAATGCATTTTTAACCATTTTGTTTAAATTCTTATTTCTCCAAGTTAGACATTTAAGCATTTACATCAGTTTTTATTAAAAAAAAAGGGAGCTGAATTTCCCCCCCATTTGAACTCTCTAATAAGTCTAATAAGTAAACCCCAAAAGCTTAAATTAATTTTTACACATTCTATTGTGCTGTCCAACCACCGTCGATAGGAATTATCGAGCCAGTAATAGAAGCGGCAATGTCAGAAGCTAGAAATCCTGCTAAGGCAGCAACTTGTTCAATCGTAACAAATTTTTTGGTGGGTTGTGCAAGTAGCATCACATCGTTAATGACTTGATCTTCAGTGATACCTCGCGTTTTAGCGGTTTCAGGAATTTGCTTTTGGACAAGGGGCGTCCAAACATAGCCTGGGCAGATAGCATTCATCGTAATGCCAAACGTAGCAGTTTCGAGAGCAACAGTTTTAGTTAGACCAGCTATACCGTGTTTTGCTGCGACATATGCTGATTTGTAAGGGGAGGCAACTAAAGCATGCGCTGATGCAATATTGAGAATTCTTCCCCAGCCTTTTTCTTTCATTTTAGGGAGCGAGCACCGAATCGTATGAAAACTAGCTGATAAATTGATGGCCAAAATAGCGTCCCACTTTTCTACTGGAAAGTTTTCAACCGGGGAAACTTGTTGAATCCCAGCATTGTTCACTAATATATCGATTGATCCAAATTCTGCTTCCACCTGCTGAATCATCCCCTCAATTTCAGCAACTTTTGACATATCAGCGCCGTAATAACGTACTTTTACCCCAAATTGTTTAGCAATATCGCTGCGCAGTTGTTCAATCGTATTCGTATCGCCAAAGCCATTTAAAATAATATTGTGACCTAAAGCAGCAAAGTGTTTAGCGATTCCCTCGCCAATACCGCTTGTTGATCCTGTGACTAAAACTGTTTTAAGATTTGACATACATATTCCTTTTTACAAAGATGAGTAGTTATTTATATTGACCAAGCAACTTTAAAAAACTGTATTGTTTTTTTATTGATTTCATCATAACAAAATCCAATTGGCCGAGACTTGAGAAATGTCTTGTGGGAGGGTTTTTTCGTTAAGATTCACCAAAATGTAATAAATAATTGAGAAACTGAAAAAATCAATTAACCGAAGGAATGCTATGACAAATTCTGATTTCACTTTACGCATGCATGAAGAAATGCTCGATAGTCTTGATGAAGAGCTTGAAATGGAATTAGATGATGATCGGCTTGGGAATTCTGAGGGTGGTGATTCCCGTGATAAAAGGCTCATGTATTTTAAAGAATTATTGAGACTTCAAGGAGAATTGGTAAAGCTACAAGACTGGGTTGTCCACAAAAAATTAAAAGTAGTGGTTCTTTTTGAGGGACGTGACTCTGCTGGTAAAGGTGGGGCAATCAAGCGTATCACTCAACGATTAAATCCACGTGTTTGTAGAGTGGCTGCATTGCCAGCACCCAATGAGCGTGAGAGAACACAATGGTATTTTCAGCGTTATGTATCCCATTTACCTGCTGGTGGTGAAATCGTTCTATTTGACCGTAGCTGGTACAACCGTGCTGGTGTTGAAAAAGTAATGGGATTTTGTTCTGACGAGCAATACGACCAATTTTTTAACGACGTTCCAGAGTTTGAAAACATGTTGATTCGTTCTGGAATTATTTTGATTAAATATTGGTTCTCTATCTCTGATGATGAGCAATATCTTAGATTCACTATGAGAATTAATGATCCGCTCAAACAATGGAAACTTTCACCAATGGATTTAGAGTCTCGCGCGAGATGGGAAATTTATACGAAAGCCAAAGAAACAATGCTTGAAAAAACGCACACTCCGTCATCACCTTGGTGGATTGTTGCAGCCAATGACAAGAAAAAAGCGCGTATTAATTGTATTAGCCACCTCTTGTCGCAAATTCCCTATGGCGAAGTAGATCATCCACATATAGAGTTGCCAGAGCGAGTGCATAACCCGGATTATATTCGCGGACCGATTCCAGCAGAAATGTACGTACCCGACCGTTTTGTGGATTGATTTAAAACGAAAATTGAGCTTTTGAAAACCGCTAAGCAAATAGCGGTTTTTTTTACTTTATTCGAGAATAGCATTTATTTTGGAGTAAAGTATAACAACTACTAAAATAGAGAAAATATAGATTAAATATAAAGGGGAATAGGAATGAATAAGCCTTTAACGATGGCACAAACAAAAAGACTTGGAGTCTTAGCCGTCCATTCAGTCGATGAGTTTGTGATTGCAGTACCTAATTTAGAAGTTGCCGAAGAGTTTTATTCTTTGTTCGGACTTCGCGTTGAGCGTGAGGGAGATGCACTAGGACTATATACCTATAGTAGTGCGCACCGCTATGGACGTGTGATTTTAGGGCCAAAAAAACGTTTGCAATGGCTAACTATGGGCGTTTATGCCGAGGATTTTGAAGCATTCAAGAATCACTTTAAGGCTAAAGGTATCCCAACAATAGCTTCAATGGATCCATCTAGTTCCGAGGGATTGTGGATAAATGCGCCAGATGGTTTTCCAATTCAAATAAAGGTCTGCGAAAAATCCTCTCCATCAATGCCTCCAAATAGAGTCTTTGCGCCCGAATCGAATGGTGCTGGTAGATCACCCAATAAATCGAAGGTTCAAAAGGTTCATCCTAGATATTTATCGCATGTTCTGTTATTCACTAAATCAGTGAAAGCTTCCTTAGCTTTTTATGAGGACGTCTTAGGGCTAAGAATGTCGGATTCTGCCGGTGACGATTTAATCGCTTTTGTACACTCTCCACATGGCAGTGATCACCATTTATTGGCGTTCTTAAAATCGGACGATTATGGCTTTCATCATGCTAGTTGGGCTGTTGATTCAATTGATGAAGTCGGCTTAGGTTCCATGCAAATGGCAGCTGCTGGCTTTAAAGAAGGTTGGGGAGTGGGGCGTCACGTATTAGGCTCTAATTATTTCCGCTATATTCAAGATCCATGGGGCGGCTTTTGTGAATACAGTTTTGATATTGATTTTGTCCCCCACACCATCGATTGGCCCGCAGCAAATCATCCACCAGATGACTCTTTATATGCTTGGGGACCCGATGTGAAACCAGACTTTGGTTTAAATTACGAAGCTAGTGGTCAAGAGTTTGTAACGAATCGTACACCAACTAATTAATCATCTTAAAAATTATTTAAAGATAAGAAAAAATCCTAAGGAGATAGTAATGATTTTTGCGTTTCATTTAATTGACAAACCCAATGCAACCGCGATGCGACTAGAGCTGCGCCCAATCCATAAAGATTATTTAGCAAAAATGGCCGATAAGGTTGCTTTTGCCGGACCGTTGAAGTCGGATGATGATCAAGAGATGGTAGGCAGCTTGCTAGTGATTGATTTTCCGGATCGCGCCGCTGCCAATGAATGGATTCGTAACGAGCCGTTTACAAAAGCTGGGGTATACGCGACGGTGAGTGTTTATCCATTTGAAAATTTGTGGCCGCAAAAAGTTGGTTTTCCACCTAGCTTATAACCAAGGGTTAACTCATGATAAATACGTCTCAGCAATGCCGGCAATTCAGTTGCGGTTGTAATGGATTAAAGTTACATAATGGTCAAGAGGGTCAATCAAGCCGCAGAAGTTTTATTCAACAATTGGGTGGTTTGGGTGCCGGAGCGGTGATTGGCGGAGCTGGTGCATTCAATCTAAATTCAGCATTTGCTGCTGATTCAGAAGTAATTGATACCCACCATCACTTTTATTCACCATCCTATCAAAAAGCATGGTTGGACTGGGATGATAAATACAATATTCCTCACTTCCCCACTCAAGTGGCTTGGACGCAAGACAAAGCAGTTGAAGCCATGGACGCTGGTGGGGTAAAAAAATCGATTTTATCCCTAGCTTCTACACCTGGTGTTTGGTTTAATTTCGAATTGCCCCGCATCATCGATATCGTCAGAGAAGTGAATGAATACGGTGCTGGGATGGTAAAGAAATATCCTGGTCGCTTTGGACTCTTTGCTGCTATTCCGATGGTCGATGTAGAAAGTTCATTACGGGAAATTAATTACGCATTTGACGTGCTCAAGGCAGACGGGGTTGGTATTCAAACGAATTATGGTGATAAGTGGCCAGGTCATCCTTCCTTTGCACCTATTTTTGAAGAGTTGAATCGACGCAAAGCCGTCGTCTATTTTCATCCTTTGACTGCAACCTGTTGCGGCAGGCTTGATACTGGTACTTATGGATCCGTCATTGAAGTGCCGCATGATACGACTAGAGCTGTAGTGAATTTACTCTTAACAGGTTCTTTACTCAAGTTTAGGGATATTAAGTGGTTGTTTTCGCATGCTGGTGGAACAATTCCGATGCTTGCGGGACGAATTAATTATTTTCACGGAAATAAGGAATCGACTGCAAAATTTGCACCCAACGGGATTGAAGCGGAGTTAAAGAGACTTTATTACGATACCGCGAATGCAACACATCCATCTAGCATGGCCGCATTGTTAAAATTGATTCCGCCCACCCAAATAACGTATGGTAGCGACTACCCTTATGTCCCCATTGCTACTCAAGTTGAGGCATTGAATCAGCAAGGCTTTAGTAAAGAGTTGCTTGAGCAGATAAAATACCGTAATGCTCTAGCTTTATTAAATAAAGCTTAAGTAATTAGTTGCTTCATTTTTAGATTTTTTAATTTTTTTAAGGAAAAACGATGAGATTTGTACGCTTTAAGACCCCTGATGGTCATCCTGCACTTGGCGCTAGAGTTGGTGATGAAGTAATTAATTTAACCAAATTAGGTTTACCTGGAACTTTAGATGAATTATTACGTCTCGGCGCTGCTGGTATGGCTTCTGCTAAAGCTGCATTAGAAAAAGCGACAACTCGTCTGCCTTTATCTAGCGTTCAGTTAATGGCGCCATTACATCATCCGCATAAAGCATTTGCTATTGGTCTGAATTACGTTGACCATGCCCATGAAGGAAATTTCACACCGCCAACACAACCCGTTTTATTCCATCGCTATCCTACTTCATGGGTGGCACATGGTGTTGCCATCGAGCGTCCAAAAGCTTCTATCGAGTTTGATTATGAGGGCGAGATTGTTGCCATTATTGGTAAAGGTGGTAAGTATATTTCTAAGGAGAATGCCCTTGATCACGTAGCAGGCTATAGCTTATTTAATGATGGCTCAATTCGTGATTTCCAATTCCGTTCAAGCCAATGGATGTGGGGTAAGAATTTCGATCGCAGTGGCGGTTTCGGTCCAGAGTTTATTACTGCTGATGAATTGCCTTTAGGTGTAGTTGGTTTGGACATTACTACGCGTTTAAATGGGCAAGTAATGCAAAAAGCTAATACGCGCGATATGATTTTTGACGTAGCTACTTTAGTAGTTGCTTGTTCTGAGGGGATGGAATTACACCCTGGCGACATGATTATTACTGGTACTCCTGCTGGCGTTGGTTTTGCCAGAAAGCCGCCAGTATTTATGAAGGCTGGAGATGTATGCGAAGTCGAAGTAGAAGGTATGGGCATTTTAAGTAACCCAGTAATCGACGAAGCTTAAAAAGCATATTCAGTTTAAGCAGATTAAGTAATATTATTTTGACGCACAGACTCTTTAGGAACTAAAGAGTCTTTTTTTAAGAGAGCAACATGAGAATTTTTACATTTGAAAAAGCAGGTAAAGCCACTTTAGGACTGTTGAAGAACGAACAAGAATATATCGATCTAGAGTTAGCAGGTTATGCGCACGCCAATAATATGGTTGATTTACTATCTCAAGCCGACTGGGAAGTAAAGTTAGCAGAAATTTTGAAGAATGCTCCAGCGTCAGCTGTAGCATCCATTGCGGGTTTAAAGTACGATATTCTAATTGCGAATCCAAGCAAGATTATCTGCGTTGGTCTTAATTATGCGGATCACGCAAAAGAAGGTGGTCACGCTACTCCAGATCACCCAAGCTTTTTCATTCGTGTGAACTCATCCCAAGTTGCCCATCAGCAACCAATGCTAGTGCCGAAGCAGTCTTCAGAGCGCTTTGATTATGAAGCTGAACTAGCAGTCATTATTGGCAAAACAGCACGTCACTTAACTGCCGATAATGCTTTGGATTGTGTTGCTGGCTATTCTTGCTATAACGACGGTTCTGTTAGGGACTTTCAACGTAAGGGAACTCAGTGGACTTTAGGTAAAAACTTTGATAAGACTGGTAGTTTTGGTCCATGGTTGGTAACGAAAGATGAATTGCCAGCTGGTGGAGATGGTTTAAAAATCCAAGCTCGCTTAAACGGACAAGTTTTACAAGACGGTAATACCGCTGACTTTTTATTCTCTGTCTCTCAAGTTTTAGTGATTCTCTCTGAAGTCATGACGCTTGAGCCAGGTGATGTGATTATCACTGGAACGCCAGCAGGAGTTGGATATGCCAGAAAGCCTCCTATCTTCATGAAAGAGGGAGACGTTTGTGAAATTGAGATTGAAAAGATTGGTATCCTGAGTAACCCAATAGCAAACGCTTAAGGAAATTTCCTTACTGCGATAACCCGCACGTAACTTTTAGATTGTGAATGATTATGACTGATACTAACAAACAACCTGCGCCGATTCAGCTTTACTCATGGGCGACCCCGAACGGCCATAAGGTTCATATCATGCTTGAAGAGTGTGGTCTACAACTGGGTCGTGACTGGGATGTGCATGCAATCGATATTGGTAAGGGTGCGCAGTTTACGCCTGAGTTTCTAAAGATTAGCCCTAATAATAAAATACCTGCAATGGTTGATAATGCTGGTCCTGGTAATCAACCCATTAGCTTGTTTGAGTCTGGTGCTATTTTGATGTACTTGGCCGCGAAAACAGGGAAATTCATGCCTAAAAATGATCATGATCGTTTTAAGGTATTGGAATGGTTAATGTTCCAAATGGGGGGTGTTGGTCCGATGCTAGGCCAAACTCACCATTTTAGAATTTATGCCCCTGAAAAAATTGAATATGCGATCAATCGTTATACAAATGAATCTAAACGTATTTATGGGGTGATTGAAAAGCAGTTATCACAAAATCCTTTTATTGCTGGTAAGGAATACTCTATCGCTGACATCGCCATTTTCCCATGGTTGCGCTCTTGGAAAAATCAAGGCGTTGAGATTACGGATTATCCACATTTATATAAGTGGTTTACGCAGATTAGTGAGCGTCCTGCAGTGATGCGTGGAGTAGAAGTTTTGCAAAGCTTAAGAGCCCCCACGCATGACGATAAAGCTAAGGAAATGTTATTTGGTGCTACTCAATATAAAAAGCATTAATTACAATCTGCTTGTAATTTTAACTATGAGCCTGCAGGGAGTCCTTGCAGGTTTTTTTTTGAAGAACTAGGAAGATGAATCGTTTTGATCAAGTTATTTCTCGCCAAAATACCAACTCAGTAAGGTGGGATAAGTATGCCAAAGATGTGATTCCTTTATGGGTAGCAGATATGGATTTTGCTGTGGCTGATTGCATCACCGAAGCCCTTGAGCGAAGAATACAACACCCTATTTATGGGTATACACATGCCTCGGAAGAATTCAAAGAGGCGATCCAAGACTATTTGTTAAAAAGGTATCAATACGCGATTGAGAAAGACTGGTTAGTTTTTATTCCTAGTGTAGTTAGTGGCCTGCATATGACCGCTAGAAATCTATTGAAACCTAGTGAACACGCATTAATACCATCTCCTGCATATCATCACTTTCACATGGCTCTAGAGGGCTCTCAGAATGCTTATAGCACTTACTCCTATAGGTTGCAGAATAATCGCTGGGTGATCGATTTAGACGCTATGAGAAAATTGATCTTACCCAATACGCGTCTATTGATGTTGTGCAACCCTCATAATCCTGGCGGCACCGTATTGAGCACTACTGAAATTGCACAAATTAATGCCTTAGCGCAAGAACATCAGCTGATCATCTGTTCTGATGAAATCCACGCTGATTTAATTCTTGATCCAGATCTGCAACATATTCCGATTGGTAAAGAGGTTGATCCTCATCAGTTGACGATGAGTCTGATGTCACTCAATAAAACGTTTAATTTTCCGGGTATTGGTTTAGGTTGGGCGGTGATTCCGAATGCAAATTTAAGAAATCAATTTGCTAAAGATTTACATACCTTAGTACCAGGACCTAATGCCCTCGCTTTTGAGGTAAGTTTAGCTGCAATGCAAGGCGGTGAGGCTTGGCATGTCGAGCTTTTAAATTATCTTCGTCAAAATCGACAAATCGTAAAAAATTGGGTTGATTCTCATTCAGGTTTACAGATGGCTCATTTAGATGCGACATATTTAGCGTGGATTGATGCTACCCTATTAAATAATAAACAATTGAACCAAGATTTTTTGAGCGCAGGGGTTGCCATTTCTCCGGGTCAGCAATTTGGTTCGAATGATTTTTTTCGATTAAATTTCGGCACCAATCAAGCGCTGTTAAAAGAAGCCTTGGATAGGATGTCGAAGGTTGTAGAAAAAAATTAAAGCCAAAATCTTAGAAAGTTTTAAATTATGCAGAGTTTACGATCCAGGTATTACTACTATCAGGTTAAGCGTCTACTTGCTCAAATGAAGTCTTTGAGTTTTGAGCAGCGTCGTTTAGCTTATGATCAACTCGCTTTGGACCGGGGTAATTTTGCAAAAGAGACGACTCTTGAGAGAAGGAACTTTGGTATTCATGCAGGGGACTATATTCAACCCCTTCAGCATAAAAATCGCGGCATTATCATCTATTTACACGGCGGTGTTTATGCACTGGGCTCAGCATTATCTCACCGAGCTATTGGCACGCATTTAGCAAAGGCTAGTGGTGCTGATGTATTTGTGTTTGACTACCCTTTAGCCCCCGAAAGACCTTATCCTGCTGCCCTCTATGACACCGTTGGACTTTACCGGCATATTCAACACGAATTTGTGGATCGACCGATTGCCTTGGCAGGCGACTCTGCTGGTGCAGGCTTAGCCATTGGCGCTTCTCTCGTCCTAAGAGATGCTAACGATGTCATGCCAGTATCGTTGGGTTTGTTATCGCCTTGGACGGATTTAACCAGCAGTAATGCATCGCATCAAACCAAGCGTGCTTTCGATCCCTTTTTTGCGGATCCTCAGCGCTTAATCAATGCTGCTAAAACCTATGCAGGGGAACATCCACTGACAGACCCGTTAATCTCTGCGCAGTTTGCGAATTTAAAAAACCTGCCACCCATGCTGATTCAAGTGGGAGATTATGAAGCCCTGTTAGATGATGCTTTGGTGCTCCATCGTCGCGCCCTTGAGGCTGGACTAGAAGCGCAAATTCAGGTGTGGCCGAAGATGTGGCATGTCTGGCAATTACTCGCTGGCATGATGCCCGAGGCCAGTAAAGCAATTGATGATTTAGGTGCCTTTTTAGATCAGCACTTTCAGTAAAGTCGCTCTTGCATTTTAACTAGGGTAGTTAGCAAAGTATTCAATGGCGTTGGCACATTGAGTAAAGCCCCTTTTTCTTGCGCTAAGCCGTTCAGCTCGGCAATTTCAGTGGGCCGTTTTGCCATTAAATCTTGCGCCATAGAGGATTTTTGTAGAGGCCACTGAATCGCTACATTTTGAATTTGATTGAGGATAAATTGCTCATCTAAGGAGACTTTTTCCGCTTTAGCGAGCGCAAAACACTCTTGCACGATTGCATCGATCATCTCGGGGATATTAGCTTGCTGGACTAGGTCTTGATAATTAATTTTGCCTATTGCGGAGAGGGCGTTAAAAGCACAATTAATAATCCACTTACTCCATAAGTCATGATTAATATTGGATGAAATACTGACCTGACAAGAAGCCCGTTGAAAAATTCCAGCTAATTGATTTAAGTCATGATCTGTATTATCTGAGTCAATTGGCCTGCCCAGAACGAGCTTGCCACCCCCTTGGTAAGACACTTCATTTTCAGCACTCATAGACAGGGCTGCGTAAATCATCGCAACATCGATAGGGCGACCTAAAATCTCAGAAAGCCTAGCAGCATTTTGTAAGCCATTTTGCATGCTCAGAACGATGGTGTTCTTTGCTAAATAAGGTTGAATTTGTTTTGCGACCACCTTAGTTTGATTTGCTTTAACGCAGATAAAAACTACTTTAGCATTTTGAATGACTTGAGACTCATCCCTTACATTTATTTGAATATGTTGTGTATAGGTAGGCCACTTAATCCGTAAGCCTTGCTCTTTGATGATTTTGGCCCGCTGAGCTTTAGTTATCAGCACCACTTCCTGGCCGCTAGCTGCGATAAGGCCACCGTAATAACAGCCAACTGCTCCTGCGCCGAGAATTGCAATCATTTCTTCACCTCTTCGCAGTTAATCGCCAAGATCCGGTTCATCTAAAAAAATTTCTTGTAAATCATTTAAAAATTGTAAGCCTAAGGCTGTCGCTTGCAACTGTTGAAGGTTGTTTTCTAATAAGCCTTTTTCGATAGCCAGATTCATCTGGGGCAAAATTTGCGTGATTTCAACTCCAGTTCGATCGGCAAAATAATGACTTGGTACACCATCAATTAAGCGCAGTGCATTGAGCATAAATTCAAAAGGTAGTTCTGACCCTTGCACGACCCTCTCTTCAATCAGGGCTTTACTGGGGGAGTAAATATTTTTTAAATAGGTTTCTGGGTGCCGCTCTTTGACAGTTCTTAAAATCTGATTCGCAGAAGAAATTTTGCCATGGGCTCCAGCCCCGATCCCTAAGTAATCGCCGAAAGCCCAATAATTCACATTATGTTGACAGCGGGCATTCGGTTTGGAGAAAGCTGAAATTTCATAGCGAGCATAGCCGTGCTTATTTAATTCTTCCAGAAGTTGGTCTTGCATATCGTAAGCGGTATCTTCATCCGGAATCGTGGGAGGGAATTTTGCAAAATAGGTATTGGGTTCAATCGTTAAGTGGTACAAGGAAAGATGCCCTGTGTCATAACTCAAGGCTTCTTGTAAATCAGATAGTGCTTGCGAAGGAGTTTGCCCTGGCAGAGCGTACATTAAATCGATATTCACTTTAGGAAAATAGTGTTTCGCAAGCTTAATCGCTTCTCTGGCCTCTTCAGCCCGATGAATCCGGCCTAGACGACTCAAATGTTCATCATTAAAACTCTGAATACCCAGAGAGATACGATTTACACCACTAGCAGCGTAAGAAGCAAAATTAGTGGACTCCACGGAGCCGGGGTTTGCCTCTAAAGTAATTTCGATATCTGCATCCATGGGAATGCGCGCTCTGATAGCCGCTAGCAGATAATCAAGGTTGGGTCCAGAAATAAGACTCGGAGTCCCACCACCAATGAAGATGGAACGAATTCTTCGGCCCCATACGAGAGGTAAGGAATTTTCTAAATCTAAAATTAAAGCTTCAATATAAAGTTTTTGCGCCTCAGCAAACTGATCTTGTGCCGGCGCATTATGGGAATTAAAGTCGCAATAAGGACATTTTTTTTCACACCAAGGAAAATGAATGTAGAGCGCCAAAGGGGGCAGGGAGGTTAGCTGAGTAACCGAGGACTTAGTCTGTGCTTTTTTTAGCCAAACGACAGGTTGTTCAGGAATGAGATTCATGAAGTTGATCGATCAATCAGAGCTTGAATAAGCAGTTCAGTTGCTAAGGCACGATGGCTCATGATATTTTTTAATTCGAGTGAAATCTCTGCTGCTGTTTTTTCAAACGGAGGGAGATAAAAGTGACAGTCGTAGCCAAAACCACCTGTGCCACGCGCTTCATCGATGACCTCTCCACGCCACTGCGCACTCACAATAATTGGTTCAGGGTCATTTGGATTTCTAACCAGTACAAGTGCACAAACATAATGCGCATTTCGGTTCGTCACGCCTTGTAAATTCTGAATTAATAATTGGTTATTTTCTTGATCAGTTGCCCCAATTCCAGCATACCTGGCTGAGAAAATGCCGGGCGCATCATTTAACGCTGTTACACAAATACCCGAGTCATCAGCTAATGCTGGCAATCCACTAGCAAGGCTTGCGTGCCTTGCTTTGGTCAGTGCATTTTCGAAAAAAGTCGCAAAAGGTTCCTCAGCAGGGGGGATTTGTAAATCACCTTGGGGAAGAACCGTAAGTCCTAATGGATTTAAAAGTCGAGAAAACTCAGTAACTTTGCCTTGATTATTACTTGCTAAAACTAATTGATCTGACCCTAAAAATTGGGTCATCAAATGCTTGTCTAGTTCTGTTTGCATAAGTTACTTCGTATTGAAGGCTTCCTTTTGAATTTCTACTAAACGTCCAATACTGTTTGAGCCTAACTCTAAAAGTTGTAAGAGTTCTGCTTGTGAGAAAGGATATCCCTCTGCAGTACCTTGAATTTCAACAATACCACCTTTACCCGTCATGACGATATTCATATCTGTATCACAGGCTGAATCCTCGGCGTAATCTAAATCGGTGACAGGCACTCCTTGATAGATACCAACTGAAATGGCGGCAATATGATCGAGGATAGGGTCTTTGGCAATCAGACCTTTTTCAAGAAGTTGATTCACCGCATCCCTGGCTGCAACGAAACCACCAGTAATAGAGGCAGTTCTAGTGCCACCGTCAGCTTGAATTACGTCACAGTCAATATGGATTGTTCTTTCGCCCAATAGTTTTAAATCAAAGACACTTCTTAAAGATCTACCAATTAAACGTTGGATTTCTTGAGTACGACCAGATTGTTTGCCACGAGCCGCTTCCCGATCATTACGGGTGTGTGTTGATCTTGGCAACATACCGTATTCAGCAGTAACCCAGCCTTCCCCTTTACCTTTTTGGTGAGGTGGAACCTTTTCTAGAATACTGGCAGTGCATAAAACTTGCGTATCTCCAAACGAGATTAATACTGAACCTTCAGCATGTTTCGTAAAGCCACGCTGGATTTGTACTTTTCGTAGTTCATTATTCAGTCTTTTGCTAGGTCTATTTGAAGTTGTCATGGTTATTTCAGTAATTAAAAGGAGTGATTGTAGTGTGCCTTGCACAATTTTATTGATTTTAATACCATTGGACGCACAACACTTTACAATAATCCAATGATTAATAGCATGACGGGATTTGGGGCTTACCGTCACCCCTTAATTTTGAGAGCCAAGAATCACGGACAAGTTCATTTTGAACTGCGGTCTGTGAATTCTCGTTTTTTAGACATTACTTTTAGAATGCCGGATGAACTGCGTTTCGCTGAGCAGGCTATTCGAGAGATGATTGGTAAAAAACTCAATCGAGGTAAGGTTGAAATTAAGATTTATATCCAAAAAGAAGCTGATTCATCTGGGCAAGATACAAATAGTAAATCCCAAGAGCAAAAATTAAATACCCAACTCATTCAAAGCTTAAAAGCAACAGAATCTTTGATTTTAAAAGAATTACCCGGCTCAAAACCTTTATCCGTTAAAGATGTTTTGCTATGGCCTGGTGTCATGATTCAAGAGGAATTAGATCAGGACGCGCTATTAGAAGTTGTGCTGTTAGGACTAGACGAGGTCTTAAAGCTTTTTATGCAAAGCCGGGCGATAGAAGGAAACGCTTTAAAAAATGTAATTTTAAACAAAGTGAATCAGATGGATGCGATGATTCTGGAGATTGAACCTTTACTGCCTAAAATCATTCAAACTTATCAGCAGAAATTATGCGAAAAACTATTGGCGGTATTGAACGGCATCGACCAACAAGGACGTAGTTTTAATCACGAAGACTTATCAGACCGAATTCGTCAAGAAGTCGTCTTATACGGCGTTCGGATTGATGTTGAAGAAGAAATTGCTCGCTTGAAGACTCATTTCCATGCCGTTAGAAATACTCTGGATAAAGGCGGGCCAGTTGGAAAAAAATTAGACTTCCTGATGCAGGAATTACAAAGAGAAAGTAATACCCTCGGTTCAAAATCAGTTCATCAAGAAACGAGTAATGCCTCGATGGAATTAAAATTACTCGTTGAACAAATTCGTGAACAAGTGCAAAACTTGGAATGATCCAGTGAGGAGCGAATAATATGAGTTACAGTGGCAGTATGATTATGGTCGTAGCCCCCTCAGGTGCAGGTAAATCATCCCTAGTGGCAGCTTTGATGGCCACAGATCCTGCCCTGACTTTGTCAATTTCTTTTACTACTAGAAAACCTAGACCCGGTGAGACAAATGGTGAGAGTTATTACTTTATTTCTGAAACAGAATTTTTACAACGTAAAGATAGTGGCGATTTTCTAGAGTGGGCTCTCGTACATGGTAATTATTACGGAACATCGAAGTCCTGGATTTTAGAGAAAATGCAACTGGGTCAAGATGTGATTCTTGAAATTGACTGGCAGGGCGCTCAACAAATTCAACGCATCGTGCCACAAGCTACTTGGGTTTTTATATTACCGCCATCCATTGCAGTTCTCGAAGATCGTTTACGTAGACGGGGTCAAGATGATGAGAAAACGATCGAGAAGAGATTAGCTGCAGCCCATGCAGAGCTTAGTCATTTAGAAGAGGCAGATTATTTAGTCGTCAATGAAGTGTTTGATAACGCACTTTTGGAATTACGCCATATAGTTTGTGCAAGCAGGTTAAGAACTCACCAACAAGTCAGTAAGCTCGCTCATTTGGTAAGTGAACTTCAAGGTTAATAAGGTTCTAGCTCAATTTAGCGCTGTTTAGAGTAGAATGTAAGTTATCACACCCTTTATTCTATTTAAAGATGAGGGTCAATTAAGAATTAGGATTCATATCATGGCAAGAATTACTGTTGAAGATTGTTTAAAAAGCATTCCAAATCGTTTTGATTTGGTACTTGCAGCAACCTATCGTGCTCGTCAATTGGCACAAGGTCATACACCGCGCGTTGTATCGAAGGACAAGCCTACTGTGATCGCCTTGCGTGAAATTGCCGCTGGTATGACAGATCGGGATATGCTCTCTAAAGTACCTCTATAAGGAGTGCTCTCGTGGGGGCAAGTCCGTCATCCACTATGATGAAAGATACATTGCTAAATATCCCTGATTCCAACGGGATTATTGCTGCAATGTTGGAGAAGTCTAGTAGGCATTTATTTGGACCGACTTCTGCACCCCTTCAACCCCCCAAACTTCAAGTAATCAGCATCGCGGATTTAACTGCGAAACTCAATTATTTGACTGCTGCTGAGTTAAAGCTGGTTAAAAAAGCATTTCATTTTTCTGATGAAGCCCATTTAGGTCAGTACCGTCAAAGTGGTGAGCCTTATATTACGCATCCATTAGCGGTCGCCGAACTTTGCGCAGAATGGAAGTTAGATGTTCATTCCATCGTTTCTGCATTACTTCATGATGTGATTGAAGACACGGGTCGAACCCATGCAGAGTTAATCGAAATCTTCGGTCCTAAAGTTGCTGAACTAGTAGACGGCCTAACCAAATTAGATAAACTTGAATTTCAAAGTCATGCTGAAGCCCAGGCTGAAAGCTTTCGTAAGATGTTTATGGCGATGGCCAAAGATATCCGAGTAATCCTCGTTAAACTCGCTGATAGAACTCATAATATGCGAACTTTAGGGTTCATGTCTCAGTCTAAAAGACACCGGATAGCAATTGAAACAAGTGAAATTTATGCTCCTATTGCGCATCGCTTGGGGCTAAATATGATTTACCGAGAACTTGAGGAATTGAGTTTTCACAATGCTTGGCCAATGCGCTCTGAGGTACTCAAAAAGGCAGTTAAAAAGGCACGTGGCAATCGTAAAGAGACCGTGAACAAGATTTTGGAAGATGTGCGTAAATGGTTTGATAAAGCTGGTCTTCAAATCGATATTTATGGACGTGAAAAAAGTCTTGCCAGTATTTATCATAAGATGAAATCAAAGCATTTGAGTTTTCAAGATGTTTTAGATGTTTATGGATTTCGGGTAATCGTTGCGACGAACGATGAATGTTATCGTGCGCTAGGTATTTTGCATGCCATGTTTAAGCCCATGCCCGGTAAGTTTAAGGATTACATTGCAATTCCAAAACTGAATGGTTATCAGTCTCTACATTCGACGATGGTCGGACCCTTTGGTATGCCAATTGAGTTTCAAATCCGTACCAAAATTATGAACCAAGTCGCAAATGCGGGTGTTGCTGCACATTGGGTTTATAAAGACGGCAAAGAAGAAATGTCAGAAGTCCAAAAGCGCGCTCATCAATGGCTTCAATCGTTAATTGATTTAGAAGATGCGAGTCACGACTCTCAAGAGTTTTTAGAGCATGTGAAGATTGATCTCTTCCCTGACTCTGTTTATGTATTTACCCCCAAAGGTCATATTCGAGGATTACCAAGGGGTTCCACTGCTCTTGATTTTGCATATTCTGTGCATAGTGATTTAGGCAATAATTGCGTAGCTGTCAAGGTGAATGGAAATCAATTACCTTTGCGTACGGAAATTAAAAATGGGGACATCATTGAAGTCATTACTGCCCCTTATTCACACCCTAATCCGACTTGGTTGACTTTTGTAAGGACTGGCCGTGCCCGCGCTGCAATTCGTCATGCATTAAAGACGAAGAGCCTTGGTGAGTCAATTCAATTGGGTGAAAGACTACTTTTACAAAGTTTGCGACATCAGGAGGTCGATCTTGGTCTCATTTCTGCATTAATTTGGGAAAAAATTCTCCACTGGACGGGTGCCCGTAATCGTCACGAAATTTTGAGTGATATCGCCCTTGGTAGAAGATCTGCACCAGTGCTGGCCAAGCGGATTGAGTTATTCGTCGAAGAAGATGTCGGTAATCACCAACAATTACGCTTAGACAAGCAAGACTGGGATGAGAAAGAGCTAAGTGCCAAGCAAAATCATCCAGTGCTCGTAGTGGACGGATCTGAAGGAATGTCTGTGGCATATTCTACTTGTTGCCACCCAATTCCAGGGGATACGATTATTGGTTATTTGGGTAAAGGTGAAGGTCTACATATTCATACGGATGACTGTAGTTATTTTAGAAAAGCGCATCGCAAAGACCCTGATAATTGGATTGAAATTAACTGGGCGCCTGAAGTCCATCGAGAGTTTGAAGTGCCTCTCAGAGTCGATGTGACTAATCGAAAAGGCGTCTTAGCTAAAGTCGCTAATAGCATTACTACTGCAGATGCCAATATTAATCACGTTAGTATGGATGATAGCTTTTCAGAGTCTTCAGCAACCATCAAATTTGGAGTACAAATCAAGGACCGAGTCCATTTAGCCCGAGTCATCCGTACTCTAAGGCATAACTTAGATGTGGTGCGAGTGGCCAGAACAAAAAGCCATTAGTACATAATCTCTACGTAAACCACATCTAGAATCTCTAAAGTCTGCTGACCATCAGGGGTTTCTAAAACGATTTCGTCACCGATCCGTTTTTTTATCATTGCCCGAGCGATGGGAGAAATCCAACTAATTAAGCCTTTTTCGATATTGATTTCATCAACACCAACGATGCGAATGGTTTTTTCCTGGCCATCTTCAATATTGCAATAAGTAATCGTGGCTCCAAAAAAGATTTGATCAGTACTTTCCCGAATAGCGGGATCTACAACTTCAGCAAATTCTAGCCGTTTATTTAAAAATCGAATTCTTTTGTCAATTTCTCTAAGGCGTTTTTTCCCGTATTGGTAATCCCCATTTTCAGAGCGATCCCCATTACTAGCAGCCCAATGAACAATTTTTACAATTTCAGGTCTTTCTATATTCAGCAAATGAAGTAATTCTTCACGAATTTTTTCGTATCCAAGCGGTGTAATGTAGTTTTTTGTTTCCATCTATGGCATAATAGCAGGCTACGCGGCTGTAGCTCAGCTGGATAGAGTACTTGGCTACGAACCAAGGGGTCGTGGGTTCGATTCCTGCCAGCCGCACCATCAACTTAAAGGGTCTTGCATCACTGCAAGACCCTTTATTTATATGGGTTTGAAAGAATAATTCAGTATCTTGTGCTGGTTATTTAGTGAAATATCGCTTAAATATTGAATAATAAATTATCGTTAAATAATTTATGGACTTGGCTTTGGCATGGTTAAATCACTGAGTTGGATCAAGGTTCGATAAAATTTGGGGGTGATTTCTAAGCAAACCACGCGATTATCATCATGGCCATCAATGAAAGTAATCCAACCAGACTTAAAAAGTTCACGTAAATAAGTTCTTACAGTATTTTCTGCGTAAGGGACTGAGTTGTAGATTTTTTTTAATGTGATCACTTCATCTTTTGAAGTGAGTAAGATGATATGCATAAGTATTTCTATACTTGAAACTGATGAACTGACTGGAAAAGTTTGGTGAAAAATCCGAATAGATTCAATAAGAGTTTTAGTATGTAAATTTATGTAGTATTGATTAGGCATAAGATATTAATGTTCTTTTAATCATCATATCTGCGAAATTACAATATAAATAAATTTTATATTCAACTTTTGAAGTTATATTTTTGAGGTAAGGGATTTCCTCAATTGTAAAAAATGATTTACTTCTAAAATCAATATCCAATATGAAGGATTCCTCAATTAGAAATTACTTCTTTGCTTGATATCCTATATTAATAAAGAGTTTTTTGAGGATCATCAGGTCGAATAAATACTAAAAAAAATACTTTATTCATTAATTACCTTAAATCTAAAAAAAAATAATTTGATGAATTTGTAAATTTAGCCGTAGTAATTGAAGTTAATTCACATTCAATTTTTTGTGTATTTATTTTTGACTAAAAATGAAGCAGCCTGTAAAGACCTTAAGGATATTTTCAAGCGTCTATAGCCACCACACTTGTTCTTTAAAAGCGGTGCGGTGACGGATTAATTAAAAAGTAGGAGAAGTCTGACAAATAATCAGACCTCTGTAGGATGAATATTAGGTAGATTGATATTTTTGGAACGAAATGTTAAAACCTATGCCAACCCGAAGAACAACAGCTCAAATTAGTGCCCATCTATTATCCCGTTTAAAAGATGTGGCAAAAGAAAGAAATCTTCCTTTGTATGCTTTATTGGATGAGGTAGTGAGTGATTATTTGAAAATTTACACTCAAAATCAAAGTAATCAGCCCTCTTATAAAAACTCAAAAAGTAGACCTGCCATTCATCAGTTATTAGACTTAAAACCACTAACAGGTAAAAATAAATGGTTTACTACTGGAATTGGAGCGGTAGGTTGGGCTTTATATACCTTGTTGGTTGATTGACCAAGAGGATTTCCTAAAAACCATAAGGAAGTGGAGAGCAGGCCACCACTTCCCTTGGTTCAATCATTGAAAAATACTAATCAAAAATCAAGTCAAGAATTTAATTAAAGAAACATTTTATCCAGCTGATTCAGATATTTCGAAGGATTCTTGTATTGGTGGAGCATTCAAAATTGTTACTTGCTCCCCAAGTTGTAAATACAAATTCAATATCTTGACCTGCTTGGTGTAATGTAAAAATTGAGGAACTTGAGAAACTTGTTCAGTATTTTCAATAGAGTCCAGCGCTGAGGGATACAAATTAGCACATAACTCCAACCATAATGACCAGGCTGCTGCACTAATCTCACGGTATGCTTCAAACTGTTTTCGTGTATGAGGGATTTCCTTTATAAGTTGAGTGACAAAAGTTTTTAACTCATTCTCACCTTCATCACTGCCATCCATCATTTTTTCAAGATAGTCTGAAAATTCTAAACGATGTAAATATTGGTTCCTGAAGGAAACACTTAACTTGTTCTCAATAAAATAATATAACCAATGGACTGATTCATTGAATGCATCTAATTCTCGTGGGGTATTGTGCAGTAAAGAAATAAGGATATTGGATTCAATTGAGGGATGGGCATTGATAATCGCAATCTTACAAAATTCATAATCTTTTAATTTATCAGGGACAAAATTCCAAATTTTAGGTTTAGAACTTTGGATTGCGATCGAATGGTAATTGATCGAAGAAGAACCACTTTTTACTTGTAAATTTTTTAAACGACGTATCGCCAGAATAATCAAATCTTGTGAGATGAAATGGTTCGGAATTTCATCTAATTGAATGCCATTAGCTTTAAATCCATCAAAAACTAACTCTTTAGTTAAAAAGGATTTAGGCAGCAACGTTAATGTTTGTGGATGTTTTAGGTATGAATTTCTGATAGTACGATGTTTTAAAAGCTCATCAATCAGCTCGATTGGTGAAAATCGTAAGTTTTCTATATGCCTAAGAATAAAGCGCTTACAGATGTCGAAGGATTTAAATTCATCTGGAATGTATTTAAATTCACTAGGATTTTTTTAATAAAAGTTTTAATTAAACGCTCAGTAATCAATTCATTTGGCACAAACTCCAAAAATGGATTTGGTGTATTCGATTGTTTAATTACTTTATTCACTAAAGATTTATTAATAAAATGCTTAGGGACAAACGCAAGAAGACTTTCGTTCAGACTAAGAGCTTCTTTACATAACTCGAGTGTTTTGAAATCGCTGGGGATAAATTGCAAAGCCGCTGGATATTGATTACAAAAATCCTGGCTTAGAATTTTTTTGGGGATGTATCTAAATTGATTAATATCTAGTTGCAGTGCAAATTCACAAATGATTAAAGTTCGAAGGGCCGTCGGGATATCTTTTAAAGAAATAGCATTCGCGTCAGTTGTAAGTGAGGCAAGACAGATATCTTCGGTTAATAGTTTGGGGTCAATTTTTTGGTAAATCTCCTTACCACTTATTTGGCATGCATCTTCCAAAAATGTATCTGATTTAATCGAGTCTGGTATTAAATCAAAGGGGATCATTTGCATCTGAAATCCAGCGGCATATATTTCAGGAGTCAAATAATGTCCTGGAATATCTTGGATTGCTCCATCCTCACTGAGGAAAAATAGGACGAGTGCTTGAGCTGACGGTGAGCTAGGTAAAAAGTGCTGTGAAGTTAAAACCTCAAGCACATCTGATGGAAGCAGTTCTGGAATGATTTTGGTATTTTCTAAAAAGCCACCGCGTTCAGAGGCTAATAATAAATCATATTCAAGATTGGACCAGTCTATATCTACATGGTTTATTTCGCGATTGCGGGGGATATCTTTGATCAGATAATCTTGAATTCCCCAGCCAATATAGGAACTTGGATAAAAACGTTGATTTTTGTACCGAACCGCTTTTGCATAAGTACATTTTTCAACAAACCAAATTAGGTCAAAGTTATAGCTGGGAAATTTATTTGATAACTCGCTGAGCTCTTGCATGGCAGAGCGATTCTCGATGAGGAACTCAAAACGTAGATGGTCACCTACTTTACAAATATCATGAGGATCAAGACCTAACTCATCAATAATAAAATTAGTAATAACACGATGTTGTTTTCCAGGTGAAACGATAAGACGATTAAAAAAAGTTACAGACATAATTACTCCAGTGGCTTGCGCCTATCTAAGTTAATAAAAAATCAAACTAGCCAATTTAATGACAATAGTTCGACAAGATTTGAGTGGGTAATACGCTCTATGAAGTGTGAGTTAATTGAAAAAGTGAATTCCGGGGAAGGAATAAATTGCTGACCATCAAAGTAAAAATAATATCGATCCTCTTTAAGAATATCGGCAAGTCGCTCTAAAAGTAGGATTGACTTTTGTGCAAATAAACTAATGAGGTGAGATAGATCATCTATTTTTTCTCTGACAAAGTGACGAAATTGGTTCTCTAAACTGGTATGAGAAATAATTGTCTCGACGGTCGAAACGGCTAGATACATTAATAAAAAACTGCTTAACAAATTTGCTCCTTTCGATGCTATTTGGATATGGATGGTTGATATTCATTCGCATTAAAAATTCCTTAAATTAATTAAAAAAATAATCTGCCTCAATAGATCTCCTTTGATCAAATCGGATTAGTAGGATCAGTCAAGAGCTATGACACAGATATACAAATTACTACTTGTTACGAACTGGATTACTGACTTCAGTTCGAATAACCATTCTAGGAAACATCAATCCCTAATTAAAATCAGTCTATTTTTGGTAGGCGAGAAAATCGATCTTGTCCTTGATAAATATTTCAGATTCTTCAAAGTCTTACCCGTTAAAGCACAAAAGAGATGCTTTAAAAATATCAATAAGTTGGTTAATAAAAAGTTGCTATATAAAAATCGTTTGTAAGATAAACATCTGCTTTATTTAAAAAAAAGGACAGCTTGTTGAGAATTAATTTCATCATGACAATCAATAAATTTATGGAGTATTTCAAATTCACTATTAGAAAGAGTGAACGAAAAAGAGTTTAATCAGAAATTACCCAAGCGCATTGCAAGACATCAATCTTTTTTGGTAGTGTAGATACCGAGAGTCTCTGCGCAGTTTAAAAGTGGCTTCAGCTCAGAAAATGCAGAGGGTGTTGTTAGATAGATAATGCTTTTTGGGAGGCAAAAAAATCCCCGCCTCATGGGGCGGGGATGGTGTTCAGACTTATTAAAAAAATTGTAGGACTAATTTGTTTCTTTGATTTTATTGTCGATAATAAACTTACCCCAAGTATCCATTTGCTTATCTAAGAAGGGGTTAAATACTTCTGGACCGCCGGCAACGATATCAATACCTTGATCGTCTAGTTTTTTAGCAATGTCCGGACGTTTTAAAACAGCAACCATCGCAGCATTCATTTTTTGTACAATATCCTTTGGTATTTTGGCTGGAGCAATAACACCCCACCAAGCTGGAGCATCAAAGCCTGGGAAGCCACTTTCAGCAATAGTGGGTACGTTTGGTAACTCTGGTGTTCGTTTAGGGCTTGTGACCGCAAGAGGTACGACTCGATTGGAGTCAACATGCGGTTTAATTAAATACAAGGAACCTACTGCAAGTTGCACATGACCAGCTAGAGCATCAGCCATCATTGGACCACCGCCGCGATAAGGAACATGGGTCCATTCAAATTTTGACTTTTGAGCAAGACTAGCCATGGCTAAGTGACCAAGACTGCCGGTACCGATAGAGCCATAATTGGATGGTTTACCGGCTTTTGAGTCATCGACTAATTGTTTAAAAGTAGTGATTCCAGATGCTTTACTAGCAGCAATCAACATTGGAGAGGTACCAATTAAGGTTACATGTGCGAGATCTTTTTTGGTGTCATAAGGTAGTTTTTCTTTTAATGCTTGATTGACACCGTGTGTGTCAAAGACCACGCCAAAAGTATAACCATCGGGTTCTGCATTACTCACAGCAGCTGTACCGATAACACCTGAAGCGCCTCCAATATTTTCAACAATCACATTTTGCTTCAGTTGTTCTTGTAGGGCAGGAGCAATGACACGTGCAACAGCATCCACAGAGCCCCCAGGTGGAAAAACGGCAATGAGGCGAACAGTTTTCTTGGCAGGCCACTCTTGGGCAAAAGATTGCACGTACAGCATAGAACAGAGAAGACCAATGGTTGCTACAAAAAGCTTCTTCAACATAAGAGCTCCAATTTAGGGAAGCAATACGGAATCATTGAATGCCTACGCAGAGCGTATTCAGTGAGGAAGTATTGTTTCGGGTTGATGAAAAGAGTTAAAACGAAATGATAACTTTAACATTATGGGCATTGAGATTAACCACAATATACCTACTAAAAATAAGCCAAGACTAGTTATGGGTTCGATTGCGCCGAATTGTGAACCAGAATAATATGCGATGGGTCCAAAAATACCACCAAGAACAGCTGCTAACAGATATTTCTTCTTTAGCCAAGAAAAAGAAGCACCAAAGGAACTGGCAAACGCTGCCCACAGAATTGTCATCCACCAAGGTTGGTAAAGATTAAAGGGGTAAGAGTTGAGGTTTTTAAATACAACAAACGAATGCTGTAATAAGATCGTGTCGACTAAAAACCCGAGGAGTAAGCAAGCCAAAATAAACAAGGTAAGTCCTTTTTTATCTTGACTCCAAATATAAATGCAGCTCACATAAAGCAAGCCCGCAATACAAGGCAAGTACCAAATTTCACTTGCAGCGCCATAGGCACATGCAAACCAGACGATTTGAAAGCCAACAATACTAAGAATCGTTTTTAACAAAGGAAGCCTTATTCTTTCTGAAAGGATAAAGTAACTTCGCCAAGATAGATTCCAAATTTACTCATTTGAGCTTTATTGAGCATCACCTTTGAATCAATTAAGTACATCCAATCGTTAAACTGCACTTCAATTTCTTTGCCCTCAACAGGCAGTAATAGGGTGTAGGACCAGTTTAAGGCATTACCTGCGGACTGACCCAAAGCACTACCCTTTACATCCGCAGCAGTGCCAATGAAGGCATTATTAGCGCTTTGTTGAATGGTCCAAATACGCTTTTGAGTGGTGCCATCGGAATAAAGAAAGGATTCATCTAATGTACCGGTTTTTACACCATTGATGTCTTTCCAGTCGCATAAAATGTCGACTGTAAAGCGTTTGACTACTTTGCCACTCCGGTCTGTAAAGATACCGTAGCCTTTGACTTTGCCATTGAAGTAGTCTGATAACGCTAAATTAGGTTTTTCGTTCGCGTATTGTTCAATGGTAGGGCCAGCGCAGGAGCTTAACAATAAAGAGAAAAGACTAACAAAAAAAACTTTTTTCAAAAGACCCATTGGTAATTTAGCCATCGCATACTCCACAGTTGTAAATCGATTATTGAAGCCTAACTCACTATAACGATTTTATTAGGGTTGAGGAAATTTTTCTTTTTTAGTAACGATTTGCCAAAACTTAGTAAAAGAAGGACAGAAGGTTTCTGGATCTGCCAAGAAGCGCTCAATTGGATGAATCACCGTATCGTTAGTTTTAGTTAGTTCGTCAAGCAAGATTGCATATTCTGGATTAAAAGTATTTTGGACATCAATACGCATGGTTGAGCGTTTACTAAAAAAAGGCAGGAGTATTTCTTCTAAATCACCTAGTACGATGACATCACATAGTTGAGACATTCTATTTAGAACAAAATCCCAACGCTTTTCAGACCAAGGAAATTTTTCATGAAAAGTAAGATGGATAATTCCTAACTGAAATTTTTCGTCCGATTTGGCCTTTAAATGCCATGGGTGAATCAAACGAAGTTGATTACTTTTGGTCATTTCAAATTGCTTTAAATCAGTCATTACTGAGTACTTTTTTAATAACGCGTCGCTAGGCCTTGACTGTAGTAGGGGTATTTCTTGCTTAGATTGTGGCTTTAGACTGTTCTTTTTAAAGGTTTGATTTGAACGAGCGATGACTTCTAAGGCGTCATAAGATTGATCGAGCAGTGAGCCTGAGCAATGCCACTCAGGCGGTGCAAATTTCGCGACATTCTCAGCATTAAATAAATAAGGCTTATTGCTAAAAGTACTAGCAACCCATTGCCAAGAAAGATGGTTGGAAGCTAAATCACCGTCGAGTAAATAGCCATACATCCAATCGGCGCAGGTGCGCCAATGGATTTTTCGGAAATGGATGAGGTAACTAGCGAGCCACATTCTGGCATGGTTATGCAGATAACCGTTCTCATATAGCTCACTAATCGCTAGATCGATTGGCGCAAGTCCGGTATTCATTTGCAATACATCTTCCGGCATTGTGTCTTGATAGTTGACATCCTGAAGGGGTGGTCGAATATCTTGCAAAATATCATCCCCCAAATGTCCCCACACATGATAGTAATATTCACGCCAGCCTAACTCTGCATAGAGTTTATGTTGAGGCGTTAAGCCATGTTTTCTTTTTAACTGGGTTACGATATTTGGCATGGTTTCAAAGCCATGGCTAATATATGGGGATAAATAGGTGACAGAACCAGTCAGATAGTTGCGACTGGTTTCGTAAGTTTGGATATTAACTTGATCCAACATCTGCCCAAAGTTTTTTATTTCAGGATTAAATTGCATGGGCTTTTCTTTTATGAATTGGTAACATTTACCAGAGAATAGTAGAGCCATCGTAGCTCAAAAAGATCGATGGTGAAGTTGTTGGGACTTGCCCTAGGGCCTGCAACATTTTAAGGGCGGCGTCCTCTGGTGCTTGACCGGTTTTTTCCCCACCAAATGGTTGCGAGAGGCGACTATTAACGGTCCCAGGGTGTAATGCTACGAGGGTTGTTTCTGGGTAAGTACGGCGAATTTCTATGCCTGCAGTTTTAATGAGCATATTTAAGGCCGCCTTCGAGGCACGATAACTGTACCAACCCCCTAAGCGATTATCTTCGATACTCCCGACTTTGGCTGAGATACAAACGAAGAGAGACCTTTTTTTACTTAATAAGCGGTGAAAGTGTTTAATCACTAAGGCTGGGCCAAATGTATTGATTGCAAAGACCTTTTGTAAGTAATCTAGGTTGAGTTGATCTAGTTTTTTTTCCGGGACGATTGGCGCCTGATGCAAAATGCCCGTAGCTAAAATAATTAAATCAAACGGGCCTTTTGATTCGAGAACAGAGCTGGCGTGTTGAATCGACTCTTCGTTTGAAATATCAATCGAGATCTCGCTACTTCTAGAGATACCCATGACAAGAGTGCAGTGAGGGTCGCTTTGCATCGCTTTTACCAAAGCACTCCCAATATCACCATTCGCACCAATAACGAGAGCTTTGTAGGCTGTCCCTAAATTCTCTAAGATAGCCATCAATTAACCGATTTAAACTTCTAAAACCGAAATTTTCTCAAGTTTGGAACGTGGATCGCCTTGGATATAACGAGCAATATAAGCTGCGTTCGTCTGGCATGGAATCTTGGCATAAACTGTGTGGCCAGCACCAGGAGCAACTTTAATCGGCTCTCCATTGAGATTCCACAATTCTTCAATCACACAATCCGTATTACCATTTGGCTCAATCACTTCAACTTTATCACCTACTGCAAAGCGATTTTTGACTTCAATCTTGACACCTTTAACGGGATCAACTTCTAATACATTACCGACATAAATACTTCTGCCAGAAATAGAAAATCCTTTTAAATAGTTTTGATACTCATTGTCATGGTGACGTTGGTAAAAGCCGTCCGTATAGCCACGATTGGCAAGGCCTTCTAAATGACCTAATAGCACCGGATTAAATGGTCTACCCGCTGCAGCATCTTCAATGGCAGCACGGTAGGATTGGCAAGTTCTCGCCACGTAGTAAGGAGACTTTGTACGACCTTCAATTTTGACTGAGTCAATACCCATGGCAGTGAGTTTTTCAATATGCTCAATCGCTCTTAAATCTTTCGAATTCAGAATGTACGTGCCGTGCATGTCTTCTTCAATTGGCATTAAAGCATCGGGACGATTACCTTCTTCTAATAAGTAAATATCGCCTGTCGCATCTTCAGATCCTGGATAAATTTTATAATCCCAACGACAAGAATTCGTGCAAGCGCCTTGATTAGGGTCGCGGTGGTTAAAGTAGCCTGATAATAAACATCTACCAGAGTAAGCAATACACAGAGCACCATGAACAAAGACTTCTAATTCCATTTCTGGACAGTCTTGGCGGACTGCATCGATTTCATCTAAAGATAATTCGCGAGATAGGATGATTCTGGTTACACCGACTTTATGCCAAAAACGCGCTGCAGCACCATTTACAGTATTAGATTGAACCGATAAATGAATTGGCATATCAGGCCAGTTTTCTCTAACCATCATGATGAGGCCTGGGTCCGACATGATCAAAGCATCAGGTTTTAATTCGATGACAGGGGAAATATCTTTAATAAAAGTTCTGACCTTACCACCGTGAGGCAAGATATTGGAGACTAGATAAAATTGTTTACCCAATTCGTGTGCATGGTTAATTCCTTCTGCGAGGACATTGATGTCACCGAAATCGTTATTTCTAACGCGTAAGGAATATCGAGGCTGCCCAGCATAAACGGCGTCAGCGCCGAATTCAAAAGCAGTTTTTAACATGGCAAGGCTGCCAGCGGGAGCTAAAAGTTCAGGTTTTTTCATAAACGTGATTTTAAACCTTTTAAGGCAAAAATGCCTACTTAAGTAGCCTAAATCATGAAAAAGTACCTGAAAATCAGCTTAAATCAACAAATACTCGACCTTCTTTGACCTGAATGGGGTAGGATTTCACTGGTTTTGAGGCGGGCTCACAAGTAACGCGACCGTCACGAATGTCAAATCTGCCTTGATGAAAGGGGCACTCAATATCAAAGCCCTCTAAAAATCCATCCGATAACAGCGCATTGCCATGCGTACACAGGTTATCAGTGCAATAGATTTCACCATTCACGCTATACACGGCAAGATTTTTATCGGCTATTTCAACGCGGACGACTTCACTTTCAAAAGTATCGTCGAGGGACATTAAATCAGTAAATTGTTCGGACATAAAAGTTTAAAGTTCGTTGATGTTGGATAAGAGCATTTTAGCTTGAGATTTGATTGCAGCTAAATCTTCTGGAGCCATTTTCTTTAAAGTCACGTAAGACATCCCAATTCTCGGATTACTCGCTAATTGATCTTGATGCCTATCAAAAAAGTCCCAATATAAGGAATTCATTGGACAAGCATTAGCACCGATTTTGGCTTTCCAATCATAGTGACAGGTTTTACAGTAATCACTCATTTTGTTGATGTACGCAGCACTCGAGACGTAAGGCTTGGTTGCTAATAAGCCGCCATCTGCAAATTGACTCATCCCTATCGTGTTGGGTAGCTCTACCCATTCAAAAGCATCAATATAAATGCCTAGATACCATTCGTGAACTTGTTTTGGATGCAGCCCAGCCAATAGAGCAAAGTTACCCGTAATCATGAGGCGTTGAATATGATGCGCATAGGCATGTTCGAGTGACTGTTTTATCGTCACAGAAAGGCACTGCATTTTGGTTTGCCCTGTCCAAAACCAAGGGGGTAAGTCTTGGGTGTTACTTAAGTAGTTTTTATCTTCATAACCAGGCATCTGTGACCAATAAATACCTCTGATGTACTCCCGCCAACCTAAAATTTGCCGAATAAATCCTTCTACTGAAGTCAGTGGTGCATGACCTGCTGCGTAAGCACTTTGGGCACGTTCAATGACCTCAGTTGGATGCAACATCTTTGTATTCAGGGCAAAGGATAAAAAGGAGTGGAATAAACGCCAGGCGTGTAAGGTCAGGGCATCCTGAAAATCACCAAAGTAGGGCAGGCGGTATGTGATGAAATGATCTAAGTCTTTGAGCGCTTGCGCACGACTGGTTGGCCAGCGATAATCTTTTTCTGACGGGTCACCAAAAGTCTTAATCTGCGCATCTTGAATTTCTTGCCAGATTACAGAAAGATCTTGCGAAGCCCGATGATCATTTGGCTCTGGTGGTTGACCTTTGTAGGGTTTACGATTTTCGGCATCAAAATTCCATTTGCCGCCTAATGGCTTTTTATTACTGTCCATGAGGATGTTGGAACTAATTCTCATTTTTCGATAGAAAGTTTCCATCAGCCATTTTTTTTGACCTTGAAAAACTTCAGCGACCTCAAAGCGCGTCGTTAAAAAATGCTCTGCAGTCACAACCACTGAGGGGGTTGTTAAGCTTTGCGCATACCCTTTTAACTGCGCGTCTAAGCGGTATTCATCTGGTTCGATGTAAGCAAATTTTTCGTATTGGTTTTCTTTCAGAACCTGATCAATCCAAAAAGTAAGATCATGGTTTGAGAGAGTTTTACCAATGGGGAGGTAAATAACGTGATGACCTTGTTCTTTTAATTCCTCAGCAAATTGACGCATTGCTGCAAAAATACCTAATACCTTTTGGGCGTGGTGCAGAACATAATCAGTTTCTTGGCGAATCTCAACGAATAAATAATGAGTATTAGCATTTATTTTTTCAAACCAAGAATGTTGTTGATTCAGTTGATCGCCAAGAATCAGTCTTAAAGTTTTCATGAGTTTGAACTTTTACGGCAACGATCGGAGCAGTACTTGACAGACTCCCAGTCGCGTTCCCATTTTTTTCGCCAAGTGAACGAGAGGCCGCAATGGACGCAAAGCTTGGTTGGAAGATTCGATTTTTTTATCATTTTCATTAGGAATCCATTTTACTTTGCTTTAAAAGAATTTTTTTGAGCTCTCAATAAAGACTAAAATGATTTTCAATTTATGGATGAATTAATAAATAATCAACAAGCCTTGAGGCGTGAAGGATCTTTTCTAGATGGCAATCAAATCCGTAGTTTATAAAGTAAATATTGGCATCGCCGATATTGATCACGGCTATTATGCTGATCATGCCTTGACGATTGCCAAGCATCCCAGTGAAACTGATGAACGGATGATGATTCGTCTATTAACTTTTGCCTTGCAGGCCTATCAACTCGATGCGATGTGTAATGGCGACGCTGTGATAGCGTTTGGACCGGGTTTATCGGACGCGGGTGAGCCAGATGTTTACATCAAAGACTACACAGATCAGTTTCGAGTGTGGATTGAAGTGGGTCAACCGGACGATCGAGCAATTATCAAAGCAAGCAATAAATCAGAAAAAGCGTTTGTGTATGCTTACCAACATGCTTCACACGTATGGTTTAAAAATATTGAAAACAAGTTAACTAGGTTGCGTAACTTAGAAATTTTTTATATTGAAGATGCACTTTCTGCTGAGCTAGAGTCCATGGCAAAACGCTCCATGCAACTGCAAGCAACCATCCAAGAGGGTCAAGTCATGTTTAGCGATGGCGAGCGCTCCATCGACATTACACCCATTAAATGGCTTTAGAAATATTGGTCTTTTATCTTCAACACTAAAATGATGCTTGAAAGAATCAGAGTAATCACGTTTGCAATGAGAACTGGCCAACTCTCAGTGGAATATCCATAGTAAATCCACAGTACTACTCCAAAAGTAAATAATAAGTACATATTTAAAGAAATACTCGACAAATCCTTGGATTTTAGTGCTCGATATGTTTGCGGAACAAATGCCACAGTTGTTAAAAATGCCGCTAAGTAACCAATTATTGAATTTGACATAATTTGTTTAAAGTATATAAGTATTTGATTAATTAATAAATAATATTAATACTGTTAATATTGTAGTTGATAATAAATTAACTGTTATTGACATCGAGTAAAGAGAGGTTTATTTAAAGACTTAAATTACAAGTGCTTTTATTTTTAGGTTAATAGATAATTAGCGTATAATATGCTGGTAGCTTGTAAAGTAATTAAATAAATAATAAGGATTATTATGTCTTCAAAAATTCAAGAATTAATTAAGCAAAAAGAAGAAATCGAAAAAGCAATCACAGAAGAGAAAACACGTCATAGAGTCGAGGGAATTGAAAAAGTAAAATCGATTATTGAAGAATATGACTTAGATATTAGTGATATTTTTCCGAATAGGGCTAGTAAGCCGAAGTTAGGCGGTAATTCCTCAAGTAAAGTGACCCCTAAATATCGCAATCCGGAAAACGGTCAAACCTGGACGGGAAGAGGTAAAGAGCCCCTTTGGATTGCAGGCAAAGATAGAAGTTTGTTTTTAATTTAATCAATACTACGAACGTACTTCAAAAATTAAGGCCTATTAATAATAGGCCTTAAATTTTTGATCCATATTGAATTAATTATGCTAAGCATCCATTGTGGCGATACGATCTTCGAAATAAGTGTAATTTAAATCAGGATGTGACTCATAATAATCATCTTCATATGCAATCAGGTGAGGGTGGTTCAAAATACAGTCTGGCGTGAGTAATACCTTCTTGTTTTTAAAGAGATAAGGTGCTAATAACTCACTATCTTCAACAGTTAATGCTTTCGAATCCTGATCCATTTCTATAAATTTTTTGTTAATTAATACAGGGATTTTCACTGTCTGAGTATTTTGACTCAAGAAAAAGATTAATAGCGTTTTCTCGATGGATGGTAGCCGGCTATCAATGAATATTACATTTGGCTTTAACTCTACTGCTAGCATCAAACCCTCAAGATAATTAAAACTTGTTTTCAGTTCAAATGGCTTTTTAAATCTAGATAATATAGACGATAGATTTTCGTGATCCTCTAAATTTCGGTGAAAACTTAATAAAGTATTTTCACTTTTAGATAAATGTTCAAATAGTTTTTGACGCTCATTTAACAAAGCTTGAAGGGATGCGACTAGTATTCTTCTGTGACCACCTCTGGTTTTCCAAGCTAATAACTCTCCTGATTCGACCATTTTTTGAACTGTACCGAGCGAAACGTTTAATAAAACTGCTGATTGTTTGGTACTAATATATTTTTTATTGAGGTTTTCATCTAATAATTGATTCATCTTTATCTTTAATTATCTTTGGTTGAAAATTTAAATATAACTATTTGATAAATTTAAATAAATCAGATATTTCTGAAAGATTTGTAAGATTTATCCTACAAATTGGCAAAAAGCATACTGGATGAAAGATGATGTACCCAAAGTCTTCTTCGCACCATTTTGAAAAGACAATTCAATCGATGTTTGATTAAATAGTTTAGAATTTCACACAACCACAATGTTTATTCATCAATTTAGAGTATGCTAAGTTGAGTAATACTCATGCGGTTGAGTTTTTTATCGCAATCTGCAAGTCGGTGGAGCCGAACTGCAGATGGTTTTTAACCCACTTCATTTCGGAATACCCGAGGAAAAGGTGAGCAACATGATGCAGTCTTATCAAGGTAATTCATACCTATTTGGTGGCAATGCCCCCTACGTAGAAGAGCTTTACGAAGCTTATTTATTAGATCCCAATTCTGTCGCCGATAATTGGCGTACCTATTTTGACTCCGTGCAACATTTGCCGGCAGTTGATGGGTCAGATGCAAAAGACGTGGCACATGCGCCTGTAATTGCATCCTTTGCTGAGAGATCTAAGCAAGGTCCAATTCGAACTGTTGACGATTCAGCCGATTCAGAAATGGGCCGTAAACGCGTTGCAGTTCAGCAATTAATTGCTACTTACCGAAATGTTGGTACCCGTTGGGCAGACTTAGATCCTCTCAAGCGTACCGAGCGTCCTAATATCCCTGAACTAGATCCTGCTTTTTATGGATTTAAAGACTCTGACATGGATATCGTATTTAATACGAGCAATACATTCTTTGGCAAAGATAAGATGACTTTGCGTGATTTGCTCGAAAATTTACGTCAAACTTATTGTGGTTCGATTGGCTCAGAGTATATGTATATTACTGACCAAAACATTAAAAAATGGTGGCAAGAAAAATTAGAGTCAATTCGCTCTAAGGCCAATTTTGACGCAAAGAAAAAAGTGAATATTTTGGATCGACTCACTGCAGCAGAGGGTCTTGAGCGCTATCTACATACTAAATATGTCGGCCAAAAGCGTTTTTCTTTAGAAGGCGGCGAGAGCTTTATTGTCCAGATGGACGAAATTTTGGACGCGGCTGGTCTCGCTGGTGTGCAAGAGATTGTGATTGGTATGGCCCATCGTGGTCGTTTAAATGTATTAGTGAATACATTAGGGAAAATGCCAACCGATTTGTTTGCTGAATTTGATCACACTGCACCAGAGGACTTACCTTCGGGCGATGTGAAATATCACCAAGGTTTCTCTAGCGATATTTCTACAGCTGGTGGTCCCGTTCATTTATCCTTAGCTTTTAATCCTTCTCATTTAGAGATCGTAAATCCGGTGGTAGAAGGATCGGTTCGAGCAAGGATGGATCGTCGCGGGGACACGACGGGTAGTCAAGTGTTGCCAGTCTTAGTTCACGGTGACGCTGCTATTGCTGGTCAAGGTGTTGTGCAAGAAACTTTAGCACTCTCAGAAGTTCGTGGTTATCATACCGGCGGTACGATTCATATAGTGATTAATAACCAAATCGGTTTTACTACTTCCGATCCACGCGACTTACGCTCTACTTTGTACTGTACTGACATTATGAAGACGATTGAGTCACCAATTTTGCACGTGAATGGTGATGATCCTGAAGCAGTTGTTCTGGCTACTCAATTGGCGGTTGAATACCGTACTAAGTTCAGAAAAGATGTCATGATCGATCTCATTTGTTTCCGTAAGTTAGGTCACAATGAACAAGACACGCCCTCAATGACACAACCATTGATGTATAAAAAAATTGCCGCGCATCCTGGTACGAGAAAACTATACGCTGATAAATTAGAAGCGCAAGGTGTTATTCCAGCTGGTGGTGGTGATGACATGGTTAAAAAATACCGTGCCGAGTTAGAAGCTGGTCAAAGAACATCCGATCCAGTATTAACGAACTTTAAAGGTAAATACGCAGTTGATTGGGCACCGTTTTTAAATCGAAAATGGACCGATAACGCAGAAACTTCCATTCCACTCACGGAATGGAAGCGTTTAGCAGAAAAAATTATAACCTTACCCGCTGGCTTTAAGGCGCATCCTTTAGTCGAAACCGTTTTACGCAATCGTGGTGCGATGGGACGTGGCGAGATTGGTATCGATTGGGGAATGGGCGAGCACATGGCTTTCGCTTCCTTGGTTGCTAGTGGTTATCCAATTCGTTTGTCCGGTGAGGATAGTGGTCGCGGCACATTTACGCATCGCCATTCTGTCATCCATGATCAAGATCGCGAAAAGTGGGATACAGGTACTTATATTCCTTTGCAACACGTTGTCGAAGGACAAGCTAACTTTACTGTAATTGATTCGATTTTGTCAGAAGAGGCTGTGTTAGGTTTTGAATATGGTTATTCTTCTGCAGAGCCTAATACTCTTACTATTTGGGAAGCACAATTTGGTGATTTTGCCAACGGTGCTCAGGTTGTAATCGATCAGTTCATCGCTTCTGGTGAAGTAAAGTGGGGCCGTGTAAATGGTTTAGTAATGATGTTGCCTCATGGTTATGAAGGTCAAGGTCCTGAGCATTCATCAGCTAGATTAGAGCGTTTCATGCAGTTGTGTGCGGATATGAACATGCAGGTTGTACAACCGACTACAGCATCACAAATTTTCCATTTGTTACGCCGTCAAATGATTCGTCCATTCCGTAAGCCTTTGATCATTATGACGCCGAAGTCCTTGCTCAGGAACAAAGATGCAACTTCTGAAATTACTGAATTTACTAAAGGTGAATTCCATACTGTCATTCCAGAAAAAAATAAAGATGTAGTAGCCGCTAATGTCACAAGGATGATTATTTGTTCTGGTAAGGTATATTACGATTTGGTAAAAGCGCGCGAATCCAAAAAGTCTAAAGATGTTGCCATTATTCGTGTGGAACAGTTGTATCCATTCCCACATAAAGCATTTGCAGCTGAGATCAAAAAATATCCAAATTTAACTGAGTTAGTTTGGTGTCAAGATGAGCCTCAGAACCAAGGAGCATGGTTCTTTATTCAACATAATATTTTTGAAAATATGAGCGAAGGTCAAAAGCTTGGTTATGCGGGACGCCCAGCGTCAGCTTCTCCAGCTTGTGGATATTCACATCTTCATCAAGAACAACAAAAGTCTTTAGTTGATACGGCATTCGCCAAACTCAAAGGCGTCAACATCACTAAATAAGTAATATAAATTAATACTATAAGGATTATCAGCATGGCTACGTTTGATGTAAAAGTTCCTCAGTTGTCTGAGTCAGTTGCCGAAGCAACTTTATTACAGTGGAAGAAAAAACCGGGCGATATGGTTGCTCAAGATGAAATCTTGATCGAAATTGAAACGGATAAAGTTGTCTTAGAAGTACCAGCTCCATCAGCAGGTGTCTTGTCAGAAATTTTGATTGAAAGTGGTGGTTTAGTTGTTTCTGATCAAGTTATTGCAAAGATTGATAGCGATGCTAAAGCGGTGCCTGCATCTGCACCAACTGCCGCTTCTCCAGCTCCTCAAGCAGCAGCGCCAACGGCCGTTGTTGCACCATCTGGTTCTATTGCGATGCCGTCAGCTGCAAAAATTCTGGCTGAGAAAAACATTGCTGCAAATCAAGTTGCTGGCAGTGGTAAAGATGGTCGTATCACGAAAGCGGATGCTCTCGGTGCAGGTTCAGCGCCTGCACCCGTAGTTGCTCCAGTTGTTCAGAAACAGGCTTCTGCTCCGGCAGTGCAAGTACCGATGGGTGATCGTCCAGAAGAGCGTGTTCCAATGAGTCGCTTACGCGCAAGAATTGCACAGCGCCTGATCGAATCCCAGTCAACGAATGCCATCTTGACAACGTTTAATGAAGTCAATATGGCACCAGTCATTAGTATGCGTAACAAATATAAAGATATATTTGAAAAAGAGCATGGAGCAAAGTTAGGATTTATGTCTTTCTTTGTGAAAGCTGCAGTACATGCTTTGAAGAAATACCCAATCCTTAATGCTTCTGTTGATGGCAATGACATTGTGTACCACGGCTATTTTGACATCGGTATTGCAGTTGGTTCACCGCGTGGTTTGGTTGTGCCAATTTTGCGTAACTGTGATCAGATGAGTCTTGCTGAAATTGAGAAAAAAATCTCAGAATACGGTGCCAAAGCACGCGACGGTAAATTAACGCTGGAAGACTTAACTGGCGGAACATTCTCTATTTCAAACGGCGGTATTTTTGGTTCTATGCTGTCAACACCGATTATCAACCCACCTCAGTCAGCGATTTTGGGAATTCATGCAACCAAGGATCGTGCGGTCGTGGAAGATGGTCAAATTGTGATCCGTCCGATGAATTACTTGGCCTTGTCTTATGATCACCGCATTATTGATGGTCGTGAAGCGGTACTCGGTTTAGTTGCGATGAAAGAAGCGTTAGAAGATCCTTCACGCCTTTTACTCGAAATTTAATCACTGTTAAGAAAGTTTGCATATGAGTCAAGAATTTGACGTTTTAGTTATTGGTGCCGGTCCTGGTGGCTATATTGCTGCTATTCGTGCTGCTCAATTAGGTTTTAAAGTAGCATGTGCAGAAGGAAATGCATATGATGATCCCAAAGGTGAACCACGCTTGGGCGGTACTTGCTTGAACGTTGGTTGTATTCCTTCTAAGGCTTTACTCGCTTCTTCTGAAGAGTATGAGAATGTTGGTCACCACCTCGGGTCTCACGGTATTTCTGTGAAAGAACTGTCCCTTGATGTGACAAAGATGGTTGGACGCAAAAATGATATCGTCACCAAAATGACTGGTGGCGTTGCTTATTTGTTCAAGAAAAATAAAATTACTTTGCTCAAAGGTTATGCCTCTTTTAAGGCGAAAGAAGGTGATCGATATCAAGTCGAAATCACTGGCAAAGACGCGGGTCTTGTGAGTGCTAAGCAAGTCATCATTGCTACAGGTTCAAAAGCGCGTCACCTACCAGGCATTAAAGTTGATAACAAATTGATTTGTGACAATGAAGGTGGTTTACAGTTTGATGCGGTGCCTAAAAATTTAGGCGTTATTGGTGCCGGTGTGATTGGTCTTGAGCTCGGTTCTGTTTGGAGACGACTCGGCTCTGATGTAACAATTTTAGAAGCAATGCCAAGCTTCTTGGGCGCGTGTGACACAGGTGTTGCCAATGAAGCCAAAAAACTTTTCACGAAGCAAGGCCTCAAATTTAATTTAGGGGTGAAAATTGAGAGCGTGGTTGCTGGCAAAAACAATGTCAAGATTAGCTATGCCGATGATCAAGGTAATGCACAGTCGCTCGTGGTGGATCGCTTAATCGTTTCAGTAGGAAGAGTGCCGAATACGGAGAACTTAAACCTAGAAGCGATTGGTCTAAAAACGGATGAGCGTGGCTTTATTCCAGTTGATGATCATACCTGCGCGACAGCCGCTGCTGGTGTGTACGCAATTGGTGATGTGATTCGTGGTCCGATGCTTGCACACAAAGCAGAAGACGAAGGTGTGTTAGTCGCTGAAGTCATGGCTGGTCAAAAGCCACATATCGATTACAACTGTATTCCTTGGGTCATCTATACTTCTCCAGAAATTGCTTGGGTTGGTAAAACAGAACAACAATTGAAAGCAGAGGGTCGTGCTTATAAGCCAGGTCAATTCCCATTTGCTGCGAATGGCCGGGCTTTAGGGATGGGTGCAAGTGACGGTTTTGTGAAAATCTTAGCCGATGCGACGACAGATGAAATTTTAGGCGTGCATATTATTGCCTCAGCAGCTTCAGACTTAATTGCTGAAGCAGTTGTTGCGATGGAGTTTAAGGCTGCTGCGGAGGATATCGCTAGAGTTTGCCATCCTCATCCAAGTCTTTCAGAAGTGATGCGTGAAGCAGCTTTGGCAGCGACGGATAATCGTGCCTTGAATTTCTAAAAGTTGTATTAATGCGCGTTACAGATTTATATCACCAGTCTTTAGAAAAAAAAGGATATTCGAGCGATGCAGCCCAAGAGGCTGCAATTGCTCGTCTGCAGGTAGCTCAAGACGCATGGGAATCCTTTCCAGCAAAGAGTTCTGGTATTTTTGCTAAGTTTAGAAGCCAAAACAATCCTCCACCCAAGGGCGTTTATTTTTGGGGCGGGGTTGGGCGTGGAAAGTCCTTTATCATGGACTCCTTTTATGATGCCATCCAAATTCAGAAAAAAACTCGTCTGCATTTCCATGAGTTCATGCGGGAAGTGCATCGCGAACTCCAAGACTTAAGAGGGCATGCCGATCCACTTGAGATTTTAGGAAAAAAAATAGGTCAGAAATATAGTCTCATCTGCTTTGATGAGTTTCACGTCAGTGATATTGCGGATGCGATGATTCTGTATCGTTTGTTGGATGCATTATTCAAGAATAATGTGCAATTTATCATGACTTCCAATTACCGTCCGGATAAGCTTTATCCAGACGGCCTGCATCGAGACCGGATTTTACCTGCCATCCAATTATTAGAAGAAAAGCTCGACATCGTTAACGTAGACGCTGGAGTTGACTACAGAAAAGTCTTAATGGATCAAGTGCAAGTTTATTTATATCCTTTGAGTCCTGAAGTAGATCTTGAGTTAGTCAAAACCTTTGATAGTTTGGCGGGTGCCCACACTGATGAAGCAAAGGAGCTGCATATCGAAAATCGCGTTATTCCATGTAAACGCAGGGCTGGTGGAATTGCTTGGTTTGATTTTCAGACTTTATGTGGTGGACCTCGCTCGCAAAATGATTATTTAGAAATTGCCGAAATGTTTCATTCGGTCATCTTGAGTGATATCCCAATGATGACACCAAGGATGTCGAGTGAGGCAAGACGATTTACTTGGGTGATTGATGTCTTTTATGACCACAAAATTAAGTTAATTATGTCCGCAGAAGTAGAAGCACATGCTTTATATGTTGAAGGACAAATGGCTAATGAGTTTCATCGTACCGTTTCAAGAATTATTGAAATGCAGTCCAAAGAGTATTTAGCTGCACCTAGAAGAATTGTTGATACTTCTTTGACCTAATGCTTTAGCCGTTAGGGGGAATACTAACAATCCATAGTTCTATCTCATTGAAATTGATAAATTAATTTCTAAACTGCTGACAAAAGCACTTTATTTAGATAGTCTGATGGAACTTTAAATCATTGTTCGGTAATTTTCTTGCCAAGATTTGATGCAAAACCATTAAAATAAGTCAATGAACATTACAAATGCCGATTTACACTGCCATTCGGTAGTATCAGATGGCACTCTTTCTCCGGAAGATTTAGCAATCCGGGCGCAAACGAATGGCGTAGAGCTTTGGTCGCTCACCGATCACGATGTGATTGGTGGTCAAGCACGGGCTCAAAAGGCAGCAATTGATCTGGGTATGAAGTATGTTAGCGGTGTTGAAATCTCGGTGAGTTGGATGGATCAAACCATTCATATTGTTGGCCTAGGAATTAATCCTGAGCATGAAGGCTTGGTGGCCGGCTTACTGCAAACAAGGGACGGCAGAGTAGCGCGTGGCAAGTTAATGGCTGATCAACTTGCAAAAGTCGGTGTGCCTGATGCTTACGAAGGGGCGATGCAATTTTGTGGCAATCCAGAGTTATTATCCCGTACTCATTTTGCGCGGTTTTTAGTTGATCAAGAGGTTTGTAAGGATATCGAAGAGGTGTTTACCAGATTTTTGACACCTGGTAAGCCTGGTTATGTTGAGCATGCTTGGGCTACTTTACGAGAGGCTGTTACTTGGATTACAACGGCTGGGGGGGTGGCCGTGATTGCCCATCCTGGACGGTACCGACTCACTGAATTACAAAAAGATGAGATGTATAAATCATTTAAAGAGTTTGGTGGTCAAGGAATTGAGGTCGTTACGGGGAGTCATGCCCCCTATCAATATCATGAGTATGAAAAAGTAGCTTTACGCTATGGATTTTATGCTTCTAGGGGTTCTGATTTTCATTCACCAGATGAGAGTCACACAGATTTAGGTACACTTCCAATGTTACCTACTTCATTAAAACCAGTTTGGTCATTATTCAACTTTAATTAATTATGTTTGCTGAACGCGTTATTTCTGGAATGCGCCCGACGGGCTCCTTGCACCTTGGTCATTATCACGGGGTTCTTAAAAATTGGATTCGTTTGCAATCCGAATATCCCTGCTTTTTCTTTGTAGCAGATTGGCATGCTTTAACCACGCATTACGACAGTCCAGAGATTATTGAAGCTTCAGTTTGGGATATGGTAGTTGACTGGCTTGCAGCCGGCGTTGACCCAACCCAAAGCACCTTATTTATTCAAAGCCGTGTGCCTGAACATGCGGAATTGTTCTTACTCCTCTCGATGGGCACTCCTTTGGGATGGTTAGAGCGGGTGCCAACCTATAAAGATCAGATCGAAAAACTCAAAGAAAAAGATTTACAGACCTATGGCTTTTTAGGTTATCCCTTGTTACAAGCGGCCGATATTTTAATGTACCGTGCCCAGCAGGTTCCCGTTGGCGAAGATCAAATCCCTCACGTAGAAATGACGCGTGAAGTTGCTAGACGTTTTAACCATCTCTACGGACGTGAAGCTGGTTTCGAAGAAAAGGCGATGATCGCCGCTAAAAAGCTCAGCGGTAAAAGAACCAAACTTTATCTAGAAGCTAGAACTGCTTTTCAGGAGAAGGGCGATCAAGAAGCCCTTGAAACAGCCAAAGCCATTGTGCATGAAGATCAAAGTTTATCGATGGGTGATCGTGAAAGATTGTTTGGCTATCTTGAAGGTTCCAGAAGAATTATCCTGGTTGAACCACAGGCCTTACTAACGCCAGCATCCAAAATGCCTGGCCTAGATGGTCAAAAGATGTCTAAATCGTATCAAAATACAATCTCTATGCGGGAAAGCGAAGAGTCTATCACTAAAAAAGTGAAGACGATGCCCACCGATCCAGCGCGCGTAAGAAGAACCGATCCAGGAAATCCAAAGCATTGTCCAGTTTGGCAATTGCACGAAGTCTACTCGGAAGAGACGACCAAAGCTTGGGTGCAAAGTGGTTGTCAGAGTGCGGGTATTGGTTGTATTGAATGTAAAGAGCCTTTAATAAAAAGTATTTTAGTAGAGCAGCAACCCATGCTAGAAAGAGCTCAAAAGTATTTGGATGATCCTAGTTTGTTAAGGGCAATTATTGCGGATGGTTGTGATAATGCTCGTAAAGTTGCACAAGAAACGATGCGAGATGTGCGCGAGGCGATGGGTCTTGATTACTCATAGTAGTGTTGCTCCTTCAGATTGGGTGAAGAGGTTTATTTCTTTAATTCCTAAAACTGAGCAAGGTTTTGTTCTAGATTTGGCTTGTGGTAGTGGGCGTCATAGCAAGTTAGCTTTGGAGTTAGGTTATCAAGTCCTTGCAATCGATTTAAACACCAGCCCAATCTTAGAGCTGAAGCACTCCTTACCTATTCATTTGCAAAATCACCTACACGTTCTTGAGCTAGATTTAGAACAGGCTGATTTTCCGTTACTACCAGATGCATATCCAATTGATGGCATCATGGTGACAAACTATCTTTATCGTCCGCATATCCAACAGTTACTCGACCTAATATTACCTAGCGGTGTCATCATTTATGAAACTTTTGCGTTAGGTAATGAACGGTTCGGTAAGCCTTCCAATCCTGCATTTTTGTTACAAAAGGATGAGTTGTGGCAATATATGCAAGCACGGAGTGATTATTCGGTCGTTTCTTTTGAGCAGGGTTATTTGGAAAGGCCAAAACCTGCAATGATTCAAAGGATTTGTGCTGTAAAGCAAAACCTCATTGGGCTACAATTACAAAATGAATATTAAAGAACTTTATCCAAATTTACCTATCTTAGGTAGTATTGTTGCCATCGCCACGCCAATGTTGGCCGATGGTAAATTAGATTTGCCAAGTCTGAAGTCTTTACTTGACTGGCATGTTGAGCAAGGTACTCACGGTATTGTGATTGTTGGCACCTCTGGAGAGTCACCCACGGTCAATGTTGAGGAACATAGTGAACTTATTAAAGTAGCAGTTGAGCATATTGCTGGGCGCATACCTGTCATTGCAGGAACTGGCGGAAATTCCACTTTAGAAGCAATTGAATTGACTGCTTTTGCGAAAAGCGTTGGGGCTGATGCTTCCTTACAGGTAGTTCCTTACTACAACAAACCCACTCAAGAAGGAATGTATCAACACTTCAAAACGATTGCAGAAAAAGTCGATTTACCAGTGATTTTGTATAACGTGCCTGGCAGAACTGTAGCCGATATGAGTAATGCGACGATTTTAAGATTGGCGCAAGTTCCTGGAATCAATGGCTTAAAAGATGCAACTGGAAATTTAGAAAGAGTCTGTGATTTAATCAACGCTTTAAAGCGCCAAGGGAGCGATCATTTCGCGGTCTTCTCAGGCGATGATTTAACTGCCATCTTTTTAATGTTGATGGGTGGTCATGGTAATATTTCTGTAACCGCCAATATTGCCCCAAAGGAAATGTCTTTATTGTGTGAAGCGGCGATTCAAGGCGATTTAATAACGGCTAGAGCTATTCACTTAAAGTTGTTAAAACTACATCAATTAATGTTTGTTGAACCCAATCCAATCCCTGTCAAATGGGCGTTACATGAAATGGGTAAAATAGATTCAGGTATTCGTCTGCCTTTATTGCCGATGTCTGTTTCATTAAGAGAGAATCTTAAAAACGAACTAATTCAAGTAGGATTAATTAAAGCTGATTAAACTCAGTTTCGATCGAACTTGTCATGTTTTAAAGAAATCGTATCAATAATTAATACTCGCAAACTATGAAAAGAGAATTTTTAATGCGTATTACAAAGTACCCCCAATTTGGCTTACTAGTTTTAGCCTTGTTAACTATCACTGCTTGTACCACGTCATTCACCAATGAATCAATTGACTATAAATCGCAAGGTGAAAAGAAAACGCCTAATTTAAGTGTTCCACCAGATTTATCAATGCCGAATATGGATAAAAGATACGGCGTTTCTGATGGCGTAGCTACTTTATCGCAGTACAACTCCTCCACGACTAAGGGTAAAGAAGTCGTCAATAAAAATACCGTAACGCCTGAACAAGCTGGCTTTAAGATTGAACGAGAGGGTAACCGTCGTTGGATCGTCGCACAAAAGTCAAGCGCTGAGCTCTATCCGAAAATCAAAAGCTTTTGGGAAGATACTGGTTTTTTATTAGCAACTGACTCGCCTAACACTGGCATCATGGAAACGGACTGGGCTGAAAACAGAGCAAATATTCCAGACGACATGGTCCGTCGATTTTTAGGTAAGAATTTGGGGACGATTTACTCTACTGGTGAGCGGGATAAATTTAGAACTCGTTTAGAAAAATCACCCAAAGGAGAAACAGAAATCTACATCTCTCACAAAGGGGCCAAAGAAGAGTTAACAGGCGCTGATAAAAATACGACAATGTGGACAGCTAGACCTTCAGATCCTGAACTAGAGGCAGAGTTGTTAACCAGAATGTTAGTTTATCTTGGTGCGAGTAATGAAACGGCAAAAACAGCAGTCAAAACTGCCAGCGATACAAGTAAAGCCCGTGTAGCAAGAATACAAACAATTGATCAAGTCGATACACTCGTTATCGCTCAAGGTTTTGATCGTGCTTGGCGTGAAGTCGGTTTAGGTTTAGATCGTTCTAATTTCTCGGTAGAGGACCGCGATCGCTCAAAGGGTATCTTTTATGTCCGTTATGTGAGGTCTAATCTTGATCCTGTGAAAAAAGAAGGTTGGTTTTCTAGCTTGTTCAGCCCATCAAAAGAAGACGAGTTGAAAAAAGCTAAAAAATATCAAGTCATTGTGAAATCAGTGGATAACACTTCTACTAAAGTTATAGTGCTTGATGAACTTGGAAAAGCTACCACACCGGAAGTTGCCAAACCTATCCTAACGATTTTAGATCAACAGGTGGCAATATAAGAAGCGAGTTCCTTTAGATATTTGTCTAGTGAATTGTCTAGTGAAACTTCTGTTACATTATAATAAGCACTAAGTCAAATATAAAAGGCATAAAAATTTAATGGCAATTAAAGTATTAATGGTTGATGATTTTCAGATACTGATTTGGGGCATTGAGAATCTCATAAAAACTGATTCTAATATTGAGTTGGTGGGTGTCGTTAATACCCATCAACAAGCCTTGGAAGAAATTTATACGAAAAATCCAGATGTGGTTTTAATTAATTCTGCCATGTTGGAAGGTGATTCGATTGAACTCATTGCCCAAATCTTAAACATTTCTCAGACTAATATTTTGGTTATTTCTGGTGCTGAAGAGGGTGAACTACACGATCAAGTGGTTATTAAAGGTGCAAGAGGAATTATTGGCAGAAATGATTCAGCTCAAACCTTGTTAAAGGCGATTGACAGGATCAATGCTGGAGAAATTTGGGTCAACCGTAATGCAACTTCTCGAATTCTTTTAGAAATTGCTAAAGCTAGCTCTCCTAAAGTTAAAACTGAGGAACAACTCAAATTAGAGTCTCTCACCAAAAAAGAACATAAAATCATTGAAGCAATCATTGTTAGTTCTGATAAGAGCTACAAGGTAATTGCCAGTGAACTACACATATCTGAACATACCTTAAGAAATCATTTAGCTGCAATCTATGGCAAGGTGGGAGTCAAAAGTCGTATGGAACTCTATGTATTTTGTTTAGAGCATTTAAAAAGTGCCTAAATCCAGCAATAAACAAAAGAGATTATAAGCAACTTTACCAAACGCCACTGCTAAGCTAGTGGCGTTTTGCTTTAATGGTTCCAATTTAAGATAAAATTGCTAATGATGAATGCTTTTGCATCGATTGGATTTGTGGAAGTATCGTTTTAATGATTAGTTTGAATGATCAAATCAGAGAAGTTGTAGGTTCAGAAAATTAGTTGATTTAAGCGCTGAGCAAACAATGACATCACGTTGATTTTACAAGATAAGTTGTAGATGTTTTTCAGTCTTTTTATGTTATGAAAATACAAAAAAGTCTAAAATTTTTAATTAATTTTTTTTGAAAAAAAGTACTAAAATTTCGAACTAAATAGATTTATAGTACAAATATACTATTTTTTAAATTGGATGTAAACCTTGATTTCAATTGACTCTGACATGATGTTGAATTCAAATTTTAAACTACTGATTAATAAAATCTCGTGGATTCAAGTTACGGAGCGAGATGCCTTTTTAGAACAGTCAAAACTCATGGAGAAATTTTTCGTTAACGGCGAAAGTTCAAAAACTGATGTTTTAGAGTCATTAGCTGCTTATCGAATTTCTATGTCAAAAATTATTGATATTGAATATAACCTAGAAAACGCTCGTCGAAAACTGGTTGATATAATTGGTTATCCGGCAACTATACAAGAAATAACCCCAATTGATCGTCGGTTTCAAGCTTTGCCAATGTCATTCAAAAGCTTTACAGAATGGCGGGACGTGACGATGTTAAATAGCTCTCAAATTAAGGCTCAAGCTTTCCAAACTGAAGTGGCGTTGAGGGAGTATGAGAAAGCAGTTGCGGGTAGATATCCAGTGGTAAATTTAGTTGGTACACTTTCGAGTCAAACTTCAGCTACATTAACTTCTATCGGCCTTGGTTACAATCAAAACTACATCGGTATCCAAGTAACAGTTCCGATTTATACGGGTGGTGAAAGTGACGCGAGAATTGCACAAACTTACGCAGCCTATGAAAAAGCGAAGGCAGATTTTGATGCGACGCGAGATCAAACGATTACCGAATTAAAAAAACAATACGATATAGTCCAAACAAGTATTGAAAAGATTAAAGCTATTAGCCAAGCGGTCGACTCTTCTACAGAGTTAGTCAAGGCGATGCAAAAAAGCGTTCAATTTGGAGAAAGAGCGAACGTGGATCTATTGAATGCGCAAAAGTCACTTTCTAACAATAATCGTGACCTCGCCCAAGCCAAATATAATTATCTCATTGCGTTTCTTAAAATGGGTCAATTGAGTGGTACGCTTGACTTAGATCGTTTTACGCAAATCACCAAGTATTTTGAAGATCCAACAAAACCACCAGTTCGGATTGCCGTCTTTAAAAAGGAAGAACCGAGTGAGAATAAATTTAATATTGTTGAGAACTTTAACCTTGACAGGAAAGTGACAGAATATGGCACAGCTCCATCAGTAGCTTCAACGATTGTTACACCACCCACTGTCAAGGAATCTCCTGGAACTTATAAAAGTATGGTTACTTTAGAAGAGCCTAAAGTACCTATGGCACCTATAGCGTCCAAAGATTCCGTTAATCTACGACCAAATAAATCAAGCTTATCAGCTAAGCAAGATGTTGCTATACCTGATGCGAATAGTCCCAAATCAATCAGTGCCAAAGCTAAAAACACGAAACCAACGCCACTCAAACCGCCTTTACCAGATCCTGAAGTCGCAAACATGGTTTATATCCCGGATCCAGTCCGTTACCGTGTGTTCACTAGCGATCCCTTACCAACACCTAAAGTTGTAGTTGAACCAGTTAACTCGAAATATTCTGCTGTCAAAACAACTCCAGAAGTGGTTGAACCTACGAAAGTAAGTGCTGCAGTGGTGGAGACTAAGCCTATCAAACCCATCCCAAAGAAAACGATTGATATTATTCCGATAGATCAGATTCCCTAATCTAAACTGAAACACGAAGCTAAAACACTAAGCTAAAAAAGCTAAAGTAAAACAGAAACAAATGGACGAAAAAAAAGCCGCATAAGCGGCTTTTTTTGCAAACAAAGTAACGAATTACTTAGCAGCAGGGGCAGCAGCTGGAGCTTCAGCAGCTTTAACAGCTTCAGCAGCATCTTTAGCAGCTTCTGCAGGAGCAGCAGCTGGAGCTTCAGCAGCAGGTGCTGGAGCTGGTTCAGCTGGCTTTTCTGTTTTGCTGCAAGCAGCGATTGATAAAGCAAATAATGTAGCTAATAATAGTGACTTGTTCATTTGAATAATCCTTTAAAATTTTTTAAAAATACAATAATTACCGGTAATTAATGTTGGAATTAAATTTTAATCCAATCTGAATTATAGCTAAAAGTTATTTCATTACTGTCATAAGCGTTAAATTAAGGGCAATTTGGTTTTAAGGGATTAAAAATTCACTCACCTGGAGCATAGGCACCTAACTCAAACCAACCATCTAAATACCCCTCATAGACGGGTTCAAACATGGAGGCATAAGACAAAAATCTGCGACACTGTTTGGGCGCAAAGCCTCTTTGATGGGCAAACAGTAGCCATGATTCAAACGCATCTGATTTTTTGTCTAAATATGTCAGTAAGGCACCATTACAAAATAAATAGTCACCACTGATATTGAGTCTCGTTTGTGGGTGCACTACTAGACCTTCTTGGACGATGATTTTTCTGAACTGTGCTTCGCTTAAAGGTTCAAACGGCGGTGAGAAGACTACCGTAGGCTTTGGTTCACTCAAAATTTCGCCTAAAGTGAATTCCAGCAACTCTTCTAACTCTTGACCGTGCCATGGCAGTTCGTGAAAACGGTGCTTCACCGACTGAATTACGGGGGAAGGGATTTTGGCAGGGCGATCACTGGCTACTTGGCCTGCATCGGTTAATAGGTCAGACAGACTTAGATCATCTTCTAGTTGATCGGCTAAACGCCACAGCGTCTCTTGAATCAGCTCACGATAACTAGGTGCTCTAAAGCCTACTGACCAAGTTTGTGTGCCAGGATCAAGCGCTACACCGTTGTGTGCCACTTGTGGTGGCAAATAAAGCATATCGCCCGGCTCAAGGACCCACTCATCGGTGGGGTTGAAGTTTTCGAGTATTTTTAATGGCAAATCTTCGATAAATCGTTTATCGGGATTGCTCTGAATCTCCCACTTACGGCGACCTGACATTTGGATCAAGAAGACATCGTAAGAATCCAGGTGAGGACCAACTCCACCACCAGGACCGGCAATACTAATCATTAAATCGTCCAGACGATAATCTGGAATAAAGCGAAACCAAGACAACACTTTTGCCGCTGCAGGGTGCCAGCCTTCCATCCCCTGAATCAGCATCGTCCAGTTTTTTTCCGTAATTTTAGGAATTCCTCTGGCAGATTGTGGTCCGTGCTTGAGTCGCCAAGGATGACTTTGAATGACTCTAGATTCGACCAATTCGTGCTTGGCTAAATCATTCAGTTCAGCTGCGCTAATGGGGCTCTCAAGCCCTTTAGACATACCAAAAGCGGGAATTGCACCGCGCACTAATAAGGGTTTTTTTTGCCAGTAATCACGCATGAATTCACTTGGACTTAAATTGCCAAGTAAAGCCCACGGATCACGAAGGGGCATTGGAAAAGGTGGAGTTGGGGGAGTGTAAATTAGTTTCAAGTAAAATATCTTTAATGATGAAAATTGAAAAAAATACTGTCGTATCGTTAATATACCGCCTAACTGATGCGCAAGACAATCTTATTGAAGAATCTTCTGATCCAATGGTCTATCTCCATGGTGGATATGCCGGCACTTTTCCAAAAATTGAGGAGTTGCTAGAGTCTCAGGAGATTGGTTTTGAAACCAAGGTCCAATTGGAACCGCAAGACGCTTTTGGCGAATATGATGCGGAATTGCTCCGAATTGAGAATAGAGATCGCTTTCCAGAACCTCTGGAAGTTGGGATGCAGTTTGAAGGGATTCCAAGTACGGATGAAGAGGAAGACGAGAATGCAGAATTCGCCGACCCGGATGATGAAGATCTAGACTCTTTGATATATACGATTACTGATCTTGCCGAAGATCGCGTGGTTTTAGACGCTAATCACCCACTCGCTGGGATAGCTTTGCGGTTTTGGCTACAAGTAACCGATGTTCGACCTGCCAGTACAGAAGAAATTGAAAACGGTCGTGCCAATGATCAAATTGGCTTGCAAGTAGATCAATTTGAGGAAGAGGATTACGAGAACTTAGATGATCTATTACCACCTGAGTCAGATCGTCCTGGAACTTTGCATTAATAATCGGTAAGCTTCAATTTCCTTAGCAAGGATGCCATGAAACCTTCACAGGCACTTGACTCAAATCGAATCGCTATTCGCGCTATTGTAGAGCGCCACCGAGCTGGTAATGCCCGAGTTTTTGGTTCAGTCCTGCGCGGTGAAGATAACGAAGATAGTGATCTTGACATCTTAATTGACCCAACTTCTGAAACCACTTACTTTGACATTGGTGCTATCAGGCATGAGCTATTGCAATTGCTGGGTGTACCTGTAGATGTTCTAACTCCGAACGCATTGCCTGACCGCTTTAGAGCCCAAGTCCTCGCAGAAGCCAAACCAATTTAGACAAATACATTAATAACTTGTGGTTGTCTATTTGATTGAATGGTTTTGCAACTTACCATTCATTACTAACTTTAATTACTTCTGCAGATTCTTTAATTGATACAAAGCCTCTAAGGCCTGCTTGGGACTTAATGAGTCGGGGTCAAGCTCTTGTATAGCGATTTCAAGCGCACTGGGTTCTGAAGGTAAATAAGCCTCTATTGACGTCTGCTCTGTTAGATCGGCATGGTTAGACGTTTGAGCAAATAAATCCGCTTGCGAGCCCGAACCCTCCGCACTCTTTGCTTCTAATTGACTTAGTTTTTTTCTAGCCTGCACAATCACTGATTTGGGCACACCTGCTAAACTCGCTACTTGTAACCCGTAACTTTGGCTGGCATGGCCAGGTTTGACCTGATGTAAGAATATAAGGTTCTTGCCTTGCTCCATCGCTGATAAGTGCACATTGGTACACTGTGCATAGCTACTT
>Ga0164297_10000282_pt1 | contig 65188 bp, 58 predicted proteins | sample GEODES058metaG_FD_113539 | JGI IMG/M metagenome (GOLD analysis project Ga0164297, IMG submission 113539) | Dystrophic lake water microbial communities from Trout Bog Lake, Wisconsin, USA - GEODES058 metaG | ecosystem: Environmental > Aquatic > Freshwater > Lake | place: USA: Trout Bog Lake... | reverse complement strand
GGCCTGCCAAGGCCTACCAGTGTCAGGGCGCGGTCTTTGAATTCATTGCTGTATCGTTGTCGCTTCACGGTCTTCATGGTGCTTGTCCCTTATTCCCTGGTCCAGGATTTTAGAGCACCTCATTTTGATACAACGCTCGCTTTCAAACGCCACCGTATCAGATGCGTAACCCATTGATTTCCAGTGATCCAGTATGAGAGAGAGTGAATCTCGTAGGGGTCGCCACTCTCTTCAAGAGAGTGGCGACCGCAGAGTGCCACGTCACTCGCACTGCTTTGCCCCACCTTTTCTGAGAGCTGCTTCATGCACTCATGCGTTTGGAGAGTGAAGCTTTGCTGGACACTGCTGCCACCTCCGCTAGGCATGAATGCATGGCTTCATCAGGCGGCAAACTTTTCATCACCGGTCATCAGGGTCTCGTTGGACGCGCATTGATGCGCCACTACGCAGACAAGCCGGAATGGCAGATCATCACGCGCACGAAGGCGGAGTTGGATCTGCGCGATCCGCATGCCACGGATGCCTTCTTTGCGGCGGAGCGGCCGGATCAAGTCATCCTCGCAGCGGCCACCGTGGGCGGCATCAAAGCCAGCTACACCCATCCGGTCGATTTCTTGCTCAACAACCTGCAGATTCAAAACAGCGTGCTCTCGGCGGCGCATCGCTTTGACACCAAGAAGCTGCTCTTTCTTGGCAGCACCTGCATCTACCCCAAGGTGGTGGAGATGCCCATCCGTGAAGACAGCCTCATGAGCGGGCCGATGGAGGAAACCAATGCGCCGTACGGGGTCGCCAAGATCGCGGGGATCAAGCTCTGCCAGGGCTACCGCCACCAGCATGGCCGGGACTTCATCTGCGCCATGCCTGCGAATCTCTACGGCCCATATGACAACTTTGACCCAGAGCATTCGCACGTGCTGCCGTCCTTGATCCGCCGCTTTCATGAGGCCAAACTGCACAACACCCCTGACGTGACACTCTGGGGTAGCGGCACGCCGAGACGCGAGTTTTTGTTTGTGGATGATCTTGCCTCTGCCTGCGCTTTCCTGCTGGAAAATTACAGCAGTCCCGACATCATCAACGTTGGCTGCGGCTGGGAAGTCAGCATCCGCGAGGCGGCGGAGATGATCCGTGACATCGTGGGCTATCAAGGTGAGATCCGCTGGGACACCACGCAGCCGGACGGAAATCCGCGCCGCCTCCTGGACGTGAGCCGAATGGAGAGTTTGGGTTGGAAAGCCAGGACCGACTTCCGTGCCGGTGTGGCCCACACGTACCAGTGGTTTCTTGACAACCGGGCCACTGCCCGCGTGTAGTCTGACCGCAAGAAGTCTAGCTGGACACGCCAGCACAACAATGCCAATTGAGGCACCCATGGCCATCCAAGCTTTCCGCCCCGTACTCATCACTCGCAATACCTGTCGCATCTGCGGCTCACGCAGCCTGACGCCCGTGGTCAGCCTTGGGGATCAATTCATCGGTGGCGTGCTCGCAAGCGCTGATGGCAGCGCGCTCATCAAGCGCAAAGTCCCTCTCGACCTCGTGCGCTGCGACCCTTCTCAGGATGAAAACGCCTGCGGTCTGGTGCAGATGCGCCACTCGGTGCCGCCGAAGGTGCTCTACCACCGCTACTACTACGAGTCCGGCATCAATCAGTCGATGATCGACAACCTCACGGGCATCACCCAACTCGTCGAGCAGACCGTTTCTCTGCGCGCCAAGGACATCGTGCTCGACATCGGCTGCAATGACGGCACGCTGCTCTCCAGCTACCAGACCCAGGGCCTGCGCCACATCGGCATTGACCCTTCGGACGTGGCCCTCAAAGCGCGCGCCAAAGGCTTTGAAGTGGTGAACGATTTCTTCACCGCCCGCGCTTTCAAGAGCGTCCATACCACGGAAAAGGCCCGCGTTGTGACCAGCATCTCCATGTTCTATGACCTGGAGAATCCCCACGCCTTTGTGCAGGACATCGCCGATGTGCTCGCCACCGACGGCATCTGGATTTTGGAGCAGAGCTACCTGCCCGCGATGCTGGACATCAACAGCTTTGACACCATCTGCCACGAGCACTTGGAGTACTACTCGCTGGCCGTGCTGGAGCGCCTTTTTGGCGATCACGGCCTCGAAGTCATCGACGTCCATCTCAACGATGTGAACGGTGGCAGCTTCCGCCTCGTGGTGGCCAATGCCGGGCAGGTCAAGCCTTCCGCTGAAGCCGCCGCCCGCGTGCAGGAACTGCGCATCCGTGAGTTCGAAATGGCGCTGGACTCCGACGCGCCATACGCCGTCTTCCGCGACAACATCGAGCGCATCCGCCTCGACCTCACATCCTTCCTCAACAAGGCCAAGGCCGAAGGCAAAGTCGTCCACGGCTACGGTGCCTCCACCAAGGGCAGCACCACGCTGCAATTCTGCAACGTCACGTCCGACCTTGTTTCCGCCATCGCTGACCGCAACCCGATCAAGTGGGGCAGCTACACCATCGGCACGCACATCAAGATCATCTCCGAAGAGGAATCCCGCGCCGCCAAGCCCGACTACTACCTCGTGCTGCCCTGGCACTTCATGCCGGAGTTCCTCAAGCGTGAGACGGAATTCCTTGCCCGTGGTGGGAAATTCGTCGTGCCAATGCCGCAGGTGCATCTGGTGGGGTGAATCAACCAGCCCTCGGGCTCGTCTAGTTCAGACCCATGAACGACCCGCCCGAGCCAATGACCAATCGCGTTGCACTGCGGCGACTGCTCGCTTTTGCGCGTGGTCATTGGCGTATCGCCGCGTGGCAGTTCGGGCTGGCCGCCGCTGGCACCTCGCTCATCTTCGTCTTTCCCGGCGTGGTGCGCTGGTTCATGGATGAAATCATCCCGCAGAAGCGCGGCGACCTGATCTGGCGTGCCGGTGGCCTTGCTCTGCTGGCCTTCACTTTGCGCGAGAGCTTGTTCTACTGCCGCACGCGGGTGAACTGCACCTTTGAGCAGCGCATGATTACCGATCTGCGCAGCCAGTTGCACCAGAAGATCGAACTGCTGCCGCTGCGTTGGTTTGACCACCAAAGCACCGGCGACATCCTCACCAAGCTGGCCGATGACGTGCCTGCCACGCAGCGGGTGATCCTGGAGGGCATCGAGCAGGGGCTGACCGCGTTGCTGCAGATCGTCATCACCGCCATCGTCATGCTCGTGGCGGATGCGAAACTCGCGCTCATCGTCCTGGCACCCACGCCGTTCATCGCCGCCGGTGGCTGGATCTATTCGCGCTGGGTCTCCCCGCGCGCCACTGCGGCGCGAGAGGCCACGAGTGCGCTGAATTCCACGCTGCACGACACGATCACCGGCATCCGCCAAATCAAGAGCTACACCGCCGAAGAGATGCGGCAGGGAAAATTCCTTGCTGCCAGCCAGGCACTCCAGGACAAGCAGACACGCCTCATGGCGGCCTGGGCTTTCTATGCGCCCTCCATGACCTTGCTCGGGAATGGTGGCCTCGTGCTGCTGCTCGCTGCTGGTTCCTGGTGGTGTGTGCAGGGTGCCATGACGCCCGGCCAGCTTATGGAGTTTCTGCTCCTTGTTGGCTTCCTCTATGAGCCCATCTCCCGACTGCACGGCGTGAATCAAACCCTGCTCAATGGCCTCTCCGCTGCCAAGCGCGTCTTTGCCATCCTCGACCACGAGACCGGGGAGGATCTGGATGCGGGGCTGAGCCTCGACTCCGTGCGGGGCGAGCTCGAATTCAAGGCCGTCAGCTTCAGCTATCGTTCCGACAAACCCGTGCTGCAGGACATCACCCTGCGCGCCGCACGGCACGAAACCATCGCCATCGTCGGTGCCACCGGCTCGGGCAAGAGCACGCTCTTCCAGTTGCTGACGCGCTTCTACGATCCGCAGAGCGGCACCATCACGCTGGATGGCACGCCCATTCAAAATCTCAGCCGCCGCTGCCTGCGGCAGTCGCTGGCCTACGTCACGCAGGAGGCCTTTCTCTTTGCCGGCACCGTGAGGGACAACCTCCGCGTGGGCAAACCCAGCGCCACGGATGACGAACTCTGGGCCGCGCTGCGCCAGGCCTGCGCCGAAGACTTCGTGCAGCGCATTCCCGAAGGATTGGATGCCGAGGTGGGCGAGCGCGGCGTGCTCCTCAGCGGTGGCGAGCGCCAGCGTCTCGCCCTCGCCCGTGCTTTTCTCAAAGACGCCCCCATTTTGCTCCTGGATGAAGCCACCTCCGCCATCGACGTGAAATCCGAGCAACTCATCCAGGGCGCCCTCGTCAAACTGCGTGCCAACCGCACCAGCCTCATCATCGCCCACCGCCTCAGCACCATCGTCGAGGCCGATGTGATCTACGTGCTGCATCAGGGGCGAGTGCTCGCCAGTGGGACGCATGAGGAACTTCTGCAGAGTTCGCCTTATTATCGCGAGATGGCGGCGCTGGCGTTTGATGGAGGAGAGGGATCATCCTGATCCCTCACGCTCTCGCTTCGTCTACTGCCTCCAAACCAGGGGACCAGGATGGTCCCCCTCCTAGCAAGCCTCAACAAAAACGCCTGACCGCTTTCACGATCAGGCGTTGGTTGATTTAGTTGAAGGATCTCAATCAGTTCGCGCGGCCGAGGTAGGTGCCGTCTTCGGTCTTGACGCTGATCTTGTCGCCTGGGCCGATGAAGAGGGGGACCTGCACGCGCATGCCGGACTCCGTGGTGGCTTCCTTGTACACGTTGTTGGCGGAGTCGCCCTTCACACCGGCAGGGCTGTCGGTGATGAGCATGATGATGTTCGCTGGCAGTTCGATGCCGGCGACGACGTCATCCGCAAAGACGACGAGGTACTTCTGGCCTTCGATCAGGTAACCGCGGGTCTTGGCGTCGAGCTTGTCTTCACCGATGAGCACGTCTTCAAACGTCTCGGGGTGGATGAAGTGGTAGCCGTCGCCGTCCTTGTAGCTGAATTCGTGGTTGTCTTTGACGAGGTTCACGGATTCGAGCGACTCGTTGGAAGTCATGCGCAGGTTGTACATCTTGCCGATGGTGATGCTGCGGACGGACATCTGCACGAACGAAGCCATGCGCGGAGGCGTCTTGAGTTCGGTGTCGGTGACGACACAAACGTCGTTGTTGTAACGGACGGCGTGTCCTTTGCGGAGATTGATAACTGGGGTGGCTGGCATAAGAGCGTGCTTTCATGGCGAGTTTGGCGTGCTTTGCAAGCGCCGGTTCGCGCGCCGGCTGCCACAGGAGGGGTAAAGGCGGATTGATTTGGAGGATTGATTTCGGAGTCTTTTTGCGCATGCTGACAGCGCTATGAAAACCAACACATCCATCCTGTCCCGCAAAGCCGGATTTCTCCTGCTCTGTGCCACCGCAATCCTGAGCCTCACCAGTTGTGATCCCGCCTTTTTCGGTAATGGCTACGGCGGTGGTTACGGGGCCTACGCTCCCTCCTTCAGGAACAGCAACTACCTCTACTACCCGCACTACCAGACCTACTACCATCCGCAGACAAACCTGTACCATTATCGCAATGGCAACAACTGGATGTCCGGCCCGCGTCCCTTCGGTGTCTCCCATAATGTGATCCGCAGCTCGCCCTCCGTGCCGCTGTATCTGAACAGCCATCCGCAGTACCACCACAACAACGTGGCGCGTGTCTATCCGCACAACTGGAGCCAGCCCAGCAACTGGCACCGCTAGTCGTTGGACCCTTTCCGCCCGCTGCTGAACAGGCAGCGTGTGCAGGAGGGTGAGTATGAATCAAGCAGGCGCGGGACCGTAAAGTCCTGCGCCTTTCTTTTTTGCTGACGCTTGGTTTAAGCCAGGTTTAGCGCCCCGCCTGCACACAGCTCCTTCTTGCCGAAGGTCTGCAGGTCGTGGCCCATTGCCTGCGCGACGGACATCCAGAGGCGGTTGTGCGCGGCTTTCTCAAACTTCAGGCTGCGGCCCATTTTGAACCCACAGCCGCCACCGATCATGATGTAGGGGATATTGTCCAGCGTGTGGCTGTTGCCTTTGCCGAGTTCATTGGTCCAAACGAGGAGCGTGTTGTCCAGCATGCTGCCGCCACCGGTGGCTTCGGGGGTTTCGCTCAGGCGCTTGGCCAGGTAGGCAAACTCACCGGCGAACCAGGTGTTGATCTTCATCAGCTTCTCATAGCTGTCCTTCTTGTCATCCGGATCATGCGAAAGGGAGTGATGCCCCTCCTGGATGCCGAGCCAGCGCATCTGCGCCATGCCCACGGAGCGCATGTACTGCAGTGTGCCGATGCGTGCCATGTCATTGGCCAACGAATTCACCAGCAGGTCGATCTGGATGCGGCTGATCTGCGGCGTGTTGTCGTTCACCAGTTCGATGCTCGGGTCCACCTGCGGCACGGGGTGCAGCAGCTTGCCCTGCTTGTCGGCATCGGCCAAATCCTGCTCCATGCTGCGCACCAGCGTCATGTGCTGGTCCAGCAGCGCCTTGTCGCGCGCGCTGAGCTTTGACGACACCTTTTTCAAATCTTCGCGCACATCATCGAGGATGCTGACGAGGCTGGCCTTGTCCTTCATCCGACCATAGACCTTCTTGAGAATCTGGTGCGGATCATCAATGGGAGCCACGGGCTGGTTGCCACCGGCGTAGCTCATGCGCGTCCACGGGTCCGCGCGCTCCGGCACCGCCACGCCAAACTCCAACGAGCCAAAGCGCGTCTTCGTTTCCTTGCGGCTTTGCAGGAAGTTCTTCAGCTCCTGATCGATGGAGATGTTGCTGGCCCAGCCGGCGGGATTGCCGCCGCCGCCCATGATGTTGCCTTTGAGCAGTTCATCGCAGGTCAGCAGGCAACTCATGCCGCGCATGTGGCTGTCGCCATCGCCTCCGACCTTGTTGGCGATGCCGTGCAGGATGAGCATCTGCTGCTTGAACGGCTCCAGCGGCTTGAGGATCGATTTGAAACTGAAATCCTCACCTTCCTGATCCGGCCAGAACTCATTCGGCAGCGTGCCGTTCGGCGAGAACATGATGATCAGCCGCTGCTTCCGCTGCGGGGCAGGGGCTCCGGTGATGCTCGGCAGCCCGGCAAGGAACGGCAATGCCCCGGCGGAGATGCCGAGATCGCGCAGGAATTGGCGGCGGTAGAGGTTTTTCATCTTTTTTTGGGGGAAAGGAGGCTGGCAACATGTCTCACCAGCGGCAGAGGACAAGAGTAATACACCGTGGAAAAAGCTCATCTAGCAGCGGTGTGCAGTTAGTTGCCGAAGAAGAAGGTTGAGGAGCCTTTCCTTCTTCTTGCGGGGCAGTCTCTCTTGCGATGAATCATGCATGGCTTGCATTGAATTGCAGCCTGCGCCTCAATGGTTCGAAGAATGCATCACGGATTTTATGAACGCGCCTGCTGTCAGGTGGACCACATCTTGTCTCCTGTTCTTTTCTATCAGGCGCTGCCTTGTGTTCTGGAGGAGGCATCCGTGATCTTTCTGTGTTCATACATGCCACGGGATGAGTCGGTCGCATTTTTGGACAAACATCTGGCTCCTGAGCACCTCATCGAACCCGTGGCACTCTACGCTTCCTCAGAGCCTGCTTCATGGTCGGCTCACTGCTTGTACACCCAGGCCATGCAAAAAGACTTGGAGGCCTATTTTGCTGACTGGAACACACCGATTGCAGACAACATTGTCTGTTACAGGCAGGGGAAGCTGCTGTTGTGGTTCCATGACGCCTTCACCGGTGGCGAGCTTCTGTTATCGAGTGATTATGACCAGAACAAAATAGCAACCTTCTGCACCGCCATGCGCCCGACTTTTCAGTTCGTGGCGGCCTCAGAAGTCTAGAGCACCTAAACAAAGTCGAATCGTTGAACTTCTTTAAGTTCGCCCCCGCGCCAGGAGGTTAGGCCTCCGGCCTGACCACGGCCTGGGGCTTCCAGCCTTAGGCCAGCGCTTCCCCGCGCCTCTAGCATAGTACCCCAGTTGCGCCGCAACTGGGGACTGCATCCCTGCATTGACCATCATCCCGCCCAAGTTTCCAGACAAAGGCGGGACGCCTCGATCCACAGACAGGCCGGAGGCCTATCCTCCACAGCGAACCGCAAACCAAGAACCCCGAACAAAAACTCAAGGCACTTCCTTGATCTGAATATGCCGGTACTCCATCACGCCACGGTCACCTTCGAGACCGATGGGACCAAACGGGGGCAGGGGCAGCGCGAGTTCGAGGTCTTCGCCGTTGCAGGTGCAGTGGGCGAAACCGTTTTTCACTTCCACGACGATCTCGTTCCACTCCTGCGGCTTGTACTTCTTCAACTCCTTGTAGGGGCCGGCCACGAGGTAGTCGCGGCACTGGAGCTGCGGCTTGCGGAGGAAAATGCCGCTGTCGGCGTTCACGCTGGCGCGAAACTCCAGCTTCAGGATGAAGTCCTTTGAAAACTCCGCCTGGGTGTAGATCTGCCCGGTGAGCTTGTCTGCTTCCGTCGGGAAGGTCACGGCGATCACGCCATCCTTCACAATGTAGCGGCCTGCATCGGCTGCCTCGGTCTTGCCATCGTGCTTCTCGGTGATCGTCCCCGGATTCGGGTCTTTCTTTTCCGGCTTGGAGCGGAAGCACCAGCCCGTGAGGTCCTTGCCATTGAACAGCGAGGTGAACCCCGCCTCCGGCTTCCAGTCTTCAGCATGCAGGGACGAAACGGCGAGGGCGAGGAGCAGGGCGATGGGTTTCATGATTTTTAAAAGCAGTTCACGAGGGTTTTCTTCTGCCCGACGGAAAAAAGCAAAACAAAAATCAACACGAGACCCAGAGATGATCATTCTGGATTAGGCGCAGTGCTTACCTAGACAACGACAGGCTACTTCGGAACGACCGTAAACCCCTCTTTGCTGTCCTTGATCAGCCAGCCGGCGGCTTCGAGTTCTTTCCGCAAAATGTCGGCGGCAGCCCAGTCTTTGGCCTGCTTGGCATCCCAGCGCTGCTGCGCCTTGGCCTGAATCTCGGCTGGCACATCCACAGCGGCGTCTTCAGCCACCGGGGGCAGCGTGAGGCCGAGGGCTTGGAGCATGAAGTGCAGGCCATTGCGCGCGGCGGTGGCCTCCTCAGCGGAGAGTGCGGCGGGCTTGAGCTTGTTGAGCACGCCGAAGATGGAGCCGATGGCACCGGGGACGTTGAGGTCGTTGAGCAGCGTGTCCCAGGCTTCGGCAAACGGACCCGGCGCAGAGGGCTGGGGAGCCGTGCCGCGATCCAGCGCCTTGTCGGCTTTGGCGAGCTTTTGCAGCGCCTGCCGTGCGGAGTCCAGGCTGTGCATGGTGAAATTCAGCGGCGCGCGGTAGTGGCCGGAGATCAGCACGTAGCGCACCTCCACGGCGCTGTAGCCGCGCTGGGTCAGGTCTTCCAGCGTGTAGAGATTGCCGATGCTCTTGCTCATCTTGCCGCCGTCCACCATGAGGTGGGCCACGTGCATCCAGTGGTGGGCGAAGTGCCCGTGCGTGCTGCAGCAGCTCTGGGCGATCTCGTTTTCATGATGCGGGAAGATCAGGTCCACGCCGCCGCTGTGCAGATCGAAATCCTCGCCCAGGTACTCCAGAATCATCGCGCTGCATTCCAGATGCCAGCCGGGTCGGCCTTCGCCCCAGGGGCTGGGCCAGAAATTCTCTCCGTCCTCCGGCTTGCGCGCCTTCCACAGGGCGAAGTCGGTCAGGGAATCCTTGGTATACTCGTCGCTGTCCGTCGCGCTTGCCGCCTCGCTGGCACCCAGGCGCAACTCGCGGTCTTCCAGGTGGCTGAGCCTGCCGTAGTCTTTGAAGGAGGAGACGCGGAAATACACGCTGCCGTCCGCGGCGGCGTACGCATGACCACCGGCGATGAGTTTTTCGATCATCGTCACCTGCTGGGAGATGTGCGCCACCGCCGAGGGCTCGATGTGTGGCGGCAGGAGGTTCAGCGCGGCGCAATCGGCATGAAACTTCTGCGTCCAGCCCTGGGTGAAATCGAGCAACGTCTGCCCCGCCTTCTGGGAGTCGCGGATCGTTTTGTCATCCACGTCGGTGATGTTGCGGACGTGCAGCGTCGGCGTGCCCGAGGCCTCGACCACACGGCGCATGACATCCTGCGCCACGAAGGTGCGGAAGTTGCCGATGTGTGCCGGGCCATAGACCGTGGGGCCGCAGCAGTAGAAACGCAGCGTCTTGCCGTCCAGCGGCGTGGTTTCGCGGTCAGTGCGGGTCAGGGTATCGTGGAGCTTCAGGGCAGGCATGGGGGCGGGGAAAGTGAATGGTGAATGACGAATGTCGAATGCGGAATGAGGGATGCTGGATGCTGGGTGCTGGGTGCTGGGTGCTGGGCTCCGCTTTTGTGTCCGCAAGGCAACGCACCAGAGCTAGTGCGCGAAAAGCTCAAATCCAGCATCCAGCAACGAGCCACTAGCAACCAGCCACCAATGCCCCTTGACCCCCTCATTCCCTCGCGTATGCTCAGCCCTCTCCAAAACGGGGGCGTACTGGTTTCGACGGGTAGCCTTAGTTCGGAGCTGCATGCCGAGGATGATTCGTTGGCCTCGTTAAACACCGGATCAAAAACACAAATGCAAACTCTAACGAGCTAGCACTCGCAGCTTAAGCCCTGCGACATCCTTCAGGCAATGTCTGGTAGCCTGAACGATGCCACTACCAGGCTGGTTTGTTGGCCGGGCGACCGGGTCACAAACGAGATCAAACAGGACGCTGGGTGAAGAGTAGGCTGTCTCAAGCCGCCTCCCACCGAGACCAAAGATGAGACTGAGCATGGAGACGCTACGGGCAACGACTATTCGGACAGGGGTTCAACTCCCCTCGCCTCCACTTCCTTGATTTACAAGGAAGTAACGTTAGAATGGGAGGCGAGTAAGACACGGGGTAAGACATTGACGCCAACAAATGCCAATAACTTTGGCAGGGGGGGGGAGGGGGTGCGGATGGGTGCTGGCGCGGTGGCTGTATATCCATTCTGAGGGGGGGAATTATTTTGCATTGCCCATGGCTGGCGGGGTGAGCTGGCCAGAAGAAGAGAGAGAACACTCTCTTTCTTTCTCTGAGTCCATGCGGGCTGTGGCTTTCTATTCTTTCCAAGCACCTCCCTGGAATTCGGGATGGATGGAAGCGGGGCCGGAAGAAGCTTCCCCGGCCTTCTTGGAACTCATGCCGCCCGTCTTTCCAATCTCCCCGCGCCCGCACTGGATGCCGTGCAAAGTGCTTGCGAGCGCTAGAGCGGTGAGAATGTTCGCCTATGACACCGAAAGACGAGGATGGCGAAGGCCAGCGGCGAAAGCGCTGGTGGGAAGATCGAGACTTTATTCCCACTGGTCCAAAGCGCGTTTCCAAGGATGGCAAGGCCACCATGCAGGAGGGCATTGCATTCTTTCCTATACAGCCTTTCCCTGAGCCAGAGGCACCCAAGACAGGACCGCAAGAAACCGAGTCGGGATGGATCGAAGAAAAGCGACGTGAACCAAGTTCACTTGGCGAAGCGGATTGGAATTTCAAAGCGCTGATTGATTCAGGCGTAGAGGAGCAATTGACCGCGTGCGCATGGTATGAGTATGCCCGCGAGTGTGCCAAGATTCGGGCGGTGGCTGGAACCTACTCGACACATTATCGGCTAGCGAGTGGCATGGGACAAAAGAACCGTTGTCGTGCAGGTATTGACCGATGGGCCATCGAACGTGCTGCCAATAAAGCCAATCGTGAAAACATGGCACGACGGCTGTTTGCGACCCTTGAACGCCGCATTGATGGACTGAAAAGAGACGGCAAGCACAAGTTCGCGGAGCAGTTCGGGCGCAAGTGGTGGCGGAAGATCAACGACATCGAGTGTCATGATCCAACCCCTACATTCAACTGGATGACACGACACTCATGGATGCGGATTGATTGGCTCAAAAGCCGAATGAGGAAGTACTGTGAGATGCTACGCGAAACGCAGAGAACAGACAAAGCGGCAGCACACGAGGCGCGTTGGGAAACCGTGCTGAATAGGATGCAGCGCGCCGCGCGTGCATGGGAGGAAGCGGCTGAATGGATGGGCAGGATTCAGGGTAAATGTTCCATCGGTGTGCCTTGCCTTCATGTGCTCGCGCCGTGGCTGCATGAGGATTGCCCCTGGCAAAAGATCGTTGACGCTAAAGACCCCAGTCTTGATGTGCGCGGACTGGCAATCCAGCGCGGGCCAAAGTCGGGAGACTCCTTTTCCAAGACTGGTAAGGGCAAGCATCCGATCCCAGGCCTTTCGGGTGGATTGCAATTGCAACACGGGTTTGAAACCATGTCGCCGCGTTCAACATTTTGGAACCAGACAGGGCGCAACGGTGAAAATTTGTCCGATGACCGCCAATGGACAAAGCCAACTCAATACAAGAAATTCAGAAGCGAAGTCTTTATTGGCAAGATTGTTTGGAACCGTCCCGACAACGAAATTCTAGAAGATTTCGAGAAGTGGCTCAAATGGCGGCGCACCCTTCAACCCGAGCCATTTTCAACCATGGGTAAGCGCGAGAGTCGCAGCAGGTGGGATGATCCGGCGGCGGCATTGAGTGATTTGGCAGTGTTGCGCTTGAGGGGACGCTTTGGAGCCACGGCGGGCAGCGTTGAGTGGGCAAAGCTGTACTCTCCCAATGATTTCGACAAAAGGCTAAATAACGGCTCGATTGAGCGGCAGGCGAGACGAGCTGCGGGTGATGCCGTGGCACGATTCGCCGAATGGATGAGAGGCTGGCACCTGGATTCAGACCCCAAGGACAAGTAGCGGACAAAATCACAGCCGGGTGATTTTGTCCGGTAGTTCGTGGTGCGTGATGAGTTTCTAGTCACATTATCTGCGTTGCTTATGAGCAACGACACTCATTCAAAGACATCCACGGCAGCCAAGGGCGGATTGCTGGGGATCAAGACGAGCCGCCCATCCGTGGCGGGGAATCTGCCGCAGGGCATGGAGCAGCGCTTTGAACCGGCCCCCATTCACGAGGCGGAGTTTTTGCGCCTGCCCTCGCCTAAGAGTCGCTGCCGTTTCACGGGCTTGAGCCGTTCGGGCCTTGTGTCGGCGGCGAAGGCTGCGGGTGCTTTCATATCGGCGAGGCTGCCGGGGCGCGTGCGTGGGGCGGTGCTGATTGATAAGGAAAAACTTTCGGCATTCCTGCGGAGCAAGGCGGGCCATGGGGAAGGGGCGGACGTATGAACGCGCCAAGTTCGATTCAGGACTTGAAGGCACGGCTGCGGATTGATGAGGCGTGGCGGCTGTTGCATCTTCCGGGGGAACCGGGCAAGTGCTGCAAGTCCCCGTTTCGACCGGAGGAGAGGAAAGCGAGCTTTTCTGTGTATGCGGAGAACACGCGGGCCAAGGATCACGCGACGGGCGAAGCCTTTGACGTGGTGGACTTCATCAAGAAGGCGCTGGATTGCGACACAGCGGGCGCGGTGCGCTGGCTGCGTGAGCAGGTGGGGGAAGGCCGCGAAGTGCCGCCTGCTCCGCCCAAACGCGAACAGGTGCGCAAAGCGAGGACATGGCCGGCGATGGGGCGCGGCACGGCGGAGGAACTGGAGACGCTGGCGAAACTGCGCACGCTGCCATTGCTGGCGGTGCGGTTGGCGGATGAGCGGGGCTTTCTCCACTTTGGGCAGCAGTGGGGCCGGGCGTTCTGGTGCATCACGGATGAAGCGCGGCGCGGTGCTGAGTTGCGGCGGATGGATGGCGAGTTGTGGCCGGGCTGGGGTGAGGTGCCCGCACGGAAAGCGCATTGCTTTGGTGACAAGACGTGGCCGGTGGGATTGATGGAAGCGGAGGCGTTTACGAATCTGCTACTCGTGGAAGGCGTGGGGGACTTCCTCGCAGCGCATGCGGTGATTGATGGCGAAGGGCGGGCGGCAGATGTGGGGGCGCTTTGCTGCATGGGCGCGGCGGTGCAGTTGTCGCCCGAGGTGGCGGCACGCATGGCCGGAAAGCGCGTGCGGATCATTCCGCAGATGGATGAGCCGGGGCAGCGTGCGGCGCTGTCATGGGCGCGGAGTCTGTGGCAAGGCGGCGCGGTGGTGGATGCCTTCTCCCTGGCTGGCATCGTGGATGCCAAGGGGCAGGCCATCAAAGACTTGGGCGACCTGTTCGCGAAGGCGAGCGCACAGAGCATCCGGGCGAATCCTCAACTCTTGGAGGTTTGCCCATGAGTGCGCAGGGCAAAGCAGGAGCCAAGGCCGGGGCGTACAATCCGCTGGCAGAAGAAACAGCGGCACAAGGTTCTTTCCAGACGCCACCACTGGAGAGGGAGAATGGAAAGAAGAAAACGCAGGCAGTTGCACCGCCGTACGAGCTGCTGGACTTGCTGGAATTGCTTGATTACCAGGAGCAGCCTGGCGAGGTGCTATGCGGTGACGCAGTGCTGGAAGTGGGGGAATTCGCCATGCTGTTTGGTTTCCCATCAGTAGGGAAAAGCTGGGCCATCATGGACTTGATGGTCAAGGCGGCTTGGGGGCAGGGGCGCTGGCTGGGCCATGAGATCAAATGCCAGTTTGCAACGCTGTGGATCGGGGATGAAAACAACAAGCGCCGTCTCGCGAATCAATTGAAGGCATTGCACGCGGCGGGGAAACTGCCGCCTGATTTCAACCAGTGGATTTTCATCACTGATGTGCCGGAGACAATGGACGTGGGAGACCCGGCCTTTGTGGCGCATACGCGGCGCATCGTGGAGGAAAAGGGAATCAAGGTGGTGGTTCTGGACACGGTTTCGAGTGCTGTAGTGGACGAGACGGCGAAAGATTTCTCGTTCATGTTTCGCGGCATGAAGGCCATCAACTACGGGCTGCCAGTGCGCCCGTGCTGGCTGCTGGTGCATCACAGACGCAAGCCCAAGAGCGAGGACACGGAGGGCAATGGAAGGCTGCACGCAATCAGCGGCCACCAAGTCTTGCGGCGCAAGCCGCGTACCATCATTGAGCTGGAGCGAGTCACCGAGCAATCAGGAGATCGGCGCGTGGTGGCAACGCTGCTCAAGAACTCGAATGGCAAGAGCGAGGGCGAGAAGCACGCCTTGCAGCAGACCGACCGGGGCTTTGATGAGATTGCCAATTTCGATTTCACGGAATGTGCGGGCGGCGGCGCTGGCGGACACAATAAAAAGATTACGGAGCAGCACATACGCGAGCTTTTCGAGTACGGGCGCGTGCGTTATCGCCTGAAAGATGCAGCGCAGAAGCTCATTGCAATGACTGGCGTTCGCAGTGCCGAGACAGCTTACAAAGCATTGCGTGCGGACGGCCCTTTTGGATACATGCTTAAATTCGAGGGGAAAGAGATCGGGCTGAATATGGACCTTTTGCCAGTGCCGGAAGAGGAGAAGGGCAGCGAGTGAACCAATCCCGAACTTGCGTTTCGTTGACGCGGCAAATACCACTCTGGATGCTAATTGAAGAAGCACCCGCCACCGAGCTGTTGAAAACCCCATGGGAAGACTGGACGCCGCAACATGCGGAGCTGGCTCGGCAGCACTTTTTAGGGTGGTGGTTTCATAAAGCGCATTGCAGGGATATGACGATGCGGCAGGTGCTGGGCTTTATGAGTCCCGTGGCAACTTGGGGGCCGGAGACCCAAAAGCTGAGGGAGGCCGCTGCCCTTTACTGCGGCAGTCCGTATGTGCCACACGATTGTTTCTGCGTGGGCAATCCCTTCTATCCCAACGGACGCGTGCCGTTGCCGGAAGAGGAGAGCGGCGGAGACTGAGGGCTGTTACTCCGCCGAGGCCGCTATTTGCGCGGCATTGGATGATGCACTACCTGCCCCATCGCTGCCCGCTGCCTCGCGCTCCCCTCGAACTGCGCACGGATCTGCTCCGAGGTAATCAATGGCTCCCGCGATGGCGTCACTTTTAGGAGGTGCGCTAGCTTGCTCGGCTTTGGATGATGCACCACTTCTCCCATCGCCTGCCGCTGCCTCGCGCTCCCCTCGAACTGCGCAAGGATCTGCTCCGAGGTAATCAATGGCTCCCGCGATGGCGTCACCTTTAGCAGGTGCGCTAGCTTGCTTGGCTGTTGTGGTTGATTCATCGCCCGCATGGCTCGCCTCAGCACACTTTTTGTCAAGCCCCCCCTTGCACTACCGTTACAGCCGCGTCAGCAACACCACATACGCCCCCGCCCCCAGCCTGAACGGGCGGAATCCCCCTGTGCCTTCGCAGCAGCTTGGCTGGCTAGCTTGCAGGCTTTTTGCGCTCTGTGCTTGTCGCGTGCGGGCAGAGCGGCTTAACTGGCGTTTCATGCCAACACTCGACTGGATAGGAAAGCAGGCCGTCATCCGCCATCACGCGGAGGTGCCGTTTCATTTGCTCAAGGAGGAGCCGGGGCTGTCCTGCGGGGATGAGGCCGGGGCGGGAAATCTCATTGTGCAGGGGGACAATTTGAAGGCGCTCAAGGCGCTGCTGCCGCACTATGGCGGGCAGGTGAAGTGCATCTACATTGACCCTCCTTACAACACGGGAAACGAGGGCTGGGTTTACAATGACAACGTGAACTCGTCGGAAATGAAACGCTGGCTGGAAAGCGTTGTTGGAAAAGAAGGTGAGGATCTTACCCGACACGATAAATGGCTGTGTATGATGTATCCGCGCCTCATGCTATTGAAGCGGTTCTTGAGGGACGATGGGGCAATTTTTGTGAGCATTGATGACAATGAGGCCGCGAATCTAAGACTCGTGATGGATGAAATATTCGGGGAGAGCAATTTCATCACTCAGATAATCTGGCAGAAAGTCTATTCAGTTAAAGGGTCCTCACGGTTTCTTTCAGAAATGCACGATTATGTTTTGCTTTATGCGCGCAATGCAAACTTGTTAAATATCAAACTTCTGCCTCGGAACGAGAAATCGGATCGACTTTATAAGAACGACGACAATGACCCCCGAGGTCCTTGGCGGGCAGGTCCGCTAGCGGCACGGAATTTTTATTGTGAAGGAACCTATGCCATAAAGTGTCCTTCCGGCAGGGTCATAGAAGGGCCGCCGAGAGGATCTTATTGGAGGGTGTCGAAACCCAAATTCGATCAGATGGATCGTGAAGGCCGAATTTATTGGGGCAAGACTGGTGATAATGTCCCGGCTCCGAAATTGTATCTTTCTGAGGTCAAGCAAGGATTGGTTCCTTCGACTATCTGGTTTCATCAAGAAGCGGGAACGAACCAAGATGCGAAAAAGGACCTCGTTTCAATTCTCCCTGAACGAGAATCTGTGTTTATCACACCAAAGCCTACAAGTTTAGTTCAGCGAATCATGCAAATCGCTTCGGATAAAGACAGCCTCATTCTCGACAGCTTCGCAGGCAGCGGCACGACCGGCCATGCAGTTTTAAAGCAGAACGCCGAAGATGGCGGCAATCGCCGATTCATCCTCGTGGAGATGGACGAAAACATTGCGCAGAACATCACGGCGGAGCGGGTGCGGCGTGTTTCGCAGGGCTATGAAAACGCCAAAGGTGAGAGCGTTGATGGTTTCGGCAGCGGCTTTCGTTTTGCCAAGCTGGGCAAGACACTATTCGATGAAGCTGGAGCGATTCGCGAGGACGTGAAGTTTCGGGAACTGGCGGAATTCGTTTACTTTCACCACACGGGCAGCCCAATTCCGAAGGGATGGAAAACCAGCCCTCTGTTGGGCACGGTGGAGGGCCGGGCCATCTACCTGCTGTACAATGGCATTCTGGGCGACCGCTCGATTGACGGCGGGAACGTGCTCACCGCGCCTGTGCTGGCTGAACTGCCGACGCACGACGGGCCAAAGATCATCTATGCCGCCGCGTGCAGGATGGGACCGAACCGGCTGGAGCGTGAGCGTATCCAGTTCAAACAAACGCCCTATGGCCTGCGGGTCGATTGATACACCATGAGCACGACCTTCCAACTCAAGGGCTACCAAGAGCGCACGCTGGAGGCGCTGGACTGCTATTTCGGCCACTGCGTACAAAGCAGCAGCCCGAAGAAGGCCTTTTTTGACGCCTTTTACGAACTGAACCAGCAGAGCAAGAATTACAACACGATCACGGGCTTTCCCGAAGACATGCCGTACGTGTGCCTGCGCCTGCCTACGGGTGGCGGGAAAACGCTGCTGGGTGGCTTTGCCATCGGGCTGGCGAATCAGCGGCTTTTGCATACTGAGCATAGCGTGGTGCTGTGGCTGGTGCCAAGCCGGGCCATCATGGAGCAGACGTTGCGCTGCCTGCGGAATCGCAACGATCCGCTACGCATTGCGCTGGAAAAGGGCTGGGGCCGCTGGCCTGGCTGTGGCAGCGTAAGCGTGGTGGAACTGAGCGAGGCGCGCACGCTGCCGCGCACGACGCTGGACACTGAAACCGTGGTCATTGTAGCGACAGCGCAGGCTTTCCGCGTGGAGGAGAAGAAACACGAGGACGCCAAGAAGCTGGATGAACTGCGCAAGGTGTATGAAGAAAGTGGTGCTCTGATGCCGCACTTTGACGGACTGAGCGAGGAACAGAAGAAGCACCTGCGCAAATCGGACAGCGGGCAGGTGGTGCGCTCCTTTGAAAACGTGCTGCGGCTGCGACGCCCGATCTTGATTGTGGATGAGGCGCACAACGCCCGCAGTGAGGTATCCTTTGAGACGCTGCAACGCTTCCGCCCTTCCTGCATTCTGGAACTGACAGCAACGCCGGACATGGAGAAGAACCCAAGCAACGTGCTGCATAGCGTGTCTGCCGGGGAACTGAAAGAGGAACAAATGGTACGCCTGCCCATCCTATTGGAGACGCAGAAGGACTGGCAAAGCCTGCTGGCAAACGCGAAGGCACGGCGGGACGAACTGCACGAACTGGCGCGGCGTGAGGAGTCCGAGGGCGGCGACTATGTGCGGCCCATCGTGCTGCTACAAGCACAGCCGAAAGATCACAAGCACGGCACAGACACGCTGCATGTGGAGGCGCTGAAACAGGAACTCATCACGAATCATCATATTCCAGAAAACGAAATCGCCATCGCCACGGGTGACGAAAAAGGACTGGAAGGCGTGAACCTGTTTGATCCGAAGTGCGCAATTAAATACATTCTGACACAGCAGGCGCTGGCGGAAGGGTGGGACTGCCCCTTTGCTTATATCCTTGTGAGCGTGGCGGAGATGCAGAGCAGCAAGAGCGTGGAGCAGTTGCTTGGGCGCATCCTGCGCATGCCGTATGCAAAGAACCGCAAAACGCCTGCGCTGAACAAGGCGTACGCCTTTGTGGCCTCCGACCGCTTTTACGCCACGGCAAACAGTCTGCGGGATGCGCTTGTACAGTGCGCAGGCTTTGAAAAGAAGGATGCCACGGAGTTTATCACAGCGGCGCGAGTGGAGCAGATGCCGCTGGGCATTTCAGCGCAGGACCGCCGCGCACAGTTGCAGCCGGTGGAGATCAAACTGCCTGAAAAGCCCGCCATCAAGACACTGCCGCCCGCGATTCAAGACAAGATCGAATGGAACGCAGGAACGCAAAAGCTCACCATCAAGACGGCACTGGATGACGGGGAGAAAGAGACGATGAAAAACCTGCTGGTGATGGAAGACGCCAAGGCGCTGGTGGACGTGGCAAACGACACGCTCAAAGCGCACAAGGTGGAAATCTTCCGCACCGCCAGTGAGCGCGGCCTTTCCTTCACCGTGCCGCAAATGGCACTCGTGGTGCAGGGCGAGCTTGAGTTGTTCGACGACCCGGAAGTACTGGACTACCCCTGGCAACTCCCGCTCTCTCAATCACGCCCAACGTCAGAAGAAATGGCCGATCTTGGCCTTGCCGCCAGAGTGGCGGAGGGTGGAGAGATCGACATGGAAGCGGGCCGCGTGAAGGTGACTTTCCTGCCAGAGCTTCAGCACGAGATGGAACTGGTGTATCAGCCGGAGCATGTGAGCGAGGCCAAGCTGGCGGGCTGGCTTTGTGCCAATTTGATCGACCAGTACACCGATCAAGCCAGCCTGATGGCTTTCATTGCTTCATGGCTGGGAACGCTCACAAGCAACGAGGATTTCCCGCTCGCGAAGGCGAACCGCTTGAAGTTTGTGCTGCGGACGATGCTTGGGCGGCGGCTGCAAGCCATGCGCAAAGAGGCGAAGCTCAACGCATGGCAGCAAACGCTGTTTGGAAATGATGCGGCAGCGAGGGTGCGCGTGGGGGAAGGTTTCGAGTTTGAGTTTCACCCGGATGCGTACAGCCCTGGCCGCGTGTCTCCGCGCTCCAATGAGTTTCAACACCACTATTACCCGCAGGTGGGAGACTTTGACAGTGAGGAGGAATTTCTGTGCGCGCTGAAACTGGACCAGCTATGCGCCAAGGGCGTGCTGCAATTCTGGGTACGCAATCTGGTGCGCAAGGGCAGCGCCTCTTTCTTCCTGCAAAAAGCCACCGACCGCTTTTACCCCGACTTCCTCGCCAAGCTGGCCGATGGCCGAATCATCGCCGTGGAGTTCAAGGGCGAAGGCTATTGGACGAACGCGGAGGATGATCGGAAAATCGGCGCTCTATGGGCGGAGATGAGCGGCGGGAAGTGTCTCTTTGTGATGGTGAAGAAAGACACGCTTTCGCAGATTGATGCGGTGGTGGCGCAGTAGTGGTGCCACGGCGCTGCGGTACTACTCGGTTTCGACGCCCCGCAAGATGCTGAGCAAATCGCCGACGGGCATCTTTGGAGCCTCTGCCATGGCGACGATTTCCGCCACCTTGCTTTGGTCAAGCGTCATGCACCAATCGACCCACGTTGTTTGAACGACGGCATATTTGCGGCATTTGGTGGTGTAATCATAGCCACCACCAATCGACCAAGGAGCGCCAGCGGAAAACGGCGCGGGTGTTTTTTCGTGCCTCCACCATGCGGTATCCACTCGTCGTGTGGGCTGGAGATCAAAATAAAACCCCTCGTCGTCACACTGAATCTTTGTCACCGTGCAAAGCCATGCGGCCCCGCGCTTATTGCGATAGATAATCTGGCAGCCGACTGAGCACTGCTGAACCAGCGCCGTTATAGCCTGCCTTTTGCTATCGAGCTGGTTTGTTTCCATGGGTGAGAATCATGATGAGCCGTGAGTTTGTCAACCGAGGGGGAGGATGGCAGGTGTATTCAAATAATCATTCAGCCGGAAGCGAGCGAGTTTGCGCAGGGAGGGCGAATCAGAATGGCCTAAAATGAGTGTATTCATAAATACATTTGTTTATATAAATACATGTGGCATTGTGGAACAACCACGAAGCCAACGCCATGAAAACGATTCCTGCCGCCATCCTTGTCCGCGTCTCCACCAACAAGCAGGAGACACAGCGCCAGAAGCATGAACTCAGCGCCGTGGCGGAGTCGAAGGGCTGGGAGGTGGTGGAAGTCTGCGAGGAAACCGTTTCTGGCAGTGCGGACAGAGACGAGCGCCCTGGCTTGGCACGGATCGAGGAACTGGCACGGGCGGGCAAAATCAAGAAGGTGCTGGTGCATGAGATTTCCCGCGTGGCACGTCGGCCAAGCGTGGCGCATGCCTTTGTGGAGACTTTGGAGCAGTGCGGCGTTTCGCTCTACTGGCACGCTCACAGCATTGAAACCCTGATGGCGAGCGGGAAGCGTAATCCCGCAGCGGCTATCATGCTGGCCTTGCTGGCGGAGATGGCACGGGCGGAGAAGGAAACGCTGGTGGAGCGCATCAAGAGCGGGCTGGACGAAGCACGGCGCAAGGGCGTGAAGCTGGGCAGGCCGGAAGGAACGGCGCTGGAAGCCAAGGAACTGGTGGCGAAGCACCCGGACATTGCCCGCGCTCTCAAGGCAGGCCAGAGCGTGCGCAACGCGGCGAAGATCACAGGGAAGGGGGCCAGCACGGTTCAACGGGTGAAGGCGGCGCTGGCGGCGTGAGGTGCGGCGGATTTACAATTCGTCGTCTGAACAGTCCTGAATAAGTCTTACCGGGGGCAAAATCTCGCAGCACCAGTTCAGGAAGTTTTCCGGGGGTGGCGGATAGCACTCTCTGTCTAGCGGATAGCTTACGCCCGGTACGTAACCCGGCTTTAAGCCAGCGTACTCAGTCGGCTGCGTCGGCGGGGGTAAAGTCTGTGCGGACTGTGACATCACCCGGCAAGCTATGCGGCCAGTGCTTGTCTGACAAGGCCGGATGATGCGGAGGCGAGGGAAACGACTGTGACGCGGCGCGAGGGCGATTCTGTGCGGCGGGCGGGGAGGAATGGAAAGAATCGCTCCTCATGGCTGGGAGGAGGTGAAGGGCGGCCCTAGTGCGCACCGGGCGCGGCCCTTTTCTTTTTTTCGGAGGGGGGGATTGAGTGTGGAATACTCACAGAATTGAAACCCTGATGGCGAACGGAAAGTGTGATCCGGCAGCGGCTAAGGTGGCAAAAAGTAGGAACACCAGCGAGGCCCATACGAGAGTTCAGCCAAGGAACGCGGGCCGCTCGCTGTGGAGCAGTTTTGAAGGGGGTGTAGTATCACTATCACACCTGTAAAAAGGAAGTGCTTGTTTCTGTGGAGCAGTTTTGGAGGTGGAACAGATTGTGCCTCACCCTCTTGATTTTGTTTGGAGCTGAGGCATGCTGCCTATGGGTCTTCACAGACCGGGTTCTTTGATCAGAGGATGTCACATGCCCCGCGAGCGTGTGCATTCACTTATAGTAAGAGGAGCTTCGCGGCGCTGCTTTCCTGGAATGGTTTTTGAGCCGGGAAAAAATCGCGCAATGGCCGCGAGGCTCACAGCACGGGAAACGCAGCGGCAGCCTTCGTGAGTGATTCCTCGCCTACACTGGTGTACATATCGGAAATCTGCGCGGACTCGTGGCCTATGAGCTTTTGCACGACGGCTTGAGGAATGCCTGCCTCTTTGAGCAAGGTAACGGCAGTATGACGCAGGCTGTGAAAGGAAAGCTGCTCATTGTCATGGCGACCGCCGCGCCCTTCGCCGGTGGTGGCACGGTGCGCTTTCTTCTCGCGCAGGCCAGCGAGGGCGAGAATGTCGGCGAACTGATTGGAGAGTGTGCCGCTTTTGCCGGTTTTCTCCAAGAGGGCGCAGGCTCGCGGATGCAGGGGCGAGAGTTCGGGCCGCGCATCGGGCGCGGGCAGGCTTTCGATGTGCTCGCGTAGCGCCGGGGCCATCGGGATGAGCATCGCAGCGCCGGTCTTTTGCGTGACGAGGCGCACCTGGCCTTTGTCGAGATCGACGTTTGCCCAAGTGAGCCGGGCAATGTCGCCGATACGCTGGCCGGTGTAGAGGCCGCATAGGATCATGGAGCGCCATTCGGCATCGGCAAAGGGCAGCAGGACGCGGATTTGTGCGACCGTGAAGGGACGGCGGCGCTTTTTGTCGGCTGCCTTTTCGCGGATTGTCTCCACGAATTCGGCAGGGTTATCCACGATGAAGCCGTCCCGCTTGGCAGCACGGAAAAGCATCTTCACGACTTTGATGTGATGATTCGCAGCCTTCGCGGAAAGGCGTGCTAGGAGCGCATTGCGAAAGGTGACAATGTGCTCCTTTGAAACCATGGTTAGCTCATCGTCGGCGAGTGCTCCGAGGTGCTTTAGAAACTGGCTGGTGCTGTTCTCGTAAAAGACCTGCGTGGCCTTTGCGGTGCCTTTCTTCTCAAGCAGCCAGTTTGCCACAAAGGCATGAACGGAGGAGCTGGGCAGTACTTCCCCGGTCATTTCGGCATGGAGCCGGGAGAGCACGCGGCGGGCCTGCGTGGCGGTGCGTTTGACGGTGGCTGCCGTCTCGAATTGATCGGCGATTCTTTGAGCGGCTTTACGATCCGTCGTCTTTGTCGAGGCATTGCGCCTGCGGCCATCTTTGGAGAGGTAGCGAGCATAATAGAACCGGCTCTTGGGGTGTTTCCAAATGTAGGCCATAAAATGAGGTAAGACACAAAGTAAGACAAACGCGGATGATTTCAATGACTTTGATGAGGCTGGAAGCCTTGATTTTGCAGGAAAGTACAAATTCAGAAGAGGGGAGTTCCGAAACAGGGGTTCAACTCCCCTCGCCTCCACCACTTCATTTCGGGCCTTCTACGAAGGAAAAATGAGGTTTTTAGGGGTGGACGGCGAAAGGCTTAAAATGGCTGTGTTTTGACCTTTTCTGGCTCTGGTTGGTGTGTCAAAGTGTGTAAATGGGAGCCGATAAACTGAATTCACACGTTGTTCTCATGAATGGCGGACTTTTCCTTGCGACAGACGTAGAGACCTACCATCAGTCGTAATTCATGAGCAAAACCTGGGATGTCATTATCATTGGCGGTGGCCCTGCGGGGGCTACGGCGGCGGCGACGCTGCGGCAGGCGGGGCGTTCGGTCCTGGTGCTGGAGAAGTCCAAATTTCCGCGCTTTCACATCGGTGAGTCACTGCTGCCTTACAACCGCGCCATCTTTGATGAACTGGGCGTGTGGCCCAAAATCCAGGCGGCGGGTTTCATGGTGAAGCGTGGGGCGCAGTTCTGGATGGGCAACGGCCTGATGCACACGCGGCTGGACTTTTCGCGGGGGTCGTTCACCGAGTTCCCGGAGGCCATCCAGGTGGAGCGCGCGAAGTTTGACGACATCCTGCTGCGCCATGCGGAATCGCTCGGCGCCGAGGTGCTGGAGGAGGCGATGGTCACCGAACATCGGATCGAGAAGGATCGTGTGGCGGTGAAGTTTCGCGCCAAGGATGGTGCGGAGCAGGAGGTGCAGGCGGCGTTTCTCATGGATGCCAGCGGGCTGGGGAATTTCACCGCAAACCGCGAGAACCTGCGCGACTACTATCCGGGGCACAAAAAGATCGCCATCTTTGGCCATTACAGCGGGGTGCAGATGCCGACGGGTCAGGAGCAGGGCGACATCCTGATCATCCGCCGGGAAAACTCATGGTTCTGGATGATCCCGCTGGCCAATGACAAGACCAGCGTGGGCCTGGTGCTGGACCAGGCGGACTTCAAAGCGCTGAAGCAGGAGCCGCAGCAGGTGTTTGACGACGCGGTGCTCAGCACGCGGGCGGTGCAGGAGCGCATGATCAATGCGCAGGTCATCACCCAGGGGCATGTGCTGAGCGATTTCTCCTACACGAACCGCAAGCTGGTCTCTAAGCGCCTGGTGCGCGTGGGCGATGCCTCGGGGTTCATCGACCCGATTTTCTCCAGCGGGGTGATGCTGGCCATGTCCAGCGGGCAGCAGGGGGCGCAGGTGGTGGCTGCGGCGGTGGCAGCCGGCAAGAGCCTGACCTTTGCGATGAAGCGCTATGAATGGACCACGCGCCGGCATGTGGGGCGCTTCTGGATGTTCATTGAGAAGTTTTACACCAAGCACTTCGCGCAGCTCTTCTTCCAGCCCAGCAACAAGTGCCGCATGCTCTGCGCCATCAATTGCGCGCTGGCGGGTCGTACTCAGATGACCTTTGGCACCTGGTGGCGGCTGCGGCTGTTCTTTGCCCTGGTGTGGATTCAAAAGCGCTACCCGCTGGCGAAGCCGATCAAGATCCGGTGAGGGAAAATGCTCCCCTGCTGGCGCGCATGGAGGAGAGGGATCGTCCCGATCCCTCACACGTGCGCAGAGTTCAGCGGGTGCGCGCCTCTTAAACGACCCCAACGTGGATCAAGGTGATACCCCCCTTCGTGCCGCCCACCACATACGCGTCAGGACCACGGTCGCGCTGGTTGCTTGCGCAGCGCTCCCCTGTTCCGCAGGAACAGGGCTACTTTGGCTGGCGCGGCAAAGTAGCCTTGTTGCTGTGCAACAAGGGACGGTTCCGCTGCGCCCACAACTCACGGTGGTCCTACACGACGGGTGACTGCGGCGCGTTCCCCGTTCCGCCGGAACAGGGCTGCTTTACCGCAGCTTCACGCGCAGCATCGGCGCGGAGCGCGTGCTGTTTTCTTTGGTGGCAAAGGCGTGCACGAGGCCGCTGGCCTGGGTCTCGTTGGTCTCGCGGCAGATGATGAGCGTGGCGATCTGATTGGTGTCGGCGCTGAGGAAGCTGGCCAGCTCGGGGCCGCGCAGCTTGCGGGTGCCGCGATTGATGCCCTGGGCGATGTCGAACCTGCCAAGGAGTTTGACCTTGGCGGCCACGGGCAGGTGGCGCTCTGCCTGGGCGGGATCATGCGCGGGGGCGTGCTGCCAACTGAGGCCGTTTTCCTCCCAGGTGTCTGCGGTTTCATCCAGCACGCCATAGACGGCGAAGGTGCTGTCTGGCACGAAGCTGGCGAAGCCGAGCTCGCTGGGCTCGATGGTGAGCACCAGCTCCGCCTCCTCAAGGGTGCGGCCGCTGAATTTGCTGAGATCAAAGGCGAGGTAGCCTTTGCGGTTGAGGTCGGGCTTGGTGTCCTGGCTGCGCTTCACGCGGAAGAAGGGGTGCGTGCCGAAGTCCTGCGCCGCTTTTTCGGAAGACTGGATGTAGCTGTCCTTGCCACGGCCAAAGGCGGTGGTGATGGCCTGCCAGCCGTCGCCGGTGTCCATGACGATGGCCGGCTGCCAGAGGCTTGGCTCCGCGTCATCGCTGCCGGCCGGGTGGAGCTGGCTGTGGGACCAGCCATGGTCCACGCGCTGGCCTTTTTCGAGCTTCTTGGAGGCTGAGCCCGATTTGTCATCCACCTCGACGAGGCCCTCCAGCACCTGCACGAGGTACTTGCCATCCTCCCCGGCGCTGAGGCCAAACTTGGTGCCCCAGTCGATTACCTTGGCGTCCTTGGTGTCGATGCTGAAGCCCTTGGCCTGCGGCGGCACCTCGGCCACGAGCGTGCCACGGCGCAGCTTGCAGTTCATGCCGTCCAGCACCTCCACGGTGGCGGGGGCCTCCAGCACCAGCTCCGCGCCGCTGTCAAAGCGCAGCACGGCCAGGCCTTCGATGAGATCGAGCATGCCCGGCTTCAGCCGCGCGCCCTCCACCGTGGGCAGGCTGCTGCCGGCCCACTGGCACTGCTGGGCGCGGATGAGCGTGGCCACGGTGCCATCGCGAGTGCTGTTTAGCCAGACCGCGGCAAACGTCACGCAGGCGGCTGCGGCTGCGGTGATGGCATGCCGCCACCAGACGGGCCTGGCCGCTGGTGCTGCTGTCGCTGCGGCTTGCGTGTGCCACGCGTCGTCAAAGCAGAGCTCGGCACGCTGATGCAGGGCCTTGGCGAAAAAGGCGCGGGCCTCGGCGTTCTCACGCAGCTCGGTTTCCAGGGCGGCCACTTCGGCGGCGCTGAGTTTTTCATCGGCGTAGCGTTCGGACAGCTCCAGCAGTCGAAATTGATCTGCAGGCTTCATGATTCGGCTCCTTCCAGTTTGAGTTCGTTTTCCACGCAAGTCATGAGGCTCATCCGGACGCGGCTCAGCGCGCGATACACCGCGCCCACCGTGCTGCGGATGCGCTCGGCCACGCCGTCGATCTCCAGGTCTTCGTAGTAGCGCAGCGTGACCAGTTGGCGATGCGCGGCGGGCAGTTTCGCCACGCAGTGGCGCAGGGCATCGCCCCGGCGGTCGCCGCTGTCGCTGAGCTTGGAGACTTCATCGTGCAGCAGTTCGAGCATTTCGTCGCTGAGCGGCGTAGCCTCGCGCTTCTTCTGGCGGCGGTGGGTGAGCACCTGATGAAAGGCGGTCTTGCGCGCCCAGGCCAGGAAGTTCGTGCCACACTCGAACTGGTCAAAGCAGCGCCACAGGATCATCTTGGTCTGCTGCAGGATGTCATCCGCGTCATGCGGGGTGGGCACCAGGCTGTAAACGTACACGCCCAGCGCGCGGTCGTGGCGCGTGAGCAGTTCGAGGAATTCCTGGGTGCGGTCGGGGGAGGACATGGCGGTACTGCCATAAGGCGGCGGTGGCGCGGGTTTGGACAGGGATTTTGCGGCGGGACGTGGGGAAGGGGGAGTTGACGGTGGTTGACGATGGATTGCAGTGGTTTGCAGTGGTTTGCAGTTGTGCCAGAAGATCCGGAGGCTGAAGCGATGAGGGGTAGGCGGGGCGTTCAGGCACACGCTCAGCAGGACACGCCTCCATGAAAGAGCAAGCGCCCGGGCAGCGAGTCTTCAACCACCGCAAACAATCGCCAACCATGGCAAACAACCGCAAACGCCTGCGCAGCAGGCCCTCACTTCGCCGGCGCTTCAATCGCGGGATCAATCTTCTTCAGCGCGACCCAGAGGGCGGGGTCCTCGGGGTGGCCGTTGAAGAGTACTTTGCCTTCGGGGGAGAGCAGGATCATGCGGGGGATGGTGCTGATGTCGAGGGCCTTGCTGTAGGGGCGCTCGAGGGGCTCGATGAGCCAGGGGAGGATGGCGCGCTGCTCCAGGCGCACGCGTTCGGCGGTGGCCTCGGCGTCGGCATCGTCCTTGTTCATGGCGGCTACCACAACGCCGTGGGCGGTGAGCGCTGCGGCTTTCTTTTTGAGGGAAGGCATCAGTTGCATGCACGGCCCGCACCAGGAGGCCCAGAAGTCCAGCAACAGGGCCTTGCCGCCGCCTAGCTGGTCCTGAAGAGTGGTGGCTTCTCCCATGGAGTTGGTCAGCGGGGCTTTGAGATCAATGACCATCGCCGCCATCTTGGATTCGAGCCGGTGCTTGTCGATCGCCTGCGCAAAGATCGGTGCCTGCGGCGGATTGAGCCAGATGGCTTCGAGGATGTTCTGTTTGAAACTGGCCTCGTCCTTGGCTTCGCCCGCTTTGAGCGCCTTGATGTAAGAGGCGAATCCTTTGACCGCCTCCGCATTCGGCATGGCGGCGGCGCTGGCGGGATCAAAGCTGGCGGCGAGGATTTCCACCTCGGGCAGGATTTTGATGAGGAAGGCGTTGTTCTGGTGCCGCAGGCCCCAGACGAGCTTGGCCTCGATGACCTGCTGGCGTGGAATGCCCGCCCTGCCGGCCTCTTTCGCCATCGCCAGCATCGCCTCCTCGCTCGACTCCTGCGCAAACAGCCGCTGCACCATCGCTTTGGCCGCAGCCTGGGCTTGCGCTTCGGCCTGCGCCTGGGCCGCCTCATCAGGGGCGGACTGGGCTTGAACACAGAATTGGCCGCAGCAGAAAAATAAAATACTAATGACGAATTTCATGACTGAAGGGACCGTCTCGATTTTTGTGGCGAATGTCGAGCGGAAAGTGACCTTCCTGGTGCTGTATGAAAGATGCCCTGCATGGGGCGCGACTCCTCAGCTCCTGTAACCATGAACAAGCCACTGACCCTGACCCTCCTCCTCGCCACGGCCGCGCTCTGCAGCGCCGCGGACAACACCCCGCCTCCCGGCTTCACCGCCCTCTTCAACGGCAAAGACCTCTCCGGCTGGTACGGCTGGGGCACCCAGGACCCCAATATCCTGTGGAAAATGACGCCGGAGGAGCAGGCGGCCTACAAGAAAAAATCCATCGACGGCGGTCTAGCGGATGCCAAGGGCAATGACAAAGGCGACCACCTCAACGCGCACTGGAAGGTGGAAAACGGTGAGCTCGTCAATGACGGCAAAGGCTTGTACCTCACCACCGATAAAGACTACGGCGACTTCGAGCTGATGGTGGATTACAAGATGCTCCCCCTCGGCGACAGCGGCATCTACCTGCGCGGCATTCCCCAGGTGCAGATCTGGGACTTCACCGAAGAGGCCAAGTTCAAGCTCGGCGCGGACAAAGGCTCTGGCGGCCTCTGGAACAACAAGAACGAAGAAGGCAAGTACCCGACCAAGCTCATGGACAAGCCCTTCGGCGAGTGGAACACCTTCCTCATCCGCATGATCGGCGAACGCGTCACCGTGACCTTCAATGGCGAAGTCGTCGTGAAGAACGCCGTGCTGGAAAACTTCTTCGCCAACAAGAAGGCCGGCTACATCGCCTACGGCAAAAAAGACGCCAAGGCCACCGACGCCCCTGCGGAGAAACTCGCCAACGGCTGGTTCCCCGATCCCGCCTTTGCCAAAGGCCCCATCCAGCTCCAGACCCATGGCAGCGAAATCCGCTGGAAGAACGTCTATATTCGCGAGATCCCCGCCGAAGAGGCCAACAAGGAACTGGCAGGCAACGGCGAAGGCTTCAAGGAATACGTCAACGGCAAGGACCTGAGCGACTGGCAGGGTGCTGTGGACAGCTATGAAGTGGTGGATGGTGCCATCACCTGCAAGCCCGGCAAAGGCGGCGACCTCCTGACCAAGGACGAATTTGAAAACGGCACCATCCGCGTCGAGTTCAAGCTCCCACCCGCAGGCAACAACGGCATCGCCCTGCGCACCCCCCTCGGTGGCCACTCCGCCTCCGACGGTCTGGAACTCCAGGTCATCGACAGCGACGGCTACAACGCCCGGCAGGCCGCCGCTGGCAAGAATGGCCTGGAACCCTACCAGTACCACGGCTCCCTCTACCACTGCGTCGGCGCCAAGCACGGCTACCTCCGTCCCGTGGGCGAGTGGAACTTCCAGGAGATTCAGGTCGATGGCCAGAAGATCAAAGTCATCCTCAACGGCACCAAGATCCTCGACGTGGACATCGCTACCTTCGACCGCAGCCAGATCGCCCATCCGCCGAAGGGCCTCGACCACACCAAAGGCTTCATCGGCTTCGCTGGCCACAGCGATCCCGTGGTCTTCCGCAGCTTCAAAGTGAAGCAGAAGTAAGCACTGCGCTGCATTGATTCAACACCCGTCAGGCCGCGCGGTCTGGCGGGTTTTTTTTGAGCCGTAGTACGGGCAATCCTGCCCGCGAAAGGACGCGGACGAAACGGGCAGGATTGCCCGTGCTTACTCAATGGGGGATCAGGCTGGTCGCTCCGTATCCAAACGGAGCGCTTCTCCCAACCGAGCCCAATTATCGAGCCACAGGTTTGACAATGATCTCCCCCGCTCCCTCAACAGTCATGTAATAGGTCGTCCCGTGGAGGCGGATGTGTACTTTGGTGAGACCTGGACCATAGGATGGGGGAAACCTGCTCGTTTTCTCCTCGGTCTGCTGCCAGGACTGCTTATTGCCCAAGTCAAATATCCGCCCCTTCTCGAAGCCGACAAAATGTCCTTCGATGTAAGTGTCGATCGGAAGCTGGATGATGGGCATCTGCCCCCCCCGGCATCTGCATCCTCATGGCGGGTGGCAGATTGGCGAACCATTTTTGGTCTAACCAGGTCGTCAGCGCCTGCTTTTCAGTGGGGGTCAGTTTTGGCTCCCAGGTATGGGTCGGTAGGGGAGTTTTGCTGGGATGGTCCACCCAGCCCTTCAGGGCGGTCTGTTCATTCAGATCCAGCTTGTCCACGCCCGAGGCCTCCCGGGTATGTGCAGGCATCATCGCGGCGAGGGGGCCCGGCCCTACGGGCTGAGCGGCGGCTCTCTGCGCTGCAGCAGCGGCGGCGGCCGCATTGGCAGCAGCCATTTCTCGCTCGTACTGCTGCTGCCGCATCGCGTCCTCGCGGTCCGCAGCGGCGATGCGTGCGGCACGTTCGTCTCTGCGCTGAGCTTTAGCGGCGTCCATCTGCCTCAGCATCTCCTGCGCGGCCAGCTGCTGCTGCGCGTAGGCTGCGGCGGCGGCCTGCCGGGCGGCCTCCTGGCGCGCTTCATCAGCACGCATGGAGGCTCCACGCTGCGCGTTTTCCTCTGCGGTCATGCGTTCCTTCAGGGCTTGATTCTCACGATAGGTCTGCGCGGCGGCGGCTTCCCGCTGCAGTCGTGCCTGCTGTTCCTCCGGACTTTCCATCATGGAGGCCAGCTTCGTGAGGGAATTGGGATGCAGTGTGTCGAGCGGGATTTTGCGAATACCATCGTCCGTCATTAAGCGCAGCGCATCCGGCGTCATGCCCAGAATCTTGCGCCCGTGGAGCACTGTGCCATCGGCCTTCAGGATATCCACCGTGCCAGCACCTTCCACCAAGGGGGTCGCCTCACTGACCACCGCTGGTGCCTGCGCCAGGAGCACCGGACTGAGGGCAAGCATGAAGACTGAGATGAGGGTCTTTTTCATAATGGCAGGATTGGGTTTCAGGGTTGAAAGCGCGGTCAATCGAGGGACGATTCACCACGGCATACCCAGAACATCCTTAGTGGGATGGGTGCCGGATTTGCCGAGGATATGCAATTTCTTCCCAATACAACCTCTTTTTGCCCTACATGCCAAGAATTTGGCCTAGGTCAGAGTGGCGACTGCTAGATGGCGGTAGTTTTCGCCAGGGCCGGTGCCGTCATGGCCGGGGTTCGCTCCAGCGCACGGTCAGGCGACGTGGTCATCCTCGGAAGGCAAACACCCTGAGCTGGTCGGGTGTGATGCCGCGTTCACGTGCCCAGGCAGTCGAACACAAAAACTGCTTCTGCTGCTTCTGCCAAACAGGGATGCGAATGAGATGAACCGTGACCAAAACGGCGGCGATGACGATGGCCCCAAGACTCCGAGACGTGAAAGCATACGTCAGTGGCAAGGCAAAAGTGACAGCGCTCCAAAGGCCATAAGCACCACCACGCGCCGAAGCCTTGGCTCTCTCGGCCTCGGTCATGTGCGCGCAAATCTCGCGCACTTCGGGCGACTGAAACGGTGACCAGGTTGTCCAAGAGGCTTTCATGGTGTGAAGACGGCTAACGACCCAAGCTCAGCGACGGCGGAGGTTGGCGTTGTGGGTTGCATGGTGGGTGGCAGTGTGGCGGCGGTAGCAGCCAGGGCGACAGCCGGAGAGGTTCGCTGCGCGCATGGTTGGGCTGCGTCATCTTCAAGCTCCTGAATGAATCGCCGCATGACCTCGACACCGCCCTCGCCGCAATAGTGCCCTGGAAGCTCAGGCGGGAACTCTGAATGGAGTCTGTCGCAACGCTCACGAATCGTTTCCAAGCGCGGGTCGCTGATGCGGAATGAAACAAAGTCATCAAACTCATATGGGCCGCCTGTGCCGTCCAAGAACCGCCCCAAAACGCCTCGCACATCCTTTGAGGTTTTCTTCTGACTCTGACCAAATAATGACATGGTGTGCGAAGTGCCTAACAGGTGGATGGTGAACAGTTTTGCTGACATATGGCACAAAGCCACTCTTTGGCTGACATCATTTTTGTTCGCTACAGCGCATGGTCAGGCGCGTTCATGCTGGTCAGGGCTTCAGGTAGTGCGTCCACGCGATGTGAGTCTCTGCTTCCGTTGCCCCACGGCTGATGACCAGAGTCGTGGAGGCCTTCTCCGTGTTGACGAGGATGACTTGAATGGCGACGGGCCGCCCTTCGGAATCTTCCTGGAACATGACGGATCGCCCCGAGGCGGGAACCGCTTTCTCATCCGCGCTGTCAGCCTTGGAGCCGGCCGGTGGCAGCAGCTTGTTCTTGTAGTATTCGATGACCTTTGGCATCGGGTCTTGGGTGGTCAGGACGGTCTTGTATAGAATCGACGGGACAGTCCGCTCACCAGCGCCGTTCAGCGTTGCGGCATCCCCCAGCGTGCCTCCGTTCATGGTTGAATCTGGATACTGCCATTGAGCAATCATCGTCAACAGGCTCGGTGCCTCCTGCGTGTGGCCCAAAGGCGGGAAAGCAAGCAACGCGAGGAATGAAAGGAGCGGGAGCGTGGGTGTGCGAAACATAAGAGGGTTCCTGTTTTGGATAGGTTCGACTTTACTTATCACGGGACGTTAGCGCGTCTAACAGGTGGAGGGTGAGCCGTTTTGTTGGCTTTGTCCCAACGCCATTAAAGCGGATGGTAGTGCTGACAGATGGTACAAAGGTAACATAAGCGTCGGATTGGGCGCAAGAGGCCTGTTGAAATCTTCATCTATTTCTTGAGGGGAGGTGAACCACGGATCACACGACCAGCACGGATACCAGAATCTGATCCGTGGCCATCCGTTCAATCCGTGGTTTTAGATTGGCTTGGGCGAATCGTTTGCCGTCACGGTTTGCCCGTCGATGCGGACTCCCTGAAGTGGTATGAGGTGGCACAGAATTACATATAATGTTCTACTTTGAAAAAAGTGACTCAAGGCTTGTTTCATCCTTCAGGTGGCCGGTGTGAAGAACGCGGCGGGCAGCGAGGGAGGCAGTGAAGAACTCTGAGTCTCGCAACCTAAAAGCCGGTGCGGCAGCCAGGCATGGCGGCTCCGGCTGTTTCTGACGGCCCGCATCCCTGCGCAGATCTGCGCAACCACGGGACGCTCGATGCCAAACGAATACCACTATTAACCACACACTACCAGGAATACGACTGAAACCGAAACCTTCACCTCCTCCGCCACCGCGCCTGCGTCCGGCATCGGATCCGCCAGCCGCGGTTCTTCCCCATACTCCACCTCCGCGCTGCTCACGCCGGAGCAGATCTTGATCACGGAGGGGGAGTCGGACCTCATCGCCCTGGCGGATGCTCTGGAAAACCATATCAAAGTAGCCGATGGTATCGACCTGGTGGCCAGTCCGGGCACCGCCTTCCGCGAGGAGTGGGCGGCGCTGTTTGCGGGCTGCTGCGTGAGCCTGGTGTTTGACGACGATGCCGCCGGAGCCGCCGCCACGGCGCGCACCGCCGCCCTGCTGCGCCCCTATGCCACCGAGGTACGAAACCTCCACTTCCGCCGCTCATGAAAGACCTCCGAAGCTACCACAATACCCTGGGGCCCGAGGCCCTGGCCGCACTCGTCCTGGATCCGGCAAACTTCACCGTCGTGGACTCCTCCGGTGGCTCCAACACCCACAGCACCGCCGCCCCTGGCGGAGAGATCGCCATCACCGTCACCGGCCCCAGCGCACCGCCCCCGGGAAGCGCGGTGGATTTCACGGAGCTGGACGCACGCCGCATCCACCTGGAGCAGCCGCCGCCGCAGCCCGTCCCGGTCTTCTCGCTGCTCTCCCAGCAGATCTCCACGGCGGGAAACCTCACCGTCATCTCCGCCAGGCCAAGGGTGGCAAGAGCGCCATCGTTGGAGCGATGATCGCCAGCCTGCTGGCCGGACCCGCACCCATACCCGAGGACGAAGACGAGGCTGAGCGCCTCGATGCGGAGCCGGAGCACGATCTCCTCGGCTTCACCGCCGCCCCGCATGAAGGGCGTGCCGTGGTGCTGTTTGACACCGAGCAGTCACCCTACGACGCCTGGAGCCTCGTGCATCGCTCGGCCCAGCGTGCCGGCGTCTCCGGCCTGCCCGCTTGCTTTCGCGGCTACTCGCTGGCAGACGTTTCCACCGACAAGCGCCGCGCCTACCTCGCCGCCGAGATGGAGCGCGCGCACCAGGAATGCAGTGGCATCCACAGCGTCTTCATCGATGGCGTGGCAGATCTGTGCAAAAGCCCGAACGACGACATCGAAGCCTTCGCTTTGGTGGAGCACCTCGCGCAGCTCGCCATCGCCTACGCCTGTCCCATCATCGTCGTGCTGCATGAGAACCCCTCCGGCCTGGAGACGGGCAAGACGCGCGGCCACCTCGGCACCCAGCTCGAGCGCAAAGCAGAGAGCAATCTCCGCATCGCCAAAGACGGCAAAAGCGGTGCCTCCATGATCTTCTCTGAGCGCTGCCGCCACGCCTGCATCAGCCGGGACAACGCCCTGCGCTTCGCGTGGTCCGTGTCCGACGGCATGCACATGACCGTGGAGGCGGAGACCAAGGAGAGCCGCACCGAGACCGCGCGGCAGACCGAGCAGCCTGAGTGCCAGGCGGTGTTTGCCGGGCACTTGGGGGAGATTTCGTACACCGAGCTCAAGCAGCGTATCATGGAGCAGGCGCACGTCTCGGAAAGGAGCGCCAAACGTCGCATCAAACACTGGCAGACCATCGGGTTGATCAACCAGGTGGCCATGGGTATTTATCTCCGCAGTTGATGAACAGAGGCCAGGGCCACGAGGGCCATATCGGTGTCACTTGGCCCTGGCTCTGAACCCAACGGGTGATCCTGAATGATCCCAGAACCCGCCGCTGGCACCACCGACAAAGCGAGGGATCAGGAGGCCTCCTCGTAGGATGATCCGAGGTGGCCAGCCTTTGAACCATTTTGCGCTTTTGCGCGGCCATCCCGGCACCAAGATCCCCCGATGGTGTGCCGCAGCTTCGAGGTGAAGCAGAAGTAACGGTGGCGCTGCGCTGATTATCCGATTCACTCACCCGCTTTCAGGATGCGGAAACTGCTGAAGCGCGCCTGGCGCCCTGACTTTTCCTGCCCGTAGCCAGATTGAAAGCCGACGAGGAGTTCTTTGTTCGAGGTCGGGATGGGGCATTCGCCGATGGGTTTCCAGGGCTCCTTTTCGGACGAGCGATACTGGGCGGTGGCCTTCTTGCCACGCAGGGTGAGCCGCAGCCAGACGCCGCTTTCCTTGTAGTCCGTTTCGGCGGGGCCGTGGATGGGTTTGCCGTCCTGCTGGTGGAAGACAAAGATGCACTCCTTGCCGGTGAATTCCTTGTTGAAGGCCACGAAGGTGTAGGGATCGAAATAAACCAGGATGCCCGCGTGCTCCCATTGCCCCTTGGGCGAGTTGTCGAGGTGGACTTCGACGATGAAGCCCTCTTCGAGTGAAGCAGGGGGCTTGCGCAGGAGCGTGTTCTGCCCGCTGTTCTCCTTCAGCCAGTAGGAACCGGGCAGCGTGTCGATGATCAACGATCCATCGGCAATGCGCCAGTGCTCCGGCCGTTCGCGGATCCATTGCCAGCCTTCACCGAGCTTGCCGGCGAAGTGATCCTCAAACAGGACTTTCGGCGGATCCGCTGCGACAGCTGACGTTCCAGAGAGTGCCGACAGAGTGAAGGCGAGAGCGAAAAGCGGGAGTTTCATGGCAAGTGGTTGCAGTTGGTGGCAGGCGTCGCAATCGCCTGACCGGGTGGAAGCTTCACAGATTTGTGTGTTTGTCAGCAGGTTTGTCAGCAGGTTTGTATCCTGCTCTTCGCCAGTTCCGCCCTATGCTTGCATCATGGGCGGCCTGAAGGGCCGCAGGAGTCAGCCCAGGGCGCTGCGAGGAGCGAGCAAGCCCTGGGTTTTGGCGACAACGCACCGCCTCCCCCAAGGCCGCGCTCTGAAGGAGCGCAGGAGAGGTGGCGAAAAGGTCTGCACCATGCATGGCCGCCTTTCGCGCGGCACACGCTCTCCCGCGCCCATTCAGGGCGCGGATGTCCACGAAGGTCTTACTTACCGCCTTGGCGCTCCTCACCTTTCTGCAAAGCCACGAAGGTGTCGAAATCGCTCTGGAAAAGCCTGTCCTGCGTCACGCGGTATTTCTCGAACTCGCCCTCGGCATGCTCCATGGCGATTTCGGCGCTGATGCGCCCGGCGTCCTGCAGCACCTCCCGCTCATCCGCCGAGAGGAAAATGTCCAGCCGCTTGGCCCAGTCTTCCATCGTCATCGGCACGCGACGTTTTGCGCGGCCTTCCGCCAGTTCGAGGTATGCGGTCACGATGCGCCCCAGGTCCTCCAGTTCCGCCTCCGTCAGGTAGTTTTTGGCCACTGCCACATCGCTTTTCAGAATCTTGCCACTGGGGGCCTTGGCCCATGTCTTCAACCCCATGCGTTCCTTCTTGTGGTCTGCACGCTTGACGATCAGCTCGGCGGCAGTGTTGCCATGCACAGCGAAGTGCATCTTGTTCTGCACCTTGGCGAAGAAGGTCTGGGTGATCGGCGCTTCCGGGTCGTAATCCATCGCCGTGGCATAGATGTCAGTGATCTTTTGGTAAAAGCGCCGTTCGGACAGGCGGATCTCCCGGATCTCCTCCAGCAGGCGCTCAAAATAATCCTCTCCCAGGAAAGCTCCATTCTCCATGCGCTTTCGGTCCATCACATAGCCCCGGAGCGTGTAGTCCCGCAGGACACCCGTGGCCCATTGCCGGAAGGCCGTGGCGCGCTTGGAGTTCACGCGGTAGCCCACCGCGATGATCGCATCCAGATTGTAATGCAGGATGCTGCGCTGCACCTGGCGTTTCCCTTCCGTTTGAACTGCTAAGAAATCGTTAGCAGTTGCCACCTCCTGCAGTTCGTTCTCGGCGTAGATGTGCTTCAGGTGCATCAGCACGTTTTCCGGCGTGGTCTCAAAGAGCAGGCCGATGTTTTTTTGCGACAGCCAGATCGTGCCGTCCTGCACCCGCACTTCCACGCCGTCGCCCCCAGTCTGGTAGGCGAAGGTGAGAAACTCCGCCGTGCTGTTGCGGAGGCGCACGCTGTTCGGTGATTTCTTTTTCGGCATGGGCGTTTCCCGGTCTAGGTCTTTGGGGGCGGGGATGTTCGGCTTATCCAAGCGGGGAATGAATCCGAAGGCAAGGGGTTGGGTGGTTTTATCGAACCCGAGTGTAGTTCTGGGGGCTGCCGCTCCATTCCACCGCCGCCAAACTCAGAGGGAACAAGATGATCCCCCTCCTGAGTTTATGCGGACGTGATTTCAGCGTGGAGTCGTCCGAACATTCCATGTGCGGTGCTGGGAGGTTTGGTGGCCCAACGGGCTGCGGGACTCAGTCCAGGGCGCTGCGAGGAACGAACAAGCCCTGGGTTTTGTGAAGACGCGCCGTTTCTCTCAAGGCCGCGCCCTGAAGGAGCGCAGGAGAGGTGGCGAATGGGTCTGCACCGTGGACGGCCGCATTACCCGCAGCGCACGTTCTCCCGCGCCCATTCAGGGCGCGACCTTCTGCGCAAGGCGGTCGGTGTACATGAGTCCCAGGGCAGCACTCGCCAAGGCTCGGCCCGCCCTGGGCTGGCTCCTTCGCGCCGTTGGCGCGGCAGAGGCTTTCAGTGGTGTAGTAAACATTCCATTTGCGGTGCTGGGCACTCTGGCGGCCCACGGGCCGATGGCTTCAGCAACAGGCGAACCACGGACCCCGACCACGAAGGCGTCGTGGGCCAACGGCCCGCAGGAGTCAGCCCAGGGCGCTGCGAGGAACGAGCAAGCCCTGGGTTTTTGACGACGCGCCGTTTCTCTCAAGGCCGCGCTCTGAAGGAGCGCGGGAGAGGTGGCGAACGGGTCTGCGCCGTGGATGGTTGCAATATCAATTGGCAACGCTCTCCCGCGCCCATTCAGGTTTGCGCAAGCCCTGGGTTGCAAAAACAACCCGGTTATCGTTTCATCAAGGCCGCGCTCCAACGGAGCACGGAAACCGTTCTTCCTTGCCTGCATGCCGCAATCACTCGCCAAGATTTACGTCCACCTCATTTTCTCGACGAAGAGCCGGGAGAAGGTGATCCCACGGCACCTGCACCCAGAATTGCATGACTACATGGGCGGTGTCCTGCGTGATCTGGGTTGCACGGCGGTGGAGATCAACACGGAGCCGGATCATGCGCATCTGCTTTTTCTGCTCTCACGCACAGAGACCTTGGGCGACATTGTGCGTCAGGTGAAGACGGGATCAACGGAGTGGTTGCAGCGCCAGCAGCCGATCCTGCGGAATTTTCATTGGCAGAATGGTTATGGGGCGTTCTCCGTCAGTCAGTCGAACTTGGCGGAGGTGAAGGAATACATCCTCACTCAGCAGCGGCATCATCAGGTGATGAGTTTCCAGGAGGAGTTTCGACGCTTCCTCGCGAAGTACGACGTCGAATATGATGAGAGGTATGTCTGGGATTGAAGCGCCGTCTCCCGCGCACCGTTGGTGCGCGACGATTTTGGAAACGGTGGTGTTTGCGTAAACCCAGGGCGGCGATGGCTTCGCCATCTTGCCCTGGGCTGACTCCGTCGGCCCTTCAGGCCGGGCTTTATGCAGCCCGTTGGGCCGTCTCGTGGGCCAAAGGCCCGCAGGAGTCAGCCCAGGGCGCTGCGAGGAACGAGCAAGCCCTGGGTTTGGATGACAACGCACCGTCTCGCCCAAGGCCGCGCTCTGAAGGAGCGCAGGAGAGGGGGCGAACGGGTCTGCGCCGTGCATGGTCGCCTTTCGCGCGGCACACGCTCTCCCGCGCACCGTTGGTGCGCGACGATTTTGGAAACGAGGGTGTTTGCGTAAACCCAGGGCGGCGATGGCTTCGCCATCTTGCCCTGGGCTGAGTCCTGCGGCCCTTCAGGCCGCCCCATTCAGTCCATTTTCCGCTTACGCGACTTCAAGCACCTCACGCCGCCTCCGCCAGCGCCTTCGTTTCCGCCACGTCCTTGAACTCCAGCTCTTCTTCGATGCGCAGATTGTCCACGATGTAGGTCTGCCGCTCAGGGGTGTTTTTGCCCATGTAAAAGGAGAGCATTTCTTTGACGCTGCGGTGCTCGGAGGGGATGGGTTTGCCTTCGGCGTCCACTTCGTGGTCGCGCACCTTCACGGGCTCCAGGCGCATGTGGGGGCCGATGAAATGCTTGAACTCATCCGGGCTGATTTCGCCGAGGCCCTTGAAGCGGGTGATCTCGGCGGTCTTGCCGCAGCGGTGGATGGCGCGCTGGCGCTCGTCGTCGCTGTAGCAGTAGTAGGTTTCCTTTTTGTTGCGCACGCGGAAGAGCGGCGTCTGCAGGATGTACAGGTGGCCTTTGCGCACGAGCTCGGGGAAGAACTGCAGGAAGTAGGTGATCATCAGCAGGCGGATGTGCATGCCGTCCACGTCGGCATCGGTGGCGAGCACGACGCGGTTGAAGCGGAGTTCTTCAAGGTCTTCCTCAATCTGCAAGGCGTTGGCGAGGAGGTAGAATTCCTCGTTTTCATACACGATCTTGCGCGTGAGTCCGAAGCAGTTGAGCGGCTTGCCGCGCAGGCTGAAGACGGCCTGCGTCTCCACATCGCGGCTCTTGGTGATGCTGCCGGAGGCACTGTCGCCTTCGGTGATGAAGAGAGTGCTGTCCTCGCGGCGCTTGTCCTTGGTGTCGAAGTGCACACGGCAGTCGCGCAGCTTCTTGTTGCAGACCTTGGCCTTGCGGGCGTTCTCACGGGCGGCCTTCTGGATGCCGCTGATCTCTTTGCGCTCCTTCTCGTTGGAGTTGACCTTTTCCTGCAGCGACTTGGCGATGTCGGCATGCTTGTGCAGGAAATTGTCGAGCTGGGCGGTGATGACGCTGGTGATGTGGCCGCGCAGGTTGCGTCCGTTGGGCTCCATGTGGGTGGAGCCGAGCTTGGTCTTGGTCTGGGACTCGAAGATGGGCTCCTGCACCTTCACGCTGACGGCGGCGATGAGGCTGCCGCGCACGTCGGCGGGATCGAACTGCTTCTTATAAAACTCGCGGCACTCCTGCACGATGGCCTCGCGGAAGGCAGCGAGATGCGTGCCCCCTTGCGTGGTGTGCTGGCCGTTGACGAAGCTGTAGTACTCTTCGCCGTAGCCGCTGCCGTGGGTGAAGGCGACTTCCACGTCCTTGCCTTCGAGATGGATGATGGGGTACTGCGGCTCTTCGGTGAGCTTGGCGCGGATGAGGTCCATCAGGCCGTCCTTGGACTTGAACTTCTCCTCGCCCGCCGGTGTGCGCAGCAGCAGCGTGAGGCCGGGATTGAGCCAGGCATAGAAGCGCAGCATCTCGCGCACGAAGTCGAGCCGGTAATGGGTGTCGTCTGCGAAGCTTTCGGCATCGGCACGAAAGGCGATGCGAGTGCCGTTGGGCTCGGTGCAGGCCTTGGGCTTGCCCATGTCATAAACGACGATGCCCTGGCTGAACTCAATGGAGCGCGTCTGGTTTTCGCGGATGGCTTGGATCTCGAAGAACTCGGACAAGGCGTTCACCGCCTTGATGCCCACGCCGTTGAGGCCCACGGAGCGCTTGAAGACCTCGCTGTCGTATTTGGCACCGGTGTTGATCTGCGCGGCGCACTCCAGGAGCTTGCCCAGCGGGATGCCACGGCCGTAGTCGCGCACGGTGACGGTTTGATCATCCGCAATGGTGATCTCGATGGAATTCCCGTAGCCCATGACGTGCTCGTCGATGCAGTTGTCCAGCACCTCCTTGAGCAGGACGTAGATGCCGTCCTCGGGCAGGGAGCCGTCTCCCAGCTTGCCGATGTACATCCCTGGGCGCAGGCGGATGTGCTCGCGCCAGTCGAGGGACTTGATGGAATCTTCAGTGTAACCGTGTGCGGGGGCGGAGGTGGCCATGGAGGAAGGAATGACGAATGACGAAATCAGAATGACGAATGCAGAAGGAGGAATGACGCGCCGGGCGAATCAATGATTTGAAATGGCAGAGAGGGGAGGGGGTGTCAAGCGGGTGTACTGGTCATACGAGCAGCGAAGGGGGAGGGCGGGAATGACGAATGGGGGACGCTGGGACGCACGAATACCCCATTTCCCGCAGATTCAGGAAACCCGCCGATTTTTCCTTCTGGTAATCCGTGGCTTCCCTGAATCTGTGGGAATGTTTTCTGGTTTCCGTTATGCGGAATTCGAGGGGCTTCCTTCTGCAATGAATTTCGATAACGGAGAGCTGCTCATCCCAGGCCTTTTGCAGTTCCCCCTCTTCATCTTTTACCCTCCATTTTTTACCAGCCTGGATTGGGGTTACCTCAAAGCCGCCAATCCATGGCTGGTAAAAGATTCAGGGTAAAAGATTTCTCCTGAGTGGGACTGTTCCGAGAGTTGCCGCTGGCGTTGAACGAAGCTCCCCGCGCTTCTCAATCCTTCACGCTCTTCCGCGCCTCGGTCACCATATTCATGAACAGCTCACGCTGCTCGGCCAGAGCTTCGACGCGATCCCCTGGCGGGAGCTTGTGGGCTTCGAGGCAGACGTGGCCTTCGTAGTCGGCTTCCACCAGCAGCTTGGCCAGCTTGTCGAGTGGGTAGGTGCTTTGATTGACGCCGCGGATGTGGACGGTGTGGCCCAGGCGCTCTTTGACGAGGGCAAAGTTGGCCTCCAGCCCGGCACCTTTGAGGTCGGTGTCATTGGAGTTCCAGCAGACGCGCACGTTGTCGCGATCGGCGGCGTCCATGATCGTTTTGATGTTCGGCAGTAGGTCGGTGTCCTTGCCGTGGACTTCCAGCCGGATTTCCTGGCCAAAGCCGAGCGCGTAGTCGCCCAGCTCCGCCAGCGCCTTGCCGATCTGCGCCAGGGTTTGCTCCACCGGCACGTCCTTGGGCAGGGCGTTGGGCTTCACTTTGATGCCGCTGGCACCGAGGTCATGGCAGAGCTTGAGGTACTGCTTGGCCCCGTCGAGGTTCTTCTTCAGCTCTTCCGGCTTGGGCGAGTGAAACTCGAAATTAGTGCCCATGCCGAGGAGGTCCACCGGGGAGTCTTCGAACTGCTTGCGCACCGCCGCGCGTTGCTCTGGCGTGAGCGAGATGTCCACCTTGTGCGCGTGCTCGATCCGCAGCTCCACCGCCAGCACCTGCGCCGTCTCGCAGTTTTTGATCAGCGTGGGCAGGTCCCAATCCGCCGCCCACATGTAGGTGACGAGACCAAACTGGATGTTCTCGCCCTTGGAGGAGAGCTTGGCATCAGCGGCAAAAGCAGCGGCAGCACTGGTGCCGAGGAAGGTGTGGAGGAAATGGCGGCGGGAAGGCATGGTGACGGGTGTAAACGCCGCCAGCGGCAGATCATTGCAGATGGGGTGTGGAAAGTGGCAGGGTGGGGGTCCGCGCGCCACAGACGCTTTGGCCTGCGGCGTCAATCACATGCCCCCCCAGACGGGCGGGCCAGTCGCCACCCCCGTTCCTGCTCATCGCCTTACGGCTTATGAGCGCGGATCGCGAGGACTTTGATCTTGCGATTGACGTGGGCGCTGTCGGTGGACAGTTCCAGTTCGTCGCCGACGGCTTTGCCGATGAGGGCTTTGGCGGATTCGGAGAGGTAGCTGATGATGTTCTTGTCCAGATCGCCGTCCCAGGCTCCCAGGATGGTGAAGGTTTCCTGGGTGCCGGTGGCGAGGTCTTCGACATCGACGGCGGTGCCGATGCCGACTTTGTCCGTCGGCACATTGGCGAAGTCGGTGCCACGGGCATTGCGCAGTTCGCGTTCCATTTTGCCCTGCATGCGCAGGAGGACGGACTGCTGATCACGGGCGGCTTTGTAACCGCCGTTTTCGCGCAAGTCACCTTCATCACGGGCGATCTGAATCTCCTTCTTGTTCTCGGGGATCTTGACGTTGACGAGGTCTTCGAGTTCCTGCTTCTTCTTCTCCAGGCTTTCCCAGGAGACGATGAGGGAGTCGTCTTTGTGAGCTCCGGCGTTTTCGTCCATCATGGCTTCCATTTCAGGGCGCACCTTGATAATGCGGGCCATGAGGGAGCGGCGGGTGAGTTCATCAAAGAGGGAGCCGTTGATCAGGCGCTTGGCCAGCAGACGGACGTCTTCATCCTCGGCTTCGGCCACCATTTCGCCCAGCAGGGTCTTGTCGTCGGAGAGCAGGTCTTGGAGGCGACCGGTGCGCTTGGGGCCGCCTTCCATGTGGTCACTTTCGATGACGCCGAGGATGGCGTGGCCGAGGTCGATGTCGAAGACGGACTCCGCCAGGCCTTTGCGCTCGCGGGCCATCCAGATCAGCAGATCGGCGGAGAGCATGCGGTTGCGCAGGGATTTCTTCAAGGCGTCGGCCAGCACGTCGAGTTCGTCGTTGGCATCCAGCACGGTGGCGATTTCAGCCACGGCGCGGCCACCGGTCTTGGTCAGGTGGTGCAGGATTTCAGGCACCCAGACGCGGTTCGGGAAAGCTTCAGGGAAGGCACGGTAGATGCGGCCCAGCAGGCTCGCGGACAGGCCTTTGATGGAATCGGCCAGCACTTCCTTGGTCTCGCAGATGAGGTCGGAAATCTTCATGGAGCCCATCGGCGCTGTGGCACCGAGGTTCTCGACGAGTTCGTCACGGGCAAGCAGGAGCTGCAGACACTCCTTGAGGTTGAGCTTCACGCTCTTGCGGGCGGAGTCGGAGATGTCCTGGAAGACGGGGATGAGCTCGGTCTTGGGGTCGCTGAAAAGGTCGATGTCCTTTTGGATGCTGGCCAGGGTGGCGAGCTTGGTCTTCAAGTCGCGGGCAGCGAGGAAAGACTTCACCATCTGGGTGCCGGCGTTTTCCGCCTGGTCACGCAGCACCAGCTTTTCCGAGCGTTTGGCAGGCACCACGACGTGGCGGTGGGTCTTGAGCGCACGCTTGGCGGCTTCCCACCACTTCTTGTAGTCGGCGTCCGCCACGATGCGGCCTTTGAGCAGCTTTTCGAGATCGTCGAGATGCAGCGCATTGCCGCTGCTCTTGAGAGCGAGCTCCACCAGGGCAGGGGAGTTGTTGGCGGCCATCTCCTTGAGGGCATCCAGATCGCCCAGACGGCGGGCGAGAATGTGGTTGGCGTCGATGATCTCCAGCGAGGTGATCGCAAAGGTGAGCTTGAGCGGATGTCCGGGCTTGCCTTCGAAGTCGATCAGCAGGCGATCACCCAGCAGATCCCATTCGGCGATTTTGCCAACGCCCCAGCTTTTGTGGAGACAGAATGTCCCGGGTTCGAGTTTGGAAAGTTTTTCGCCGTCAGCAGCAGGGAGCTTGCCTGCGGCCACAATGTTTTGCACCTCTGGATTCATGGGACGCTCAGAGTAAACAGACAGGATAATGTAGCAAAGGAAACCTGTAACGGATTCGACTCATTCGTGGGGAGGGGGAGACAATCAGACAATCAGACAATCAGACAATGAGACAGTCGGACAATGAGACAGTCGGACAATGAGACAATGTGAGGTGCGTGCTCCCCATCTGATTGTCTCCCTGTCTCCCCGTCTCCATGCCCCCCCTACCACGCCAGGCACCACAGCACTTTCAAGTAGCGGCTCTCCGGGCAGTTGGACATGACCGGGTGGTCTGCCCCAGCGCCCGTGCGGTCGAGGATCTGGAGGCGGCGCTTGTTGCGGTGGGCGGCGCGCATGACAATGTCCTCAAACTCAGCGACATCCAGCAGGCCGGAGCAGGAGCAGGTGACGAACAGGCCACCGCGCTTGAGCAGGCCCAGGGCCACGGCGTTCATGTCGTAGTATTTGTTGCGGCCGAGCTGGCCTTCCTCGGGATCGCGGGAGAAGACGAGCTTGGGCGGATCCAGGACCACAGCGTCCCAAAGGGCGCCGTTTTGCTGCATCTGGCGGCCCCAGGTGAAGGTGTCGGCATGCACCCAGTCGATGCGGACCTGGTTCAAATCGGCGTTCTTTTTCGCCTGCGCGATGGCTTTTTCATCGAGATCCACCCCCGTCACGTCCTCGCAGCCGCCCAGCACTCGGGCGCTGAGCGCAAAACCACCGGTGTAGCTGCACAGGTCCAGCACGCGCCGCCCTTTGGCCAGATGGGCGAATTTCAGGCGGTTGTCGCGCTGATCGCAGAAGAAGCCGGTCTTGTGCCCGTCTTCGAAGCCGACCTGGTAGCGCACGCCATTCTCGCGAATGCGCACTCCGCGTGGGGCGTCAGCGTCCGCCTCCGGCACATCCGCACGGCGCATCCCCTCGATGCGGGCGATGTCGGGATCGACTTCAATGAGGTGCTGCTTGGTGCCGAGCGCGGCGTGCAGCTTGGGCAGCCAGCGGCTCAGGCGACGCCACACGCCGAGCGTGGTGACTTCGATGGAAAGGACATCCGCATAGCGATCCACCACTAGGCCGCTCAGGCCGTCCCCATCGGAGGACACCACGCGCCAGGCATCGGTGGTTTCATTGAGCCGGAGCGTCTTCAGGCGCAGGTCCAGCGCCGCATCCAGCCGGGCATCCAGGGCGTCTTCCGTGAGCAGGTCCTCGCCATGCTGGAGCACGCGCAGCGGTACACGGGCTTTCCCATTGTAGAAACCGCTGCCAAAAATCTGCCCTTCCTTGTCATAGACGTTCACCAAGTCGCCCGGTCCGGCATCCGGCGAGACGGCACGGATCATGTTCGGATACACAGCGGGGTTGAACGAGAAATACTTCATCTGCGCCCAGGGCCGCAGCCAGGCATCGCTCCCAGGAGGTGGGGCGGAATGTGTGGCGGCAGAGTCACGGCGGGGATAACGCGGAGGAGGGGGCATGGGGGGAGGCCTGCTGCGCAGGCGTTGACGATGGTTGACGGTGGCTGAAGGCTCGCTGCGCGAGCGTTGACAGTGGTTTGAAAAAGGGAAGTGGGGTGCGTTTGCCAAGAGCTCACTCTCTTTTCCACAGCCAACAACCGTCAACAACTGTAAACCATCGTCAACCACCGTAAACTCCCCCTCTTCTTCCCCCTTCTTCCCTTTTCCCGCTAGCATGCTTATGGCTCCCAGCTAAAGTACACCTGCATCCCGCGCACTCCCCCCATGGCCTCAGAAAAGCCCGTCACTCTCAAAGACCTCACCCTCCTCGGTAAAGAGAACCTGCCCTCAGGCGGCGGGTTCATGATCCTGCCCAGCCAGTTGGGCTACTTTGATCTGCTCCGGCTGGAACTCGTGCTGGAAGGCCGTGAGGTGATTTATGTGGTGAAGAAGGGCGCGGCCCTGCACCCCCTGCTGCGGGTGCATCTGGAGCGGGACAACGTTCATGCCATGGAGTTCACCCCTGGTGAGACGGAGACCTCCGCCTACCGCCGTGCCATGGCGGAGGCTGCCAAGAGCGGGGCGGTCATCATTTACCTCCCGGCTGAAGCGGCGACGATGACTTCGCCCATGACCACCGTGCCGGGCACGAAGCTCGAATTTTTGCTCAAAGGCGAAGTGCCCGTGCTGCCCCTGCATGTACACCGCCGTCAGGACACCGCGCTGCCGATTGAGCGGCGTTACAGCGATGCCGAGACGATCTTCAATTTTGGCAAGCTGCTGCAAGGCACGGAAGTGAATCTCGCCAGCTATCAAGAGGCCCTGCTGCTGCTCTCCGAGCAAAGCATCGGCGAATGTGCGGCGCTTGAGCTCAGCCTTGGCTACGCCCTGATCCAGGGCTTTAAAAAGCATGGCACACGCAACAGTGTGGTCGATGGCAAGGACGACAAGATCCTGCGCTTTGACAAAGTTTTTGCCACCGCGCTGGCCCTGTCCCAGGTGGTGAAGCGTGAGACCAAGAAGGCGCGTGTCGGCATCATCCTGCCACCCGGTTTGGGCGGCCTGATCTGCAATGTGGCCGTGGTCCTGGCCGGAAAGATCCCGGTGAATCTCAACTTCACCGCTGGACGCGCTGCCATCGAAAGCGCCATCCGCCGTGGCGAGATCGACCGCTTCCTCACTGCGGACATCTTTGTGCGCAAGATGCAGAGCTTCCCCTGGCCGCCGAGCAAGCAGCTCATCCTCATTGAGCGCATCCTGCCGAAGATGAAGCTCTCCATCGCCAAGTGGCTGGTGCTCAGCAAGGTGCTGCCCTCCGCCATTCTGGCCGCGTTGCTGGGCATTTCGAAGAAAGGCGGGCGCAGAGAGGCGCTGCTGCTCTTCACCAGCGGCAGCTCCGGAGAGCCCAAAGGCGTCGCGCTCACGCATCGCAATCTCATCGCCAACGTCATGCAGTTCGGCAGCCGGCTGGGCATGCAGAGCAACGACAGCATCCTCGGCTGCCTGCCGCTCTTTCACAGCTTTGGCTGCACCGTCACGCTGTGGTTCCCCATCATCTACGGCCTGCATCTGGTGACTTATCCCTCGCCCATGGAGGTGAAGAAGCTCGCGCAGCTCATCGAGAAATATCGGATCACGCTCATGATCTCCACGCCGACCTTCCTGCGCAGCTACCTGCGCGGCGTGAATCGTGAATCGCTGGCCTCTCTCAAATACTGCGTCACCGGCGCGGAAAAACTCCCCAGCACGGTGGCGGACGCCTTTGAAACCCGCTTTGGCAAAACGGTGCTGGAAGGCTACGGCCTTACCGAAACCTCCCCGGCTTCCAACTTGAACTTGCCTGATCCCGAATCGCTCGGCGATGAAGAAAGCGGCTACTGCTGGCTGCCAAGCCATCGCCAGGGGTCCGTCGGTCACGTCGTGCCCGGCATGGCCGTGCGCATCACCAATCCCGACACGGATGCGCCCGTCTCGCTGCATCAGAGCGGCATGATCTGGTTCAAAGGCCCGAATGTCTTTGAAGGCTACCTCAACGACCCCAAACGCACCGCCGAAGTCCTGAAGGACGGCTGGTTCCGCACTGGCGACATCGGCCGCGTCGATCTCGATGGCTTCCTCTACATCGAAGGCCGCCTCAGCCGCTTCTCCAAGATCGCTGGCGAGATGGTGCCGCATGAAACCGTCGAGGAAGCGCTGGTGAAAGCCATGGGCCTCGAAAACGAAACCGTGCGCAAGATCGCCGTCGTCGGCGTCCCCGACATCGACAAAGGTGAGGCCCTCATCCTCCTCACCAGCATGCCCGGCGGCCCCGAGCACCAGGAGATCCTCGACCTCCGCTACCGCCTCCTCGACAAAGGCATGCCCCCGCTGTGGATTCCGAAAAAGATGATCCGCGTGAGCGACATTCCGGTGCTCGCTTCAGGGAAGCTGGATGTGCAGAACTGCGAGAAGATTGCGAAGGCTGGGATGTGAACGTAGCCCAGTTGCGCTGCGACGGGTCTGGAATCAGCCTCACCCAAGTTCCGCGCCGTGGGCCAACGGCCCGCAGGAGTCAGCCTAGGGCGCAAGCCCTAGGGTTTGCATGACGCGAGGTGCTCTCTCAAGGTCGCGCTCTGAAGGAGCACAGGAGAGGCTGCGAGATCATCGGCACCGTGCATGGTGCCTTTCCGCACCGCACGCTCTCCGGCGCCCATTCAGGGCGCGACCTTGAGCAGGCGGGTGATGCATGGGCGTTTGTCCCAGGGCAGCACTCGCCGGGGCTCGGCCCGCCCTGGGCTGACTCCTTCGCGCCGTTGGCGCGGCAGCAGATCCGCGCACATGAGGGAAAGGCATCTTCATTCCGCGATCCCCCGCTTTAACCGAGTGCCATTCGTGCCAGGCATTTTGTGCTAATGTAGTCGTATGAAAAAACTATTCTCAACCGCCCTATTCTACTGCGTCTGTATGACAGCAATCTGCATGCTCCTTTCGTCCTGTGGATCGAAACCAGCCAGCGCAACTGCGCTTGTAGGCACCTATGATGCAAAGTCGCTTTTTGCTACTGAAGTGCTCACTTTGGATGCATCAGGCACGTTCAAGCAGCAGGTGACTTTATCTGCTTCGGGCAAAGTTGTGAGCACATCGGGGCCATGGAGATATGATGCCTCATCTGGGACGGTGTCTTTTGAAACTGGCTTCGTTCTCGTGGTTACTGGGTTCCGACAGCTAAGTCCCGATGCCGATAAGCCGCGAACAGATGGGGTGACTTACGATGCCCTAAAATCACGCGGAACCATCTACATCGGCGATGAAGAATACGTTCTCTACAAGCAGAGGTAACACGTGCTCAATAGGAGAATAATGAAATCATGCTGCCACCTCACACAATCAGCATGCAGTCCCCATAGCTGAAGAAGCGATAGCGTTCGTGAATCGCCTCCTCATACGCCCTCATCACCAGCTCCTTGCCCGCAAAGGCGCTCACCAGCATGATGAGCGTGGACTTCGGAAGATGGAAATTCGTGAGCAAGCCACCGGCGACACGAAACTCGAAACCAGGGTGAATGAAAATGTCCGTGCTGCCTTGCGTTGCGATGACCTTCCCATGATCGCGCGCCACGGTCTCCAGCGTGCGTAGCGCCGTGGTGCCCACGGGGATCACACGCTTCGCTGATTGCACCGCCTGCGCCGTCGCTTCCGAGACTTCATAGACCTCGGAGTGCATTTGGTGATCGACGATGTTCTCTACCTTCACCGGTTGAAACGTGCCCACGCCGACGTGCAGCGTCACAAACGTGTGGGGCAGGGGAGTCAAGACATCCGGCGTGAAGTGCAGACCCGCCGTGGGTGCGGCGATGGAGCCTTCGCTTCGGGCAAACACCGTCTGGTAACGCTCGCGGTCGGCAGGCTGGTCATCGCGGCCCATGTAGTGCGGCAGCGCGAGATGGCCATGCTTGGACTCATCCACGATGCGGTCGAACTCAATAATGCGGTCGCCGTTGTCCTCCAGGATTTCTACCACCGTGCCCGTCGCCTCGCCAATCGGCACGGTGTGACCGATTCGGAATTTCTTCCCCGGCTTCACCATGCAGCGCCAGCGTGTGGGGGTCAGAGGATTCAGACGCAGCACCTCGTGGCCTTGATTGGTGAAGTAGCGCGCAGGCACCACCCGAGTGTCATTCAGCACCAGAATGTCCCCAGCCTCACGCGAGATGAATTCCCCGATCTCCCGAAACATCCGGTGCTCAATCCGCCCCGCCTTCCGATGCAGCACCATCATCCGCGACGCCGACCGCTCCGCCAGCGGTTCGCTGGCGATGAGTTCAGGGGGCAGGTGGTAGTCGAAGTCGGAAGTAAGCATGAGGGAAGTTGACGGTTGTTTACCGTTGTTGAAGGTGGTTGACAGTTGTTTTTCCACGCTCGCGCAGCGAGCCATTAATCCAACCACTGTCAACGCTTGCGCAGCAAGCCTTCAGCCATCGTCAACCACCGTCAACTCCCGCGTAGCGGCCTGCCCGTCCGATTTCCCCCAAACTTTGTCCTTCCCATCTCCCGCCATCCCCGCCTATAAGAGCCGCGTCATCCCACCAATCACCATGTCAGACAAAAAGCTCAACATCGCCGTCGTTGGCCTCGGTTTCGGGGCGGAATTCATCCCCATCTGGCAGCGCCACCCGCTGACCACCTGCTATGCCATCTGCCAGCGCGATGTGAAGAAGCTCAACACCATCGGCGATGCCTTCGACGTCGAGGTGCGCTACACCGACTTCAAGGAGATGCTCAAGGACCCAAACATCGACGCCGTCCACATCAACTCACCCATTCCCGACCACGGCTGGATGAGCATCGCCGCGCTCAAAGCCGGCAAGCACGTCGCCTGCACCGTGCCCATGGCCACCAGCATCGAAGACTGCAAAAAGATCTGCGACCTCGTCAAGAAGACCGGCCTCAAGTACATGATGATGGAGACCGTCGTCTATGCCCGCGAGTACCTCTTCATGAAAGAGCAGCTCGATCAGGGCAAGCTGGGCAAACTCCAGTTCGTCCAGGCCTCCCACCAGCAGGACATGGACGGCTGGCCGAATTACTGGCCCGGCCTCCCACCCATGTGGTACGCCACCCACTGCGTCGGCCCCGTGGCTGGCATGATCGGCAAGCCCGCCGAATACGTGAGCTGCTTCGGCTCCGGCACCGTGCGCGAAGAGCTGCAAAAGTGCTACGGCTCACCCTTCGCCGTCGAGACCGCCCACATCAAATTCAAAGGCACCGACGTCAGCGCCCGCATCATCCGCAGCCTGTTTGACACCGCCCGCCAGTATCGCGAGAGCATCGACGTCTATGGCGACAAAGCCTCCATCGAATGGCCGCTCATCGAGCACGAGCCACTCGTCCTGCACCGCGCCAAACTGCCCGAGCACAAGATCCCCAAACTGATCAAGACCCCCGATTTCGCCAAGCGCCTGCCCAAGCCCATCCAGCGCTTCACCACCAAGGGCGTCTATGATCTCGGCAAGAAAACCCACCTCAGCTTCACCCAAGGCAGCGGCCACGGCGGCAGCCATCCGCACCTCGCCAACGAATTCGCCAATGCCCTCGCCGAAAAGCGCCAGCCCTTCCCGAACGCAGCGCAATCTGCCAACTGGACCTGCGTTGGCCTCTGCGCCCATGAGTCAGCACTGGCAGGCGGCAAGATCGTGAAATTGCCCGCCTTCACGCTGGGTTAAAGTACTCCCGAGCTTCAGCTCGTTCTGGCAGGACCGCATGCCATCCACGCCTCCTCACACACCCCTCACCGCCCTCATCACCGGCGGTGCAGGGGACTTGGCGCAAGCCATCGCCGCCGCACTTCAGAGCGCAGGCTTCAGTGTCCTCGCTCCGGGGCGTGACGAGCTCGACGTCACCAGTTCCGCCTCCGTGCGCCGCTACTTCGCCGCACTGCCGGGCCTCGATCTTCTCATCAACAACGCCGGCGTCTGCCGCGATGTCTCCCTGGCCAAGATGACCGAGACCGATTTCGACCACGTCGTCGATGTGAATCTCAAAGGCGCATTCCTCGTGTCACAAGCCGCGCTGAAACTGATGTCCAAGCAGCGCCACGGCCACATCATCAACATCGGCTCCTACTCCGCCCTCAGCGGCCCCGCAGGCCAGGCCAACTACGCCGCCGCCAAAGCCGGACTCATCGGCCTCACGCAAAGCATCGCCCAAGAATACGGTGCGCGAAACATCCGCGCCAACTGCATCCTCCCCGGCTTCCTCGAAACCAAGATGACCCGCCATCTGCTCGAAGACGCCGCACGCAAAAAGCACCTCCTCAGCCAGCACACCCTCGGCCGACTCAACACCGCGCAAGACGTGGCGCGCTTCATCGTGTTCCTGCACAGTTTGGAAAGCGTGAGCGGCCAGGTGTTTCAGCTCGACAGCCGCGTGCGGCGCTGGGCGTAAGTATGATGGGCACTCCTGCCCGTCGATCAGCGCGCCGTCGCTACCCCTATCTGATCTCAAACCTTACACGCTTGTAATGCTCCAGTAACACAAAGGCCATGCTGTGGGTGCTTTCATTGCGGTGGAAATCAATCCACCCCAACAATCCCATGAACCCTACTGATACTCTAATGAAAAACTCGTCCTCCCACCCGTCGATCTGGAAGCGCTCGGCGGTGCTTGGTTCCGTATGCGTCCTGAGCGCTTCGCTGGTGGCCTTTACGGCTGCCAAAGATGCGCCTGTCGGCAAGGCGGAGCCGCTTCACATTCAGGTCAGCGATGCGCCGCTGTCCACCGCGGCCCGGGGCTTCCCGAGCTTTGCTCCCATCGTCAAAGCCGTGGCTCCCAGCGTGGTGAAAATCTCGGTCTCCAGCGAGGCCAAGGTCAGCCAGATGCAAATGCCCGAAGGCATGGACCTGCGCCGCTTCTTCGGCCCGGGTTTCCAGATGCCTGAGGAATTCCAGCAGCAGCAAGGGCACGGTCAGCACCAGCACCACATGCCCAAAGAACAGGGTGTCGGCTCGGGCATCATCGTGACCAAGGACGGTTACATCCTCACCAACAACCACGTGGTGGAAAACGCCAGCACGATCAAGGTCAGCCTGAACGATGGACGCGAGTTCAACGGCAAGGTGATTGGCCGCGATCCGAAGACGGACGTCGCCGTGGTCAAGGTGGAGGCCAAAGATCTCCCTGCCATGGCCTTTGCCGACAGCGACAAGATCGAAGTCGGCGACATGGTGCTTGCCGTGGGTCATCCGTTTGGCATCGGCCAGACCGTGACGACTGGCATCATCAGCGCCAAAGGCCGCGCCACGATGGGCCTCGACTATGAGGACTTCATCCAGACGGATGCTGCCATCAACCCCGGCAACTCCGGTGGTGCGCTGGTGGACGTGGAAGGACGCCTGATCGGCATGAACACGGCCATCCTGAGCCGCAGCGGTGGCAACGTAGGTGTTGGCTTTGCAGTGCCTACCAACCTCGCCCGCTGGGTGATGGAAAGCCTTGTGAACACGGGCCGTGTGGAGCGTGGGTTCCTCGGTGTGAACATCCAGGACCTGACTCCGCAGCTGGCTCAGCAGTTCAAGATGGACAATGCCAAAGGTGCGCTGGTGTCCGGTGTCTCCCCTGACAGCCCTGCTGACAAAGCGGGTGTGAAGAGTGGTGATATCATCACCGACTTCAATGGCAAGCCTGTCACTGACAGCCGTCATCTGAAACTGCAGGTGGGCTCCACCACTCCCGGTGCCGCCGTGCCAATGAATGTGCTGCGCGATGGCAAGACCCAGACCCTCACTGTGACTGTCAAGGAACTGCCCGGCGACAAGGTGGCTGACTCCACTCCCGCTGCAGGCAAGGCGAATGACGCTCTGCATGGTGTCGGTGTCTCAGACCTCGACCAAGCAACGCGTCAGCAGCTCAAGATCCCTTCTCAGGTCAAAGGTGCCGTGATCTCTTCCATCGAGGAAGACTCCGTGGCCTACGATGCCGGACTCCGTCAGGGCGATGTGATCCTTGAGATCAATCGTCAGCCCGTCAAGAACGCCGAACAGGCCACCGCCCTGTGCGAAAAACCCGCAACGATGGTCTCGCTGGTGAAAGTCTGGAGCCATGGTGGCACCCGCTTCATCGTCGTGGATGAAAGCAAGGCGGGCTAATAGGTGTGTGAGCGATCGTGTGTAACCGAACCCGCCCCTGTGTGAAAACGCCGGGGCGGGTTTTTTTTAAGCCACCCATGTCTCCTGCTTGAACCCGTCTTCGATTCAAATGCCCAAACAATGAGCTGCGGCGGGAATGAATCTGGAACTGGAGCTTACCTTGAAAAGATAAACTGACGATGGCTGCAAGGTGGCGTGGTCCGCACTCTCCGAGTGCGGCTTCCGGACTCCCAGACCGCACTCGGAGAGTGCGGACCACGCCACGCTGGGTTCTACGGCGTTGAAGCACCAAGAACACAGCTCCCGCTTCCTACCCGAACATTGGACAACGCTTCTCAGCGCAGCTACCCATATGCCTACCCAGCCAGCCATGCGCCTATTAGTGATCGAAGATGACAGCAAGATCGCCTCGTTCATCGTGAACGGACTGAAGCAAAACGGCTTCGGTGTGGACGCCGCCGCCGATGGCGAGCAGGGGCTGGATCTCGCCTGCACCGTGACCTACGACTGCATCGTGCTGGATCTCATGCTGCCCAAGCTCGACGGTCTCTCGCTGCTGCGCCAGCTTCGCAAAGAGAAGGTGAACACGCCCGTGGTCATCCTCAGCGCCAAGGCCACGGTGGATGATCGCGTGAAGGGCCTGCAGGCCGGTGGCGATGACTACCTGACCAAGCCCTTCGCTTTTTCCGAGCTGCTGGCCCGCGTGCAGGCGCTCATCCGCCGCGCCACCCATGTGGTCGAGCCGACAACGCTCACCGCCGCAGGCGTCACTCTCGATTTGCTGTCGCGTGAAGTGAGGCGTGAAGACCGCAGCATCGAGCTGCAAAGCCGCGAGTTTGCCCTGCTGGAGCTGCTCATGCGCACCCCGGGCCGCGTGGTCACCAAGACGATGATTCTTGAACATGTCTGGGACTACAGCTTCGATCCCCAGACCAATGTGGTGGACGTGCTCGTACACCGTCTGCGCGCCAAGCTGGACAAGGACTTCGAGGTGAAACTCATTCAAACCATTCGCGGAGTCGGCTATGTCCTCAAACCCGTCTAAACACTGGGGACGCAGCTTCGCCGTACGGCTGACGCTCGGCTACGCGATGATCTTCACGCTCAGCGCTGTCGTGCTCTTCAGTCTGCTCTATGTTCTGCTCGCCTCCGCCTTGGAGCGCAAGGACCGCGAGGTCATTGAGGCGCGCCTGAAGGAATGTGCTGCCGTGTATTCCAGCGGCGGTCTGACTGCGCTGCGCAATCTGGTGCAGCTCAACAGCACGGATGAAAGCAAATCGAAGTCCTTCTTTGTCCGCGTCACCGGCAATCTCGGCAGCGTGCTCTTCGTCAATGTGCCCAACGACTGGCTGCAGGCGGATGCGGCTTCCCTGCAAACTCAGCATGACGCCGCGCGCGCCGACTGGCTGCGCATTCCGAAGGATGACGAGCGCGATCTCACCGTCGCCAGTGCCCGGCTCTATGACGGCTCAATCCTTCAAGTCGGTCGCAGCACCAACAGCCGAGAGACCGTGCTGCAGCCCTTCCGTCGCAACTTCCTGCTGGTGATGACGCCCACGCTGCTGCTCGCTGTGCTTGGTGGCGCGTACTTCGCGCATCGCGCCACCAAACCGGTTCGCGATGTTGTGGACACCGCGCGCACCATCTCGGATACCGGCGACTTTTCCGCGCGTGTCACCGCCCACGCCAGCCAGGCCGAGTTGGAGGAACTCGCGACCGAGTTCAACCGCCTGCTCGACAAGAACCAGTCGCTCATTCAAGGCATGCGCCATGCGTTGGACAACGTGGCGCATGATCTGCGCACACCGCTGACCCGACTGCGCGGCACCGCCGAAGCCGCCGTGCAGACGACGCCCGATCCCGTCGCGCGCGAGGCGCTGGCCGATTGCGTGGAGGAATCCGACCGTGTGCTCACCATGCTCAAGGCTCTCATGGACATCAGCGAAGCCGAGGCCGGCATGATGAAGCTCCATCGCGAACTGACCTCCATCCCCGCGCTGCTGAAGCAAGTGATCGAGATCTACGACCTCATCAGCGAGGAAAAGCACATCACCATCACCACCGACTTCGCCGTGGATTGCCAGGCCTCCGTGGACCCCACCCGCATGAGCCAGGCCTTTGCGAACCTGCTCGACAACGCGCTCAAGTACACGCCCGACGGTGGCACGGTGCATCTGGCATGCCGCGCCGCTGACAACACGGTGACCGTCACCATCCACGACACCGGCATGGGCATCCCCGCCACCGATCAGCCGCACATCTGGGAACGCCTCTACCGAGGCGATAAAAGCCGTACTCAGCGTGGCCTTGGCCTCGGGCTGAGTTTGGTAAAAGCCATCGTCGAAGCTCACAACGGCACAGTGGCTGTGACGAGTGAGGCGGGGAAGGGGGCGGAGTTCACCATTACGGTGCCGCAGATCCCGCTGGCGGGGTGAAGTGATCATCGAAGCTCTGGCATTTGAGATCAATGGCAATGCGGCGAATGTTTTAGGATGGCGCAGGATTTACTTGGACAAGTGAGTTTGGAAAAATCTCGAGACCTCAGCGAACTGCACGTCATCCAGGCGAAACCAATGGCCTTTGTCGGGTGCGACCATGAGCTGGGCTTCGACGTGAGCGTTTGCAAGGGAGAGAAAGTACTGTTCGCTTTGCCCCACCGGAATGGTTCTGTCGCGTGCGCCATGGACGATGAGAGTCGGCGGCAAGGCGGGGCTGACGTGTTTGATCGGGCTGGCGCTGTCTGCGAGTTCGAGCTTTTGCTCAATGGGCCCGCCCAGCAGTTTTTCGATGAGGCCCAGCCTGCCGGGTTTTGCATACTGTCGCGCCAGATCGGTGACATCGGACACTGGGTAGAGTGCGCACACCGCACGAATGCGCGACCTGCCCTCGGTGACGCCAAGCATGGCGGCCAGTTGGCCGCCTGAGGATTCGCCGCTGGCTCCCATGCGTGTGGCGTCGATGCCGTATTGACCGCCATGGTCGCGCAGCCATTGCGTTGCGGCGTGACAGTCCTCCAACTGCGCCGGATACACGGCGGTGCTGCTCATGCGGTATTGAATGGAGGCGACGGCGATGCCTGCGCTGGTGAGATCCCGCACATTCACATGGTAGCCTTTGCTGCCAAACCGCCAGCACCCACCAAAGATCCACAACACAACGGGGGCGGGCTGCGCCGTCTTTGGCACATACAGGTCCATGTACAGCCGGTGCCCGCTCGGTGATGCGAACAGCACATCTCGATAGATCTTTTCGCCAGGACGCGCCGGACCGTAGGTGGAGCAGCCCGCCACCAGCAGGAAGGTAATGAGACAACACACCCTGCCGAGGCAGGTGGCGATTGGCACCATGGGGAAAGTCATTGGTAGATCAGGCGGGCGGGTGGTCATGGCGTGATCTTGATACGCTGGCCTGAGGCTTGCGGGTCTGGCGATGTTTGCCGGAGCATGCACGAAATCGCGCCCAACGCAATTGGGTGGCTTGGTTTCCTCTGCGGGTATGAGCACTCGGTGAATGTTGTCCCCCATGATGCGAGTTTCAATAGCAGTCGGAGGCCCGGGGCTGTGGTAGGGTTACACCCCATGGCTGCACCAGCCGCAACGCCCTAGAGTCAGCGCTATGACCAAACTCGAAATCAAAGGCGACTGGAATATCATCAAAGGCAGTCTGAAACAGAAATGGGCCGCACTGACCGATGACGATCTCCAACTCATCGAAGGCAAGCAGGACGAACTGCTGGGCCGCATTCAGAAACGCACCGGCCAAAGCCGTGAAGCGGTGGAAGCCGCCATCAAAGAATACAGCGCCGCGCTCGCCGCATAATCCCCTGTTAGTCAACACCCCAACCACACACATGAAAGCACCACAGACACGTCTCATTCTCCTCCTCCTGGCTTCAGCGCTTTGCACCCTTGGTGTCAGCAGTTGCAACACCTTCCACGGTTTCGGCAGGGATGTCGAGCGCACGGGTGAGCACATCGAACGCGCAGCACGTTAGTCGCCCGCATTGAGCGAATCGAAGCGTTGCTCTCAGACCCGTCGGGTCTGGCAGCAACGCTTTTTCATGTCCAGAATTGCGGCTGGTGCTCGGTGACGGTGACCTGCATGTTTTGCATGGTGAAATTGCCGAAAATGGTGGCTAGCGCCACGTCAGCGGCATCGCGCCCGTAGGCGACGACGATGCGGTTGCCCCGGGTCATGCTCTCGGTGGCGTCGAAGGTGAACCAGCGGCCACCGATGTAGGCCTCAAACCAAGCATGCAGATCCATGGGATAGAGCTGGTGCAGGAAGCCCACCACCATGCGCGCCGGCACATTGATGGCCCGACACAGTGCGATGCCCAGGTGCGCGAAGTCACGGCAGACGCCACGGCGGGTGTTCAGAGTTTCCAGCGCGGTGGTGAAGCTGTTGCTGGAGCCGGGTTCATTGCGGACGTTGTAATGGACCCAGGAGCGGATCGCTGCGACGCACTGGTAGTTCGAGGGCAGACTGCCGATGATGGAAGTGGCCAGCGCTGACAGCTCGTCAGACTGGCAGTAGCGGCTGGGCAGCAGGTAGTGCAGGGTGTCTGGCGGCAGGTTTTGCACCAGCATCAGCGGTGCATAAATATCCTCGTCCACCTTGCTATCGACTTGGACGCGATACTGCACCGAGAGATGAAAATTTCCCGGAGGCATGACGGTTCTCAGGCAAAGATTGCCATACACATCTGTGAACTCAGCCACAGGCACATGAGGCCGGATGTGAAACTCCTCGCGCATGATCCACTGCGCCCAGCCGCCGCGTGGGCGTAGCATGAAGATGGCGGGCACCTCATCCATGACCTGGTAATCGAGCTGGCAACTGGCATCGAGAATCATGCAGTCAATTCGTTCGTGACGGCGGATGAGCAACTGAAATCGGTTCATGGGTAGGGTTACACCCCATCGCTTCTGCGCGGCATTGGCCTTAGCATGCCCCATGTTCCCCATGCTTCCCATAGCCTTCCGCCTTCCTCTGAGACTCACGTTCTGCGCCGTGCTGCTCGCTCAAGTGCCGCTCCGCGCGTCCGAAATGGACGCCAAAATTGAATCCGCCGCCCAAAACTCCTACGTCTTCAAAAACTTCCTCATGGATGATGCGATCAAGACTGAGTCGAAGGCTGGCGTGGTGACACTGACTGGAGTTGTCCATGACGAATCGCATAAGCAACTCGCGCAAGACACCGTGACTGGTCTGCCTGGAGTCACGAGTGTGACCAATCAGATTGAAGTCAAAGAAAGCCCGCCGGCCAATTCCGACACCTGGTTGTACCTGAAGGTGAAGGGCGCACTCGCCGTTCATCGCAGCGTCAGTGCCTACAACACCCAGGTGGTGCTGAAAGACGGCGTGGTGACTCTCTCCGGGGAAGCCGCCACCCAGGCGCAGAAAGACCTGACGACTGAATATGCCAAAGATGTCGATGGCATCAAAGAGGTGAAGAATGAGATGACCGTGACGAACAAGCCGGCAGGGGAAAGTCTTGGCGAGATCATTGATGATGCCTCCATCAGCGCGCAGGTGCGGATGGCGCTGCTGACGCATCGTTCGACGAGCGCCTTCAGAACCATCGTCTCGACGACCGAAGGCGTGGTCATGGTGGGCGGAGTGGCCAAAAACCCCGCTGAAATCGATCTGGTGACCAAACTCGTCACCGACATCCACGGCGTGAAGCGCGTCATCAACAGCATGGCCGTCGAGACCGCTGCCGCCAAGAATTAAAGCCGCCGGGGCTGTTGCCAGCAAGGCTGGCAACGCACTGGCCAGCCAGGTTTCAATCAATCAATCAACCAACCAACCAACCCAGCAAGACCTACCTCACATGCTCTCTACCATTGCCTTCATTCTCATCATCCTCTGGCTCCTCGGTCTCGTGACCAGCTACACCATGGGTGGCTTTATCCACATCCTGCTCGTCGTGGCCGTCATCATGGTGCTGCTGCGGGTCATCAACGGCCGCCGAGTCATCTAAATCTCCGTCATCTGATGAAAACGCCCGCCATTATCGGCATTCTGCTCATTGTCCTCGGCATTGCTGCCTTCGCCTATCACAGCTTCACTTACACCACCACTGAGAAGGCCATTGATCTCGGCCCCATTCAGGTAACGGCGGAGAAGCAGCATACGGTGCCTCTGCCGCCCATCCTCGGAGGTGTCGCGCTCCTCGCTGGTGTCGTGCTGCTGCTGAAAGGCCGAAACTGAACACTCACACCATGAAGATCACCAAAAGCTATGGCATGCTCGCGCTTGCCAGTTATCTCATCCTCGATGGCCTCTGCGGCGTCTTCGGCATCAACCTCGGCCAGCTCAGCGTCGTGGTGCCCCTCCTTGCCCTCATCGCAGGGGGCTTGATCCTGACCGGCAGATGATGCCAACCGTGATTTATGCAACGCCGGGTTGCTTAACCGTAGCCGAAGCTGTCTGCTGTAGCATGTCGCAGCATTTGAGAGGATTATTCTGATTACTTCCATTTCGCCGCAACGCATCGCCTTCCTGGGCGACTATCTGCCACGACTCTGTGGCATTGCTACATTTACCCATGATTTGAGTGAGGCGGTGGCGGCTGCGTCACCCGCCACGGATTGCTTCGTGGGAGCCGTCAATGACCGTGCGGAGGGGTATGACTACCCGCAACGGGTGCGTTTTGAGATGCAGGAGAAGGATCTGGACTCCTACCGGCGTGCAGCGGACTTTTTGAATTTTAACAACGCGGACGTACTCTGCGTGCAGCATGAGTTTGGCATCTACGGTGGCCAGGCCGGCAGCCATCTGCTGGCGCTGCTTAAAGAAGTGCGCATGCCGGTGGTGACGACGCTGCACACCGTCCTGCGCGAGCCCAACGCCGCGCAGCGCAAGGTGATGGAGGAGCTGGTGCGGCACAGCGACCGCGTGGTGGTGATGGCGCACAAAGGCGCGGAAATTTTACGTGAGACCTATCACGTGCCGGACTCCAAGGTGGACATCATCGCGCATGGCATCCCTGACATGCCGCTGATGGACTCAAGCTGCTACAAGGAGCAGTTTGGCGTGGAGGGGCGCAAAGTGCTGCTCACGTTTGGACTGCTGGGGCCGGGGAAGGGGATCGAGCATGTGATCGAAGCCCTGCCGGAGATCGTGCGGCAGCACCCCACCGTGGTGTACCTCGTGCTGGGGGCCACACATCCCCATCTCATCGCACATGAAGGGGAACGCTACCGCTTGAGTCTCGAACGACTCGCCGAAGATCGCGGCGTGAAGGAGCATGTCATTTTCTACAACCGCTTCGTGTCACTGGATGACCTGAAGGAGTTCATTGGCGCGACGGACATCTATCTCACCCCGTATCTGAACGAAGCCCAGGTGACCTCAGGTACGCTGGCATATGTGTTTGGCGCTGGGAAAGCAGTCGTCTCCACGCCTTACTGGCATGCGCAGGAATTGCTGGCGGATGGGCGAGGCGTACTGGTGCCTTTCCGTAATCCGCCGGCCATCACCGCAGGGGTCTGCGGGCTGCTCGATGATCCGGCACGCATGGAAAAAATCCGCCATGATGCGCATGCCATGGGGCGCGCGATGATCTGGCCCGCCGTGGCACAGCGCTACCTGGAATCCTTCCAGCATGCGCGGGCAGACCGCAAAGCGGTGCCGCGTACCGCCTTCGCAGGCTGGACGCTGGGAAACCGTCCCTACGAGCTGCCGCCACTGCGTCTGGACCACGTCGTACGCATGAGCGATGGCACCGGCATCTTCCAGCACGCGATCTTCAACGTGCCCAATTTCCATGAAGGTTACTGCACGGACGACAACGCGCGCGCCTTCATCCTCTGCAGCATGCTGGATGAACTGGGCGACCAGCCACCCGCTGAAAACCTGGGCAGGCTGGCCACCAGCTACCTCGCCTTTCTTGCGGCGGCGCTGGACTATGAAAGCGGACGTTTCCGCAATTTCATGAGCCATGGCCGCCAGTGGCTCGAAGCCGCAGGCAGCGAAGACAGCCACGCTCGTGCGCTCTGGGCTGCGGGCAATGGCGCAGGGCGCTCGCGCAATGAGGGGCACAGCCGTCTCTCAGCGCAGTTGTTTGAACGCGGACTCGGTGCGGTGGCGGAGTTCACCTCGCCACGGGCCTGGAGCTTCACCCTGCTGGGCATTCACGAATACCTGCGCAGATTCCCCAGCAATGCCGCCATCAGCGCCATGCGGGTCACCCTCACTGACCGCCTCGTGGCGCTGTGGAACGCCTGTGCCACGGAGCACTGGCCCTGGTTTGAAGACAGCGTGACGTATGAAAATGCACGCTTCAGCCAGGCGCTCATCCTGAGTGGCCAATGGCTGCCGGATCCCGCCGCGCTGGAGATCGGGCTCAAGTCACTGCGCTGGCTCGCGTCGATCCAAAAGACCCAGTCCGGCTGCTTTCGCCCCATCGGCAGCAATGGTTTCTACCAGCGCGATGGCGCACGTGCCGACTTTGACCAGCAGCCGCTTGAAGCGCAGGCGATGGTCGCCGCGTGCAACGAAGCCTCCCGCGCCACTCAGGATCCGATGTGGCCGCGTGAAGCCAAGCGCGCCTTCGAATGGTTCCTGGGCCGCAACGACCTCGGCCTGCCGCTCTATGATTCCACCACCGGCGGCTGTGGCGATGGGCTGCACCACGACCGTGTGAATGAGAACCAGGGCGCAGAGTCCACCCTCGCCTTCCATCTCGCGCTCGCAGAGATGAAAGGCGCGGAACATCTGATCACAACGCCCCACGCCTCATGAGTTCCGTTTCCATTCGCCGTCACGACATCACCCTGCAGCCCGAAAGCGGACGCGTCATCATCCGTCCGTTCATTCCGGGCAAGCCGCAGATCATGGCAAACATCCTGGCTCGTGCTCTCGCCCTGAACGAAGCGGAGGCTGATGTGCAGTTGCAGGCGATTTTCGCCGAATTTGCCTCGCGGCATTTCGACATCGAATCGCATCTGCTGGCACATTATGAAAAGGTGCGCCCGCACATTATCGGGCAGCCCACATTGTCACGCGTGCGGCAGCTTCTCATCGGTGCCTTGTTCTCCGGCGAGTATGCGCTGGAGTCCGCTGCACTGTTCAATCCCTCCATGGTGCCGCACCCAGATCAGAGCGGTGTCATGGAAGGTGGTCTGCGGTTCATCATGAGCCTGCGTGCTACGGGGGAAGGGCACATCTCCTCCATCGAGTTTCGCACCGGCCTCATCGCGCCGGACGGTGGCATCCAGGTGGAGCCCGTCTCGCGTTTTGTCTCGCTGCCGGAGGTGGTGCCCAATCCCACGTACAAGAAGTCGCGCTTCATCACGAAACTGCAGGAGATGGGCTTCGTAGGCGGCCATGCCACGGACGTGATGGACCCGCTGGCGGAGGCATTCACCCTCCATGAACTCGACGAAAGCGTGCAGCGGGTGCGGCGTGAAACCAAACCCCTCAACCGCGATCTGCGCCGTGCGCTGGAGTGCTTCCGCTGGCTCGCAGACTCAAACTACGAGCTGAACTTCTCCTCCAAGCTCGCCCTCAGCGAGCGCATCATCTTTCCCGTTTCGCCCAACGAGACCAACGGCATAGAGGATGCCCGCTTTGTCCGGTTCATCGAAGACGACGGTTCGGTGATGTACTACGCCACCTACACCGCCTACAACGGCCGCGCCATCCTGCCACAGCTCATCGAGACGCAGGACTTCCTGCACTTTCGCGTGCTCACGCTCAACGGCACTGCGGTACAGAACAAAGGCATGGCGCTGTTTCCCCGGCGCATCGCCGGGCGTTACGCCATGCTGTCACGCCAGGATGACGAGAATCTCTTCATCATGTTCTCCGACAGCCCGCATTACTGGAGCGACCCCAAGGTCATTTTGCGACCCGCAGAAACGTGGGAGTCCGTTAAAATCGGCAACTGCGGCTCGCCCATTGAAACGGCGGCGGGCTGGATCGTCATCACGCACGGCGTCGGCCCCATGCGCAAATACTGCATTGGCGCAGCGCTGCTGGATTTGAATGATCCAACCAAGGTCATCGGCCGCCTGCGCGAGCCGCTGCTCTCCCCCGAAGGCCATGAACGCGAAGGCTACGTGCCTAATGTTGTCTATAGCTGTGGCTCCATGCTCCATGGTCGCGAACTGATCCTGCCCTATGCGATGAGTGACAAGGCGTCCGCGATCGCGACGATGGATGTGGAAGAGCTCTTGGCGGCATTGCTTGCCAGCGGGAAGTGAACCAGCAGGGTGCTCCAAACTGCCAAGCGGCGAGAGTTGGCGGCTTTGCGTGGCGTGGAACATTTGAGTGAACTTTTTTGCAAAATAACGCACAATGCAGTTGCACGAACTCAGAGCTGTTCTAATCTCCTAACCCGCAGCGAAAAACGCGGGCTGAGAAAAGAAGGTTTGAGAGGCTACAAGCGGCTCGAATCGACTGGAATCAGAAACGATCTT
>Ga0164297_10000281_pt1 | contig 65209 bp, 63 predicted proteins | sample GEODES058metaG_FD_113539 | JGI IMG/M metagenome (GOLD analysis project Ga0164297, IMG submission 113539) | Dystrophic lake water microbial communities from Trout Bog Lake, Wisconsin, USA - GEODES058 metaG | ecosystem: Environmental > Aquatic > Freshwater > Lake | place: USA: Trout Bog Lake... | reverse complement strand
TAAATGGAATCTTAAATGGAATCACAAATATTCTAAATAGCAACATAAATTATAGTAGCTATAAAGAAACAGAATATTGCAAGTATTGGGAAAAACACACACGGCGCTAATATAGATTTACCTTGAGTTAATCCTATTCCGAAATCCTTTGGTTTACCATCATTTGTAAACATTATCGCCGGTTTAATGGCAAACAGTAACAGTATTATTAATAAATACAGTACTAATGCGACTATCCATCGTGGTAAATGGATTTGACTTCGCATTTTACTATAACACTATAAGCAATATAGAAAATATTTACTTCTTTGTGTGAATTAGAGTTATGGATAGTAGATTCATATGTATGATTCTTTTTATATTATGTATAATACTATTCGAATGTTACCATAAACCAATAGAATACTTCGATGGCACCGCTGTGCCCGACGTGCCCGCAGCGACCACTGCTAATTATATGGTATTTACAACTTTTCAAGACAATAATAGTGTTTGGATTATTAATAATATTAAGGCCAAACTTCAAATAACGGAAATATCTCAACAAGACCCAAATGCCTGGTCACATTTTAAGAGTACTGCTCAATCGAATCCCCTGCAATTATATAATGGGAGTTCACTCTTTGTTTGTGATCCATACGATTATGACAATGATTTCTCGAAATTTAAAGTCATCGGCACAAGTGATAAAGGGTATTTTATCGGATTAACATCTCCGCAAACCGGATTCCATATGTCTTGTATATTAGATATAATTGATAAAACCGTTGGATATTTTGACCATTCGGACTTGTATTTTATAAAAGCAATAATTAATGGATATCGTCTAGATAAATCGCGCATTCATCTTAAACAACTTTATAAAACTGATTATATTGATCTGGGATATACATTAAAATCCGTCGTAGATGTTATCATAACATTTGTTATTCCCGGCAGTACATTTTGCTCTATTATACAAACGAGTTCGACCGTGGCGTCATCATCCGCATTAGCGTCCGCCTTGGTGTCCGCCTTGGTGTCCGCATCTGAGTTGCAGGCTATTTCCATTATGGGTTTCGGTAATCTTGACTGGGAACGATTAAGACTCTTTTATCCTTATACTACGAAGGAAAGCGTGCCAAATTTATCACAGATTCTTTTAGGTAGCAGTGGTGCCAATGCACTTGTTATGTCACGTGAAGAAAATACATTTCTCCCATCGATGCGTCTTAATGTAATTCAATTATATGATACTGCAAATCCTCCACAAATTGTCGAAGAATTTATTACACGTTTAAATAATGACTCTACATATTATGACCCATCATATAGATGCTACGGAGATTCCAACATTGATAATAAAGCATTATGCGATTCTCCTTATGACGTTATAGGACATCCAAAAGTAAGATACACTGTATGGGATCAACCATGCGTTGTCGATACAGATTGTCCCTATTTTAAAGCGGATATCAAGCGAGGTGGATGTTTACAAGGTGGTATATGTGAATTTCCTGTAGGCGTCAAAGGTATAGGATTTAGAAAAAACATAAATACCGGGCAATTCGCGCCTTTCTGCTATAATTGTGATAACGCCTATGATACGACATGCTGTGGTGGCGACAATGCTGCACATTCCGATTTAGTTTTCCCAGGAGATACCGATGTCAGGAAGAAATCTGGACAAAAATTAACATTACCTATTACATAGAAGGATATACACAAAACAGAATGTATACATATTTTTTTATAGGAATTTTCATAAGTTTTGTAGCTACATTTTTAATTTTAAATTTTACAGGTGCGGGCCGAGAAACCTTCAGTGTTGTCGGATATAATGATACTATTACCTATGTTAACGTTAATGATGATGCAACTGGGAGAGCACACATACAAGATTCAATAATGATAAATGATGATGTTAAATATAAAAAAGCATTCTATTATGAATATGATAATAAAACATATGAAAAGAAATTAAAACAAATCTTCATTAAAGACAATAACCCCTGTTTTAATGAAAATGACTGGTATACTTATGGGAATACCCCTGCAAATGCCCCCGGGAATACCGGCGACGCTGCATTATTAGAAAAACAGCCGGATATATTATTAGCATATGATAATTGTATAAATGAATTTAAAAATGAATTAAATAATACGACAGATATGACAGGTACGGCAATTATGTTATTACCCGATAAGAATAAAGTACCTATACAAGTTGTTCACGATGTTCTTCTACGCTATAGAAAAAATAAAAAACCCCAATTGAAACATACCTATTCATTTGATATAGAATTAATATTGTATAGACAATCGAAATATCAAGGGAAACATATCGGTACGCGCGTTATTTATGACAATGACAAAAATTCTTTAAATGTAGCTAATATTGCTATACTTGGTGTAGTATCAGAAGATAGCATAGGAATGTTTCCAGTTGTTGCAAATAATCCTTTTGATATCCAACAACTAACCACAGATTCCACAACATATCCGCAAATTATACCATCTGCGGATTATTCATTAGTTTCCGACAAAACAGGTAGTTCATTCTGGAAAGCTACAGGATATGATAAGGCTACTATTGATACACTCAAGAAACGCGCTGCATTATCTATTACTGATATTGCTGTTACAAATTCTGTTCATTCTTAAAACTCTTCTTTTCTGTTTTTTTATAATGTTGAGATTATACTTATACTTAAAATGTGGAAATAAAAATATTTCTCTAAAATATGGCGAAAGTTTTTGCATCTGGTTCATGTAGATTGGTAACAAGTATACATAATGGAAGAGGGAAGATAGAGCCGATCCATTCTATGTTTTATAATTTCATTGGAGTAAATTTTCTCGGAAAATTGCACAATACAAAACAACATATACAATTTATTAAATGGATAAATGATGAAATACAACTCCCTCAAGATATATTAAATTCTTTTCTAACATCATATTCAAACGCTAATGAGATAGAGGATAAAGAATTAATTCCTGTTAAAAAACAAAAAATAAAAGATACATTTAATTCTTGTGATTATTATATTTTTGAAATATGTTCTATAAAATTATATGAAAAGAATGGATATCAAGTTCAGTTTGAACATACAAATGATTATAATTGTGTTTTATAATCTGAAAATGATTTATATGACGATTTAAAAATACTTCAAAATCTAATTCCTAAAGGGAAAAAAATAATATTTCAAATACACTTTAGACCAAATATTATATACAATGACGTTTCAAAAACTATTGATAAAAGAGAAATAATTTATAATGTTGTTAATAAATTTTGTAATACAAATGATAATGCGTATTTACATGATCCGAGTGATATATTGAAAATAAATAATAGTTTATTTGATGGAGATACACATTTTACGCATACAGGTCATGAAGTAAATTTCAATTATATTTATGATAAATTTTTGCACTGTTAGATTAGATATTCTAGACATTCTAGACATTTTAGACTTTTGAAATTGTAAAATAAACGATTATTATAATAATATAAACTGTATATAATAGTAATGCAAATGCTAAATCTACAAATTACTGATAATTTAATAGAAAAATCTTTTCTGTTTTCTTATTTAGCGCTCTTTGGTTTGACTCTCATTACATTTATCGAGGCTCTTAAAACAGAAAACGTGCGTATTCGTCATATTCTCAATCTTGAAACAAGTGTATCTCTTGTAGCTGGATTTATCTATGGCATTTTCTATGATATGTTGCAGAAAAAGACACTTCAATTAGATAAAGTCACTGAATTCCGCTATATGGATTGGGCTATAACAACACCTATGCTTCTCTTAGTGCTCCTTCTCTTCTTAAATTTCGATAATAGACGCGAAGTCCATTTCTCCGTCTATTTTACTGTACTTCTTCTTAATTATACTATGCTTATTGCGGGATTTTTAGGGGAAACGAAAACAATCGACAAAAATAAAGCAGGTGCTGTCGGATTTATAGCATATTTCGCTATGATAGCATTTATATGGTATCTCTTTATTCACAATAATCCGCGTAATACCAAAAATAATCTTGTATTTACTGTATTTGCAATAGTATGGTCATTCTATGGTATAGCATATTATACCGATGTAAAAACAAAGAATTTAATCTATAACACTCTTGATGTAATTTCCAAAGCAATGTTTGGAATATTCATATGGTTATACTATGGAAAAGTTATTAGTTTCAGTCAATAAATCAATAAATCGATAAATCAATAAATCAATAAATCAATAAATCGATAAATCAATCATCAAGTCTTTCATCATCTCTATCATAATCTGTAGCTAGTTGTGCGAAATCTGCTTCGCCGCGTTCATCTTCTGTATGTTGTATTTCAGGGCCATTTATATCTCCTGTCCCGTCAAGGTTTGCTGCTGAAGTACCCGCCGCGCTTCTAGGAATGTCAACTTTGAGTCCAAAGCGTTTCATATCTTTTAATAAACGTCTGTCATCATTAGATAATTCATCTTGATAGTCTAATTTAACATTCTTCTCTTCTTCACGCATCTTTGTAATATAATTTTGTATCTCTACAGTGGTCATCATACTATTCGCTTTTGTATATTCAATAATATAGTTATAATTATTGGTATTAATCCTTTCCATAATACTTGTAGAAATATTTGCAGGTAGTATAAAATTATTAATATTATTTACTCTTCCTGGTAATGCTAAAACAACCGCAAATGCATAAATATATATAGGATGACCCGAATGAGATATCCTCGAAAGAGTAGTTTTTATAGTCTTTATAATATCTAAATACTCTTGGACTGTACCACCGCTCTCCCTGCTGCCACTCCCGCTCGCCCCTGCCCCGCTCCCACTTGCCGTGCCTCCACCAGCGACCCCAATAATTTGCTGCAAGTTTGTAGCTATATATGCAATAATATTTAATATATTTAATTCTGTTTTATTATCGTTTATTGCTTTTTTAATTGCCTCTTTCTTTTTATTACTTAAAGTTCCATATAATCTATCTATTGTATTATTTAAGAATTCTGTTGCATATAAAGTACCTTCATAATCTTCTGATAATTTGTTTAATACACTTGCCGGTAACCATATATCATTTGCCATTAATTTATATTTCTCTTCAGCTACAATTTCGCGTTTCTCTATTTTCATAATAGGCGCCTGTGCGAGCGCCGCTTGCGCTGCTTGCGCTCCTTCTTCTACAATCTGTGCTGAAGCGGCGGGACTTGGAATAAACATTCTATATTTGGGCCGCGCTATTGTTAACCATCTGTCTTTCGCCAATAATTCCTTTAATCGCCATAATGGTTTCAATTCTTCTTTCCAGTCATTGTCGGCATCATAGCGATTACCTATAATAACCAGACAACAACCATGACCCCATGTTCCTAGTTTCTTTATTTTTGCATTTGGTAAAAGTGTAGGGAGATATATATAAGATTCCACGAAATTGGCGAGAACATTTATAGATTCCTTCGCTTTAATTGCTCGAATAGTTTCCGCAATAATATCTCTTATTCTTTTTGTCTTATCTTTTTGTTTTTTCGATGCCGCCCATTTTTCTTTTAATTTGTTTATTTTATCTTCAAATAAAGTTGTTGATAAAGCTACCATATCTCTTCTTAAACTGTCAACTGAAGGTCCTACACTTTGTACATCTGATGCGACTATTGACAAATATTGTAATATTCCGTGATCTCGTGTATCTTCTACTGGTTGACCATATGGTGACCATGTATTTATATGTTCTATGACTCCTCTCAATATTGAGAAATTTAATTGTTTATCTATTGATTTCTCCAATAAATCAAGCCACCATATAGTTAGCGAAAGTCGTATATTATATTTACAGTCCTTCTTCCATTGATTATATATTGGTGGGTAAATCTTTTGAAGTTCATCTGAAATAGCAGTATTTGCAAGATCTTTTATATATTCTATGGCATCTTCGAGTGTATAAGAACATATTCTTTTTGCTATAATATTCGGTAATTCAGGCAATGCTTCGCATATCTCTTGTACTCGTGATAATCTTATTATATATACTTTTTGTTTATTAAAGAGATCTTCAATATCCAAAGGTAATCCACTTATATTCTTAATTTCTATTATATTCTTAATTATCTCTTCAAATATATCTCTAGCACCTTCTGATATATCTAATAAAAGTGGTGCATTTAAAATCTCATGAACCTCCTCAATACTATTATCAATAGTCGCGCTAATGATTGTATCACGGCCAGTAGAAGTTCCTCCTAATTCTAAAATACCGCCGTCCACATCTACGCCTCCAATGTTTAAAAACGTATTTTCGGTTTCCTCAAATATATTGTTTAATCCAGCAAAAGGGGATCCATCATATTTAGCAGTATTGTGACCTGCTTTAATTTCTGAATAATCTATCCATTTTGTTATATAAGCATTGCTTTTATCATCGATTATGGATTTTGAAATAAGAGTGTATAATTCTTTTTCTTTATCTATATTCTCAATCTGTGGAACATGAAATGCCGTTACATTTATATATAATTTTTCTGCAAGCATCTGATGCACAGTTATAACACGACTCTTAATTATCTTAGCAACATCATTAACAGACAATTCATTTAATTCCACTTTCTCTGCCAATTTATATGGAATAGGTTCATCTTTATATTCGAATTTGTCTAGATTCTTTAAAGTAGTAATATAATTGCCAATTCTTTCTTCTAATTGTTTCTTTACCTCTTCACGTGCTAATATTAAAAATCTCTTATTATTTTCACGAACAGATTCCCAATAATTAATATTCTTTAATTTATCAATTCGGTCGTTCTCGCTCCTCTCGCCCCTCTCGCTCCTCTCGCTCCTCTCGCCCTCTACCGCTTTTTTCTCTTTATTCTTCGTGACTTCCGCCTTTGTATCCTTAGTATCCTTTGTATCGATTATTGATTCTAAATGTTTTATAAGTATATCTAATTGTTCATCATTAAATTCATCAAGTATATAAGAATATCTATATAACAATGCTTTTAATTCATGTAAATCAGTAACTTGAGTTATATTCTTTTCGATTACTTGCGATAAAGAAGGTAATACATATTCTTCAACCCAAAGACTATAATCATTTTTAGGATTATGGGTTTCAATATCTTGAGATGCTAGCGCTGCTTGGGATAGCTGAGACTCTGCTTGGGATGGCTGAGACTCTTCCGAGGATGACGATTCGGGTGATGATGATGATTCTGTTTGTTCAGGTTGTTTATGTTTTTGGGATGTGGTTTTGGGTTTCGGTTCATTCCATTTTATATATTTATATTTACTTTTGGGGTTTGAATATTCTTCTGATAAGTAATTTTCAGAAGTATATTTTGGCAAAACCCATCGGGCTCCTATAAAAGACATATCTTCAATATTATCAAAAGGCAGTAATTTACCAGTATCTCCTCCGCTCGCACCGTCATTTAATGTAAATAATATACCATTTTTAGGTACAAAAGAATATGTATTTTTACCTTTTTCCCAAATATATGGTAAACTTAATTCCATAAGTTTTTGTTGTTGAACGAGATAATTTATAGAATTTGCAGCTCTATCGCGTCCTTCAAAATAGAGATTAATATCTTCAAAGTCATCACGAATTGCATCTAATTTTGGTAATGTATAATTACAATGTATTTGATGTGAAGTTTGCGATTGGTCTTCGAGTAATACAGATTTATGTAATTTTATGAAGGCTCGAGTGCGAATATCATCTGATAATAATTCATCTGTTTTAGTATATAAATCACTTTCGGAAAATGCCAAAAAACGAGGATTATCTTTTAATATTTCTTCGAGAGTTACATATTCTTTAATTTCTATTTCATCAAGAGGTTCATCTTCAAATATTAAATAATCTTCCTCCATTACTAATTATACCTTTAATAATTATGAAGAAAGTAACCATTGAGTTTTTATATCCTGTAAATAACTTAAAGATCTACGGCATTGTTCAGATAAAACCTCAATATATTCAGATTTATTCGTAGAATAAGAAGGCGAAACATTTATTTCCGCAGTTACAGCGGATGCGGCGGATGCAGCAGAAAGCGTATCTGTAGTTGACACCGTGGTATCATCAGTGGTCCCCGTGGTCCCTGAGGTCCCAGAGGTCCCAGAGGTCGACTCTTTATTCTGGATAATTACAACTAATTGCATGACTTTTTCTAGAGGATGAGGACACATATAACCGACATAACTTATGCTTTTATTATGTGCTGTGAGATTCTTCGCGCGAATATAGTGATTATGCATATTAGATTGCAGAAAGTTACCGAGTGTATCGTTTTCATTATCAAAGGTAAACATATATCCGTTATTTGTTTCGGGAACTTGCATGGTTATATATTCTGATTTATCTGAAATAATTTCTACAAGAATTCTATCGAGTTTATTCATTAATATCTCCAGCGCCTTTGAAATCAAATATTTAGCTGTCAGCCCACACTCCATTTCCATTTCAAATTTGATCGCAGTTGGATCACCGTATTCATTACGGAAATAGCATCTTTCTTTATCGAGAATTGAGGAATTTTCCGGTAATTGTGCTAGTAATTTGGGGTCCTGAATATAATGAAATGTACATAATGATACAGGCATGAAACCTGCATGGTCCATAGATGTTTCCACGACAGCTGATGCTTTAAAATGGAGTTTTTCACCGGGTCGCAGTCTTGTTATAAGTATATAATGATTTGTATAGGGATTCTTCGGGAATAATTGTTCAATTTCTTTTTTAGTCAAGAGTACATCTTTTCTGTAAACTTTTATTGATTCGGTTGTTGCATTGAGCATACTTGTTGTTGTATTTTCAATTTCATATTCAAATTTATAATCATCTGTATTGAAATTCTCGACTTCGTCTTCACTAAAATGGATTGGTATAAGTCCGATACGATGAGACATAATTTCATTATGAAGTGGACCAGTATTCTCAATAATATCTATAGAAGGATGATCTTCGCCATAGAATCCAGGAATTGGGATATCAGATTGTATGATTCTTTTTATACCATTAATAATTGAAAGATCGACGTCATATATTTCAACACTGAAGTATTGATTAGGATCTGTTTTACCGGATTTATATAAATTGCGAAACTTTGATTTAACTTCTGGCCCGTTAGGTCCACCAGGCTTTTTCTTAGCCCCAGCAGTAGATACTATAGGGGAATCCATTCTATATTTAAATGTCAATTGTTTTTATATGGAAATTCAATTTTTATTTTGAGAATTTGTGTATTTGCGTATATATTGCTTAAAAGTAATCCAGTAGAGATTGTAAGTACACATAACATAGATGATATTATTTTATAGTGAGTATTGTCTTCATTGTAGAATGTTACTAGAAACTGTAAAAAGACACGATACAAACGGTATTGTTAAACTTGCTTGTATAGAGAATATAAAACTCTCGCGAAATAAACTGCCTGCACAGATAACTCATGTACCAGCTTTAATGACATTCCCTGAAAAGAATTTATTGTTTGGGAAACAAGTCTTTGATTATTTATTATTGCCTAATCACGGAAAACTTATGACTCAACAACCTGTAGATAAAAATAACACTTCAACAGAAAATCTGCAAGAAAATCCAGAAGAACCTATGGCATATTCCTTAGGAGGAAATTCGGGAAGTTATTCCGATTCCTTTTCAATGATAGAAAACTTCAAATTTGACGAACAAGACAGATTATCTGATAGATCATATAATTGGACTATGATTGATGAAGAAATCAGTCCGCTTAAACCACCAGATAACGATACAAAAATGCAAGAAGAAACGCGAACTAAAAAAGTTCTTGATTTAGATGCTTATAGAATAGAAAGAGATATGCAATTAAAACAAGCAGACATAAATACAAATCAAATGCCTAGCGCAGAAATGACGAGGTAAAGATAACAATATGTTTAAAAAAAGGTAAACTTCGTTGCTTTTAATGAAGCTGAGCCTCCGCCAGTAGAGGAATGGCGAATTGTACCCTCTTTTTTCGGTTTTTCTTCCCCCCTTTTTATATCATGATCATGACGATGGTCATAATCATATTCAGATGGATGAGGAGGATATGTATAAACATGGCTTTCTGCAGATTCCCTGTGTAACTGCTGCGGAGCGCCGTGTAACTGCTGCGGAGCGCCACTGCTGTGTGCATGATGATGATGGCCGCTGCCTTTATGAGTCTTTAGTTCATTAATCTCTATACTATTCTTTACGATAAATGGTATAGTAGTTAAGTTGATAAGAGTTATAATACCTATAATGATGAGCAATGACGGCATCCTATATAGAAATAATTTATTTTTTCGTTACTGTTATATCATATACAATTCTTATAAGTGACATAACAGTATTCTTATATAAATTTTTAACTTTCTTTTCATATTCTATATCATCTGTATTACAATATCCCTCTTCGCCAATATAGTCTAATATCTGATGTAATTCTGGATATTTTTCCGTCAATTTCTTTATTTGTAATATTAACGATAATGTATTTGCAGAGTTACATATCATATTCGGAAATAAACTGCTATCAAGTCTTGTTTCCCATTTATTATTTCCTATATGAACCTGTGAATCGCCCGATCTAAGGTTTGTTTTTACAACACATCGATTTTCCGGTATTGTATATAATTGTTTATTAAATTCATTTATAAGTTTCCCATAATCATCTTTATTTGCCTTTATAATTCCCCCTATTTTATCAAGTAATGGTTCTATAGTAAGATATGTATCGGTTGGATCACTACTGTATATAGCAATTTTAATGTTATTTTGTATATTATTTTGTATATTATCATGTATATTATTATTGGTTATATTGTTATTAGTTATATTATTATTATGTATTTGTATTTGTTCTAATTCATGTCTAATTGTACATTTCTGTTGATGCCTATATTTTGCTTGTGGTAATGTAAATACTTCTTTACAAATTCTACATTCTAAAGGATTTATCTTACCTTTACACGTTTTAATATGTTTTATGTAAACATTGTGTCTTGTTAATATTTTTTCACATTTTTCACATTGATTCTCGACGAGATTAGGTCTATCATCATCTTGTAATTCAGGGTTGGTTTTTGGTGTAAGCGGGTTGGTTTTTGGTGTAAGAGGGTTGGTTTTTGGTGTAAGCGGGTTGGTTTTTGGTGTAAGAGGGTTGGTTTTTGGTGTAAGAGGGTTGGTTTTTGGTGTAATTTTGAGCAATAATTTCTTCAGGATTTGCGTTGTGTTTCATTACCATATGGCGTATGAGGTTCCCTCGCCTTTCACTTTTGTAGTGACAAAGCATACACCCGAATTTCTTAGGATTTGAGCTAGAAATGAGCATGGCCTATTTATAGTGTATATTATTATTATCTTTATATATTTTTATTATCATAATTTTTATATATTGAGTAATATTTTGAGTAATTTTGAGAGAGAGAGAGATTTTTTAAAATAATATATTATATAAAATAAAAAAAATTTTCTATAGGACCCCCTTAAAATAAATAGTATCCCCTCTTTTTGCTTTTTTATAATAGTAAATATAATAGTAAATATAATGTATAAAAAAGAAACCCAATGCGTTACAAGTAAGAATTTTCAAAAATAGGAAATATATTTAAGGTTAGGTATATTTATAGGTTATTTTAAGAACCTTCGGATCAATGCGGAAATATTCATTTTTAATGGTATCCGTATTTGGCGCATAATCGCGTATAATACCATCGCCAGGATAAACGTTAATATCTGCCCCAAACGGTCCTTTATAAATGTATGGGGTAGGAAGACCTAAATTTTTGAAATCTTTCTTTGTAATTGTGGCTACAGATTTCTTAACCTGTTTAACTTTTGCATCGCCAGTTAAATCATATGAAGTAAAGAAACGATCAGCTGTTGTAGAATAGATATCTTTATTAGGACCGCGAATTACGAAGTCACCAATGGATACGGTTTGTGTAGTCTCATTTTTGCCATTTATTTCAACGGTTAATGTGGTTAATTTAGTGCAAATTGTGAAAGTATACTTCTTTAATTTAGAAAAGTTATTATCAACATACATATATTTATACTTTATAGGTTTTTTAACTACATTCTTGAATTCAAGTTCTTTTACAAGATCTAATATATTCATCTTTATATAATAATAAAATATATTTATATCTGTCTTTTTTTATAGAAGAAGATATGTATAAAGAGATCAATGGAATGCGACTAAGACCAGTGTCTCCTAAAATGTTTGTGCAAGAATATAGTGGTGCACATGGGAAACATATATTATATGAAAATGAAAAGGGAGTGCGTTATTATATAAAATATAATTTATATACAAATAATCCTAGAACTATAAAGGTAACACATGAAAAAATAATTTCACAAGAAACAATAAAGAAAAGAGATGATATAGTAAAACAGAAAAAAGAAGAAAAAATAAAATGTATAGAAGAAAAATGTAAAAATAAAGGATTGCGTGGTAAAGAAAGGATAAGATGTCTAAACGCGTGTTATGCATAAGAAATTTATTTCTTAGTAGCAGCGGGCTTCTTCGTTTTCCTTTTTGTTTTTTTAGTGTGTGCACCCCCTGCTATATGGTCAGCAGGTCCAATCATTTCATATCCAGGTTTAATCAATGTCGAGAGACCAGCATAGTTTGTATCATTTACAGGAGAGCCACCGTTACCATTACCACCTTTCTTAGGACGGCCTGGACCACGTCGACGGGTACCTTTTCCTCCGAGGTGTTGTAATTCATTATTCCAGACGGTTGCGGGATTAATAGAGGGAGTTATAGTGGAATATGCATCCACACTTTGTTTAATAGTGGGTAAGGGGGCTAATTGTGCATCACGTATTTCAGCGGTGCCTCCTCCACGTTTTTTAGTAAAAGTATGATGTTTCTTTTGTGTAGGCATAAACTGTTCTAATAATACTTTATATAAATTTAAATTTTGTAAATAATAAAATATATAAGTTTTGTAGTAAATATATGCCACCTGTTAAGAATAAAAGTAAAAGTAAAAGTATAAAAAGCGTAGTTAAAAAAGCGGGTGCAGGTTCACCATCCACCTCTGGACAGTCTAAGCATACCTCTCGTTCTATTAAAGAAAAAGCATTTGCAAAAGCGGCATTGGCAACATTGGTGCTGATGGCATTGACAGATCCTTTTCGATTTGTTAATGGATCTATGGCAACACGCCTTGCTGCATTTGGTGAAGATAGTCCACCAGATCGACAAGTCACTGGTCATGCATATAATAATGTTCAAAAGCCGACGTTAAATAAAGGTAATAGGAAATTATTATCGCCAGGAAGACAATTAACACAAAGTAATAGTAGTTTTTTATATAAATTTGGTGCGAATACAACTACGCCATTTACATGTATAGTATTAGCGAGACAGGGAATACTAACTATACAACCGCATTTTAGTGCACCGCCTCCTAATCCTCCTAATCCTCCTGGCGTTCCTATGGCTCCGAACGCTCCTTTTGCTCCTATGAGTCTTCAAACTGATGCTGCTAATGAAATGAGTCAATTTCATTTCAACGTAATGAATAATGATTATATTCAAGTTATATATGGTAATTCTTTTATATATGGTAGAATTAAAAAAACTATTGTATATAACGATCCAACTAATTATAATTTTGAATGGGTAGATTTAAATAATCAAATTAACTTGAGCACAATAGATCAATATAGATATTACGCTCAAATAACTTTTGGTAATTTTATATCAGCATCAATAGGTAAGATAAATTATAAATTTATACCATGCGATACTGTAACTGCTAGTTTTACATCTAATAGGCCATTGCAAACGATGGCTGGTCATGTAGTGATGGATGATATTTATAAAAATATTTTCCTTACAAATCCATATATGCAAATTACTTTTAATGATAATAATATTAATGCATATGCTTGGGCAGGAACTTCACCTGCTGGACAACGTATATATATGGATATGCCTAATAATAAAATAATGTTTATAGTTTCATTTGTAAATATAAATAATGAAATGATAGATGGACCAGAAAACATAATTGACAATTCTAATGTTTTTATAACTTTTGGCAATTTAATTTTAAATTCGGATCAATATGCATGTACATTATATCCGCCTCCACCGCCATTTTCGCCGTTGCCACCGCCTCGGCCTAATACTCTTCCGCCCGCACCATCCCCTCCATTACCACATGCTCCTCCGCCCGCACCATCCCCTCCATTACCACGTGCTCCTCCGCCACCTGCTCCTCCGCCTATATTTCAGCCTTTTCCACCCATCCCGCTTCCTCCTGGCCCACCATCACCTGGTCCTCCTGGCCCACCATTACCTGGCCCACCATTACCTGGTCCTCCTGGCCCGCCTTTTCCTGGTCCTCCTGGCCCGCCTTTTCCTGGTCCTCCTGGCCCACCATTACCTGGTCCTCCTGGCCCGCCTCCTCCTCGCGCTCCAGGAAGACCACCTAAAAGTGCACCGCCACCTGCTCCCCCACCACCATTTCCGTTTACACCTGCTCCCCCACCACCATTTCCGTTTACACCTCCTCGCGCTCCAGGAAGACCACCAGCCCCTCCTCCACCTAGTCCACCTAGTCCAATTGAAGTATATTTCCCACCATTACCATTATTAAAAGTTCCTCCGCCATTATCCCCCTCCTCATCATCGCAAAATAAAACACATCCGCCACCATTACCCCCCTCCTCATCATCGCAAAATAAAACACAACCGACTCAACCAGCACAACTGCTGCAACCGCCGAATGGACCTGGGATATATTTGATATGGGCACCCAACGAACCAGGAAAACCACCACCACCACCACCACCACCATCTCCTCAAAAACCCAATTCAACTAATCCAGAACCTCCTGTTTTATTACTACCTCCATCAACATCTCCATTATCAGTTCCATCACAAATTCCAGGTTCACTACCTCCATTACCACCTCCATTACCACCTCCATTACCACCATCTCACCAGCCTGAGATAACTTTTAGGTATCCTCCTCCTGGTTATCCGACTCCAGCAGGACCTATAGTGAGTATTAAAGATAAGACTATTGATAAAAAATATAGTATTGTAGTATTATTTATACCTTTGGTTATAGTATGTATATTAATCAAAAAATTTAATATTAAAGTATCCGAAATATATAAAGAATATCAACGCACACGTGCAAAAGTAGTACCATTGGACGAAGAATTGGAAAAACAAAGAGAAATCGAAAGACTCGGACAATACCTGACTGGTGATTCTGGTAATGATCGTGAGGATACAGGATATAGAGTCGGTGCCCCCCCAATAAATCCTTTGCATGTAATATTTGCCCCCGACAGCGAAAATGTAACAATGCCAACTCAAGGAAGCCCACGAAATTCATCTTCATCGTCATCTGATAATGAACAAAATGCAGTGGTTCCGATTCGAGGCATGCCGCAGTCCCACACACTAGATGAAGGAGGACCAAGTAGTAGCCAAGGAATACATGAAGAATGGGAATTTACAAGACAACAACAACAATCTGAAGTTTTAACATTTCCACTACCACCACGAGGAAGAGGACAACATAAGCCTGGAACTCTATTAACAAGCCAGCAAGAGCGCGATGCGCTATTACGCTTTCAGGCTTCGGAAAAGAGAAGACGTGAAGAAGAAGAATTGGCTCATTTAAGAGGATTACTTCTATCAAACCAAGTGGCTCCAGTAGTTGTATCTATTCCTATAGGTAGCTTAGAAGAGATGATACTTGATGCTCCTAAAACAACAAACGCACAAATTGCAGCACAAAAACGTTCAGAACAAAATGAGGCTTTAAAAAAATTTGCATCTCATTATGCTGGTGCACCTGCTACTTTAAATAAACCTGTGCTGCCATTAACAAATGCACGAAAACCACAGCGTTCTGCTCGTGCCGCCATACAGGCTGTTGTTAGACCAGCTACCGCGGCCGCCAGCACCCGTGCCGCTCTTAAGGCTGTTGTTAGACCAGCTACCGCGGCCGCCGTCGCATATGCCGCCACCCCACAAGAAGCACAAAGAGTATCCCGCAGAAAAACCTTACGTGCTTCATCCGCTTCATCTGCTTCTTCGCTTTCTGAATTACCAATATTACCGCCGTCATATTATCCAATTATAAACTATATATTACAACGTGATTCAAAAGGTCAGCCAGTAATGAATATAATTTTAGAATTATACAGTATATATTGCGATAATAACTGGAATAAATTTTTAGACTCGCAATTCCAGAATGTAATACTATACTCATATATTGCCGCTTATAATGAAGAGTATCGCAAAAAGATAGTTTCGTCCTCTTCTAGGTCTCAACGCAAATAAAAGACTTAAAGAAAAGACTTAAAGATTATAGTACTATAGTATATATAATGGCCTCTACCGCCGCTACAAATGCAGTAATACCTCCAACACCATTATATGAAGAATCGGCATTTCCCGAAAAAGAGATGCCTGAAGAAGAAGACCTCGAAACATTTAAACAGCAGGTATCAGAGTGGGTAAAATTGGACGAACAGGTTCAAAAATTAAATATTGCAATTCGCGAGCGCAAGATACATCAGAAGGCACTTGGACTGAAAATCCAAGAATTTATGATTAAATTTGGCTACACTAATTTAAATACAGCACAAGGTATTATTAAATCAAATGTGCGTAATGTTAAAGTCCCTTTAAAACTCATGAGTATTAAAAGTGAATTGGAAAAATTAGGTGATACACTTGTTCCTGCATCAGAATTAGTTAAAACAATATTTGAAGCTGAGAGACCCAGTGTAGTAAAGCAATCACTGAATCGCAGAAAACCCACAGTATCTATGAATTTGGAAATTTAGTAATTTGGAAATTTCCAAATTTGCGCATTTATTTTTTCTTGCCTCCGCGTAATTTGGCAATTATATCATCTTTTTTAAGACCAGTGACATTGATTTTTCTCTTAGCCGCACGTTCTTTTAATTCTACGACGGTACATTTTTCGAGTGTCTTCTTTGATTTCTTGCCACCAATTGGCGGTAAGCTTGATGTCTTCGAACGAGAAGGTCCGTGTCTTCGAGATGGTGGTCGTGGTCCTGATGGTCTCTGTTCTGGTGGTGGTGCTGGTTGTATCGATCGTGATGTTTCTAATGATACATTTTCGAATGCATCTTCTAATTCTGCAACTTGTTTTTCTACAGCGCTGAATCTTATCCTTGGCTGACGTGGACTTTTACTGGCTGTATTTTCTGGTCCGTAAATACCTTCCACAACTGATGGAGTTGAGCGGCCGTGAGATAATGGCGGTGCGCTGGTAAGAATTTTACTTTTTTCTTTTGCCTCTTCAGCAGCCTTCCGTCTTTCTTCCTGATATTGTTGCATTAATTTTTCTTGTTTCGCGGCTTCTTCCGCAGCTAATTTTTTAAGGTCTTTACCTGTCAAATTTTTTTCTAAGGGATTTCTTCCTGTATCAGGTCGACTTGGCTTAAAAAGGCGGTGCGGCGATTGTTCTGACATTACTTTCTATATATAGATTATAAAATATCATATAATGGTTTCCTAAAATAACATATATTAAGCAGAAATTACTCTTTCCGCTTTCCGCGTAATTTGGCAATTATATCATCTTTTTTAAGACCAGTGACATTGATTTTTCTTTTAGCCGCGCGTTCTTTTAATTCTGCGACGGTACATTTTTCGAGTGTCTTCTTTGATTTCTTGCCACCATGTGCCGACGCCCGGTTTTGTTGATTGCGTAAAACAGGATCTTGTGGAATTATTGCACGACAGTATGGACAATTTGCATGACGTGTCAACAACCATTGTCTTAAACATGTATCGTGATATATATGATTGCAAGGCATCCGACTAACTTTATCATTTATTCCATAGTCTGCCATACATATCGCACAAAGATGATCACTATTGTGAAGGTCAATATTATCTCTATTAATATAATAACTTACAAGATTCTTATCTATTTCTCCTTCTAATGCAGGAGATGGCGCACGAGATCCTGTTGTTGATGAACAACAAAATTATTTCTCACAACTACTTTACTTAAACCATATGGTAAGGGATTGGGATTAAAAATTCTTAAATTTTGATTTATTATTGTTTCTAATTTTACAGCTAAATTTACATTACCACTATTTTTGATTTTATCTAATATAAAGGCTTCTAATTCATCTATTTTACTTTGAATTATTCTTTCTATATCACTATCGGATCCTGGATATCTAGTAACAAGTACAGTATCAGTAGTTTGTATTAAATTATATCCATCTTGATCAGCGAATCCCCATCCTAATAGTTTTATTATTGTATTATAATGTTCTAATTTTAATTTTAATTTTTGTTTATTAGGAGAATTTTCTTTTACGTCAACGTCATAAAAGAGTCTAAAGTTTTTTCGAGAACTATGGTCAAAAACTTTAAGTAAATCTTCCATAATAAATCTAAAGCTACCTTCTTCACCTTCTTTTAATAATTTGGCCATTTTTTCTGTAGCTTGCTTTTGTTTTTCTGCAAATTTTCGCGCAGCTTGTATTTTTGCCGCCTCCATATCATATGCATTAGATGGTCCAGCGGTAGCAGCACGCATACCGCCCTATTTATTAATAAATTGTTTTTTGTGTCTTGCCATTATCAAGAGATATATTTCCTATTATAATATCATGTAAAAATACACTAGGTTTTCTTTATAGTGCGTGGGCGTCTTTTTTTTCCACCAGTTGATTTAGGAGTAGGATTTACTTGTACCGGTAGCGGCGTTCGAGACGAAGAAGCTACTGCAGCGGTAGATCTACGACTAGCACTCGTTCGTCGTAAAGTTGGAGGAGCCGGAGAACGAGACGATAATGCTGCTGCCGTTATCACAGCTTTGTTTGCTTTTTCTAGTTCTTCATCAGCTTTAAGTCTATCTTCTTGCGCTTTTTTTGCTCCTGCATCACCTATAACTTTAGCTTCTTGCGCTTCTTCTGCTTTTGCATTAGCTGCAAGTATATCTTTTCGCGCTGCTTCTAGTTCCGCTCGCGCTTTTTCTGCTTTTGCATCAGCTTCAAGTTTAGCTTTTAGCGCTGCTTCTAGTTCATCTTGCGCTTCTGCTAATTTTCTATTTGCTTCTTCTTCTCTTTTTTTTACTTTTTCGTGTAGTTTTATTAGTTCTTGTACAGTTCTTGTACAGTTCTTACAACATTTCCAACACCTCCTTTCGGCATTTATAGTTATTACCTACTCTAGTAAAATATAAAAAATGATAATTCATTTTTTTTTAATAAAAGTAAAGATGTCATCGCTGTCATCAAGGGCTACCGAGGGTGCCGTGAATCTAGTAATTGTCGAATCAGCTGCTAAAGGTAAAACTATTGCGGGTTATTTAAATTCAATAAATGAGTTAAAAAATCTCGGTAAATTCAATGTTATGGCGTGTTTCGGACATATTTGTGATCTCCCGCAAAAAGAATTAGGAGTAAATACTGATACTTGGGATGTAACATATATTCCTCTTGATACCAAAAAAGACATAATTGCAAAACTTCGTAAAGCTGTCAAAGAAGCAAAGAAAGTATATCTATGTAGCGATCTGGATATGGAAGGTCATGCTATCTCATTTCATCTTCGAAATATTTTAAAATTGAAACGTAGCGATTATGAACGCGTGACTTTCAACGAAATTACAAAAGCAGCGCTTAAAACCGCTTTTATGAATCCAACAGATATTAATATGAAAATGGTAAATGCACAGGAAACGCGCAGGATTCTCGATCGTGTCGTAGGATATAAATTAAGTCCTCTTCTATGGGGACAGTTTACTGAACCAAAGTTGAGTGCAGGACGTGTACAGAGTGCCGCTCTCAATATGATAGTTGACAGAGCGGAATATATTAATAAACATATTCCTGAAGTATATTGGGATATATATGGTACATTTATTCTAAATGAAACAATAACTGATTTATATCTTAAACTGGAAACAGAATATCGTATAGAAAAAGAAGAAGAAGTTATTAAAATATTACAATCTTTTAAAGTGAATAATAATTCAAATAATAATAATTCAAATAATAATAATTCAAATAATATAAATTCGTGGATAGCTACATTTAAGAAGAAAAAAAGTCAGAAAAATCCGGCCATTCCATTTATAACTTCAAGTCTTCAGCAGGAAGTTTACCAGAAATATCACATTCCCGCAAAGAGAACTATGCAAATTGCGCAGAATCTTTATGAATTAGGGTTGATTACATATATGCGTACCGATTCCCCAAGTCTTTCCGAAGATTGCCAAGCGGCAATTCATAAATTCTTGGAAGAAAAATATAACGGCGACGACGATGGCGGTGCTTCTGCTGTTTATCCACGTGTTTTCGAAGGGAAAGATGGTTCGCAAGAAGCCCATGAATCTATTCATCCAACTGACATAAAAATGCAGGTAGATACTTTACCAGATAATGAAATAATCACTGCTAATCACAAGAAAATCTATGACCTGATATGGCGTCGCACAGTTGCTTCACAAATGCCGCCAGCAATTTATACAGATATCATTATTACTGTTAAAACTGTTTGCAAATCCGCGAATGATATTCCAAATATTACATATATTTTTACAGGGAAAATATCAATACTTACTGATAAGGGGTTTTTAGATATATATCAACCAGATATAGAAATAAATGAAGATTTGATGATATCTTGGAATAAAATATTGGAAGATGCATCCGGTTCAGGTGTACAATTTGTAGTTCCTATAAAATTCAATGCAAATGCAGATGCAACTCGCACACAATCACTTTATAATGAATCATCGCTGATTAAAGCACTCGAAAAAGAAAATATAGGACGACCTTCAACATATGCAACAATTATTGATAAAATATATGATAAAGGGTATGTAAAAAGTGGACAAAATCCGCAAGTGAAAATAAATGCAAAGAATTTCGAATTAATAATTAATAACACACCTGCCACAGCCATAAACCATGATATAAAACACCAAAATATTGAAATAAATATAGGTGGTAAAGAAACGGATCGTATAGTGCCTACTGCGCTTGGAATAAAAATTATAGAATATTTAAAAGGAATCGTACCTTATTTACTCGATGCAAAATTCACTAGTGAAATGGAAGATTCTCTCGATAAAATTGCGACAAATAAAGCAGACAAAATAACAATTTTAAACGAATTCTATAAGAAATTTGAAAAATCCCTCCCTGAAATGAACTCATCGTCAAAGTCCGCAGGGTCCGCAGGGTCCGCAGGAGCAGCAGGAGCCGCCGCACCGCCCATTCGTGAATTTCCAGATATCTCATGTAATATTGTGAATAGTAAATATGGTGTTTGTATTTATAGTGTAAAAAATAAGAAATTCTATAGTCTAAAACCTTATTTAGAATGGAAAAAAATAGAAATTCCGAATCTTGTCTCCGATGATATTAAATTCTTAATATGTTTTCCTATAAAAACAAAAGGTACAAAGAGAGAAATTCATATTGGAAAATACGGATTATATATAAAAGAAGGTCACAAAAATCTAAAATTACCAAATAATTTATGGGAAAAAGTAAAAAATGGAACAATTACAAAAGATGAAATATGTAGTCTTTAACGGCGTTTAACGCTTAGTGCTTTCTTGCGTTGTAATAGATTCATCTAGAGTTGTTAAGGTTTCGCGGATTAATTTTAATTCTTTGCATATGTCGGAAAGAACTGTTGCTATATTTTTGTTATCTGATGTAAGTAAAAATTCCGCAAGTACATGATACAAAGGCTCGCTGGCAATTATATCATCGTCGGACGCATCCTCTTCAACATCCTCCTCTTCGTCAGAGTCAGAGTCAACATTACTCATAGTTTCTTTTTTCTTGTCACCGTCACTCATTTTTATATAATTAATAAATCTATTTCTTATATCATTTTATCTAATCAGAAGGTAGTAGTATATATGGAAATTGAAAAAAATAATATATATTGGTTTTTCGTATTATTTGGTATTTTATTAGTTATTATAATATATTACAGAGGTACATATGTGCCAACCACAGGAGTAGAATATTTTACAACCGCAGGTGCCGCCGCTGCTGGCGCTGGTGCTGCCGCTGCTGGAGGTGCTGGTGCTGCTGGCGCTGGTGCTGCTGGCGCTGGTGCTGCCGCTGGTGCTGCCGCTGCCGCTACAATGGTAACAAATAGTTTAGTATATTATTTTCAATTGTTTAATTTAGCTACAAATACAACATTCGGAAATAATCCTGGTTCTGTAACAGGAGCATCATTATGGCTCAATACAACTCCATCTTTAACACCAGATACTGTATCGGGAAATACGTTATCTGTGGTACCATTTGCATCATCTATTGTAACAAATCCGCAAGGTTTCTCACCAGGATTACCCACAATTGGTCTTCCTATACAAAGTTCATTTTCATCGAAGGCTCTATTAGGACCAACATCTACATCTGATGTATTAGGAAGTTTTAGCATAGTATTTTATGCTAAATTTAACAGTTTAACTTTTACAAATACAAATCCATTACCATTATATGAAGCATTTGCCGAAACTCCGAATGCAGTTAAATTGCTTATATCACCTAAATCAGGAGATACCAATAATGTGTACGTTCAATTACTATTAGGTAATTTTCAAACTGCATATAATTGGCTGATATCTATAGATACTTTAAAGGCGGGTGGAAATCCAACATTATATGCATTGACTTTTGATAATTCAACACCAGCTACACCGAATGCAATATTTTATATAGGAACAACTGCAAATACTATTCCAAGTATGACACCGATAAATAGTAGTGTTTTATTAGGATATAGTCCAATACGAATTAATACCAGCGGAAACCTTGATATGAATTTGTTTGCTATAGCATACTATACATCTTCATTAGCTCCATCAGATATAGCAAATTTAAGTACATATTTCTTACAACAATATACTGGTGTTATTGCTGCAACTGCAGCCGCGGCTTTAACTGCTCAACAGAATGCTGCGTTAGCTTCTACAGTTGATGCCAATGCATTAGCACTTGCTAATTTACAGAATCAAATAAATCAATGTGAAGCAAATTTATCTCTAATTAAGGTAACCAATAATAAACCTCTCCTTCCTCCAGACAGTTCAGGATGGCATGTAAATAATCCTAAAGGGAATAATCCAGTATCACCACAAGATATGGAAAAATGTGATGTATTAAAAATTAAAAAAGCTATGAACAGTATATCTCATGCTCAACCCTCTATTAATGCAGGATTGTTATCAAATGTCGCTGCAAATAATAATGGAATAGGTACTATTCTTGACCCTACAAAAGGACAATTTCCGACCCCGCAAGATTATGCCCAATATTCTGCCCAAAATAAAAATTCAAGAGCACTCTCCATTGCCCAATCGACAACCCAAACACTATTAGCGAATCAATCAGCACAAGCGGCACAAAATGCACAATTACAAGCAGAAATAGCAGCATTACAACAACAGCAGAATGCCGCAAATAATAATAGTCCTAGTTTTCAACAAACATACCAACAATTAGCACAACAAGCCTATCAAAATCCTGGGTCGTCAACAACCACATCAATACTTACACCGACCAATTCCACTACAGTAACAACATCCAGTACAGGCTCCGGCTCCGGCTCCTCGTCATCCTCGCCGTCCTCACCGTCCACGACTATAATATCACCAGATAGTACTGTAAATATTGATAATTCTGCTGCACAACCTCAAGTCGCCGGAAATTCCTTTATTTCCAGTTTCTATACCGCATTGGGCTTTTAGATTTTATTTTTTATATTTTATATTTTATTATTTATTTTTTATATTTTATATTTTATATTTTATTATTTATTTTTTATTAGTTATATTTTATTATTTATTTTTTATTTTTTATATTTTATTTTTTATATTTTAAGGAAGAAAATCCTGTTTATTAATTGCTTCTTTAAGAGATGGCAATAATGGATAAATAGTTTGGACTTGATACGCTAGCGGTGCTGGCGGCACAGGCGGTGCTGGTGGCGGCGGTTCAGATTCATGAGTAATAAATTTACTATTAATAAGTGGCGCCCAAAATGTAGCTTCGGGACCACATTCACCTTGTTCATTTCTTTCAGCTGAAGCAAAGTTATACTCTACTGCTCCAGTGACTATATCCAGATTTCCAAATAATTGGCATCTTTCGCGATTCGGTAAATAGAATTTGCAGTTTTTGCAAATCTTTACCAAATCAATCTTCTTTCCTGGGCGGAAAGTTACAAAAGAATGCATAGCAACAGTCTTCATTCTGCACGCAACAGTAGATATGGTAGACATGCTTGATATGCTAAATATCTAACTTTGAACTCTTATATTTAATAAAACTCATTTCCTTAATACAAGATAATAAGCAAAGGATACTTCCCGAGCTAAGCCGAACCGAACCGTACCTGTATTTAAGAATTTAGCTATTAAAATATATAGATCTACTGCAATGAATGCTGCTATTTTTATTTTAAGTCAAAATACTGATGTACGAAAGACATATTTAAAAACTTCATTATATTTTCTGTTTAAGAATTTCAATGCTGAGCATAAATATCCTGTAATTATATTCCATGAAGGAGATTTTGACGATAAGTCTCAGACAGAGATTCTTATGAGTATACGTGCTTCTTGCAGGTCTTGCGTAACATTTAAAGCTGTCGACAAAGATGATTTCACTGTACCGCCGCATATTGATGAAGATAAAATGAATAAATGCATAGCTACAAAACCCACGCCATATTGGCGAAATGCGAAGTATCGCATGATGTGCCGTTGGTGGCTTATTCATATGCCGAAATATGCCGAAGGATATGAATATGTTATGCGTATAGACGATGATTCCTTTATAGAAGAGCCTGTTCCTGATCTTTTTAACTGGATGAAAGAAAAGAAATTAGTATATGCTTCTAATTTATTGCATTTAGATTGTGGTATATGTTGTTATGGAATGAAAGAATTATTTGATAAATTACATCCAGATAAAAAGAATAAAATAGCGGAAATGTTTGTAGAACAAGAGATTCCTACACGATCTGTATCGATTCATCCATTTAGAACATTATTATCTATTACTCATTCTGGAAATGGTTCTGTAGGCTCCGCAGCAATGCCAAAAATAGATGAAAAAATAAAGATAATGATGCCAATAATGTATTATAATAATTTCTTTATAACGCGTACAGATTTCTGGAAACGTAAAGAAGTTCAGCAAGATATAGAGGCAATTGATAAAAACGGTTCCATTTTCTATTTCAGATGGGGCGATGCCCCGCTACAATCTATTTTAGTAATGTTACATACAAAGGAGGGTGAAGTATCGCGGTCTATATTTAAATATAGTAAACGCCTTCAACGTGAAGCATTCTATGGAGATGACAAACAATTCCATACATATTTCCCGATAACATATGATAAAAGTAGCTGCATAACAGAAGAAAATATGGATCAATTAAAGAAAAAATAAAAATATGTTATTCATTCAAACTTAATACTTATATTTAAGCAATGTCGTATAATCCCTTGTATTGTGCCAGTGTTCGCATAGTATCTTCGGCGCTGCGGATTCCGATGAGTGTTTCTTTTGCACTATAGAATCCTGGACCTTTTGCGTGATTTGGTCTATGGACAAGAGAACGCACCGGTAAATTGTCAAATAATTCTACACGAGTTGCATGCGGTTCTTTATTTTTATCTATAGGTTTAAATACAAAATAAACAGATGGCGCTATTTTTGTAAACATATCTGGAACATAATATGCATTTGGATACAAGAAAGTGGTTTTGAAAGAGCCTGATGGGTCTACGAATGCTTGATTTGGACTATTTTCGAATGCAAATTGAGAACATGGAAATGGAAGACCTGAACCTGCATATGCAGTCATGCGGTCTGGAGGATTTGCGGCAATAATTTTCACCTCTGAAAATTGCGCGAAATTTGCTATCATACCTTCAATCTGCACAGTATGATTATACAAATCAACAGTTGCTTTACATGAGACATATTTGTCTTTAAACGTAATTTCATTATTTGACGCTATATCTGCTGCCATATTTGCCGTATTTGCCATTACTATTATTAGATATATTATTATATATTATTATATATTATTAGATATATTATTATATATTATTACACAATAGATAATAATATATAATAATAGATAATAATAATATATAATAATAGATAATATAAAAATAAGAAAAATAGTGTGATTATTTATGCATCATCAGCGTATAATTTAATTAGAGAAATTGCGACCATCGCCTAAGCCATCGGGATTAACTTCGTGACGTTCGCAAGAAACGCCATTGCATCTAACGACATATCTTTCCGGGAGCATAGTGGAAGGTGTAGCGGCATTGCATGGTGCACATGGTGCAGCGCGGTCAACTGCTTTGTTTTTCTCGTATTCCATGAATGCGTCCGCGTTTTGTTGTAAATACATGCGGGATTCATAGGATGAATGTACCATATTTGCTTTATTTAAAAGATTAAATAATTCGGCATTGACAGCACATCTGGGACGGTAGTCAGTGAAGGCACGACCATCTTCCATGCGGTTGGGGCATTCCGGCATAGGGTTCTTTGCTTCACAACTAGTACATGAAGACATCTTCTAAAATAGAGAGTGATAAAATTAATCACGAGTAATTCCTAATAATCTATCAATGAGAGTTTTTTTTGTGCCTTCGCCCGATAATCCACGTTGAATGCATAAATTCTTAAGATCATCTGGAGACATTTTACCCAGTTTAGTCTTAGAAAGTGGGTTTACATTCTCTGCTTCGGATACTGTTTCATCATGTTGGTCATTGCTTGCACCTCCGCCACCATTAGTACTAGAAGAAATCTCTTCGATAACTACATTTGTTTCGGGAATTTTGGGTGTACTACTCAAAAATATAAATTTAGGCTGAGATTTTTTCATTTCTGTAACTTGTACTTCTACTACCGCCTCTTCTTCGTCTTCGCCTTCTTCGCCTTCTTCATCGTCTTCATCGTCGTCTTCGCCGTCTTCATCGTCTTCATCGTCGTCTTCGTCGTCTTCGCCGTCTTCACCGTCTTCATCGTCTTCACCGTCTTCATCGTCTTCATCGTCTTCATCATCATCATCGCCGTCTTCCTCGCCGTCATCCTCGCCGTCATCTTCTGCGCCACCGAATAATTGTTTCATTATTTCTTTGGCATGAGCATCTGCATCTGCAAAATTCAATGGGCCGCCGTCATTGCCAGAAAACATTCCCATTCCAGGAGTTTGGCAACACGGTCCTCCGAAACAAGCAGTGCCTGCGCCACCCGAAGTGGGCTGTGAAAGAGACATATTACCGACTTTCAGTGAAAGTCGAGTTACTTTATCTTCAATGCGGCATATAGAGCGCCATAAATAAAATAATCCAGTTACCAAAACAATACCGACTAAAGCTATTTGCATATGAAGTATTAAAGAAGAATCGCCTAGCATTTTAATTTAAGAGTACTGGATATATTTTGTTTTTAACTTCAATCGCACGCTTTATTATCTTTTTCGGCAAATCTTTATCTGATAATAATTCGAGCGCAATACATTGAACAGATGGCCCCTTCTTTATTTTATAAGGAAATTCATATTTATAATTACAATTTTCTATATCATTTTCTATTAATTTAGCTTCAACAGATACATTTGTAAATATTCCTTGTGTGCTTTTATCTGTTCCCAGTTTTATAATATCATGATAATGAGTTGTCACCAATAATTTAATACCGGGTAATTTGCCTATATGTTCAATAACTGCAATTGATGTAGCAGTACCTTCTATTGGTGGTGTAGAATGCATAGGTTCATCTAAGAAATATATAGCTTTTTTACCGGCTTCTGCTATTTTTTCCGCTTGTTTAATGAGTTCCGCGCACCTCTTTGCTTCCGCTTCAAATAAACTTAATTTACCAAGTTCATCCGATATTCTTATAAAAGACCCAATGGCATGTACAGGATGTATAGTTGCCTTTGATGCACAAGCAATACCAAATGTCTGTGCTAAAATATAATTGGTACATATTCCACGTACATACGTTGTTTTACCAGCAGCATTCGGACCCGTGATAATTAAACTCTTTTTTAGTGAAACAGAATTTCTAATTTGATTCTCCGGCAAAATTATATGCCCCATTTTCACAAACTTTGTAGCTATATTGTTGTTTTTTCTATTATTATTTGTATTTACATTATTGGTCTCTGCATTATTTGCATTATTCTCTGCATTATTCTCTGCATATACAACTTTACAACATTTAGTATTTTTATTATAGAGTAAATTCTTAACTGATGCACAGACATCAATAGAATATATAGCTCTCATAAGAGATAATATCATTCCTTGGATTGGTTTCTCGGTCATTATTGTATATAATCCTGCTAAGCCTTCGGGAAGAATAAGTTCCTTGCGCGTAGTGTAATCGTGACAATATACTTTTATAGTTTCTTCGGGGATTACCTTTATTATTTTTTGACTTATAGCTACAAATTTAGAAATATTTTCCATTTTTTCAGTAAGATTTTTGCGGATAGTATGTAACATACTAGCAGTCTCGAAAGTCTGTATGATACCGTAAATATATAATCCTATATATAAAATTATCGACAAGGCTCTCATGAATTTATGTGAACCACCGCCTCCTGATAAACTCATTACAATACCTCTCCACATTGCGCTCAAATATGTTTTCAGACTCATATGAATATTCATTTTCTTAAGATAATACCACGGGGACAGTATAGTCACAAGTGGTGATATTAAGTTAAACCATGGCATTATAGATATACGGTATATATGAAAAACTGTTAAGAAATACGGCAATTTATTAATAGAATTTAATATAGGTAGTGTGGGAAACAATATATTTATAGGATACGCTTCTTTCAAAGGTGGTAATGTAAAGAGCCATGCTATATCTTTTTCATATGCAGAAAGAGTTTTTAAATCGTCAGTTATATTTTCCGGAAGCGTATGTAAAGCGTTTTGTCTCTTTTTTAGTAATTCAATATCATATGTCGGCGTTTTAATTATGTTCCATATATGGTGTGAACCTCCACGAGTCGCTGGTTGAGATTTCGCCCAGGTTTCTAATCCGGAATCTTCCCATAATGAATCTATAACATTCACTTTATTTTTCTCATTATATTCAAATGAAATAATTTCGGGAATAATATTTGTTGAAGTGGTGCTATCCAATAATGCATTCGCCCTTTCTTTAGTATCTATTTCATTTCCATATATATCAAAATGTTTTGGTGTTCTATGCATCATTATTATCATAATATAAAGGATAAAAACAATATAAAGAATACGCGAGTTAAAAATTGAATAAGCAAAGGGAGGAGAGGTGGCAAATTTATAGATAAGGAGACTGTAAAGAGACTGTAAAGGAGACTGTGAAGGAATGCAAGGGGAGAGTATAGAGTATATAAGTATACGTTATGGCGGATATATGCATAAGTTCCGGAAAGCGCCACAAGAGAGTGATGAATGGGCTACACTAAGAGCGTGGTATATTGTAAAGGAATTACCAAAATCTATGCCACTTATTGAGAAGGAATGTAAATCTCATATGTGGATAAATATAAAATATTTCGGTATGATTTACAGGTATGAAGGCGATTAGTCCGAAAGTATGGGGAGAATCAGCGTGGATAATATTACATAGACTTTCGTTTTTAATAAAATCTGCGGCTGAAGTGAATACTTTGTTTGAATGTTTAAAAGTCATTTTGCCATGTCCAAAATGCCGGAATAATCTAGAAATGCATTTGAAGAAATGTCCACCTCCTCATACACTCTCGGAAATACCGGAGTTCATATATAAATTACATAAACGTGTAAATGATAGTATAGAAAACAAACAGAAATCGTGTATAACTTTCCATCAAGTTGAGAATTTATATAAACCAATGAGCCGTGATAGCCGCGATAGCCGCGCTGCTCACGCTATGAATGATAAGGAATGGATATTTATAGAAGCGATAATAAATGTACACAAGGGATATTACAAAGAAACTGACCAATATATATCATCACTCAAACTATTTTTGGATTTATGGGTAAAATACACATCCGGTATTATCACATCTGTCACAGATACATCAAGTAAACGAGTATTAAAAGAGTGGTTACATAAAAATAAAAAGGGTGCATTAATGCATTTTAATGAATGCAGTGTTTAATTTAATAAAGTTTGTTCAATAAACCGCCAATCATTCCAGACATTCCGGTTACTTGGGATTTCATTGCATCATGAGATGTATCTACAGCGGAGGCACCATCATTGCCGCCATGTTTCTTTGTTGCGCGACGGCGGCGGCGACCACCATCCATATCGCCGCCAGTGCTGCAAGTGCTGCCACCGTGTTTCTTTGTAGCGCGGCGACGGCGACCACCAGCAAGTGGGCTACCGGGGCTACCGGGGCTGCCTGCACTGCCTATGCCGGATGATTCTATACCCATGGGTACTGGTCCATGGGACATAGGACTTGTATTTGCAGGTGGTGGCATTTGATTATTCATTGCGTCGGAAAATTTAGCAAATGCTGCAGAATCACCACCGCGGTAATGAGTTGCATGGTGGCGACGGCGACGTCCACCAACACTTTGCTCAGCGGTTTTTTGTGCTTCAGCAGCAATTTCTGCCATGTTAAATGGTGTAGCGGGAGCAGCACCGTCACCGTCACCGTCACCGTCACCATCACCGCCCCATGCCATTGCCATATGTTTCTTGCCCTTCATAGCGCCCTTGCGACGACGCCCCCCCGATGGACCTTCCTCCTCATCTGCATTTGCATTTGCATCTGCATCTGCATCATCACCGCCCCATGCCATTGCCATATGTTTCTTGCCCTTCATAGCGCCCTTGCGACGACGCCCCGCTTCTTGAGGAGGAAGAGAATTACGACTTTGACCTGTTATGGCAGCATCATCAGGAGGTGTTTCTGCTGCTGCTTTTGCTGCCGCCGCCTCTGCATCTGCATCTGCATCTGCATCTGCATCTGCATCTTGTTCGGCTTGAAGAGCATTAATTTGTTCTTGAAGAGCATTAATTTGTTGTTGAAGAGCTTTTATTTTTTCTTCTTTTTCGTCGCCGCCGCGGTGTTTGCGGTAGCGTCTCTTACCACCTGCAGTTAAAGATTTGCCGAATGCTTCATCGAGTAAAGAACCCATACGGGAATCATTCATATCGGGTCCATCATTACCACCGACTTTGTGGCCTTTTGCGCTTTTGGCACCTTTTTTTAAAGAATTACGGTATAATTCTTCGGCAGCGAGGAGTAATCCAGCAGAAACCGCACCGGTTAATCCAAAGCCTCCGTTATGATGTTTCGCTTGTTTGCGATGTTTTTTGCCGCCACCTCCCATAATATCTTGAACTGGAACTGACATTCTCCTTTTATATAATAATATAATATTATTTTTTAGACTCTATGGTTAATATATAAAACTAATGTAATTGCCATAATGGTCATAAAAAAATTTAAACATATAACGCCCAGTATATAAGGCAATAAACTAATTAAAATCGGTTTTAATATATATTCATTCCATTCGGGTTTTTCCAGTTCTTTTTTTAAAATTGAGGTAAAAAAACTCAATATATTACTATCGTTCATTATGCGTTATTATAATAGTGAGAAATCCCTTCTTTAGTTTTAGACATGGATTTAAGAATAGAAAATCCGAAGAAAAAAAAAGGTATGTATATATCTAAAGTAGTAACAAATAATAATAAAGAAGTACGACTTAAAATAAATCTAGCTAAATTTATATCTCTTCAAAAAATCCCAGAAAGCGGAGATCTCCTAAAAATATGGTTAAATCCTTCTGTAAATGAAAATATAATAAACATATTTAAAAAAATAGACGAAGAAGTACTACATGCTATTATAGATAATAATGAAATCTGGTTCGAAAATGGGCTATCATTAGATAAAATTAACGATTTTTTCAGACCATCTCTCAATGTTTTAAATAATACAATACTGTTATTAAATTCGAACACAGAAGATAGTTTAATAACATATGATAACAATATAGTCGATTCATTAAATGACATAACTTTTATAGATACACATATGAATATAGAAGTAGAATTAAAGGGTCTTTATTTCTTCCCAAAGAAATGTGGAATTCGCTGGATTATACGCAAAATCATAATTAATAAAGAAAATTCGAACGAAAATACCAGTGACTGGTTAGACCGCAAGACTATAGATGAAGAATGGGAGAATGATTTACACACTATAAATAATAATATAGATGACCACTGTAATAAACTTATAAATAAAATAAATAATATGAGGCAGTTTAAGAAGGAAATAAACGATAGATTCGAAGAATCAAAGAAGATAGATTTAATTGATAAAGAATGGAATAAAATATTGCATAATTTATCTAAAAAAATAATTAAATATTATGACGGAATTTTAGTATAACAATAATTTTATCTATAATAGAATATAGATTGAAGATGGCGACAAAAGCATATATTCCAATTGCTATATTTGTAATCATAGTATTATTATCGTTCTTATTTATTTCCGGAAACAGCAGAGCTCAAGTTTATAACTCTGAGAACTTTGTTGCCGTCCAGAATAATTCTTTCCCAGACCCGAAAATTGCTAATCAATCAATCGCATCTATCGCTAACCCAAATACCGCAGCCGCACAAACCGGTGTAGGTAATTTTAATGCATCGGATACCGATTTAGGCGATGAAATGTTTAGCCGTGTCGTTGGCTCTGCTAATATGGTAGCTTCTGGTTCAGCAACATGCTTCCCTCGCGACCGTTTAACCGCTACTGATTTACTTCCCAAGGATGCCGCAAATAGCCGTTGGGCACAATTAAATCCCGCTGGCCAAGGTGATGTTAGCGATCAAAACTTCCTAACTGCCGGATACCACATTGGCGTAGATACCGTAGGTTCCAGCAAAAAGAACGCTAACTTACAGTTACGCTCTGAACCCGCAAATCCCCAAGTCAATGTATCTCCATGGAACCAAGCAAGTATTACACCAAGTGATCTCGGTAACCGTCAACCACTTGAAATCGGCGGTGACTTCTAAACCAGTATGCCCCCACCACCGCCGCTGCCGCCCCCACTCACATCGCCCCCACCGCTGCCCGTACCAATATTTAATCCTAATCCATTAACATATTCCCATGAGGGCATGAGATTATGAATAGTTTTATTGGCAATATTATCGAATAATTCGTACCGTTTATTTTTATATGTGAGTACAAATCTTCCTGCACTCATTGTCCACCATCTTTTCTCGGAGTCTATTTTTACTTTTTCTGGTGTCTTGTTTTTATTATTATTTGTTTCTCCAACAGATGCAAATATTTTATCAAATATTATTTGTGTATCCCATTTTTCATTTGTATTTATTTGTAATCTTTCTAAAGTCCCATTAATTTTATTACATTCAGCCATCTTTTCTCGGAGATAACAAACAAATGATAATCTATACGCAGAATCTTTACATTCACCAACAGTCTTATCAGTCAATATAGGCGAATTGCAATGATATTCATGTACATCCATAGCGAGAAAATCGCCATTGTTAAGGTCTATTGCGAGTTTATATTTTGGAAAGAGTAAGAGGCCTCCTTTCGAAGTATCAGTTTTACAGACGACGAGATTGCCGAACCCTTTTCTGAAATCTCCTGAGTCTTTATGGAGAGCTGTTCTAAAATTATAATTTACAGTGACAGTGCTAAAAGCGGTATCCAATATTTGATATTTTTTCACTGAATTTGTAGCTATTTTTTGAAGATTATATTTTTCCGGAACAGTTTCAGAAAATACTTTATCAATTTCTTTTATAAAAGGAAGACCCGCAGAATATTTTTCAAAATGGTTCTTACTATACATAGTCAGTCTACAGGGTCTTTTATGATTCGGACTATCAATATAACCAATTATATTTGAATTTGAAACTTTTCCTTTTTCAAACTTTTTTTCAAGTATTCTATGTTCGTCCATACCAGCCGCTGTACCACGATTTGTAGATATCATCTTTCCTGCATCTAAATAACATTGAACGGCAAGGGTGCATAATTCGGAAGATAGAGCGCGAGGTTTATAATAACATAATAGTTCTCCATTTTCTTTTAAAATTTCATATTCTCCGCCGCCGTCTCTCATAGAAGGAATTACAGTCCATGTATTATCATAATCATAATACTTTCCGGGTTCTAATTTAATATTATCGTGTGGCTTTAGAGTTATTTTCATAGAACGCGCACTTATTTAAAGGAATGACAAAAAGAGTAACTAAGGAACGCATATGGCCACATCGGGCCCACCTCAATCTTCAACGAATATTAGTCAATCTTTATTACTAACATCATTGACAAATTATTACAATAGAAATCCAGAGAATCGTCAAATACTCTTTGATATTATTCAAGGTAAATCTAAACTATCATTAAGAATACTCGATTGGTTTGTTACACATTATGCTAAGAACAGTGATATATTATATTGGATTGATGAAAGAGAGAAAAAAATTATTGAAAAATACCCAGATACACAAAATGATATGAATTTACGTAAATTCCATTTATATTTGAAATATCGCGCAGAATTACAATCATATACAAAGATGTTCTTTGATCCGTTTCGTCGTCATGAAAGAATCACGTTTATATTGGAGACGGAACCTGCTTTAAAAACGATAGAGACAACGATAGGTCAATTAAACTTTTTCCGATGGACATTTCAGAATCACGTATTAGTATATATTGAATCACATCTTGATGAAATAGAAGAACATATGGCATCGTATCAAAAAGAAATAATAAAGAATAAATTATCTGGCGGAACAAAAGAAAAGAAAAATAATGGAAATAGAAATACTATTATGCAAGTCCCGTCATTTATCAGATTTGATTGATGCAAATATATCATCTATTGATTTATAAAGATCGGCAAGTGACCCGTTATTTGAAATAGTATATTGGCAGGTATTTTCGCCACCGTTCGTCATAACAGTAAAAGTATCAATTTGTGATTCCCATTCATGATAGGGTTCTATATCTCTAATAATTTTAATAATAATACCATTTCTTTTTTTTATTTCTGCTAAATCATTTTCGTATCGTACATCGGATATAATAATATGTTTTTGTGCCGCCACCTCCGCCGGACTCCTGACATCAAATTCTCCAAAGAGTCTTTTACTGAAGAAATCGGTACCCATTTTGTTCATAAAAGTTGAAGTGATAAATACCATAGCATCTCTAGGGGAAATGTTCCATCGCGGGTCAATGATTTCTTTTTGTGAACCCTCCAGTTGTTCGTATGTAAAATCATAAAGAGATTTTGCAGCATCCTTAATAGGCTTAGATAGTTTTATATTAGTATAGCACGGATATTTTTTAATAATATAATTTGCAACGGTATCTTTACCGCGTCGCGCACGACCTAAAAGACCTATAATATTTGGTAATTGAGACTGCATCTATAAATAAATGCCCAAATCCTTATATAAAGATACTCTGGGTTATGTAATAGGAGATAAAAAATGGCGATGGCGTTGGCCAAGGCTAATAAATTAATATCCCGGACTTTTTTGTTGTCTCCCTCTATTAATAGGAGGACACTCTCTAAGATGGGCAAAGGTAACAAAGTTCGTAATCGTGACAGAGACTGGTATGATAGTGAAGAAGATTTGTTTTCTCCCGGAACTTCACCTATGGTTTCATCATATGAAGCAGCTGCATTATCATCGCGTTCATATATGGGCCGCATGCCAGTAATAACTCCACGAAACGTAACTCAAGAAAGATATATATCATACTTAGAGAATCCGAATCCACCTATTATAATTGCATCAGGGCCGGCGGGATCTGCGAAAACATATTTATGTAATGCCATTGCTATTAAAAAGTTATTAAATGGTACATATGAAAAATTAATAATAACGCGCCCTGCTGTATCCACTGATGAAGATATAGGTTTTTTACCCGGTACACTTGAAGATAAGATGATGCCATGGATGACACCAATATATGATGTTTTCCATAAATTTGTATCACCTGCAAGTGTAAAAAGTATGATAGCTAAAGGACAAATAGAAATATGTCCTCTGGCATTTATGAGAGGTCGCACATTTGATAATGCTTTTATAGTAGCTGATGAAATGCAAAATAGCACACCAAATCAAATGCTTATGTTATTAACTCGTATTGGTGAAAATAGCAAAATGGTCATTACAGGAGATGTTCAACAACATGACCGTAAATTCTATGACAATGGTTTAAAAGATTTCTTAAATCGCTTAAAAAATAGAAAACAAGATACCAACTTCGGATTAATAGAATTTACCGCAGAAGATGTAGTAAGACATCCAGTAATTAAAGATGTTCTTAAAATGTACGATGATAAACAATCTTCATTAATACTGTAAAACACTCTAAAACACTCTAAATTTTATTCTTCGATGTCTTCAGTGCCGGACAATTTTAATTTGGGATCCATAAAAAAGTCATAAGTATCACAATAATCTTCTGGCCATAGACAGAAGGTTAAATCATCATCTGACAGCGCAGGTGTTTCCTCATTCTCTTGATTCTCTGCCTCATACTTATAATTAGATCTAATATTCTTTGGTCCAATTTCTATAGAAGTGTTTGTGTCTTTATTAATATCATGACAACATATAATTTTTTTACGAAAACCATACATATTTTTACTACTACGTTTAGCATTGCGACCTGCCGCCATTGTTGTAGGTTTTACTAAATAAACTCTATTGCGAGGGGCGCAATGTGTAAACATTGATAGTATAAATATCATTTTCCTATTTTTTTTAAGTCTATATAGATACTATATAAATATACTATTTATTTCCTTATTTCGTTTCTTCGGAAAAATAATCGTAATCATCTGGTATAATTTCAATGATTTTTGTATTTGTATTCGTTTTATTTTTGTTTGGTATAAAAATGTTCTTTATTTTATCAATAGCATCTTGAGGAACAATTTCATCTAATACATTCTTTGTGAATTTTATTTCATCTTTAGAAATAACAATTAATTGATCATGTAATTTTTTAAGATCTGTTTTTCTCGTTAATTCAAAGACATCTCGTCGTTCTTGAAATAATTTCTTAAAGTCTGTTTCTTCAGAATTTGAAGCGTTAAATGTAAATGGTTTCATTTTACTAGGTAATGTTTTGCGATTTGTGACTTTTGTTAATTTAAGTATTGGTTGTTTGTTTAAAATAAACATATTTATCTATATAAACGGATTATTTAAATTTCATATGAAAACCGTAAAAATAACTGGTATGAGGGACCTAAAATTTAAAAAAACATCTCCAATGCGCATTCTAAAATTCATAGGCGAAGCAAATATACGGTTAGCGACTGTACGTGATCAATCATTAAATGGTAAATGGCTAAGAAATCAAATTATTGAACTTGGTCCCGCTTTTATAAAACTTGGACAATTTATATCAACTCGTAATGATTTATTTAATAAAGAAATTACAAATGAATTATTATTATTACAAGATAACATACCACAAGTCCCATTTAATGAAATTAAAACTATATTAAATGAAAGTTATTCTGGCGAAGAATTCGCAAACGATTATAATAATGTATTTTCTTATATTGACGAAAATGCAATTGCATCAGCATCAATTGGACAAGTTCATATAGGTAAATTAAAAAATTCAAATAAACTTGTAGCAATAAAAGTACACAAACCCTTTATTGCAGAAAAGATAAATGATGACATTATGACTTTGAAGAATCTTATTAATATTTTACTTATTATCGGTTATTCAAGAGCAAAAGAGTTTGAAAGTATAATTAAAGAATATGAGCGTTTTTTATCTGCAGAATTAGATTTTCGTAAAGAAATGAATCATATGATTCGATTTAAAAAATTACTAAGTGATTTACCAGTAAAAGTTCCAGCAGTATCTGTGAAGTATTCTTCAGAAAAAGTACTTGTTATGGAATACGTAAAATCTATAAAAATATCCGATTTGAAATCTTTTGATTCCGATATTTTTCCTAAAAATGTAGCGAATTCTCTTATTAATATATTTTTATATCAAATTATAAAAATCGGATATGTACATTCTGACCCACATCCAGGTAATATAGGTATATTGAATGATGGTACTATAGTACTCTATGATTTCGGGAATGTAGTCGAATTTAGTGAAGAATTCAAATCAAAAATAAACCAATTGATAATTTCTCTATATCAGAAAGATGTAGAAGAATTTGTAGAATTACTTATAGAATTAGAAATATTATATGTAAAAGATGATATAGAAATAATAGAGATAAAAGCCTTTTTTGGTTATTTCTTCAAATATCTTGAGACACTTGATTTATCTTCATTGAAGGTATCTATGATACAGAATGATTTACAAGGCAATTTCCGGACGAATTTCAAAGTGAATCAGGATTTTCTGTCTTTATTTCGAGTATTTTCGTTATTAGATGGAACATATTCAAAATTAGACCCGAATTTTAGTTATATAAATGCCATTGCACCTTATACGGAAGATTTGATGAATAATCCCGAGTTTTATGATTATCGTGCAAAGAAAGATATACAGAAATTGACATCATATCCTCGTATATTACAAAATACTGATGCGAATATTCTCCGTTTACAACAAAAAACAAAGAATATGAATGTAGATTTCCGTCAATTGCAGTTTTTTGTAGGAATATTTATGATGTTAGATAATTATGAACATTTTCTGCCATTCTTAATGTTATATATTCCATTTCTTTATTATAAAAATAAAAAAGAACAATAAAAAGAACAATTAAAATGATATAAGAATAAAAAATGATATATATATAGTTTCATTTTTATATTGCGATATACACCCTTTTCTTATTATGCATTCTCGGGCAATTTCGCTTCATAATAAAACACAGCAAATAGAAACAGAAGAGTTGCCATATAATCCCAAGAATGTATTATTGCAACATGAAGATTTGCGGGCATTCTTTGATACCAATGGTCTCGAGGGGGTAAAATATAATAATATTAATTTGTATAGAAATGCTCTCGTTCATCGTTCATATTGTACAATGAAGAATGCGGATTTTGAGAGTGGAAACGAAAGATGCCCTGATGGATGTTTACCGCTTCAAGAAATGAGTTATGAAAGACTGGAATTTCTTGGCGACTCTATTCTTGGTGTAATTGTTTCAACGTATTTATATGAAAGATATCCTGACCAATCGGAAGGATTCCTGTCACGTATGCGCACAAAATTGGTAAATGGAAAGATGCTCGGTTTTCTTGCAGGTAAAATAGGACTCGAGAAATTTGCTATTATTTCAAAACAAATTGAAGAAACGGGTGGGAGAAATAACTATAAAATTATGGAGGATATGTTTGAAGCCTTTATAGGTGCTATCTGTATGGATTTTCAAAATGAAAGCGATTATGTGATAATGCCAGAGAAAATGAAAATAACACCTCTCACAGGTGCGGGATATTATATAGCAGAAATGTGGGTTATAGGAATAATAGAGAAATTCATTGATTTCGCGGAATTAATACAGATTAAAACGAACTTTAAGGATATGTTAAGTAAATATATGCAGCATACCCATCAAGATGCGCCACGTTTCTTTGAAATATCTGTTGATATCCGCGATAATAAGAAAGTATTTACATATTGTGTTAAAAACAAATATAATACAGTACTCGGGAATGCAAAAGGAGATTCAAAAAGAGACGCTGAAAACAATGCATCCCGTGAAGCACTCCTCTATTATTCCCAACCTCTTGAATAAATCAAAAATATAAACCTAAACAAACCTAAACAAACCTAAACAAATCTGAAAGCAAACCAGTTATTTAGAATTAATCCACAATGCATGATTGCATTATTTATATATACATTTTTTATTATTTTAGAAGTATATAATACAAAACCGCAAATATATACAAGAACGTGTATAGCTACAAATTTAAAATCATTATTCCATAGAATTGGAATATAATGAAGAAAGAATATCCAAGAATATTTTACAGAAATTTTTCTGATTTTGTTTTCATTATTTCTACCAAGTGCCATTTTTATTTCTTCAAAAAGAAGAAAACAGCTACAAATGAAAATTGTAATAGTTATGGATGATATAGGCCATGGCATATTATATGACAGTCCAACGTGAAGTATAATATGTGATATATAAATTGTCACTATGTCGCGCAATAAATTCATAAAATGAAAATAATAATACTATTATCATAGTATATGCACTCATAGAATTTTTATGATAATATGATAATCCTTTCAATAATAACATATATTAACATATAAAGACAAAATAGATTAATAATAAAAAACGATGACAGCGATACCACGTACTATTTTTCAGACATGGAAGTCAAAGACAGTAATACCAGAAAATATGGCATATTGGCAAACGACTTGGCGCAAACATAATCCAACTTATGAATTTATTCTATGGGATGACAATGATAATCGCACATTTATTGAAACCCATTATCCATGGTTTTTAGAAAGATATGATTCTTATCAACATATGATACAACGTGCAGATGCTGTAAGATATTTCTATTTATATCATTATGGGGGAGTATATGTCGATATGGATTTTGAATGTATAAAGAGTTTCGACGATATTTTACAAATGGAGAATGAGAATGATGTAATATTGGGAAGAATGGGAGATGCAGAAAAATATCAACATGAACATAATATACCAAATGCAATTATGATATCTAAACCGCGCGAAACTTTTTGGATTTGCGCGTTTTTCTGTTTATTAAAAGCGAATCCCGCAGATCACAGAGCGGAATATACAACTGGTCCAGTTATATTAAAAGAAACTGTTGAAATATATAATGAAATAATCGACAGAGGCCTAGATATTACAAAATTACAATGGTATGATGCCCTCGTAGATATATTATTACCTTATACAAAACCAGAACAGTCACGAATGTCACGAATGTCACGAATGTCACGGATAAAAGTATTGGACGGTGACTATTTTTACCCATTAAATTGGAGAGACTGGGAACAACAGGTTGCCATGAGACATCCTGTTATAGAGAAAAATGAAATTTATAATCCTGAAAAAGTAGCTACATTATTCCCAAATTCATATGCAGTAACCTATTGGACACATTCATATTAATAGCACACATCGTAGTATGAGTCTATTTATATCTAATATGAGCATGTGCGGTTAAAAAGTCATAGTCACTATTTTCAAGTATTTCACTGGAAATATCCCATTTTAAAGGTCTAATTCTTGCACGATCTTTAAAAAATGTGTGTATATAACAAAAATATATTTCATATTCACTCATACCAGAATTATTATACCAATTTGGATCAACATTAATTAACATTGCTTTCCATAAAGGCAAATTCCAATGTTTTTCTACATCGTTAAATAAAGAATCCAGAATATCTTTTTGAAATAACATATGATGAACTATACCAGAAAATTCATGATGTATTTCATTTAATCCTGGTAATAATTTATTCATATGAATATAATATGGTCTATGTTTTTCTGTACTTATACAATATAATGCATACTTATTATCTTCTGTAATGAATGATATTGGTTTATAAAATATTGTTTCAGAATCTAATATTAAAATATTTTCACTAATATTTGGTATTACTTTATATGCATATAATTTAAGTAATTGTTGGTAATACCAACCTGCACGATTTTCAAATGTTATAATAGATTTAATATCATTAATTGTAAAAGGAAAAAGAGTTTCTGGGATATGTATAGCATTATCTGTATATTTTTCATCTGAAATTACATATATATTATTTACATCAGTTATATATTTTTTTGCATTTTTAATAACAATTTCTAATGTTTCTAAATCTTTCTTACATGTAGGAATAATTATATCTATTATTACCATTTTATACTTTTTATATTATTATTTATATTTTTATATAAGGATGAAAAAAGATATATAAACAATATAGGGTTTTATTATAATGAATGTTTTGATTGTTACTGCTTATAAAGATATAAATAGAGGTTATTGGAATGATGAATGGAATAGACCAAAGGATACTTATATATCATGGTTCATAAACATGATAGCAATAAAAAATCAAAACATAGTATGTTTTTGCGAAGAGGATGTCAAAAATGATATTATAAAAAGACTAGATGGAACTCTTCCATCTCATTTAAAACTATTAGATATTGAATTAAATGATACGTTATTTATAAATTATGAAAAAGAAAAGGAAATAATGGAATCTGCTTATTTTATAAATTTACTTAAAGATCGTAGAGAACAAAATAGAAACCCAGAATTTTGTAAACCAGAATATACATGTATTACAAATAGTAAATCAATGTTTTTAAGACGCGCTTCAAATATGTTTAATAACTATACACATTATGCATGGATGGATTTCGGATTTATTAGACAAACACCTCCAATAAACCTAAATTGGAATTGTTTAAATGATAATAAAATACATATAGCTACATTTAAGAATATTTTACAAGATGAAAATATTACTCCGATATTTGCTTTACAAAGTTGGGATGATTTTGTACAAGGTGGTGTATTATTTGTACCTAAATATCTTATAGAATGGTTAGAAACTGTTTATAAAATACAAATAAATATTCATTATTCACTTGGAATAACTGATGATGACCAAGGTATAATGCTCCAAATAATACAGAAATATCGTAATAATTTTACATTACATATTTCTAAGCAATGGTTCGCTATGTTACATGTGTTAGTCTAATTTCTATATTTAACATAATCTACAGAATTATATTCGTTTTTATTTTTTTCAAGAACAAATTTAATATCCATTGCATTTCTAACAATTTTATCAATATTTAATTTTTTTTCATGTACTATCCAATACATTAAATGCTCTAATAATTGTGTTTCAGGTGAAAATTTATATCCAACTTCTTTTAATAATACATCATAATATGTATTATATGAACATAAACCATTATTTTTAAAAGAATATTTTATATTACCAGGTATATATTCACCAATATATTTTATTAAATTGCAATATATCGCCATTATATATTTTTTACCTACTGCAAATATATCCCAACACATATATAATTCTACGTCATTATTAATAATAATATTATTAAATATAGATTCACAACTTGATAGAAAAATTGTATCTGGTCTTAATCGAATAATAATATCATATTCTATATTTGTTTTATTCATTGAATACCATGCTAAATATAATCTATACCATTGCCATATAGGTCTAGAATAATAACTCAAATCAGAAATATCATTATCAGATGACTTAGGATATCTATTTGGTCTTTTAAGAGATTCTTTTGTAAATCCAATTATACCAGGTTCAACGTCTTGAGCAATTATAATTTTAGAATTATTTCCAAAAAAATCTTGAATTTTATTTATATTATATGAATTCTCATCAGTGGATATATATATATCAAATGTATTATTTTTTCTAAATTCTTGTGTAAATAAAAACTGATTCCAAGACTCTAATATATCATTAGAATGATCATTATTAATATTAAATCCATTTTTACGTAATTGTCCTGACAGTAAAATTGCAATTTTCATAATTATAACTTTATCTCTATATAGATTTATAACTTTATCTCTATATAGATTTATAACTTTATCTCTATATAGATTTATAACTTTATCTCTATATAGATTTATAAAAAATATATAAGGATTCGTCCATTTTAAACTTTCAAAGGTCTAAAGGATATTAATAATAAAAATATATAAAATGTATTTTATATCACATAGAGGTAATATTAATGGACCTTTACCTGAAAAAGAAAATAACCCCGATAATATTAAAGATGTATTAAAAACATATGATGTAGAAATTGATGTATGGTTTAGTAATAGTGAATGGTATTTAGGACATGACGAGCCTCAATATAAAATAGATTTTGATTTTTTATTACATCCTAAATTATGGTTACATGCAAAAGATTTAGTAACTTTAACAGAACTTTTGAAATATTCTAAACATCTACACATTTTTAGTCATATATCTGACCCAGTTATATTAACATCAAGAGGAATACCATGGGTTTACCCAGGATATCCTATAAATAATTATACAATATGTGTAATGCCAGAAAGGACAAATAATTATAATGAAGATCAATTAAAAAACTGCTTAGGTATTTGTAGTGATTATATTAAAGATTATTATAGTAAATTTAGATAATTTTTATTATAATATTCGAGATCTTCAGGTGTACCTAACCCCCACATTTTTTTACATTTAGATATTTTTATTTTTTTACCATCTTTTATTGCTTCATTATAAACTGGACATACATAAAATTCATTATTAACTCTCATGTTTTTATCTATCATTTGATTTGCATATTTTATAAAATCACAAGCTTTATTCCAATAATATATACCAGTTGATGCATATTTACTAATAACTTCTTTTTCTTTCACTTCAGTTACATATCCATTATCATCTATTTTTGCATAACTCCATTTATTATCAGTCATATCATGTTGTTCAAATACAGATATAGTACCATCTATATTTTTACTTTGATATAAAAATGCATTGGGGTCCCAATCTAAATATTGGTCTGAATTCGCAATTAACAATGGAATATTATCATCTAATATATCTTTAGCTAATAATACACTAGATGCAGGTCCTTCTGTTGTTATATCTGTTTTTATAATATCACAATTTGGTGCTATTTTTTTTAATTTATTTTCTAAATCCCATTCTTTATTTTCTAAATGAAATTTAGAAACAATAAATATATATTTAGCATCACTTAAATTTAAATTCTCAATTACTAATTCTATCATCATTTTACCATTAATATTAATTAATGGTTTTGGTATAGTATAGCCTACATTACTAAATCTAGACCCTTTACCTGCCATTGGTATTACGACCTGTATTTTATTTTTCCATTTTGTGTTAATAATTTTATTTAAATTATTTCTGGTTGCTTCTATAATTGATCTATTAATATATTCTAGCGTTACATCTGAAGTATCTGCAACAGGACATAAATGAGAACCTGATAAAATTGCGGCAGTTTTACCAATGGGACTATCTTCTATAATTAATACTTGTTGTGGTATTAAATCATTATCTATAATACATTTCATATAAATTTGTGGGTGTGGTTTACATAATTTCACGTCTTCATTTGAATATATGTTATCAAATAAATCTATAATTTCCAATGATTTTAATATCTTATGTAAAGTTAATTTAATTGAATTTGAACAACAAAAAAGTTTATAACCTTCTCTTTTTAAATTATTTAAAATATCAAATAATTTCTCATCTTTATGTATATATTGTTCAATACATGTTATAGTGTATTTTTGTTTTTTCCCCCAAATTTCATTATGTAAATTTATTGGCAAATTCTTTTCTTTTGTCAATAAATTTAGTTTTTCTTTAGTTGGTAAACCATCATATTTACCAATGTGTTCTTCAATATTTATCTCATATCCATAATCTTTTAGAGATCTATTTAAAGATTCATAATGTAAATTGCGCGAATCTACTAAAACTCCATCTAAATCAAATATAATTGCGTTAATTTTTTTCCATTGATTGTCCATAATATATTTATATTATATTTCCTTATATTAATTTAACTGATAAAATTTCTGTTATTTCTTTTGGAAACACAGTATATCCACAATCAACAATTCTTAAATTATTTACCGTATGTGTTATATATATTTGTTTTGGTAAACTTATTATATAATTTAATAATTTATTCTTAACTTCACAAGATATTTCTTTTACGAATCTTAATATTGTAATATGTATTATATCTAAATAATATAATTCTCCTTCTACTAAACCAGTATTTCTTAATAAATCTCTCAATTTATTTATATCTATATCTGCCGTTCCGCATAAAGTTAATCCTGATTTCACTGGTATAATTCTATTATATACTACATTATAATGTTTTATATTTTTTTTTATAAATTCTTTAATATTTTCATATTTTCCATTATCAATCATTCTAGATTCTAATGGTTCTAATGACCATTTATCAACAATTAAGAATGTATTATGTAGTCTCGGTATTATATAAGTATTTTTATTTAATATTGTATCTAAATTATTTTTTAAATTATACCAATTATTTGTATATTTAAAATCATCATAATTTAAAATAGCAACACATTTTCGAGTATCTTTTAATGTTCCAAGAATATTATCAAAGTAAAAATTATTACTATTTAAATATTTAATATTTCTATCAAACATTTCATTATAAATAGAATCCATATAAATAGTTATTTTTATATCTCTAAATTAAAATTATTTTGGATAATCTTCGTAAAAATAATTACGTCCATGCAAAACATATATAGGATTTTTACAAACTATCCTATTATCATATGATGTATTCGTATCATATGCTCCATCGACTAATACATCAATTTTATTATCAAAATATTTTAATAAATGATTACCCATATAATGCATACCAGAAGGTTCTCTTGAATATTCTGGTGTATTTACGTAATTTGATAATATTTCGTTAAATTGTCTTAATTCATTATTCTCATTTTTAATAATAAAAATAGTATCTGCCATAAAATTTAAAAAATCAGGGTATTCTAAATGTTCATCTGACATTTTAAAAGCCAACCATAAATTATTTGAAGTTTCACTAAAAACCCGAGAAGTCCATGCTGATATTTTTTGTTTATATAAAAAGTCAAATCTTAATATTATAATAAATTTATAATTATTTAACTGAGGAAAATGATTTATTCCATCTGATAACATTATTGATTGTGTTACATTATTATTTTTTTCACGTAAAAAGACTTTGTCTTTATCAAAATTATTTATTATAAACGAATCATGTTGTTCATCTGTTAGATAACATTATTACATCCAAATGTATCTTGTAGAGGTACAAATACATTATTTATAAATGATTGATATGTATTTTTAAAATCAAAAGAATTATGAGAATTAGTAAAATAATGAGATGTCTCTGGTTTATAATGGATTCCTCTTAAAATAATAGCTATATTACTCATCATCTAAAATAATAATAATTTTATTCTTTTATATTGTTTTTTTTACTATTGTTAAAATTTTATATGAAAAATCTCAGCTCATTTTATCATTATACTACACCCCCATTTCCCATTTAAGGATTCGTCGATTTTTTAATTTCTAAGATCTTAAATATAATAAACACAAATTATGTACCATTTTATAACATATGCAACTAAATCACATAGTAATCATGCAATGTCACTTTTAAATAGTGCAAAGGATAACGCAGATTTTGACATTCTTGAAATGTATAGTCCTGACATTTTAGACTCCGATTTTAAACTTCAAAATGTAGCTATATTATCACAATCAAAAGGAGCAGGGTATTGGTTATGGAAACCATATATTATTTTAAATAAATTGCTTAAAATGAATGATGGTGATATATTATGTTATTGTGATAGTATGTATTTATTTAAATCATCTATTAAAAAGTTAAATATAGATTTTGGAGAAAATGATATATTTATAACTCATAATAAACCAAATGAACCAAAATATATTGAGAAGTTATTAACAAAAAGAGATGCTTTTATATTAATGAACACAGATAAACCAGAGTTTCATAATACACCACAAGTTTGGGCTGGATTTGCTATTATAAAAAAAAGTGAAAAATCAATTAAATTTTATACTGAACTTTTGGAATATTCAAAAGATGCGCGGATTATAACTGATATTCCGAGTACACTGGATAGTGAATATGCAGAATTTCGCGAAAATAGACACGACCAAACAGTATTAAGCTTACTCGCTAAAAGATATAATATTACATTTCACGATTTCCCTATGAACCTTTTACATAATTTGCGAGTTCCATTTCCATCTTCCATTTATTAAGAAGCCATAAATTATAATATAGAAAAGATATAAGGAAAATATTTATTTATATAATCTAAATGGATTTTGTTAAAGAAATAATATATAATAGAGATACTAATAAATTTATTGTTTTTGTATCTTATTATTCTTTAAATGAACCTATATATCGTGTTATAGAAAATAACGATCATTTCAATAGTTATATAGAATTTAATGGCAAAAGAGTAATTGGAGAAGACCCACGACCATTTATTTTAAATAACCAAAAAACATTTATTAGTCAAAGATTTGTAGATGGTATTCATACAATGAATCAGAATATAGTAAATTATGAATCAGGTAATAGTTATAAATATATAGTAAAAATAAATAATTTCAATTATGGTAAAAATTGGACACCATTCGTTGTAAATAACAATTTGTTTTTTATACATTGTTTTGACCCATTTACTCTTATTCATAATAATGAAGTTATTATAAAAATAGCTACAAATTTAGAAAAATGTGTGAGTGATAATTTTACGAGTTATAGAGGTGGTACAAATGGTTTAGTATATAATAATTATATTTTTGGAATCGGTCATTTTACACCATGTTTTGATGATCATAGACCATTTTTATGGGTTATTGATTTAAATAAAAATACATTTGAATTAGGACAAATATCTGATTATAAAAACAAACAGATATATTCATTAGGAGACCCAACGTCTTTATGGATTGAAAATAGAGATATATATTGTAGTATATTTGAATCTTATAAAGGATGGTATCATTTAGATACTAAATGTATTTCTCGTATATTTAAAATCGATTTTGATAATTTATATGGAAATATTAAAAATGAAAAATCTTATAAAATATTTAATCTAAATTGTGGTGGTATTATTAGTGGCAGAAGCGTTACGAACTAAATCGCGAAGTCGAGTATCTAATACTTCATTTTTATCATGATCTTTAAAATAATTACCATGGTAATGTTTATCTGCTTCCTCTATACTTAACCCATTATATGGACAGGCACTGCCCCTGGATATCTTAACTTTATTAAATCTTTCTAATGATCTAATACCATAATGATTCAAATATAAACTATGATTTAAAGTAATTTGTGGTAATGTATGTGTATTGTGATAATGTATATTAATATGTGTAGTATACATTGTACATACTATACCTTTTATATGATTATTGTAATGCCATTTCATAATAAAATTTTCACGTATACCACCATCGGGTTCTTGAATAAAAGCATTTGAACCAAAAAACTGCCAATTTGTAAAAATAGCACTCACTTTATTTTCATATTGTTTTAACACAGTTGGTATATTTTTTTCTGGATAAGCATACCAGTATTCATCAAAATCAGCTATAATTAACCATTCTGTATCATTTTTAATTAATTCAAATATTTCATTATAATGTTTTACTTGTACTTGTTTTTCTGGTCTTTCATATAATGTCACAATATTGCTATCAATATAAGGTTTTAAAATTTCTATATAATTATCGTTAGAACAATTGTTAATTATATAGAAATGTTCAATACCTTGCCATAAATAATGATCTAACCATTCTTTCATACCATCTGCTTCATTTTTAAAAATACCTAAAAGAGATAAATAATACATTTTAATTATTAATTTATTTTTTCTTTTATATACTTTATTTAAATTATTTATTCTTTATACACTTTTATACAAACATCTTCTTTGAATAACCAATCACTGCGCAAGCAATTCTTTTACCGGCATTTCCTGTTTTAAGCGATTCTTCGTCTTTACCCATTCCACAATCATCTATCTTTTCATGAATAACAATGCAGCGACCTATAATATTACATTTAGTCCCTGTTAATTTAATCATATTATCTTCAAATTTCATTCTACATATTCCATTTGTATCGGTAATAATATTCCCTAAGTCTCCTACATGTCTTATTGCAGATTTTGGTCCACCATGTGTTTTATGAAAAGGATTTAGATGTGAACATGCAGATAAACATCCTTCTGATAAATCACCCGCTTCGTGTATATGAAAACCTAATTTTGAATTTATAGGAAGTCCTGATATATCAATATCAATGAAAACACTATTCTTTTTTTTATAAAAATAAACAGTACCCTTTATTTTTATATCATTGATAAAAGCTATACCAATAATTTCTTTCATTAACTATTTATTATTTTTTTATTTACTATAAATTACGTAAATTAATTATCTAATAGCAGCATATAAAGATTTAGGAATTTATTTCAATTAAATGCTTCATTTATTTAAAGCCGGGGAAGTAGTTGGAAAATCATCAACACCTGCGGCTACACCCACGCCCACGCCCACGGCCACAACTACACCCACGCCCACGCCCACGGCCACAACTACACCTACAGCTACGCTACAACAGCAAAAGCCACAAAAAAATATAGAAATTAAAGCCTTTAAACTCCCTTCAAATCCTCTCGAAGAAGATACAATTATTATTGATAAAACCATTAAATCTACTTATAAAAACTTGCAGACATCGGGGAAGGTAACGCAAGTAGCGCAAGTAGCGCAAACTGCGAGGCCGACAAGAGTTTTATTCTGTGGAACATATCCTATAGGCCAATCCAACGGATATAGTCGTGTTGTTTATTATATTTCTAAATTTTTAGGATTAAAAGAAGATATCGATTTAACAATATATGGTTTTCAAAATTATAATCAAACTGCTGGAAGTGAACAAAGAAATGATATACCACCGTCAGTAAAATTACACGATGCTCTGGCTACTGAAGAACCTAAAAGAAACGGATTCGGTGAGAAGGAAATAGCTACATTTCTCAAGAAAAATCCTCAAGATATTGTCATTATTTTTAATGACATGGTTATAACCTCGGCTCTTGTACAAACTATCGTTAATGAAATGTCCGAAGAAGAACGTAAATCATTCTTAATGGTATCTTATATGGACCAAGTATATCCCTATCAAAAACCCCAATATATTTCTATGTTAAATATCTATTTCGATGCTATCATAACTTTTACTCCTTATTGGAAAAAGATTGCACTTGAATTAGGTATTGATAAGAAAAAACCAATGTATGTATTACCACATGGTTTTGACCATACACTCTATTATCCTATTCCTAAAAAGGTAGCGCGTATTTTCTACCAAATTCCTGAAGATAGTTTTGCTATTCTTAATTTAAATAGAAATCAACCTCGTAAACGTTATGACCATACAATTATGGCATTTGCTGACGTTATTTCGAGATATTATAATTTAATTCAAAAGAATGAAAGCGCAAAAATAAAGAAATACATTCGTCCTATACGTCTCGTTATAGCCACAATGATAGATGGCTCGTGGAATCTAATGGAAATATTAGAACATGAACTTAAATCGCGAAATGTGCCATACGAATTTGGTAAAGAATGTGTCGTTGCTCTCTCAAAACCTCAACAATTGAGCGATAGAGATATTAATATATTATATAATGCATGTGACGTGGGACTAAACACATGTGAAGGTGAGGGTTTCGGTTTAACTGTTTCTGAACACGGTGGTATTGGCAAACCTCAAATAGCTCAAAAGATTGGAGGCATGCAAGAATTTATGAATGAAAATAATTCAATTATAATTGAACCTAAATGGAGATATTATATAGATAAACAACGAGATGGAATAGGTGGAATCGCAGAAGTAGGTGATATAAAAGATTATGCTGATGCTCTATGGAAATATTATAATGATGAAAAATTGGCTGAAAAACATGGCAAAAAATTTAGAGAAAATATGCTACAACATTTCCAATGGAGTACAATAGTAGACCATTTCCATAATATTATTTTAGATATTAAAAATAATGTTAAAAAAACACCCCAAACACCCCAAACACCCACAGTCACTAAATAAGGCAATAAATAATAATAGAAATAATAGTAACTATAAATATGAACGCAAATGCATTATATAAAAGAAGTAGTTCCGTATCTAGTACAAAATATATATTAAATTGTAGTGAAAAAATTACTGAAAATAATCCAACTACTAAAGATTGGTTAAATAATCTGAAATTTTTAAAGACTATATCACGTACTAAATCGGAACAAATGACACATAAAAAAATACTTGAAGGTGTTCTTATGAAAAAACATGATGTAGTTATAAAAATTTCAGATACAGAAGAGAATCTGAAATATGAATATGATATTTATCAAAAATTAGTTGAATATAAAGTGAAAGGTATTTTACATTATATTTGTTATTTTGAATGCATGGATAATATTAAGAATATTAATGAAAAACGTGATGGAATATGTGAAGGTACGGGAAATAATACACGCATTTTAGTTATGGAATATATAAAAAATAAGAGTTTTGGACTTTATGCATGGGAAAATAGTAATCAAATTAAATCTTGTCTAAAACAACTCTTATGTACTTGTTTAGATGCATTTTTGAAATGCGGATTTATTCACGGAGATCTAAATTGCAATAATATCCTTATAAAAAATACAAAATCTACAACAGTTACATATATAATAAATGGTAAAGTTATTATTATACCACTCTATGGCTTCAAAATTAAATTAATGGATTTTGAATCAAGTAAAACTGGAGGGACTATAAAACAATTTTATAAAGATTTTAGATATAAATTTGCCAGTTCTTTTACTGAATATATTGGAGGTGAAGTGGAATTTATTAATAATCAAGCAGTTAAGAAATTATATGATTTATTCGTGAAATATTATGAAGAATGTATACATAATAAAGATTCTTTATGGGTATTCGATTTATTTCCAATTATTGATAAATTATAAATTATAAATTATAAATTATTAATTATAAATTATAATATACGATAAAAAAACTATAAAAACTATAAAAGAAATAAAAATAAAAAACTAAAGTATTAATAATGGCAGGAAAAAGACACACAAAGAATTCAAAATCAAAATCAAATTCAAAATTAAAATCGCGAAGAGGAAAGAAATATTCTTGCGCTGGAGGTGGCGACGGCTACGATCCTGGTCATGTACCTGTAGCGACCATCATAGGTGGCGCTTTCGCAATAAGTACAGGGTTCATTGTAGCTATATTATTTACATTAATAGCATTAGGGATTATTGGTTTAGGTATATATATTCTAGTTAGAAAACCATTATATGATGGAGATACAACCGGTACTGTATCATCTGCATCATGTGTTAATGATAATTGCACTATAGTTGTGACATATACTCCTCAAGGTGCACCATCAGCAATTACATCAAATCAAATAACTATTCAAGGTAACTATAAAACAGGAGATACAGTAAATATTAGTTATGCTACTTCAAGTCCAAATACTTTTGCCATTAACTTAATAAAACCAAAAGTATTCGGTGGTTCTTTTATAGGAATTGGCGCATTCCTATTAATACTCATATGGGGTATCTATTATTTTACACATCGCAATACGAGTTCGCAGTCTTCACAGTCTTCGGTATCTTCTTCACCCGCAAATTATGAATCTAAAAAAGATATTGAAAATGAAAATATAAATGGGAATATGAATAATGAACAAATTGATATAAAACCAATGAGTCAAGGACCGTCTCTCCCACCGCCGATGCCGCAACCTGGTATTCCGAAGAATTATGAAGAGAATCCTTACGAACAATAATAATCAAGCCTAATAATCAAGCCTAATAATCAAGTCTAATAATCAAGTTTGTTTATCTTATTTCTTCTTCTTGTAAAATTCCAGCATTCTTATATAAAGTATAATTAAAGAACTTATTTGGATAGTCATCAACAATTACATATTTTTTACCTTTATAGGAAACTACTTTCCCTTTAATTTTACGTGTTCTCACGATTTTGTGTTTATCTCCCTTTCCTTTACCATTATTACTGTCATTATCTATGCGAATATCTGGGACAAATGCATATGCATCATTATCTATTGGAATCGGGAACGAATAACACTGCATACCTTTCCCTAAATCTAATTCATTGAGAGTTGCATTTGTTCTGCAATCTACCGATGCAGTTTTCAAGTTGTTTTGAAAGGCTTGAATAATCTCATCTTTCTTTAACGCTATTTGCATAATATGTGCATCACTCGTTAATTCGTTATCAAGACTGCGCAAACTGAAATTATCCTTTAATTGTTTTTTTGTAAATATTGATGTATATATATAAACACTCACATTTTGCTCATCTTTAGGTAATTCTAAATGAGACCCAGCACGAGCCGCGCGACCAATAACTTGATCAATGCGAACACTATTCCAAAAAGGTTCTGTTATGAGAACACATCGGACATTTTTAAGAGATATACCTTCAGCACCACTTTGAGTAATCATAAATGTCTTGAACATTTCACCCCTTAAATTTGCTTTTAATGAGCCAGGTCGTGCTTCTTCTATATTGTTATATATTCCATTATATAATTGCAAAAGTATATTTGCTTTTTCGCGATCTGTATCAAATACAATGAATCTCTTGCCATCATATTTCGCATCTAATACTTCTTCTTCATCAACAATATTCCATATAACACTATCGTTCTCCTTTGATTTCTTTTCAATATGGACTTCTTTATACCCTGCAGATATAAGTGCTAAACGTAAAACACCAAGACCTTCTACTGTCCTAAATTGAGAATATATTAAGCACTTTCCTTCTGTACTATTTACGCGTTCTATTATTTTAGCGAATTTCGGACTGTAGAGTGTACGTAAATTTTCAATACTCAATAAACTCGGGTCATCTGCCAATTTCTTTATAGACGTTTTAATTATTTCCTCATAATCCTTTTTCAATTTTACCTTGTCAATTTTATCGTGTTTATCATTCCCTTTGGCAGCCTCGTTTTTATCGTCTTCATCATCACTTTCTTCATCACTTTCTTCACGGTCAATTTCCATTTTCAATGCTTTACGTAAATCCTTCGGAAATGGTCTTTCAATATTATTCGGAAATACAAAATTACATGCCATTCTGCTAAATGCACGATATACAGATGTTTTCTTAGCCATTACACCACCTTTATTTTGACGAGACCTTCTTTCCATCACACGTTCTTCATCACGGACAATTAAATATTTACTAAATTGATGATCACTCAGTGGTATTTGTTCAATAACTTTTGGTAATACCGTTGGGAAATATTCACTTCCAATATTCTTAACATATGATACAGTTCCTAATATTCTACGTTTAAAAAGATCATTATTCTTAACACGCGGATTTTCACGATCAGTTTCATCTAAGAATAAATTATTAAAATCATCCTTATTTGTCGGCAATGTAAACATTTCTGTAAGTTGCGTACGTTTCACTACACGAATATGTTTCGCAATTTCACTATTCAAACCCTTTATAATATCAGTAGATGTCATACCACCACCCGCATTACTCCCGCCCGCACCACTGCCACCGCCGCTGCCACCGCCGCTGCCGCTCGTCCCGCTTGCAGTCCCGCTTGCGCTGCTCGTTGTGTTTTCACTCGATGAGCCTTTTATTGCCTTCATTTTACCATCTCCATCATTTACAAATCCTTCTGGTAATAAAGTAATTAGTATTTTCTTTTCTTGATTCAATACAAAATATTGATCTATAAATTTCGCGAATTTATTTTCAGTTAATATATCATCAATCTGTCTTTGTTCGGGTAATACTGCATCTTTTAATAAAGGAAATTCATAAACATTAATATATCCTCTGACCAGATTCAACATAATACTTAATTCAAATGGATGATTAATAATTGGTGTTCCTGTTAATAAAACCAATTTAATATTTGAAGCATCCATGATTTTCGTGTAAATAGACCTTGTTATCTTGCTGCCATTTACAACTCTACTTACAAAATTATGCACCTCATCAACTACTATGAAAGCATCGTTGAAGAAATCTTTTTTATACTTTGCAAGAGCAGATTGTGTAATACCATTATAACGGATAAATGTATAATTTTTATTGATTATTTCTTTTAATGTAGCCTTTGCAGATCTCTGTTCAGATTCCTCCAGGTCCTTCCATGCTATATCTTTACGTAATACTGCATTTGGAGGTAATCCTTCAGAGAACGGAAACCATATTTTTGAATTCTTTTTTAGAAAGTTTGGACTTACATCCAAAGCGAGCGCGGCATCCGCTTGTTTTGTAGCTATCTTTTTAATTTCAATATATGACCATAACTTCTTCGTAGGGTTCCCAGAAGATGCATGTTTCATAATTTCATCTCTATAATTCATCTCTAGAGATGCAGGTAATAATACAATTATTTTCTTATTCTTATTAATAAATCCTTCAGCAGCAGCAATAGAAGACGCTGTCTTACCACTCCCTAATCCATGATATAATAAGAGACCCCTATAAGGAGAATTATATTCCATAAAATTTCTTACAAATACTTGATGCGGAAATAACTCACCAAATGGTGTCTTAACATCTCTTTTTTCATGATTAAATGTTCTATAAACCCAATCAAGGAATCCTTGACGGTTGTTATTGGCCCATTCATTTATTTGTGGCATCTATTATAATCTACAAAGAATAAGATTTCTTCCGTATAAAGAAATGCCCATTAAGAATATAATTAATCTCATATGGAGGCTCAGGAACATGCACAGTCTCATGCCCAGTCACATGCACAGTCTCATGCCCATACGCAAGCACTTCAAAACTGTAATTTATATATAGATTCACGTGAAGCGAAACTTATAGAATATTTAACGTATTTAAATATAAATTTTATACAAAAACAATTAGAAATTGGTGACATAATTATAGAATCACTCGTACCACAATTTAATATAATATTTGAACGTAAAACATATCAAGACCTATCGTCATCGATAAGAGACGGCAGGTATAAAGAACAGAAACTGCGGCTCATATCATCAAATCCTCCGCATAATTGTGTATATATTTTTGAAGGTAATAGAAATGATATTGATGCATCTACTCTTGATGGAGTAGTATATCATTCAATGTTTCGGGATAAAATGCACGTTTTATTTACAGATTCTGTAAAGAATACTGGAGATCTTATTTTATCAATATTTAATAAATGTATAAAAAATCCCAGTAAATTTGTAGCTACAAACGGAGAAACAGATTATGTCGCGAGTCTTAAAGTTAAAACATGTAAGGCTAAAAATATAAATAAAGAAACATGTTATATATTACAATTATGCCAAATACCGACAATATCACATATAATAGCAAAGGAAATCGCCGCTAGATACGGAACTTGGAAAGAATTAATATCAGCCCTGGAAAATGCGCCAAATAAAATATCTGTTTTAACAACCATTCCTATGATAGGTGATAAAAAAGCAAAAACTATTATAGAATATTTAGATTGTTAAGTGTATTCGTGTATTTTAGTGTATTCGTGTATTTTAGTGTATTCGTGTATTTTAGTGTATTCGTGTATTTTAGTGTATTCGTGTATTTTAGCGTGTTGTTGTTCCATCATCGTCACTTGGAATACCGACTGTAACTATTGTATTTATTAATCGCCTCCATATTCTAAGTTCTAATGTACTTGCGCAAGGTGTAGGATAAAATAAATCGTCAAGCACAATAGATTTATTCTCAGTAATTATAGTTTCTAATTTTTGTTTTAAATAATCTTTGCAAAATGTATTCCTTAATATCTCTTCATATGTTGGGCTCGTAATCGTAGAATAAATATTTATTATATCATTTGTGTTTTTTAAAAATACCTTTAGTTTATCTATAGATATCTCAGATTCCGTAATCTCCTCCATATCTATGTCATTCACAATCTCAATGTTATCTGTGTCATCAATATCAATCAAATCCGTGATTTTATCGTCGTCGCCATCGTCGTCCTCTTCTTTATCTTCCTCCTCCTCAACTTCTTCCTCATCGTCTTCCTCCTCAACTTCTTCCTCATCTTCTTCCTCATCGTCGACGTCCTCTTCTTCCTCATCTTCTTCCTCATCTTCTTCGTCATCGTCAATTAATCCCGGGGCTTCGGCCTCTTCAGATTCATCATCGTCTAATCCCGGGATTCTGCTATTATTCAAATAATCATAATCATCATCTATAAAATATAAACCAACTTTTGTACTATTTTTTAAAGTTTTTCGGGTATATATGAAAGTCGCTATTATTATACCACCAATCATACATCCAATAAAATAGACACCTGTAGCTATCGCTCCAATCCTAAGACAACTATGTATATAATTTTCTATATCATTATTTCTTCCAGTGAAGTATCCGGCAATAGCTACCATACCTATTCCAACAGAACTATATACACAATCCTCTATAATATGATAAAGACTTACCATCGGGATTTTATATTTATTTATATTAATCTAAAACATATTCTTTAAATAAAGAAATAATAAAGAAATAATAAAGAAATAATTAAGAAATATATTCATCATAATTATCAATAAAATCGCTTAAGTTAGCTATACGGAAATATCTATGAAAATGAGATATCGCAATAACTGATAATGCTAATGTAATGGATATAAATATGCTTTGTATGTACACACCGCTGCAGCCGCTACTGCCGCTACTGCAATCGTCCATTTCCTAGATTGTAATTGCAAATATTTCTTATATACTATTTTCTATCTATCTATTTTCTATCTATCTATTTTCTATCTATCTATCTATTTTCCGCCCCCCGCCTCTTAAATTCTAATATCTCTAATTCCAATGTATTTACACGCGCTGTCAAAGTCTTTATTGCTTCTACAAATAATCCCGCCATATTGCCATATGATATAGATAATAAATCACTCGTATCTCTATTTACCAATTCAGGCATGACAGTTATAAGATCCTGCGCTATTAAACCACTCTCAATAACATTTGTATCTAAACGTTTATAAGTATATCCATTCAATTTTCCTATTTTTTCTAAAGGATCATTAATTATTATTAAATCTGTTTTAAGCGATCTATCAGAAGTACTTGCAATATTACCACGCGTAAATAATGTGCCAAATATACTCAAATTACTTTGATATACAGCATTTCCGTTAAAATAACTTGTCCCCTCTACATGCAAATTGGACATTGGAGCCGTCGTGCCAATACCCACGTTATTTAATATGTATATATCAGTATTTCTCATTGATGTACTCTGATTCGAAGAAATCCATTGACTCGATATAAACCGACTACTGTTCTGATAAAATGTTCCTGTAAAATTTATATCACCATATACATCCAGAGTATAAAACGGATTTATATTACACACTCCAGTATTTCCCATGAGAGATGTCGTTCCCAAAACATGCAATGGTTTTATAGGATTTAATGTACCAATACCTATATTGCCATTATTCACAATTATATTTCCATTCTGTATATCAATAGATTGACGCGCATTTGATGATGTACCTATAGATAAACCATTGTTAAAATACATACTCGTCGGAGAAACCGTCAAAAACATATCAGTAATTGTAACAAAATTTGTCACAGAATCACTAATGTTTATACGTGTAAATATAACCCGAATATATTCAAATGAAGCATTATTTTTACTAACAGCAAAAGTTGTATACGTATTTAAAGAACTCAATGAAGCCGGTCTCATCCATTGAATACCTTGATTATATAAAGCATTATCATCAGGTATCTTTAATAATGTCCAATTTATACCATCATGAGAACCCACAATTTGCAGAGAATATGGTGTACCCGATGGATAATTTCCTGGTCCATAATATGGTACCGCAATTGATACAGCGGAATACGTTAATGCATATGAAGATTTAACTTGTATCCAATGACCATTTACAGTATTTCCGTCTACAATAGTTTGCCCAGGATATGTACTATTATTTGCAGGCGGATTAATATTATTTGCACTGCTACCGACCCAACTACCATCAACTGTACTATATCCTGCTATAGAAGACCATGCACTTGTATTATTCGGACTTCCGTCAAACACATTTAATATATTATTCATAGTCGATGACCCTACCGTATATATAAAAGTATTCACGGGATTACCATTTATACGTATAAAATTTGAATACGACGGTAAAAGTAAAGGAGCATTTGGTGTACTATTTGGTGTTGGAATATAGAAGAAAGGACACGATATTAATGTATTACCATTCACATGCAATTGTGCTAACGGATTTACAATACCTATACCAAGGTCTTTGAAAGTATTAATACCCGTGCCGTTATCACTTTGACCATATGGATTCGGTATATTCACTACACCATTCTGAATAATACTACCATTGATATTAATGTCACCAATGATATCCATAGAATAAATGGGATTTGGTGAAGTATTATTTACACCTACTTTTCCTAGTAACTGTACAGTTGACGTGAATTTTGTAGAAGCATCTACATTTAACGATGAAGTATTGTTTATTTGAATAGTCCCTGTAGATATTAAATTTGTTACATAAATTGTATTTGATATAAAACATGTACCATTTACATGCAAATTATATGAAGGAGTCAATGTTCCTATACCTACATTATTTGTAGTATTACCATCAACAAATAATATTGGTGTAGCATTATTATTTGTAAATAGCGTTTTTCCAATTACTTGAAAGTTATATTGTAAAACAGGCGGAACATTAATATTTAAACTGGAATATATTCCCATTTTACCATTCGGAGTAATTTGTATTGTACTCGATAAAAATGTACCATTATTCGTTATTTGTATTTGTGGTGTGGATATAGGTCCCGGTAATTGATAATTAATATAAAATATATTTCCTGAATCTATGCCTAAACTCGTTTGTGATTTAATGACATCATTTGTATCTTTTCTGAATAATTCGAAATTAGGATTTCCCTGCGAACTTATACGTATACTATTGTCTGTTACACCTTTCACATATATACCTACTGACATCGCACCATTTATTGCAGGAGTTTCGGTAATAATTTTTAATCTACCATCAGATGTCATATTTGCAGGTGTTTGTATATCAGATTGATTGAATGATAAACATATATTACTGGAACTAAACCATGATATCGGTTGATATATATTGAAAACACCAATATTATTCATAATATTAATATTAAGTCCTTGAATAGAAAATCTATTTGCACTGAAATAATCAGTAATTAATGTACTTGTCGTCGTTAAATTATTAATATTAATATTTGAAGCATTTATAGTTAATATATTTGACATAGATGTTCCATCAAATGATATATTACATACTCCACCCGATATAGACGATGGTGGCGCTACTATTTTACTTGTCTGTATAATCGGTGATTGAATATTATTAGCTACATTTATGTTCCATGAAGGGTCGGGATTTATATTTCCGACAGTTAATCCTCCATTTGAATTTATATGATATACTGGTATATTATTAAAAGATGCAACCATAAAAGGTGAAGCATTCATAGAATCTGCATATAATCCAATGAAACTATTCGAATCTGATCTTGAATCAGATGTTGAATTTTTATATATATGAAGTCTATTCTTTGGATATGTAGTACCTATTCCAATATTTAAAGAATTATCAATCAATAATATATTTGACGGCCCTACGATACTTACAATATTTGAAACGGGTGAATAAGCAGATGAGCCATACTGTGGGTCCGAATTTATATTAAATATACCTTTCGTATTATAAGTATTATTACTTATTGGACCTATTGTCATAATTCCCTGAGAATTCATATTTAACGCGGGAAATTGTCCCGAGTTTGAAGTATTTATAGAAACCTCGATTATATTGCAATTCGTTCGACTACTATCGTGACTTATATAAAGTGTCGGCGCAACCGGAATCTGATAATTAGATAAATGCAAAAGCGGAGCACTTAAATTCGAAGTAGATACAATTAAAGGCGATATTACATTCGTTAAATTGATTTTCCCTGTAACTACTAAATCTCCAACTATATTCGTTGAACTGTATAAATATATGATTTTATCAATATAAGATAATTGAATTCTTTGATAATTAGCAGATTTATGGTCAAGTGAAGTGTCCTTTAGCCATTGAGGATTATACCAAAATGCTGATGTTATAGTACCAGCATTAAAATCATTTGAAACAGAAGCAGATACCATTGCTGCATTCCCACTAATATTTATCGAACCATCAGATGTAAGATTAAATATATTACTATTTAATTTATCATATACATTGAAATAAGAATTTATGTTAGCATCAGTTTTATTATATGGTATGTTTACTTGAATATTACTGGTAAATACATTTTTAGCATTCAATGAATTATTAACAGTTGCACTTGTGGAAAAGAAAGCATCATTCGACACATAGAGATTATTATTAATATACGTAGGAGGATAGGCAATAATAGTATTTGATGATATTATAAATTGATTTATATTATTTTTTGTAAAATAGAAATAGTCATTGGATCTTCCGAAAATAAGACTACTTCCGAATTCTATATTTGCACTTGGTAATGATGTCTGTAATATAATTAAATTAGATTGTGTAGTTGATGTCAAATTAATACGTTCTTTATTTGTCGAATTTACCCCCGATAATGGATTTATACCTCCTATTAATATTGACATGAAATCAAACCCTATTTGATAAAAAGAGAAAAATGACTAAGTTTTATATACTAAAATTAAAATTTAAGGGCCGCGGGTGTCTAAGGCGCGGGTGCCGGTGCCGGTGGGGTAGGTGCGTTTACACCAGCGAGACCTAATTTTGATTCTATAGTAGTTACGCGATTTAACAAGTCTTGTATTGTTCTTTGTTGTTGTATTAATGTAGTATTTAATAATTTTACACCATTAAAGATTAAAGGTATTAATCTTTCATTCTCTATTACTTTGAAGTCATCCACTATAATACCATATATATAGAGAGATGTACCGGTTGGTATCGGATTATCGACAGTAAATGTATCCGGTGTAGTATCAATTACTGTAACAATTCTTTCAACATCATCTATTAATAATTTTACCATATCATTGATATTTAATCCATGATTTTCTAATATTACGACACTTGAATTATTTTCTTCAAGTGTCGCGTATTTCATTATATTCGGTATCGGTCCACTGCAAGTACTTACGGCATATGGAGCATATTGTTCTATTTCTTGTGCAATAAAACCGAGTATCTGTGGTTGCGGTATTCTATCTATGAAATTAAATTTGTGTACTGGTATATTTGCAATTGTAATTAAATCATCCATTGGAGTCGCAGATATTATATTTGTTTTCACACGTTGGTCAGAAATAGTCAATATTGTCTTTGCCATGATGCTTTCATTCACACGTAAGCCTATATTAGGTGTTCCTAACGCTCCGGCTACATAATTACTGGAGGCATATAAAGTATTGTCAAATCCTGTAATTAATACACCTGTTGACATCGAAATATGTGGGGCATTTAATGCAGATATTGTATTGACAGCTATACTTGTTGTATTTGTACTTGTAATATTGGTTGTAGGAAGAGATACACTTCCGTTTACAGTCAAATAATTTATAGATACATTTTGCATATTGGTAAAGTTGGTATTTGTGCAATTAATAGTACCTGAATCGGATTCTAAAGCGGATGTGCGAACGGATGTATTTGCTCTGAATTTTCCGGCGACATCAAGCGAAAATATAGAATTTACAGCAGGAGTTGTATTAATGCCAACATTGCATGTACCATTTACATATACAATAGGTGTCGGTGTATTATTTCCGTACACTCCTATCAAATCTACTGAACCCGTTTCTTGTATTAAAACAATTGGAGTTCCGCCAGTACCATTTTGGTCCCATATATGTAATGGCGCTGTTGGTGTAGCTGTACCAATACCTAAATATCCACCAGTAATACATTCATTGCCAAATACGTGTAATTTTTGTTGCGGGTTTCTTAAACCAATACCTACTTTATCAGTTGTTCTCAATAATGTCGATCTATTTGATGGTACTATTGGTAAAAGTGCAGGATTAATTGTTCCATCATTCATTAAGCGTACAATATTAGAACCGATGTATTGGTCAAGTATCTTACCAGTTGCAGAATCAACTGATACTAAATTAGTTGGCAAATTTGTATATGTCGCCGTGCCAGACATCATAACAGTAATATTGCTTCTTACAACGAGCGAGTCTACATTGAGTACTCTATTGTAATTGAATGATACTGAATTTGTTGCGCTTGAGATACTGGGAGTTATCACACTTGGTGTAGATACACTTGTTCCCGCATTTATAGTTGTACCTACATTGAGACTCTTTGCAATACCTACGCCACCATATATTATTGCAGCACCAGATGTGGAACTTGTGCTATCTGTTGTATCACCAACTAATATATTTTGACTAATAGCAGCACCTCCTGTTACTATTAAAGATGCAGATGATTGACTTGTTGCATAACTTGGAGTTATTGTACCAATATTTACTGTTCCGCCAGAAGTTACAGTTCCAGATGTATTTATATTTACTGAATTTATAACATTAATATTACTTAATGTACTATATGACATATTTATAGAATTTGAACCAGGTGTTGTTAAAACTTTTGCCAACTGTATAGTTGGTGTATTTATAATTCCATTTCCATATGGTGTAACATCGAGCGCATAATTAGGAAGATTTGTACCAATACCAACATTACCAGATATAATGAGACCATTTGTAGGAGCAGCAGTATTCGTGCTGGCATATGAACCCAGTGCAAAAGAACCAGCGACATTCAGTGCATTTGCAAGAGACGCGCCATATGTACCTATACCAACATTTCCGGCCACTGCAAGACCATCTGTTGGCGAATTGACGAGACCAGCATATGTACTACCAATACCGATATTACCTGAAACGTTTAATTTATTGATAAGAGATGTGCCACTGACTCCAATACCAACTCCTCCTTGGACTGTTAAGCCATTGTTTGGCGACAAGGCGACACCGGCATAGTTCGAACCAATGGACACACTCCCTGCAACATCGACTTTATTTGTAGTAGTTGAAGTACCTACACCAAGTGTGCCAGAGAGAATCATAGAATTAGTATTTGGTGCGGCTGTATTGTTCTTTGCATATGAACCGAGTGCCACTGCACCAGCGACATTGAATGCATTTGCAAGAGACGCGCCATATGTACCTATACCGACATTGCCGGCAACTACGAGACCGTCTGTTGGTGCATGTACTATACCAGCATATGTAGTACCAATACCTACATTTCCCGAAATATCTGCTTTATTAACTGTAGCGGCATTTGAAGTACCAACAACAAGTGCACCT